>JADMIO011089359.1_pt1 | contig 29730 bp, 29 predicted proteins | sample 8958161 | NCBI WGS metagenome assembly JADMIO01 (sample SAMN16585339, study PRJNA669376) | soil metagenome | isolation source: Crop rotation soil | place: USA: Cullars Rotation, Alabama | collected 2011 | reverse complement strand
CCGCGACTTCAAGTCACGTGAATTCCAAGCTTCGGATCCCACTGTGCTGGAAAGGGCCCGGGCAATGTGCCCCCCTGCCCGGCCCGGCGCGATCCCGGCGAGGTTCAGCGCGTCGCAGACATAGATGTTGCCGAGCCCGGCGACGATCCTCTGGTCGAGCAGCAGCGCCTTGAGCGGCGCGCTGCGCCCTTCCAGCGCCCGGGCCAGATAGGCCCCGTCGAACGCGGAGCCGAGCGGCTCCGGCCCCATCGCCTTGAACGGCGGATAGTCGGCAATCGCCTCGGTGCGGACCAGGTCGAGCGAGCCGAAGCGGCGATGGTCGTTCAGCGCGAGCCGGCGGCCCTCGTCGGTCGTGATCACGACATGGTCGTGCTTGCCGATCTCGGTCGGGTCGGTCCGCCAATGGCCCGACATGCCGAGGTGGAAGATCATCGTGTCGTCGCGGTCGGTTCCGATCAGCCCGTATTTGGCGCGGCGGCCGAGCGAGGTCACCCTGGCACCGGTGACCCGCTGGCGTAGGTCCGGGGGAAAGGGCCAGCGCAGATCGGCCCGGCGCAGCTCGATCGATTCGATCCGCCGCCCCTCCAGGATCGGGGCGAGGCCGCGCACCGTCGTCTCGACTTCGGGCAGCTCAGGCATGGCGCGTTAATAGGTAAGTGCACATCTCGCCTCTCCCCTAGAGCGCTTCCCGCAAAAGTGGAGACCGGTTTTGCGACAAGGAAGCGCTCCATTAAATGACGGACCTTTTTCCGAGCCGCTGCGTGATTCCCACGCAGCTCGAAAATGGTCTAGAGCGCGGCGCGATGGACAAGGTCTCTTTCGGTCATGAGGACGTCGCGCCGCAGGAAAAGACGCGCCGGGTCGGCGCCGTCTTCTCGAGCGTCGCCTCCAGCTACGATCTGATGAACGATCTGATGTCGGGCGGCCAGCACCGGCTGTGGAAGCAGGCCTTCGTGCGCAAGGTGAGCCCACGCAAAGGCGAGGCGATCCTCGACATGGCCGGCGGCACCGGCGACATCGCCTTCCGGCTCGCCGCTTCCGGCGCTGCCATCACCGTCGCAGACATCAACCCGGACATGCTCGCCGTCGGGATCGAGCGGGCAAAGAAGCGCGGCCTCGAAGGGCTCGCCTGGGCGGAGGAGAATGCCGAGAAGCTGAGCTTCTGCGACAAGAGCTTCGACGCCTACACGATCGCCTTCGGGATCCGGAACGTCACCGACATGCCGGCGGCGTTGCGCGAGGCGCACCGCGTGCTGAAGCGCGGCGGCCGCTTCTACTGCCTCGAATTCTCGCAGACGCGCTGGCCCGGCTTCGCGACGCTCTACGAGACCTATTCGCGCCGGATCGTGCCGCGGATCGGCAAGGCGGTGGCGAAGGACGAGGACAGCTATCGCTATCTGATCGAATCGATCGAGCGCTTTCCGGACATGCCCGCCTTCGCGCGGATGATCGCGGCGGCCGGCTTCGCCAATGTGAAGGCCGAGCCGATCCTCGGCGGCCTGGTCGCGATCCACAGCGGCTGGAAGATCTAGTGGGGCGCCTCCTTCCCCGTCACCCTGAACTTGATTCAGGGTCCATGAACACGGATTTCGCGAGCTGGTCGCGCGCGATGTTCATGGATGCAGAATCGGGTTCAGCATGACGACGTCGCCATCGTGACCGCATCGATCGTCCATGTCTGGCGGCTGCTGAAGTGGGGCCGGGTGCTGGCGCGGCACGGGGCGCTGCGCGGCATCGAGCACGATCCGAACACGCCGCCGCCGGTGCGCCGCCTCGCCCGGCTCGCCCGCTTCGGCGCGCGCGTGCCCGATAGGCCGGCTTATGCGACCGCCTTCCGGGCGATCGGCCCGGCCGCGATCAAGCTCGGCCAGGCGCTGGCGACCCGGCCCGATTTGGTCGGCGAAGAGGCGGCGCACGACCTCGCTCTCCTGCAGGACAATCTGCCGCCGGCGCCGTTCGAGGCGGTGAAGGCGGCGATCGAGCAGGGGCTCGGCAAGCCGCTCGACCAGATCTTCGCCTCGGTCGATCCCGAGCCGGTCGGCGCCGCCTCGATCGCCCAGGTCCACCGCGCCGTCACCATCGAGGGCAAACTGGTTGCAGTGAAGGTGCTGCGCCCGCATATCGAGGAGGATTTCGCCGCCGCGATCGACACCTATGAATGGGCCGCGGCGCAGGTCGAGGCGATGGGGGGCGACGCGGCGCGGCTCAGGCCACGGCTCGTCATCGCCACCTTCCGGCAATGGACCAACCGCGAGCTCGACCTGCGCCAGGAGGCCGCCTCCGCCTCGGAGCTGCGCGAGAACCTGGAGGCGGAAAGCGGCTTCTTCGTGCCGGCGATCGACTGGAGCCGCACCGCCCGGCGGGTGATGACTCTGGAATGGATCGACGGGATCAAGCTCACCGACCGCGCCGCCCTGATCGCGGCCGGGCACGACGTGAAGGCGCTCGCCGCGATCCTGGTCCGCGCCTTCCTGCGGCAGGCGGTGGTCGACGGCTTCTTCCATGCCGACCTCCACCAGGGCAATCTTTTCGCCTTGCCTGACGGTAGGCTTGCGGCGATCGACTTCGGAATCATGGGGCGGATCGACCGGCAGGCGCGGATCTGGCTAGCCGAGATCCTCTACGGCCTGCTCACCGGCAATTACCGCCGCGTCGCCGAGATCCACTTCGAGGCGCAATATGTGCCGCCGCACCACAATATCGACGAGTTCGCGACGGCGCTCCGCGCGGTCGGCGAGCCGATGCGCGGGCTGCCGGCGAAGGAAGTGTCGCTCGGCCAGATGCTCGACGGCCTGTTCAAGATCACCCGCGACTTCGACATGCAGACCCAGCCGCACCTGCTGCTGCTGCAGAAGACGATGGTGATGGAGGAAGGCGTCGCCACCGCGCTCGACCCCGACATCAACATGTGGGAGACGGCCGAACCGTTCCTCACCGAATGGGTGCGCAGCGAGCTGGGGCCGGAGGCGCGGCTGGCGGACGAAATCGTCCGTACCGTGCGCACCTTGCGCAAGCTGCCCGAGCTGATCCGCCGGATAGACTATTATTACCCGCCGCCCGGCGCAGCCCCGCCCGCGCCGCCGCTGCGCGAGATCGCGCTGGTGCGGCCGCATCGCTACGGGCTGATGGCACTGATCGCTCTTCTAGCCGCTGCGGCCGGTGTGATAGCGGGTCGCTATCTATTCTGAACCCAAGCGAGTGCCAGCGCGTCCTTCTGAAAGGTCGCCGGCGAGTTTCGAATTGCAGTGCACTTGACCCCTATGATGTATGCACATACGTTATGCGCATGACTGCTGCCGCTGCCCGAAAAACCGCGCCTCGGCGAGCGACCAACGTGTCGCTCCCTTCCGACTTGATCGAGGAGGCACGCCGGCTCAACATCAACATCTCAAAGGCCTGCGAGCAGGGGCTGGAACGAGAGGTTGCCAAGACCCGCGCCGAACAATGGCAGGAAGAGAATCGTGGCGCGATCGAATATTGGAACGCCTGGGTCGAAGAGCATGGGCTGCCGCTTGCCGAATATCGGCAGTTTTGATGGCTCGGTTCGACGTCTATGCCCGACGGGGAAGCGCAGGATATTTGCTCGATTGCCAGGCGGACGTGCTAAGCAGCTTCGATACGCGCTTCGTCGTCCCGCTTCTGCCCGCCCTTGGTGCGCAAAGAGCGACGCAGCTTCATCCTTTGTTCGAGGTCCAACAAGAAGCGGTCGTCATGGTAACCCAACTCGCCGCGGCCGTTCCGCTGCGTGATCTCGGCAAGCCGGTCCAGTCTCTCGCCGACGAGCATGCAACGATCATGAACGCGCTCGACATGCTGCTGACCGGATGCTGAAAGCATGAGAGGCAAGCGCATCCTTCTGATCGTCGGCGGCGGGATCGCGGCGTACAAGGCGTGCGAGCTGATCCGGCTGATCCGCAAGGCGGGCGGCAGCGTGCGCTGCGTGCTGACCGCGGGCGGGGCGCAGTTCGTGACGCCGATGACGCTCGCCGCCTTGTCCGAGCAGCAGGTCCACACCAGCCTCTGGGACCTCAAGGACGAGGCGGAGATGGGGCATATCCAATTGTCGCGCGAGGCCGACCTGGTCGTGGTCTGCCCGGCGACCGCCGACCTGCTCGCGAAGATGGCCGCCGGCATCGCCGACGATCTCGCCACCACCCTGCTGCTCGCCACCGACAAGAGGGTGCTCGCGGCGCCGGCGATGAACGTGCGCATGTGGCAGCATGAGGCGACGAAGCGCAACGTCGCGCGGTTGCGGGCGGACGGGGTCGTTGTGCTGGAGCCGGACGAAGGCGAGATGGCCTGCGGCGAATATGGACCGGGGCGGTTGCCGGAGCCGGAGGCGGTGCTCGCGGCGATCGAGGAGGCGCTCGGCGGGGCTCAGGGCCACCTCCGCCATTCGCCTGCGGCGAACGTTCTCCCTCCCCGTCCCGGGGAGGATCGATCCCTTGCCGGCAAGCACGTCGTCGTGACCGCCGGGCCGACGCATGAGCCGATCGATCCGGTGCGGGTGATCGCCAATCGCTCCTCGGGCAAGCAGGGCTTCGCGATCGCCGAGGCCTTGGCCGCGCTCCGCGCGCGGGTGACTTTGGTGGCCGGGCCGGTTGCGCTGGCGACGCCACCGGGCGTCTCCCGGGTCGACGTCGAGACCGCACGCGAGATGGATGCGGCAGTGCATGCCGCCCTTCCCGCCGACGCCGCAGTGCTGGTCGCCGCGGTGGCGGACTGGCGGGTCGAGCCGGCGCCGGCCAAGCTCAAGAAAGCGGACGGCCCGCCACGGCTCGACTGGCAACCCAATCCCGACATCCTCGCCAGCCTCGCCAACGATCCGCGGCGCCCGCGCCTCCTCGTCGGCTTCGCCGCGGAGACCGAGGCGGTCGAGGCCGAAGCCGCCGCCAAGCGCGGCCGCAAGGGCTGCGACTGGATTCTCGCCAACGACGTGTCGGGCGACGTGATGGGCGGCGAATCCAACCGCATCCACTTCATCGGCCCGGACGGCGCCGAGGATTGGGAGAAGATGAGCAAGGCCGAGGTCGCCCGCCGCCTCGCGGGACGGATCGCCGATGCCCTCGCCTGAGCTGGAGATAAGGCTGAAGCGGCTGCCGCACGGCGAGGGCCTGCCTTTGCCGACTTACGCCACCGCCCATGCGGCGGGCATGGACGTGGTCGCCGCGGAGAACGTGACGTTGGCGCCGGGCGCCCGCCAGGCGATCGCAACCGGCTTCGCGATCGCCATCCCCGAAGGCTATGAGGTCCAGGTGCGGCCGCGCTCCGGCCTTGCGCTCAAGCACGGCATCACCTGCCTCAACACGCCCGGCACGATCGACGCCGATTATCGCGGCGAAGTGAAGGTGATTCTTGCGAATCTTGGCGACGAGGCGTTCGAGGTGGTAAGGGGAGAGCGGATCGCACAGCTCGTGCCGGCCCCGGTCGTCCGCGCCCGCTTCGCCGAAGCGGAAACGCTCGACGAGACCGAGCGGGGCGGCGGCGGCTTCGGATCCACAGGGAGGTAAGGATGAAGCAGATATTTGCGGCGGCTCTTCTTCTCGCGGCGGTACCCGCGGCGGCGCAGACGATCGAAACCGCCAGCGGCGACTGGAGCAACATTCCGATGATGCGCCAGCAGGTCGGCGCTTCGGTCGATTCGAACGCGGTCGCGGCGATCGCGGAGATGGTCGATCGCGGCGAATGCACGATCCCGGGCCAGCGCCGCGGCAATCTCGACATGAGCGTGCCCTTCCTGGTCCAGTTCAACGCGAACGGAACGATCGACCGGGTCGTCATCCATCCCGTCGGCTGCGCGCGGGCCGACGGCCTGCTCGCCGGCGCGGTGCTGCGGCTGGTCCAGCAGGGCGCCTTCGTGCCCGTAGGCGGCCGGCACGAGGGCTGGTTCCGCGGCGAGGTCGGTTTCGCCCATACCGACGGTTAGGAGCCCGAAGTCGACGCCCCGACCGCCTTGGCCCGCGAGGGCATGACCGCCCTCACCGACGCCCAGCTCGAACGCTATGCCCGCCATATCGTCCTCAGGGAGATTGGCGGCGAAGGCCAGCGCCGGCTGCTCGCCGCCACGGTCGCGATCGTGGGCGCCGGCGGCATCGGCGCGCCGGCGATCCAGTATCTCGCCGCCGCGGGCGTCGGGACGCTGCGGGTGATCGACGACGATGCGGTGAGCCTCGACAATCTCCAGCGGCAGATCTTGTTCGGCACCGGCGATGTCGGCCGGGCGAAGGCGGCGGTCGCCGCGGAGGCGGTCGCGAGGCTCAACCCCGAAGTCCGCTTCGAGGCGCGACGGGCGCGGCTGGAGGCCGCCAATGTCGCCGGGCTCGTCGCCGGCGCGGACCTTGTCCTGGACGGCAGCGACAATTTCGCGACGCGGCTGATCGTCTCCGATCATGCCACCGCCGCGCGCATCCCGCTCGTCTCCGCGGCGATCGGCCAGTTTCAGGCGCAGATCGGCACCTTCCGCGGCTGGGAGGCGGACTTTCCCTGCTATCGCTGCTTCGTCGGCGACGCCTTCGATGCCGAGGATTGCGACAGCTGCTCGGAGCTCGGCGTGCTCGGCGCGATGGCCGGGCTCGCCGGCAGCTTCGCCGCGCTCGAGGCGATCCGTGCCCTGACCGGCTTCGGCGCCGATCCGGCCGGCAAGCTGCACATCTTCGACGGGCTGGCGCCGGCGATGCGCACGCTCCGCATCGTCAAGGATCCGGCCTGCAAGGGGTGCGGCGCTTAACCCCCGAACGTCCGCAAAACCTGCTCGAAGAGATGCGATGTCTGCGCCGGCTGGGTGGCGAACGAGAAAGCGAGCCCCGCCGCGAGGCTGAGCAGCAGGAACTTCCAGCCGAACAGTCGGCCGAGCAAGGTCGGCCCCGGCGCCGGCCGCCGCGGCGCCGCAGGCACGAAGCTGACCGGCGCCGGCTCGCGCAGGACGAGCTCGTCCGCCGGGAGCGCCAGGATCATGGCCTTTTCCGCCGCGAACTCCTCGGCCGAGAGGGCGCCGAGCTCGAACAGGCGGGTCAGCCGCTCGAGCGCGGTCAGGCGATCGTGGACGAGATGATAATCGGGCGAGGCCGGCGGAGCCTGCGGCAGCACGGACACGTGTGCTGGGCTGGGCTCCGCCGGCTGCGGGACGAGCGTCAGCTGCGGCGGGACGGCAACCGGCTCTCCCTGCAACTGATGTCCGCGACTGATACTAAGTCGGCCCGTACGCATCCCTCGGCCCTAATGGCGACGCGTAAAGCTTCCTGAACCGGGCAGGGTAAATTGGCGGTCAACCATGTGGGTGCGGCGAATACGCTGCAGCGTCATGCCAGCGGAAGCGGGCATCCCGCTCTCGGCCGCGGAAAAAGGGAAGAAGCGGGATTGCCGCTTTCGCGGGAATGACGGCTAGTGAGCGATGGCGATCAGGTCGATGGTGAAGAGCAGGGTCGCGCCGCCGGGGATCGGGCCGCGGCCGTTATAGCCGTAAGCGAGATTGTAGGGGATGGCGAATTCGTAGCGGTCGCCGACGCCCATCAACGGAACGCCCTCCTGCCAGCCCCGGATCAGCCGGGCCAGCGGGAAGGTCGCCGGCTCGCCGCGAGCGACCGAGGAATCGAACTCGGTGCCGTCGATGAAGCGTCCGACATAATGGATGGTGACGGTGTCGGTCGGGGCCGGATGCGCGCCGGTCCCGGGGCCGCTGAGCTTGCGGTAGCGGATGCCGCTGATCGTGCGGTGCCAGCCCTGGGCCGGGTCGAGATTGTTGAGATAGGTGAAATGATAATCGGCATTCGGCGACACCGAAGTGGCGGCGGGCGCCGCGGCCGGTGGCTGCGCCGCGGCGGCGAGAGCGAGCAGGGCGATGACGATCATTTCGATCCCTTCTTCTTGCGGGCGGCCGGCGCCTTGGCTTTCGCCGCGGGCTTGCGGCCGCGTCCCTTCTTCGGCGCCGGGCCCTTGGCGGCGCGCTCGTCGATCAATTGCGCCGCTTCCTCGAGGGTGAGCTGGTCGGGGGCGAGCGACTTGGGCAGGGTCGCGTTGGTGGTGCCGTCGGTGACATAGGGGCCGAAGCGCCCCTCCATCAGCCTGATCTCGGCGGAGGTGCGCGGATGGGCGCCGAGCAGCTTCAGCGGCTCGCGCGAGCCGGCCCGGCGGCCGCCGCCGCTCGCCGCGTCGGCGAGCTTCGCCACCGCGGCGTTCATGCCGACCTCGAACACCTCGGCGGTCGAGCCGAGCCGCGCATATTTGCCGTCATGGGCGAGGTAGGGCCCGTAGCGGCCGATGCTGGCGGTGATCGGCTTGCCGGTCTCGGGATGGCCGCCGATCGTCCGCGGCAACGACAGCAGCCGCAGCGCCGTTTCGAGGTCCGCGTCGGCGGCCGGCACGTCGCGCGGCAGCGAGGCGCGCTTCGCCTCCTTGCCGTCGCCGAGCTGGAAATAGGGGCCGAAGCGGCCGGCGCGAAGGGTCACCTCCTGACCGCTCTCCGGGTCCTGCCCCAACAGCTGCGGCCCCGCCTCCTCCTGGCCTTCGCCGGCCTGGCCGAAGCGGCGGGTGAACTTGCAGTCGGGATAGTTGGAGCAGGCGACGAAGGCGCCGAAGCGGCCGCCGCGCAGCCCCAGCCGGCCTTCGCCGCAGGCCGGGCAGAGCCTCGGATCGCTGCCGTCGCCCTTGTCCGGGAAGAGCCAGGGGGCGAGGAAATCGTCGAGCGCGGCGGTGATCTCGGAGGGCTTCTGCTCCATCACCTCGCCGGTCTTGGGCTTGAAGTCGCGCCAGAAGCGCTCGAGCACCTCCTGCCAGCCGAGCCGCCCGCCCGAAATCTCGTCCAGCTCGTCCTCGAGATGGGCGGTGAAGTCGAAAGAGACGTAACGCTCGAAGAAGCGTTCGAGGAAGGCGGTCAGCAGCCGGCCGCTCTCCTCCGGGAAGAAGCGGTTCTTCTCGAGCCGGACATAATCGCGGTCCTTCAGCGTCTGCAGAGTCGCCGCATAAGTGGAGGGTCGGCCGATGCCGAGCTCCTCCATCCGCTTCACCAGGCTTGCCTCCGAATAACGCGGCGGCGGCTGGGTGAAATGCTGCTCGGCATGGACCGCCTTCTTCGCCGGCGTGTCGCCTTCGCGCAGGCGGGGGAGGCGACGGGACTCCTCATCCTCACTGTCGTCGCGGCCTTCCTCGTAAAGGGCAAGGAAGCCGGGGAAGAGCACGACCTGGCCGGTCGCGCGCAGCGCATGGCGGCCGGTGCCGTCGGCCAGCTCCGCAATGGTCCGCTCCAGCCGGGCCGAGGCCATCTGGCTGGCGAGCGCGCGCTTCCAGATCAGGTCGTAGAGCCGCGCATGATCGCCCGAGCCGGCACGTTCGCGGCCGAAATCGGTGGGCCGGATCGCCTCGTGCGCCTCCTGCGCATTCTTGGCCTTGGTCTCGTAATGGCGCGGCTTGTCCGGCACGTAGCCGGCATCGTAGCGGTCGGCGACGGCGCGGCGGGCGGCGGAGATCGCCTCCGGCGCCATCTGCACGCCGTCGGTCCGCATGTAAGTGATCGCGCCGTCCTCATAGAGGCTCTGGGCGACCCGCATCGTCTGGCTCGCCGAGAAACCCAGCTTGCGCGCCGCCTCCTGCTGCAAGGTCGAGGTGGTGAAGGGCGGCGGCGGGTTGCGGGTCAGCGGCCGCGTCTCGACCGAGGCGACGCTGAACCGCCCCTCCTCGACCGCGCGTTTCGCCGCCAAGGCCGTGCCTTCGTCGCCGATCGTCAGCCGATCGATCTTCTCGCCATCATAGCGGACGAGGCGCGCCAGGAACTCGGTCCCGTCCGCCTCCATCGTCGCGGTGACGCTCCAATATTCCTGCGCGCGGAAGGTCTCGATCTCGCGCTCGCGGTCGACGATCAGCCGCAGCGCAACCGACTGGACCCGCCCCGCCGACTTGGCGCCCGGCAGCTTGCGCCAGAGCACCGGCGAGAGGGTGAAGCCAACCAGGTAATCGAGCGCGCGCCGGGCGCGGTAGGCGTCGATCAGATCCTCGTCGAGGCCGCGCGGATGCGCCATCGCCTCCAGCACCGCCGGCCTGGTGATCGCGTTGAAGGTGACCCGCTCGACATGGGCCGGCAGCGCCTTCCGCTTCGCGAGCACCTCCTGGACGTGCCAGGAGATCGCCTCGCCCTCCCGGTCGGGGTCGGTGGCGAGGATCAGGGCGTCGGCGCCCTTGGCGTCGTCGGCGATCGCCTTCAGCTGGCGCGCCTTGTCGGCATAGGTCTCCCAGCTCATCGCGAAGCCATGATCGGGATCGACCGAGCCGTCCTTAGGCGGCAGGTCGCGGACATGGCCGTAGGAGGCGAGCACCCGGTAGCCGGGGCCCAGATATTTTTCGATGGTCTTTGCCTTGGCCGGCGATTCGACGACGACGAGCTTCATTCTCTGTTCTTGTCCTTACGCGTACGCGTGAAGGTGGTGGCGCTGCGGCGGCGCCGTCAAGCCGGAAGATGCGGCCTTTCCCGCGGGCGTCAGCGCACCGGCTGCGGCGTGAACCTGGGCGGCAGCACGCAGCGGCCGTTGTCGTAATTGCCGACGCTGCGGATGATCTCCTCGTCCCGCGGCTCGATCCGCCGGCCGGAGATCTGGCTGTCCAACACCCGCCGGATCAGCCCCTCCAGCTTGGTGACCTGATAGCAGTCGATCGCCGGCTCGGCATGCGGGTTGCCGATGCCGCTGTCGTTGGTGAGGAAGAGGTAGCGGGACTGGGTCGCCGCGGCCATCGCGCGCATCACATATTGGGCGAGGTCGGACGTGTCCGAAGCCGCGACCGGCACGATCTGGATCCGCCGCGCCCGCGCCGCCTCGACCGCATTCCAGGCCCTGGCGAGAAACTGATCGTGCGGCGGCGCATCGGCGACGAGCAGCAGCGAGCGCACTGCGTCCGGCCGCCAGTCGAGCGCCAGCGCCCGGATCAACGCCTGGTCCATCGCCTCCGGCTCGTCGCCGCCGCCCTCGCCGCTTTGCGCCGCTAGCCTCTGCTCCATCTCCTCGCCGCTGCCGGTGAAGCCGTAGGTGCGGGTCACGAAGACGTCCCCTTCGTCGCGGTAGGCGACGAGGGCCATGCGGATGTCGAGCTCCGGGTGGCTCTCCTGCAGGCCGCGGACGATCGCCCGCAGCTCGGTCTTCAGGAACTGGATCTCGTCGCCCATGCTGCCGGTCGTGTCGAGCACGACGGCGAGATCGAAGCGGCGGACCGCCGTCGCGGCGCCGGGCAGCGTCAGCGTCTGCCGCTGGCCGCCGATGCGGCCGGAGAGATCGACGATCCGCCCGCCTTGCCCGCCCTCGCCGGCCGAGACGCGCACCTGCTGGCCCAGGCGATCGAGCACCGGGAAGAAGGTCGCGGTTCCGTCGGCGACGGTGCGGAGCGACAGGCTGTTGCCGTCGGCGCAGGTCAGGGTGACGTTCGCGAACGGCATCGGCCGACCCGCTTCGTCCTGCACCGCGACGGTGAGCACCTGGCGCGTGTCGACGAAGGGAATGCCCTCGACGCTGCGGGCCTGCAGATATTTGCCGACATAATCCGCATAGAGCTCCGGATTGAGCAGATCGTCATGGTCGCCGGCCGAGAGCTGGCCGGAGGCCAGCGGCTGACGGGACGCACTGCGCGCGTCGCCGCGCGCGGTCTCGCGGGAAGCGCCGGGGCTCGCCGCGGCCCTCTCCTCGGAGCCGACCACGGTCACCGGGGCGGTCGCCGACAGGCTCGGTGACGAGACGCGGGTTCCCGTGACCACGACCGATTCGCCGCCTTCCGCCGGAGGCGGAGGCGGAGGCGGCGGCGGTGGTGGCGGCGGCGGCGGGGGAGGTGGCGGAGGCGGAGGCGGAGGCGACGAACGAGAATGCGACCGCGGCGGCGGTGGCGGCGCTGGGGGCGGCGGCGATACGGAGGGCCGGAGCCCGGAAGCGGCCGTCTCCACTTCGCCGCGATCCTGCTGCTGGCGCTGCTGGCCGAATTGCGGCTCGGGCGGGAGCTCGGCCGGTGCGGCGGCGCGGCGGCACAGCCCCTGCCCGCCCTGCTGCGGACGCTGCGCCATTACCGGGGACGGCACGGCCGTTGACGGCGCCAGGCTGAGGACCAGGCTGAGCAGGGCTCCGAAGCTTCTCGAATGCATGCTGTGCTCCCCCAAAAACAGCGATTCGTCAGCGCTTTGACGTGAACGCAGGGTGAAGAGCGGGTGCCGGCGCCGTCAAGCCCCGTTGCTGGCGTCGCGCGGGTCGGGCTGGCATAAGGAAGCGATGCAGCAGATCCATCCGATGCTCGCCCAGGCGTTCGCGCTCTCGGAAGCTGGGCGGGGCGTCGAGGCGGTGCTGATCATCAACCAGCTCGCGGGGCAGGGCGAGCCGGACGCCTTGTTCACGCTCGCGGACCTGCACTGGCGCGGACAGCTCATGCCGCAGAATCTCGCGCGCGGCTTAGAGCTGTTCCGGCAGGCTTCGGAGGCCGGCCACGGCATGGGCCGCCGGGCCTATACCAACCTGCTCGCCAACGGCTTCGCCGGCGGCCGGGACTGGCCGGGCGCGGTCAAACGCCTCGCCGCCGAAGCGCGCGAGGACGGGTGGCGGGCCCAGATGCTGCGCCTGATCCGGCGCATGGAGCTCACGCCGAACGGCGATCCCAAGTCTATTCCCAAACCTCGCTCTCTCAGCGAATCCCCGGAGGTCCGGCTGTTCCCACGGCTGTTCACGAGCGACGAATGCCGCCACCTCGTGCAGGCGGCGGAGCCCGGTTTCGAACGCTCCATGATCCACGGCATCGACGCGCCCGATTATCTCGATCCGATCCGCACCTCGGAAGGCTCGGCGATGCACGCTTTGATCGTCGATCCGGTGACGCATGCGCTGAGCCGCCGCCTCGCCGCCGCGGCGGGCCTGACGATCGACCATGCCGAGCCGCTGCTGATCCTGCGCTACCGGCCCGGGCAGCAATATCGCAACCATTTCGATTTCCTGCCCGGCGCCGAGAACCAGCGCCTGATGACGGGGCTGGTCTATCTCAACGACGGCTATGAAGGCGGCGAGACCGCGTTCGTCAAAGCCGGCTTCAAGGTCAAGGGCGGCCAGGGGGATGCGATCGTCTTCCGCAACATCGGCCCGGACCGCCGCGCCGATCCGATGGCCGAGCATGCCGGCCTGCCGGTGACAAAAGGCATCAAGCTGCTCGCCAGCCTCTGGATGCGCGAACGGCCTTACTCGTCCTGATCGGGCGACGCGGCCGGCGGCCTCAGGCGAGGCTCACCCGGCCGCCGGCATGGCGTTCGAGCCGGCCGGCCAGCTCCAGCTCGAGCAGCGCGCAATGGACCGTCGCCGGCGGCAGGCCGGACTGGCGGATCAGCTCGTCGGCCTGGACCGGCGTGGGGCCGAGCAGGTCGGCGACCCGTCGGCGTGCGGCCTCATCGATGTCGGCCGGCGGGCCTGCGGCATAATCGAGGCTCGGTTCGCGCAGACGGGCGCCGAGCGGCAGCACCGCCTCCAGCACGTCCTCGGCAGTCTGGACCAGGGTGGCGCCGTCGCGGATCAGCAGGTTGCAGCCCTGCGCGCGCGGATCGAGCGGCGAGCCCGGCACCGCCATCACCTCGCGGCCGAACTCGCCGGCATTGCGCGCGGTGATCAGCGAGCCCGATTTCGGCGCCGCCTCGACGACGACCGTACCGAGCGCGAGGCCGGCGATGATCCGGTTGCGCCAGGGGAAATGGCGGGCGCGCGGCTCGACGCCCGGCGGCTGCTCGGCGACGATGAGCCCGCGCTCGGCGATCGCGCGCTGCCGCGCCTCGTTCTCCGGCGGATAGGCCACGTCGATCCCGCCGGCGACGACGGCGATCGTGCCGGTGTCGAGGGCGCCGTCATGCGCCGCCGAATCGATTCCCCGCGCCAGGCCGGAGACGACCACCGCCTCGCTGGCGCCGAGATCGTGGGCGAGCTGGCGCGCGAACCGGCAGGCCGCCGCCGACGCGTTGCGCGCCCCGACGATCGCGATGGCCATCCGCCCGAGCAAGGCGAGGTCGCCCCTGGCGGTCAGGACCGGCGGCGCGCTCTCGACCTCCGCCAGCAGGGCGGGATAGCCGGGCTGGCCGAGGAAGAGATGGCGCGCGCCGAGCCGCGCCGCCGTTTCGAGCTCGCGCTCGGCCTCCGCGGCCGAGGCCAGCCGCGGCGGCCGGCCGCCGCCGCGCGCCGCGAGGTCCGGGATCGCATCGAGCGCCGCCTGAGCCGAACCGAAGCGCGCGAGCAGCTGGACATAGGTGACCGGCCCGATCGTCTCCGAGCGGATCAGCCGCAGCCGCGCGATCTGGTCGGCGCTCGCCGCCATTCAGGCTTTCGACCTGCCCACCCTGGGCTCGGTGCCGGCGAAGAGCCGGCCGATATTGGCGCGATGCTTCCAGAGCACGAGCAGGGCGAAGCCGAGAAACGGGACCGCGAGGTCGAGACGGCCGAAGCCGGCAGCCGAAACCGGCGCGGCGAGCGCGGCGAGCATGCCGCCAAGCGACGAATAACGGAACAGGCCGAAGGTCAGCAGCCAGACCAGGACGACAACGAGGGCGCTCGGCCAATGCAGGGCCGCGACCAGGCCGATCAGGGTCGCCACGCCCTTGCCGCCCTTGAAGCCAAGCCAGACCGGAAAGAGATGACCGAGGAACGCCCCGATCGCGGCGATCCCGGGGAAGGCCGGCTGGTCCGGCCAGATCAGGCCGGCGAGCAGCACCGCCGCGGCGCCCTTCGCCGCGTCGAGGACGAGGGTTGCCGCCGCCAGCCCCTTGCGGCCGGTGCGCAGCACGTTGGTCGCGCCGATATTGCCGGACCCGATCCGGCGGACGTCGCCGAGCCCAGCCGAGCGGGTCAGCAGCAGCCCGAACGGGATCGAGCCCAGCGCATAGCCGAGCAGCAGGCACAACAACGGCAGCGCGATGATTTCGACGGTCACTCTGGTCCCCTCGCCTCTCGACTAGCGCAAAGCCCGGAAGCGCCGCAACAAATTGCATCGCCGGCCCAGCTTGGTTTGCCGCGCCGCCGCCGCTACACCCCCCGCCATGGCGGCGGGGCCCCTGCTCATCTTCGATTCCGGCATCGGCGGGCTCTCGGTGCTCGATCCGATCCGCCGGCTGCTGCCCGCAGCGCCGATCGTCTACGCCGCCGACTCCGCGGGCTTTCCCTACGGCACCAGGAGCGCCGCCGAGATCGCCGCGCGCGTGCCGGCTTTGCTCGGCCGCCTCGCGGAGCGCTACGATCCGTCGCTGATCGTCATCGCCTGCAACACCGCCTCGACGATTGCCCTCGACGCGGTCCGCGGCGCGCTCGACCTGCCGATCGTCGGCACCGTGCCGGCGATCAAGCCGGCCGCCGCGCGCTCGAAGACCCGTGCGATCGGGGTGCTTGGCACGGACGCCACCGTGGTCCAGCCCTATGTCGACCGGCTCGCCGCCGAGTTCGCCGCCGACTGCACGATCGTCCGCCACGGCTCGGCCGAATTGGTCGAGCTGGCCGAAGCGAAATTGCGCGGCGAAGCGACCGACCCGGCCGCCTATGCCCGCATCCTCGACGGGCTGCTCTCGCGCCCGGGCGGCGAGAGGATCGACACGATCGTGCTCGCCTGCACCCATTTTCCCTTGGTGCGCGCGGAGCTCGCCGCCGCCGCGCCCCGGCCGCTCGCTTTCGTCGACGGCAGCGAAGGCATCGCGCGGCGCACCGCCTGGCTCGCCCGCGCGCTCGACTGGACGGACGGCCCGGCGGGGGGCATCGCCGTCTTCACCGGCCTCGCGGCAAGGGCCGAGGCCTACCGCGCCGGTCTTGCCGATTACGGGCTTTCCCGGATAGAGGCGCTCTGAGCGCGGCGGATATTGCGGGGCCTTGGCTGCGGCCGTAAAGGCGCTTACATCGAGCAAGGCGCAAAGCCGGGGAAGAGGCTCTTGGACTATCAGCGTATTTTCGCCAACGCGATCGAGCGGCTCCATGCCGAGGGGCGCTATCGCGTCTTCATCGACATATTGCGCAACAAGGGCGCCTTCCCGAACGCACGCTGCTTCGCCGGCCATAACGGGCCGAAGCCGATCACCGTCTGGTGCTCCAACGACTATCTCGCCATGGGCCAGCATCCCGCCGTGATCGCGGCGATGGAGGAGGCGCTGCACGACGTCGGCGCCGGCTCCGGCGGCACGAGGAACATCTCCGGCAACAGCCATTATCATATCGATCTGGAGGCCGAGCTCGCCGACCTGCACGGCAAGGACGCGGCTTTGCTCTTCACCTCAGGCTATATCTCGAACGAGGCGACGCTGGCGACGCTCGGCAAGATATTGCCCGGCTGCATCATCTTCTCCGACGCGCTGAACCATGCCTCGATGATCGCGGGCATCCGCAATTCGGGCTGCGAGAAGCAGGTCTTCCGCCACAACGATCTCGCCCATCTCGAGGAACTGCTCGCCGCGGCGCCGGCCGAGGCGCCGAAGCTGATCGCCTTCGAGAGCGTCTATTCGATGGACGGCGACATCGCCCCGATCGAAGCGATCTGCGACCTCGCCGACAAATATGAGGCGATCACCTATCTGGACGAGGTCCATGCGGTCGGCATGTACGGCGCGCGCGGCGGCGGCATCTCGGAGCGCGACGAGGTCGCCCACCGGCTGACGATCATCGAGGGCACGCTCGGCAAGGCGTTCGGCGTGATGGGCGGCTATATCGCCGCCAGCCGCGACGTGATCGACGTGGTGCGCTCCTACGCGCCGGGCTTCATCTTCACCACCTCCCTGTCGCCGGTGCTGGTCGCCGGCGCGCTGGCCAGCGTCCGCCACCTCAAGGCGTCGAACGCCGAGCGCGAGGCGCAGCAGGAGAGGGCGGCGCAACTGAAGGCGATCTTCCGCGCGGCGCGGCTGCCGGTGATGGATTCGACCACCCATATCGTGCCGCTACTGGTCGGCGATCCGGTCACCGCCAAGAAGATCAGCGACATATTGCTCGCCGAATACGGCATCTATGTGCAGCCGATAAACTATCCGACCGTGCCGCGCGGCACGGAGCGGCTGCGCTTCACCCCCGGCCCGACCCATGACGCGCAGATGATGCGCGACCTCGCCGACGCCCTGGTCGAGATCTGGGACCGCCTGGAGATGCGCTGGGCGGCCTGATGGCCGCTTCGTGATCTCCTTTGTTGATATCGCCATCCTGTTCGCGGCCGCTTTGGCCGCGGGCCTGTTCAACGCGCTTGCCGGCGGCGGCTCGATCTTCACCTTTCCGGCCCTGGTCGCGATCGGCATTCCGCCGATCCTGGCCAATGTGACCAACACGATCGCGCTCTGCCCCGGCTATGTCGGCGGCGTCCTCGCGCAGCGGCGCGACCTCGCCGGCCAGGGGCGGCGCATGCTGCTCCTGCTCCCGGTCGCGGCGGCCGGCGGCATTGCGGGCGCGCTGCTGCTGACCTGGACCAGCGACGCCACCTTCCGCGCGCTGATGCCGGTGCTCGTGCTCGGCGCCTGCGCCCTGCTCGCGCTGCAGGAGAAGGTGCGGGCGCTGCTGCAAGGGCGGCATGCGCAGATCGCGCTGGCCTGGGCAGTGCCGCCGGTGCTGCTCGCCGCGGTCTATGGCGGCTATTTCGGCGCGGGGCTCAGCGTCATGTTCCTCGCGATGATCGGCCTTGCCGTCGAGGACAATCTCACCCGGCTCAATGCGCTCAAGCAGGCGATGTCGCTGGCCACGAACGTCGCCGCCGCCCTGTTCTTCGCATTGGGCGCGCCGGTGGTCTGGCCGGCCGCGGCGGTGATGGCCGCGGGCGCCCTGATCGGCGGCGCGCTCGGCGGCCGGCTCGCCGGCGCGGTCCGCCCCGCCACCCTGCGCCTGATCGTGATCGGGACCGGCATCCTCATCGCGGCGATCTTCGCGCTCGATCGCTGGTGAAGGCGCTGGCGAATCCTTCGCATTTTGCCTAGGGGCATGGGCCATGCGCATCGCCATCGCTTCCGACCACGCCGCATTTGCGCTGAAGGCCGAGCTGATCGCCTGGCTGCGCGAGACCGGCCACGAGGTGACCGACCTCGGGCCGGCCGGAATCGAATCCGTCGACTATCCCGATTATGGCTACAAGCTCGCCGAGGAGGTCGCCGCCGGCCGCGCCGATTACGGCATTGCCCTGTGCGGCTCCGGCATCGGCATCTCGATCGCCGCCAACCGCCATCCCGGCTGCCGCGCCGCTCTCGTCTCGGAGCCGCTCTCCGCGCGGCTGGCGCGCGAGCATAATGACGCGAACGTCATCGCGATGGGCGCGCGGCTGATCGGGATCGAGATGGCGAAGGCCTGCATCGAGATCTTCCTCGCGACGGCGTTCGGCGGCGGCCGCCACGAGCGCCGCGTCGACAAATTGAGCCATCCCCATTTCGCCAAGGAGCATGCATGAGCAGCCGCCCCGCCTTCGCCGACAGCGAGGGCCAGCCGCAGGGCTTCTTCACCGATAGTCTCGCCCAGGCCGACCCGGAGATCGCCGACGCGATCCGGCTCGAGCTCGGCCGGCAGCGCGACAAGATCGAGCTGATCGCGTCCGAGAACATCGTCTCGCGCGCCGTGCTGGAGGCGCAGGGCTCGATCCTCACCAACAAATATGCCGAAGGCTATCCGGGCCGCCGCTATTATGGCGGCTGCGAATATGTCGATATCGTCGAGGAGCTGGCGATCGCCCGCGCCAAGCAACTCTTCGGGGCGAACTTCGCCAACGTCCAGCCGAACAGCGGCAGCCAGATGAACCAGGCGGTGTTCCTCGGCCTGCTGCAGCCGGGCGACACCTTCATGGGCCTCGACCTCGCCGCGGGCGGGCACCTGACCCACGGCTCGCCGGTCAATATGTCGGGCAAATGGTTCAACCCCGTTTCCTACGGCGTCCGCCGCGACGACCAATTGCTCGACATGGACGAGATCGCCGCGATCGCCCGCGCGCACAAGCCCAGGCTGATCATCGCCGGCGGCACCGCTTATTCGCGGCTCTGGGACTTCGCCGCCTTCCGCGCGATCGCCGACGAGGTCGGCGCCTATCTGATGGTCGACATGGCCCATTTCGCCGGCCTGGTCGCGGGCGGGATGCACCCCAATCCGGTGCCGCACGCCCATGTCGTGACCACGACGACCCACAAGAGCCTGCGCGGGCCGCGGGGCGGCATGATCCTCTCGAACGACGAGGCGATCGCCAAGAAGATGAACTCGGCGGTCTTCCCAGGCCTGCAGGGCGGCCCGCTGATGCACGTGATCGCGGCCAAGGCGGTCGCGTTCGGCGAAGCGCTGCGGCCGGACTTCAAAGTCTATGCGCGCAATATCGTCGACAATGCCCGCGCGCTTGCCGAATCGCTGAACGAGGAAGGGCTCGACATCGTCTCGGGCGGCACCGACAACCATCTCCTGCTCGTCGACCTGAGGCCGAAGCAGGCGACCGGCAAGGCGGCGGAGAAGGCGCTCGACCGCGCCTCGATCACCTGCAACAAGAATGCGATTCCCTACGATCCGGCCAAGCCGTTCGTCACCTCGGGCATCCGGCTCGGCACGCCCGCCGGCACCACCCGAGGCTTCGGCCCGGCCGAGTTCCGCGAGATCGGCGCGCTGATCGCCGAGGTGGTGGACGGGCTCCGGAAGAACGGCGAGGAGGGCGACGCGCAGGCCGAGGCTTCCGTCGCCCGCAAGGTCGAAGCTTTGTGCGGCCGCTTCCCCATCTATCAGGATTTGTAATTGCGCTGTCCGTTCTGCGCCCATGAAAACAGCCAGGTGAAGGACAGCCGTCCCACCGAGGACGGCTCGTCGATCCGCCGCCGCCGCCAGTGCGAGGATTGCGGCGCGCGCTTCACCACGTTCGAGCGGGTGCAGCTGCGCGAGCTGATCGTGGTCAAGTCCGAGGACCGGCGCGAGGCGTTCGACCGGGCCAAGCTGGAACGCTCGATCGCGATCGCCTGCCGCAAGCGCCCGGTCCCGACCGAGCGGATCGAGCGCCTCGCCTCCTCGATCCAGCGCCAGATCGAGACCAGCGGCGAGAGCGAGACTCCGTCCACCCGGATCGGCGAGCTGGTGATGGAGGGGCTGAAGGCGCTGGATCCGGTCGCCTATATCCGCTTCGCCAGCGTCTATAAGGACTTCCGCGAAGCCAAGGATTTCGAGGATTTCGCGGGCACGGTGTCGGAGTAAGGGCGAACCCAACTCCGTGTCCTTCGATACGCCGGTTCGACAAGCTCACCGGCTACTCAGGATGAGCGGGTAGGTGCATGTCCGGATAACCCACTTCCGCTCATCCTGAGTAGGGACTGAGCCTGGCGAAGGCCCGTATCGAAGGACGGCTCGACAGGCGCAGCGACCCCCTGAATGAGCAGCTCGGTGCAGATCCGCATTGTCCCCCACCGCTCATCCTGAGTAGGGACTGAGCCAGGCGAAGGCCCGTATGGAAGGACCGGCAGAGATTGGATTTCTACGCCTACATGCTCCGCTGTTCCGACGGCCATTACTACATCGGTCACACCGATGATCTCGACGTGCGCCTGGCCCAGCACCAGGCTGGGACCATTCCGGGCTACACGCAGAAGCGGCGGCCCGTTGAGCTGGTCTGGTCCGATCGTTTCCCTGATCGCGACCAAGCTTTTGCCGCCGAGCGCCAGATCAAAGGCTGGTCGAGAGCAAAGAAGGAGGCACTGATCGCAGGGGATTGGGAGGCCCTTCGCTCGCTCGCGCGAAAGCCGGTCCTTCGATACGCCGCTTCGCCAAGCTCAGCGGCTACTCAGGATGAGCGGAAAGAGGACAACACTGTTCCCGCCATCGTGCTGGTCCGCCCCCAGCTCGGCGAGAATATCGGGAAGGCGGCGCGGGCGATGCTGAATTTCGGGCTCACCGATCTCAGGCTGGTCACCCCGCGCGACGGCTGGCCGAATCCCTCTGCGGGCCCCGCGGCCTCGGGGGCGGATGCGGTGCTGGAGGCGGTGCGCGTCTTCGACAATGTCGCCGACGCGGTGGCCGATTGCCCCCATGTCTTCGCGACCACGGTGCGCAAGCGCGGGCTGGTCATTCCGGTCGTCTCGCCCGAGGAGGCGGCGCGCGAGATCCACGCCTTGGAAGGCCGCTCGGCGATCCTGTTCGGGGCGGAGCGCTCGGGCCTGGAGACGGACGAGGTGGCGCTCGCCGGCAAGATCGTGACCGTTCCGGTTAACTCGGAGTTCCGCTCGCTGAACCTCGCCCAGGCGGTGATCCTCGTCGCCTACGAATGGTCCAAGCATCAGACGCTCGCGGTGCCCACGCTCGGCGACGAGGCCGAGCCGCGCGCCCCGCACGAGCATCTGGAAGGACTGATCCAGCAGCTCTACGCCGCGCTCGAGGCCGCCGACTATTTCCATCCGCCCGACCGCACGCCGGCGACCCGCAACACGATTCGCACGATCCTCACCAAGGCCGGCTGGTCGACCCGCGAGATCCAGGCGCTGCGGGGGATGATCCGCGCGGTGGAGGAGGGCCGGCGGCGCGGCGGGAGGCCTTAGACCACGCTGGGCTCGCGCGCGCTTTTCCATTGACTTGGCGGCCGCTTGTCCCCATGTGGCCGCCTTCGCAATTGGCCCCGCACCCCTGGTGAAGCGGCGGCCGCGCCGGAAGCGTGATGGTCCGGCGGTGCGGTCCAGGGACAGAACCGAAAAATTCGAAGCAGATTGGAGTTTTGAATCATGTCGAAGCGCTCCAGCGCCAAGTACAAGCTCGACCGCCGGATGGGCGAGAACGTCTTCGGACGGCCCAAGAGCCCGGTCAACCGCCGGGAATACGGCCCCGGCCAGCACGGCCAGCGCCGCAAGGGCAAGGTCTCCGATTTCGGTATCCAGCTGCGCGCCAAGCAGAAATTGCGCGGCTATTATGGCGACGTGACCGAGAAGCAGTTCAAGCGCGCCTACACCGACGCCGCGCGGATGAAGGGCGACACCGGCCAGAACCTGATCGGCCTGCTCGAGCGCCGGCTCGACGCGGTCGTCTATCGCGCCAAGTTCGCGCCGACCATCTGGGCCGCGCGCCAGATCGTCAATCACGGCCATATCCGGGTGAACGGCAGGAAGCTCAACATCGCCTCGGCCAGGGTCGAGGTCGGCGACGTGATCGAGCTCGGGCCGAAGGCGCAGGAGATGGCGCTGGTGATCGAGGCGCAGAGCCTGCCCGAGCGCGACATCCCGGACTATATCGTCCAGGACGGCACCGCGAAGGTGGTCTTCAACCGCGTGCCGACGCTCGACGAGGTGCCCTATCCGGTGCGGATGGAGCCGAACCTCGTCGTCGAATTCTACTCGCGCTGATCTCTCGGCAGCGGGTGAAGAAAAAGGGGCGGCCGGCGACGGCCGCCCCTTTTTTCATGGCGCGTGCAGCTCCGCAGCTAGGAAGGCGGAGATCCGGGTCAGCATCTGGCTGCGCGCGTCCGAATCGTCCAGGTCGTGCTCGAGGCCGGGGAAGACGATCAGTTCGCTTCTCTTGCCGGCGCTGCGCAGGGCCTGGTCCATGCGCCGGCTGTGGACGACGTTGACGTTGAGATCGCGATCCCCGTGGAAAAGGAGCACGGGCGCGGTGATCGCGGAGACATTGCGCAGCGGCGAGCCCTCGGCGATGTGCGGCCCGCTCCCGATGAAGGCGGCGACGTTGCGGGCATTGTTATATTCGAGGGCGTCGTCCTTCGCCTGCTGGAGATCGGTCACCGGCGCGATCGCGACGATCGCCCTGAACAGGCCGGGCTCGGTCGCCCCGGACTGCAGCGCCGCATAGCCGCCATAGGACCAGCCGAGGATCGCCATGCGATGCGGGTCGGCTATGCCCTGCGCCGCGAGCCAGCGCGCGCCTGCATCGATGTCGCCGATCGAGACGCGCCAGCTCCGAAAGCCGTTCTGCTGCAGCCATTGGTCGCCATAGCCGGCCGAGCCGCGATAATTGGGCTGGAGGACCGCATAACCCTGGCTGGCGAGAAACTGGGCCAGCCAGTCGAAGCCCCACTCGTCGCGCGCCGTCGGGCCACCATGGGGCAGGATCACGGCGGGAAGGTTGCGGCCGTCGCGCCCTGGCGGGAGCGTGAGATAGGCCGGAATGGCGGTCCCGTCGGCCGCCGGATAGGACACCGCGCGCACGCTCGCCAGGGTGACGCCCTCCAGCTCGGGGCGGTCCAGCATGATCTCGTTCAGGGCATGCGCCTGCCGGTCGAACACATAATAGCGGCCGGGATCGGAATCGCTGCCCGCATGGACGATGATCCGGTTGCCGTCCGCGCTTGCGCTGCCGAAATCGATCAACGGCAGATTGGGGATTGCGCGCTCGAGCCCGTGCGCCAGATTGCTGTATTCGCTGTCGAAATAGACGGTCCGGCGCTGCGCCTCGACATAGGTGACGCCGATCACGCGCGAGCCGTGGCTGGCCCGGACCACGTCGTCGACGTCGACCCGGTCGTTCGCATAGACGAGCTCGGTCGCCAGCGATCCGTCCAGCTTCATGCGGTAGAGCGCGAGCCTGCCGTTGAGACGCTTCAGCACGTAAGCGACATCGAGCGTCGGATCCACGGCCAACGGAATGAGGGAATCCGGAACCTGGTCACCCTCGCTCCCGAGCGGGCGCCATTCGCGGCTGCTGCTCGTCCGGTAGAAATAGTCGGTGCGCCCAAGCAGCTGACCCGTGTTCGAGTCGGTCCTCGCGGTCGCCATGATGCGCACGTTGCCGCGGCCGTCGCTGAGATAGAGAGACGCGTCGCGGTGCGGCGGCTCGATCTGCCTCACCGCAAGCGTGCGGACGTTCACGCGGTCGACGGCCAGCCCGTCCTGGGTGCGGGCGATGTGCGAGCCGCTCCTCCCCGTTTCGGGGATGAGATCGCGGGCCATCAATATCTCGCCATTGCCGCCCGGCAGCCAATCGAGAACGTCGCCGTCATATTGCCGGAGGCGCGCGTCGTAATAAGATGCCGTCTGCCCGAGCAGCTTGAGGTTCTGGCCGTTGCTGTCCATCGAAACGAGCCGCGAGAACGGCGCCAGCACCCCGTTCACGGTCGTCATGCCCGAGACGCGGCAGATCAGGCGATCATTGTCGACGAAATTGCACCAGTTCAGCCGCTCGGAAGCGCCGCCGGACCTGATCACCAGCCGCGGCTCCGAATTGGCGGCGGCGAGATCGTTGATATAGACCGCGGTCGACCGGCCCGGTCCGGGCTGGAGATAGACGATCCGCTGTCCGTCCGGCGAGATGTCGATATGCTGGACGCTCTCCCGCACGCCGAACCGCTGGGCTGCGGTGGGCTGACTCGTCGGGGCGGACCCGGCCGCCGCCGGCGCCGGCGTCGGGGGCTGCGCCGGAGCGGCGGCCGCGGCAAGCAGCGCCGCGGCGCCGAGCAATGCGCGCCATTTGTTCATGCCGTCCCCCTCATTCCAATCTTCAGTGCGCCGGCCCGCTCCCGATCGCGGTCGAGAGGAAGGCGCCGATCCGCGTCAGCATGCGGATCCGGATGTCGCTGTCGTCGAGATCGTGCTCCAGCCCCGGGAAGACGGTCAGCTCGCTGCTCTTGCCGGCGCCGCGCAGCGCCTCGTCCATCCGGCGGCTGTGGATCACGTTGACGTTGACGTCGCGGTCTCCGTGGAAGAGCAGCACGGGGGCGGTGATCTCCGCGGCATGGCGCAGGGGCGAGCCTTCGGCGACGTGCGGCCCGGTGCCGATGAACGCGGCAACGTTGGCGGCGCTGGTATAGTTGCGGAAATCGTCCTTCATCTGCTGCAGGTCGGTGACCGGCGCGATCGCGACCACCGCCTTGAACAGGCTCGGCTCGGTCGCGGCGGCCTGGAGCGCCGCATAGCCTCCATAGGACCAGCCGAGGATCGCCATCCGGTTCGGATCGGCAATGCCCTGCGCAGCGAGCCAGCGCGCGCCGGCGGTGATGTCGCCGATCGAGACGCGCCAGGAGCGGAAGCCGTTCTGCTGGAGCCACTGATCGCCATAGCCGCTGGAGCCGCGATAGTTCGGCTGCAGCACCGCATAACCGAGATGGGCGAGATATTGCGGCAGCCAGTCGAAGTCGCCGACGTCCCGCGATTCCGGGCCGCCGTGCGGCAGGATCACCGCGGGCAGGCCGCGCCCGCTGCTCCCGGGAGGCACGGTCAGATAGGCCGGGATCTGGGTGCCGTCGGCGGCCGCATAGGTGACCGAACGAACGCTCGCGCCGGCGACATGCTCGAGTTGCGGGCGCACCATCAGGATCTCGTTGAGGCTGTGGGCGGCGCGGTCGAAGACATAATAGCGCCCCGCATCGCTGTCGCTGTCGGCGCGGATCAGGATGCGGTTGCCGTCGGCGCTGGTCTGGATGAACTGGATCTGCGGCAGGGTCGGAACGGCGTGGCCGAGCGAGCGCGCCATCGCGCTATATTCCGGATCGAAATAGACGACCTCCGGCCGCTCTTCGGTGAAGGTCGCCCCGATCGCGCGCCGGCCATGATCGACCGTGGCAAGCCCGTCCACGTCGACATGCGGGTTGGCATAGACGAGCTCGGTCGCCATCGTGCCGTCGAGCCTGACCCGATAGAGCGCGTCGCGGCCGTCGAGCTTCTTGAGCACATAGGCGGCATCATGCGCGGTATCGATCGCGAACGGGACCATTCCTTCGCGCGTATCGCCGTCATAGCTCGAGAAGGGGACCCAATCGCGGCTCCCCTGCCGTCGGTAGAAATAATCGGTGCGCGTGCCGAGCTGGCCGGTGGCGCCGCCTCGCACCGAGGCGACCATCATGATCCGCACATTGCCGTTGGCGTCGGTGACGTAACCGGAGGCATGCTCGGTGGGCGGCTCGACCGGCGTTGCGCGCAATGAGCGCACGTCGATCCGGTCGACGGCGAGGCCGTTCCCCGTGCGCGTCAGCCGGGTGCCGATCACGCCGGCCTCGGCGACATGATCCCGCGCCATCAGGACCGCGCCCTGGTCCGGCAGGTAGTTGAGAATGTAGCCGTCGTTCTGGCGGAGCCGCGAATCGTAGATGGAATCCTGCTGGCCGAGCGTCGCCACATGCTGCCCGGTCGCGTCGACCGCGATCCGCCGGGAGAAGCCGATCAGGACCTGGTCCGCCGACATCACCATTCCGCTCACCGCGCAAACCAGCCGGTCATTGGTAACGAAGTGGCACCATTGTAGCCGCTCCGGATTTCCGTCCGACGCGGTCACCACGGTGGGCTGCGTGGTGCTGCCGATCTCCGCCATATAGGCGATCGTCTGGCGGCCCTGGCCCGCCTGAAGATAGACCACGCGGCGGCCATCCGGCGACAGATCGACCTGCTCGACATTGTCGCGCGCACCGTAAAGCTCGGCCGGATTGGTAATGGGCTGTGCGGCGGGCTGGGCGCCGGGTTGCCCCGCGGCCGGCATTGCGGCCGCCACGGCCGCGAGAAACACGAATCCTTTGATCATTTGATCCCCCACTTTCAAAACCTTAGCCAAGAACAGGCGGCGTGGGCAACAGGCTTGAGCCCGGGCGCGGCTGCGCTTGCACGCGATGCGCCGGGGGTCCTAATAGGCGCGTTTCCGCACCGCCCCGGAGGATGCACCGATGCGCTTCAGGACCCTCGCCCTTGCCTTCTGCGCGGCCGCCCTCGCCGGCGGCGCCGCGGCCGCGCCGCGCTCCCGCGCTCCAACGCCGCAGATCTCGGCGGCGACGCTGCAGCGGGTCACCCGTGCCCTGTCGAGCGACGACTTCCAAGGGCGCGCGCCGGGGACGGTGGGCGAGGAGCGGACGATCGCCTTCATGTCGCAGGAATTCCGCCGCGCCGGCCTCCAGCCCGGCAATCACGGCAGCTGGTTCCAGGACGTGCCCCTGGTCGAGATCACCGCGACCGGCAATCCGGCGCTGCACATTTCGGGCGGCCACGGCGGCGACCTCAATTTCGCCTATCGCACCGACTATATCGGCGCCTCCTATCGCGCCCAGCCGCACGTCGCGGTCGACAATAGCGATGTGGTCTTCGTCGGCTACGGGATCAACGCGCCCGAGCGCGGCTGGAACGATTATGCCGGCCTCGACGTGCGCGGCAAAACGGTGATCATCCTGGTCAACGATCCCGACTGGCAGACGCCGGGCCTGGAGGGCCCCTTCAACGGCCGCGCGATGACCTATTACGGCCGCTGGACCTACAAGTTCGAGGAAGCCGCGCGGCAGGGCGCCGCCGCCGCCTTCATCGTCCACGACACGGCGCCCGCGTCCTACGGCTGGAACGTCGTCGACAACAGCTGGTCCGGCTCCCAGCTCTACATGCAGTCGGCGAACAATGGTGCCGACCAAACCGCGGTCAACGGCTGGCTGACCAACGCGGCCGCGCACCGGCTGTTCGCCGCCGCCGGTCAGGATCTCGACGCGCTGACCCGCGCCGCCCAGCAGCCGGGTTTCCACGCCGTCCCGCTCGGCCTGCATGCGTCGGTCGCGCTCGACAACCGGATCCGCCGCGCCCAATCGCACAATGTGATCGGCATATTGCCCGGGCGCACCCATCCCGACGAATATGTGATCTACACCGCCCATTGGGACCATCTCGGCATCTGCCGCGACGACGGCGCCGACCGGATCTGCAACGGTGCGGTCGACAATGCCAGCGGCTCGGCGGCCCTGGTCGCGCTCGCCGAGGCGCATGTCCGCGCCGGCCGGCCCGACCGCTCGATCATCTTCCTCAACGTCACCGGCGAGGAATCCGGGCTGCTCGGCTCCGCCTACTACGCCGCCCATCCCATCTATCCGCTCGCCCGCACCGCCGGCGGCTTCAACATGGACAGCCTGAACCTCGCCGGCGCCGCGCGCGACTTCGTCTCGATCGGCGGCGGCAAGTCCGAGCTCGACGCCTATCTCGAGCGCGCCGCGCGCGCGGGCGGGCTGCGGGTCTCCTCGGAGCCGACGCCGGAGGCCGGCTATTATTTCCGCTCCGACCAGTTCAGCTTCGCCAAGCAGGGCGTGCCGATGCTCTACGGCCGCGGCGGCGAGGATCTGGTCCATGGCGGCCCGGCCGCCGGCCGCGCGGCGGCCGAGGATTATCGCGCCCACCGCTACCACCAGGTCAGCGACGAATATGATCCCCATTGGGATTGGTCCGGCGCGGTCGCCGACGTCGGCGTGTACTACCGCGTCGGCCGGGAGCTCGCGAACAGCCGGGCCTGGCCGAACTGGCTACCGGGCGACGAGTTCCGCGCGATCCGCGACCGCTCGCGCGCCGGGCAGTGAAGCTCAGCCTGACGCGGAATCGACGCCGATCGAGAGGTCGTCGGCCACCGAGGCGAGCCGGCGGTCGAGCGTCCAGAGCTGCTCATTGATGAGCACCGCTGAGACAAGAAGCGCCGCGTCGACATAGCCGATGCCTCGCCCGGCAAGGACGGCGCTTTCGATGAAGGCCTCGACTTCACCCGCGAGCGCCGGCGCGGCGAACGGCAAGGCGCGCAGGTCGGCCAGAACATCGCCCTTTACGCCGCCGAGCATGAGTTCGCCGATCACGAAGGCGTGAACCAGTATCTCGCCTCGATCGAGCAATTGCCGAAGCCTCTCATTGCCCGTTCGGAAATGATCCACCCAGACCGAGGTATCGGCTAGGATCATTCGAAACGCCGCCGCGGTGGTGCTTTGAGATCGGGCATGGCGCCAGCCAGTCGCGCAAGCCGCCTCCCCGCCTCGCGCGCGCAGAGCGCTTTCAGCGCCTCGCGGACGATCTGCGATCGATCTGTCGTATCCAGATAGACGGATGCCTGCCGCAGCAGCTCATCGTCTGTAAGGTCGCGCCCGGCTCCCTCCTCTATAGGGGACGCCCTATTGCGCCTGAACTCGACGCGTTTGCTGGCGAGATCGACCTCCCAAACCTTCCAGCCGGCATCCTGCCAGCCTTTCGCCTGACTGTGGCCGCCACCGCGCTGGTTCGCCCACCATTCGCGATAGCGGTGGGCGCTCGGCGGCAATGGAAAACCCAGTATCTCTTCCAGCTCCGCGAAGGTGGCGACCAGGGAATCGGTTCCGGTCTGCCCCAGATGCGCCGCCAAAGGTTCGTACTTACCCACTGGAGCCTCCTAATGAATAATAGTTTTGTAACTATATTAGGTTGATTGGTCAAGCGCCTTGGGCGGCGTCCGCAAAGTGGCTAGAGCGGCGCCATGACGGTCCATCGCCAGCCGCCCGAATGGGCGCCGCACGCCCTCGTCTGGATCGGCTTCCCGAGCCATAAGGAATATTGGCCGGACGGCGATCTCGCCGCTGCGCGCGCCGAGACTGCGGCCTTCGCCAAAGCGGTCTGGGCCGGGGGCAAGGGGGAGGAGGTGCGGCTGGTCGCAGAGGGCGCCGAGGCGGTCGCCGCCGCGCGCAGGCTCGCGCCGTTCGCGACGATCGTCGAGCAGGCGCTGGGCGACACCTGGCTGCGCGACACCGGGCCAATCATCCTCCACGGTGACGGCCCGCCGCTCGCCATGCGCTTCGGCTTCAACGGCTGGGGCGGCAAATATGAGATGCCGGGCGACGAGACCATCGGCCGGCGCCTCGCCGAAGGCGCGGGCCTGCGGGTGCGCGAGGCCGACTGGATCCTCGAGGGCGGCGCGATCGACGTCGACGGCACCGGCCTCGCCGTCACCACGGAGGAATGCCTGCTCAATCCCAACCGCAACCGCTTCCTCTCGCGCGGCGAGATCGAGGCGCGGCTGCGGACCGACTTGGGGCTTGACCGTGTGCTCTGGCTCGGCAGCGGGCTGCTTTCCAGCACATTGGGATCCTAAGCTTAGAATTCCACGTGGACAAGTTGTCGCG
>JADMIO011413714.1_pt1 | contig 29745 bp, 25 predicted proteins | sample 8958161 | NCBI WGS metagenome assembly JADMIO01 (sample SAMN16585339, study PRJNA669376) | soil metagenome | isolation source: Crop rotation soil | place: USA: Cullars Rotation, Alabama | collected 2011 | reverse complement strand
CTGGAACCCTGCCACAACCGTTTTAAATCTAAACCTGCAAAAGGGCAAACAATCTTCTATCAAAATTCAATGGATACCCAATGGTGGAGAATCTTACCTGGCGCTGAAATGGCTTAGCCCGGTTGCCGAAGCCGACAGCAATAATTACAGTTTTTTATCGGAGGCGGGAAGGCAGATAGACTACTATTTTGTTTACGGCCGCAATATGGATGAGGTAATCAGCGGTTACCGCACATTAACCGGCAAGGCCGCCATGATTCCCTCCTGGGCTTTTGGCCTGTGGCAAAGCCGCGAACGCTATAAAACGCAGGATGAAATTTTAAACACGGTTGAAGAATTCAGGAAGAGAAAAATCCCGCTGGATAACATCGTGCTCGACTGGAGTTACTGGAAGCAGGATGCCTGGGGCAGCCAGGAATTTGACCATACGAGGTTTCCCAATACAGACAGTATGATAAAAGTGCTGCATGAAAAATATAACACGCATTTCATGATCTCCGTATGGCCAAAGTTTTATGAAGGCATAACTACCTACCAGCAATTTGACAAGAACGGCTGGCTGTACAAAAGAAACATTGCGGACCGCCAGCGGGATTGGATAGGCAAAGGCTATATCTCAACGTTTTACGACGCCTTTAATGAAGGCGCCCAGAAAGAGTTTTGGAACCTGCTGAATAAAAAATTGTACTCCAAAGGGGTGGATGCCTGGTGGATGGATGCCAGCGAGCCTGACATTTTATCTAATGTAAGCCCTGAGAAAAGAAAACAGCAGATGATGCCGCTTGCACTGGGCCCTTCGGCAGAATACCTGAATGCATACCCATTACAAAACGCAAAAGGCATTTATGAGGGCCAGCGCAGTGTTGATCCTGGCAAAAGAGTATTCATCCTTACCCGTTCGGCCTTTGCAGGCTCACAACGATACGCCGCTGCAACCTGGAGCGGGGATATTGCCGCCCGCTGGGAAGATATGCGTTCACAGATAACAGCCGGCATCAATTTTTCGTTGAGCGGCATACCCTACTGGACGATGGATATAGGTGGTTTTGCAGTTGAAAACCGCTATGAAAAACCAAATGCCGCCGACCTGGAGGAATGGAGGGAACAAATGACACGCTGGTACCAGTTTGGCGCATTTTGCCCGCTGTTCAGGGTACACGGCCAATACCCTTACCGTGAAATTTTTAATACCGCCGACGAAAACCACCCCGCTTATAAAAGCATGTTGTATTACGACCGGCTGCGTTATCGCCTGATGCCATATATCTACTCGCTGGCAGGTGCAGCCTACCAAAAAGATTACACCATTATGCGAGGGCTGGTGATGGATTTTGCGGCAGATACAACTGTAAATAACATTGGCGACCAATACATGTTTGGCCCATCCCTGCTGATAAACCCGGTGTATAAATACAAAGCGGTTTCAAGGCCCTTGTATTTGCCAAATACAAATGGCTGGTACGACCTGTATAGCGGAAAATATTTTGATGGCGGCCAAACCATCAACGCAGACGCAGTTTATGAAAGAATGCCCGTAATGGTGAAAGAAGGCTCTATCATTCCTGCGGGGCCGGCTTTGCAGTACACCGGCGAAAAACCTGCTGACGTAATTACGTTGTTTGTTTACACGGGAAAAGACGCCTCATTTAATTTATACGAGGATGAGAATACCAATTACAATTACGAAAAAGGCGCATTTGCCAACATTCCATTTTTATATAACGAAGCAACAAAAACATTAACGATAGATAAGCGGGAAGGCCATTTTAACGGCATGCTTGCCAAAAGAACCTTTCGCATAGTATGGATAAGTAAAAACAAACCAAAACCGTTTGAGCCCGACCAAAAAGCGGGTGCAACGGTGCAATACAATGGGGAGAAGCTTGAGGTTACGATGAAGCCTTAGATTATTTAAACAGTTGAAAACGTAAAACAAATTTTATAAAGGCCATTGCAGGTAAGTCCCGGGGTACGGGGCCAGGCGGAATGGCCGGTGTTGCAAAACAGCACATTAATTTTTTAAATAAACAATCTACCAATTTTAATTAACCACTAACTGTTTGCTTATGAAATTATGTAAACTTGTTCGAAAACATAAAACGCTGTTATGGGCTTTTATGTGTTGCCTGTTGTTATCGTTTAACGGGCTTGCCCAAAACGCCCCTTCAACGGCAAGAAAAATTACCGGTAAAATAACTTCTGTTAAAGGCGAGCCTGTTGTCAACGCCAGTGTTGCGGTAAAAGGAACAAAGAACGGCACCAACACAGGCGCTTCCGGTGAATTTACCATCTATGCTGCCACAGGCGAAACGCTTGTTATCTCTTATGTTGGCTATAATAAGATAGAAAGAAAAGTAGGCGCCGGGGATAACAATTTAAACATCACCCTCACAGAAGATTACGCAAACCTGAGTGATGTGATCGTGGTGGGTTACGGCAAAATGAAGAAAACCGACCTGAGCAGTTCGCAGGTAACTGTTACCGCTGCGGATATTTCAAAAACAGTGAACACCACTTTTGACCAGGCCTTACAGGGCCGCGCGGCAAACGTATATGTTTCATCAAACAGCGGGCAGCCGGGTGCGGCATCGTCTGTAGTCATCAGGGGTATCAGCTCACTTACAGGTTCAACGCAGCCGCTGTATGTGATAGACGGGGTGCAAATAAAACCCGAAAACCCCCGTGACGATCTTTATAGCCACCCCTCAGGGTTTGCAAACATCCTCTCAGGCATTAACCCTGATGATATTGAAACGATGAATGTATTGCAGGGCCCATCCGCCACAGGCATTTTTGGCGCAGCAGGCGCCAATGGAGTAATAATGATCACTACCAAAAGAGGCAAGGCCGGTGACACTAAGGTATCTGTAAACACTTTATGGACAATGCAGGACAGGCCAACTTACATCCCTGTAATGAACCTGCCCGAATATGCCAAATTCAGGAACGAGATAGCGAAGGTTGGTGGTAATGCTTCTGACCCCAGCTTTGCTGACCCTTCTGTATTAGGCCAGGGTACCAATTGGCAGGATGCGCTGTTCCACAGGACCCTCTTACAAAAACACAGCCTTTCTTTAAGCGGCGGAAATGACAGGACCAACTTTTACCTTTCCGGCGAATACTTTAACCAGGATGGTATCGCACCGGGCTCCGGGTTTTCCCGCGGTTCACTGCGTTTGAATTTGGATAACCAGGCAAGCAAATGGCTTAAACTGGGAACATCCCTCAGCATCAATCAAACAAACGAAAAAGTAAACACAACAAACGCCGGCATCATAGGCCTGGCCATACAACAAAACCCATCCATCCCGGTAAAAAATCCTGATGGCTCATGGGGAGGACCTACCAGTACGCAATTCCAGTTTTCAAACCCTGTTGCCATTGCAAATCTTTATAATGATTATAATAAAGCATCATCTGCCATCGGCGGCCTGTATGCTGATATAACTTTTATAAAAGGGCTGGTACTGCACAACGAAGTAAACGGCAGCTACGAATATTACAACAGCTACCAGTTTCATCCCGGGTATAGTTTTAACGGGTATATTGTTCCAAGTACAAACGCTTCATCAGCACGCGCTGCCAACAACAACTACTGGTGGAACTTTAATACCCGCCTGCAGTATGATACCAAGATAGACAAGCATGCTATTTCTTTAATGGTGGCGCACGAATCACAAGCATGGGGAAATGAGGGCCTTTCAGGCTCAAGGTTAAATTTTGTAACCTATGCAGTGGAAGAATTATCTGGCGGCGACCAAACAACTTCTGTTGCCAACAGCTTTAAAGGCGATGGTGCCAAAGAATCGTATTTCGGCCGGGTAAATTATGTATATAACGACAGGTATATATTGCAGGGTACTTACCGCTATGATGGCTCCTCAGCATTTGGGCAAAACAAACGCTGGGGCAGTTTCCCGTCTATATCCGCAGCGTGGAGAATATCGCAGGAAAATTTCATGAAGAACGTCACCGCTATAAACGACCTAAAACTAAGGGTTGAATATGGTCTGTCGGGTAATTCAAATGCACAGGGATATTATGCTAAACTGCAGGCAGTGCCTACAGCATGGGGCACAGGGTTTTTATCACAAAACTTTTCCAATCCCAATATGCAGTGGGAAACTGACAGGACATTCAACGTAGGTTTCGATCTTCACATGTTTAACAACAGGTTAGAGGTTGTGGCAGATGCTTACATTAAGAAAATAGAGAACCTGTTAACCACCAACCCTTACGCCTTTTATAATGGTGGTGATATATCTTATTCACCCGGGTATATCTCATGGCCTACTACAAACGTTGGTGCCATGCAGAATAAAGGTTTTGGTATAACCATCAACACCGTGAATATTTCCGGTAAAAATTTTGAGTGGAAAACTTCATTGAATTTCTCACTCGACAGGAACAAAGTAACCCAACTTCAAACACCCATCAATTATGCCTATGCAGCATCACAGGCACAATTCTTAACAACGGTGGGTCAGCCGGCCGGTCTTATAACCGGCTATATAGCTGAAGGTTTGTTCCAGAATTACCAGGATATTAAAAACCACGCAGTACAGGCTTCCAGCGGTGTTATCAGCCCGCAAACAGGTACATGGGTGGGTGACATTAAATTCAAGGACATCAGCGGCCCCGGCGGCAAACCCGATGGCGTTATTGACCAAAACGACCGTGTTGTTATTGGCAACCCCTGGCCCAAGTATACTTTTGGTTTCAATAACTCCTTTACTTACAAAAGGTTTACCCTTAATGTTTTTGTTATCGGTTCAGTGGGTAATGATATCCTTAATTTCTCGCGCTATCAAAACGAATCGGGTACCGGGCCTTTTGGCAACTACCTGAAATCCGTTTCCAGGTTCGCAGTACCCAGCAGTTATTCTTTGGCAGACAGTGGCTCTGTTACGCTTACTAACCCCGGTTATACCATCCCGCGCATTGCGCCGGGCGACCCCAACGGCAACAACAGGATAAACCAGTGGGATATAGAAAGTGGTTCTTATGTAAGAATAAAAAATGTATCCCTCGGTTACAATCTCCCAACAAAGTTGATTTCGAAAATTGCTTTAAAGGGGCTGCGTGTTTCAGTAAACGTACAGAACCTGGTAACCATTACCAAATACAAAGGGTACGATCCTGAAGTAGGTATGGTAAACTATGGAGGAACTATTATGGCCGGCGTAGATACGGGCCGTTATCCTTCTGTAAGAATGTATTCATTCAACCTTGTTGCTGATTTTTAAATTAAACCAAACTATTAATATGAAACCGGTTATAAAATATATTATCGTCATTGCAGCCATCTCGCTTATACATAGTTGCAATAAAGATTTTCTTAACAGGCCGCCCATTGACCAGGTAACTTCAGGCAACTTTTATAAAACAAATGAAGAAGTGCTGGCAGGTACTGCGCCATTATATAATATCGTATGGTTCGACTATAATGATAAAGCGCTGCTTGCCTTTGGCGAAGCACGCGGCGGCAATTTAAATTCCAATGACAGGACGGCCTACATACAATTTAAAGCTTCTTCTACTGACCAAAGCACCTTACTGCCGGGTTATAAATCATTCTACAAAATAGTTGCGCAAAGCAACCTAACCATGCAGAATATTAAAGGCGCCACCGGAAGTACGGCCTCTGAAACTATCAAGAATATGGGCCTGGGCGAATGTCATTTTATGCGCGCCATGGCTTATTATTACCTGGTCAGCAACTGGGGTGCTGTACCCATTATTTATGACAACATAGGCCAGTTAAGCAACGCAAACAACCGTAACACCATTGAAAGTGTATGGCAGTTTATTATTATGGACCTGAAGTTTGCTGCTGACAACTTACCGGTGCTTCCTTACCAGCAGGGCCGTTTAACAAAGTATTCCGCGGAAGGCATGCTGGCTAAAATGTACCTTACAAGGTCGGGTTTAAATGCATCCGGCGGCGGCAGGAAACAGAGCGATCTTGATAGTGCAAAATATTATGCAGCAGATGTAATAAATAAAAGCGGCCTGGGTTTGCTGCCTGATTATAATGACCTTTTTAAGAGTGCTTCCAACAACAGTTCCAACAACAACAAAGAAAGCATTTTTGCCCTGCAATGGATGCCTAATAATACCCCCTGGGGCGTTAATAATTCCTTCCAGGCTTATCTCGCCTTCGACCCGAAGATCACGCAGACAGGCGATGGCTGGGGTGCAGCACAGGGAGGTTCTGCAGACCTTGTAAAATATTACATTGATCATCCAACAGATTCAATACGCCGCAAAGCAACCCTGATGTTCCAGGGCGATTATTACCCTGAGCTGGATCAAAAAGACGGGGGCACCACAGTTTCCACAACCAGTATTGCCAACATCAAAAAATATATCGTTGGCTCGCCTGCTGATAATGGCGGTAAAGGAGCTTTTATGGCTGCGTACATCAATACCTACATGATGCGCATGGCAGAGCTTTACCTTATTTATGCAGAAGCAATTTTAGGCAATGGTTCTTCTACTTCAGATGCAGAGGCTTTAAAATATTTCAACATGGTGCGCGAACGCGCGGGTATGCCGGATAAAACATCCATTACGTTTGATGATATTTTCCAGGAAAAACGCGTGGAGACTGCATTGGAAGGAAATGCCTGGTATGAAATAATGCGCCTGTATTATTTTGATCCTGCCAAAGCAAAAGCCTATACCGGCAGCCAGGACAAGGGTAACTATACTATCACCTATAACCAGGGAAGTAACCCGCGTACATGGACTGTAGTATACACTCCGGAGTATTACCCGCTGACTGACCAAACAGTGTATTTGCCTTTACCTGAATCAGAGCTTGTAGCAGCGCCCAGCCTTGCCGACGCGCCTGTGCCTTTTGACTTTAGCAAGCTTCCCCAATAATTTCTGAAACAAATAAAATTCAGTAAAATGTCAACAACTAAGTTTCATAAATATATTTTCCTCTTTTTATCGGCTGCCGCCTTGCTGACGCAGGTGGCCTGCAAAAAAACCAATTCAGGGGCTGCCCCTCAAATAGCGCAGATACGCGCTATAAGCCCATCGCCCAACGACAGTGTGTTAACCACAGCACTACCCGGGCAGATTGTGGTGGTACAGGGCACCAACCTGGGCGCTGCTTACAAGGTATCTTTTAACGGCTTTCCTGCAACATTAAACACAGCCTTATTTGCAGATGGCAACCTCGTGGTAACTATTCCTGCCATTGCGTGGGACAGCATCCCTTCCGGTAAATTAGACCTTGTAGAAGTAACAACGCCTGCGGGTACGGCCTCGTATACTTTTCATATCACAGCGCCGGCACCAACCATCACCTCGCTGTCCAATGAAATGGCTACAGCAGGAACCAGCTTAACCATCTATGGCAATAACTTTTACGCCATAAGCAAGGTGGTATTCCCGGGTGGCATCGAGGTATCAAACCCAACAGTATCGGGCATCACACAAATTACACTTACCGTTCCGCCGGGCATTACATCAGGCGGGCCTATTGAAGTGGTGGGCGCCTTTGGCACCGGCACTTCCATATTGTTGTTTAACGATATGGCCACCGGTATGATATGCAATTTTGATGATGTAAATACGTATGTATGGGGCGTTACTGAAATTAGCAGCAACGCAACAGCTTATCCCGGTAACAGGGGCAGCTATGCACACATGGTTGCTTCCGGTATCAATGGCGGCGACTGGGCCTGGTACGATGGAAAGAGGTCTATCAATGTTGGCGGCGGCTCTTCACAATGGATACCGGCAGGCCATATGGGCGACGCCCTGGACAGCTATGCGCTTAAATTTGAAGTGAATATTCAAAAACAAAACGAATGGGGCGCCGGCAAATTCTTTATAGTGAAAGATTATGACTGGACCTATCTTGCGCAGTGGGTTCCATGGACTGCTGACAGCAAGTTTAGTACGGACGGCTGGCAAACGATAACTATACCATTATCGCAATTTAAAAAAGACAATGGGACCGGGGCCTCTGCATCATCTTTGGCAACCCTTGTAGGCAGCGGCAGCGGCGGCCTTGATGTAATGTTCATTAACGACGGCACAACTACAGCCGCGATAGACGCAGCATTCGACAATTTCAGGATAGAGAAAATTAAATAAATAATATGCATGCCCGGCACTTGTAAATAGTGCCGGGCATGTTTGCTTAATACATTTAAAGCCACCACAGAAAACAACGCATAATTGCGACGGCGATGCCTTTGTTGTGCAACAACATAACCCAGGTACCGTGGTGAATACAGCAAAAAGTTGCTTTTAGCACAGAAACCGTGAAGCCGGATAAACTTCCTGCATACCAGTAAACATGTAACAAAGATGATTAAAAAACTTGCCTCGTTTTTAGTATTTGCTGTAGTTGTTTGTTGCGCTGTACATGCACAACAATATACCTGGAAGGATGTAAAAGTGGGCGGTGGCGGCTTTGTATCGGGGTTGATTTTTAATCCATCGCAAAAAGATCTATTGTATGCGAGAACAGACGTGGGGGGTGCTTACCGCTGGGACGCAGGTACAGCATCATGGTTGCCATTAACAGATTTTCTTGGCCAGGATGATGAAAATTATTCGGGCGTATTAAGTCTGGCAACCGACCCCACGGATGTTAACCGTGTTTACATGGCCACTGGTTTATATACGCAATGGTGGGCAGGTAATGGCGCCGTTTTTTCATCCACTGATAAGGGCAATACCTGGGCAAGGCATGATCTTTCCATTAAACTTGGCGGCAATGAAGATGGCCGCAACACGGGTGAAAGGCTTGTTGTTGATCCCAATAAGGGGAGCATCCTGTATCTCGGCTCCAGCAAAGACGGCTTATGGAAAAGTGTTGACTACGGCAGCACCTGGAATAAGGTAACCAGCTTTCCCGTGTCAACATTTACAGGTGCAGGCGTTTCGTTCATTCAATTTGATAAAAGCAGCGCAACTACCGGTAATGCTACCCAAACAATATACGTGGGCATCACACAAACCGGCACCAGTATTTACAAAAGTATCAATGGCGGCGCTACGTGGACTGCTGTTACTGGCCAGCCAACTACGCTGATGCCGCTGCAGGCAACACTTGCCTCTAACGGCATGATGTATGTTACGTATGCCGATGCTCCCGGGCCAAATGGCATTTCTACAGGTGCCGTGTATAAACTTAACACCTCATCAAATACATGGACTGCGTTAACACTGCCAACCGGCCAGGGCGGTTATTGCGGTGTAAGCGTTGATGCATCCAACGCCAATACCATTATTGTAAGCACTATTGACCGCTGGTGGCCGCATGATGAAATATTTCGTAGCACTGATGGCGGCGGCACATGGACAGCATTGTTAGATGGCGCTACCTGGAATTATTCAGCTGCCCCTTACACCAGTAATTACACCGCACACTGGATAGCCGATGTGGAAATTGACCCGTTTGATAACAATAAGGCCTGGTTTGTTACGGGGTATGGTGTATACCAAACAGCCAACATAAAAAATGCAGGCAGCGATACACCTGTTACCTGGGCATTTAAAGATAACGGCCTTGAGGAACTGGTGGCAACTGCATTGGTAAGCCCCGCCACGGGTGTGCCATTATTAAGTGCAGTGGGCGACCAGGATGGTTTTCGTCATAACGATCTTGATGTATCGCCGGCGGCAGGAAAATATTCGCCGTCGTATGGCGGCAACAATAGCATTGATGTTGCACAAAGCAACCCGGATTACGTAGTAAGAACATATTATGCTGCCAACGGCAATTATGGCTCGTATTCAACAAACCAGGGCGTTACATGGACGAAGTTTGCAAGCTATCCTCTCGGCACCACCGGCGCAGGTAATATTGCGGTGTCAGCAGACGCAAGTCATATTGTATGGTCGCCTGACGGTGCATCCACTGTTTATTATTCCGTAAACAATGGCTCATCATGGGTAGCATCAACAGGCATTGCTGCGGGTTTAATGGTCACCGGCGACAAAAAGAATGCACAAAAATTTTATGCCTATAATGCAACGGCTGGTACTTTTCTCGCCAGCGCTAATGGTGGTGCATCTTTTTCAAACGGTGCCACAGGTTTGCCAACGCTGCAAAGCTGGGAACTGTGGATGGCGCAAACCCGCGCTGTATTTGGCATTGAGGGCGATGTGTGGTTTACCTCAGGCTACAATGGCTTATACCATTCAACCAACAGCGGTGCTTCTTTTATAAAAATAAGCGGTGTGGATGCGGCTTATAAAATAGCATTTGGCAAAGCAGCGAACGGCGCTGCATACCCGGCCATTTACGTGCAGGGCCGTGTAAGTAATGTGTATGGTTTTTACCGCTCTACCGACGGAGGTGTTAGCTGGCTGCGCATTAACGATGACAGCCATAATTTTTTAGCGATGCGTGCTTTTGCCGCCGATCCTAAAACATTCGGGCGCGTCTATCTTGGCACCAGCGGCCGCGGCATTGTTTATGGCGATGATGCCACTACCCTGCCCGTGTTATTCACTTCAATCAGCGTAGCACAAAGAGCAGAAGATAAAATGCAGCTTGCAGATATACAATGGACAACCGGCACGGATATAAATACCGCATACTTTGTGGTGGAAAAGAGCACCGGCTCGCCTGGCTGGAATAACCTGGCAACAGTTAAGCCCGGCGGCCAGCAACCTTACAGGTACACTGATAACGTAACCACATTAAACGGAACCGTATATTACCGTATAAAAGCAGTAGATAACGATGGCAAAATAAACTATAGTTCAGTTGTATCGCTAAAACATGCATCTGTCGCCAAAACAACAATAATAGTAAGCCCCAACCCTATTGAAAACGGTGTTGTAAAACTGCGTATCAACAGCACACAGGAGCAAAAAATAATAATAAGGCTCGTTGATATTAACGGCCGCATACTATACACAAGCGGCGCCACAAATTTGGTAAATGGAGAAAACGTAATAGCACTGCCTGCAACAAATTTTGCCAAGGGCAATATTGGCTTTGCCGAAGTGCTGAGTGCAACGGAAAGGTCGAAGATCGGGATGGTAAAATTGGTTTATTAGCAGTTAAAAGCGCTACTTTCCGTTAACAGCATTCATTTTTTCCGCCATCCTCGCACCTAACAACCATGTGCTTCTTGTATCAAAATAATATTCGCCGGCAGAATTGCCTTGCATTTTTGTTGATACAATATCGCTGGTTTGTACTACGTAAGCACGCTTTATCGATAAAGCTGTGCCTGCATCCTGGTCAACATCTCGCTCCGCTTGCGTGATGGCGCGTGTTTGGGCGTTCACCGGTTGCGGATATGCGTAACCATATACAAACGGGAAAAGTGTGCTGCGGATTTGCGCATGCACCCTTGCAATAAACCGATGCAGGTTGGCTCCATATTGAGTACTGGATGAATCTGCCACCGCATCGCCCTCGCCCTGCTGCCATATCATCCCTTTTATAACAGGCTCATAGCCGCGTGCACGCAGGCTGTTGATGGCATCATTCACTGTTTTTATAAACAGTTTAAACTGGGCGCCCCAATGTACCAGGTCTTGTTTGTCTGCCCCTGGATTCCAATCCTTGTAAAGATTGCTGCCAGCCCCAGTATGTTTAATAATGGCCACCTGCGCATTGGGTATAACGGCTTTTATTTTTGATGCAAATCCCAACTCGGGGCCAAACATGCTTGTGTTGCCATACACCTGTTGTAAAGTTGTCCAATGGTATGTTGGTGCTTCCTTAATTGAAAGGGTGTTAGCGAATATCATCACATCGCCGTTTATTTTCATCGTATCGGCGAGGGCTTTTATCTCACCCGTGCCAGCCGCATTCGCATCACCGGCCAGTAGATATACTTCCGCTATTTTTTTATCGTGCAGCAGTGCATTTATTTCACGGCTTAATTCTGCTGCTCTTTCAAGCGCTTCATCAAGCGGCAATCCTTCAGGCAATCCCGGGCGCTTGTGTTTTGTTGAACGCAGCCACGCATCACGCATCATGTTACCCCGCTCGGTCACCAGCTTTAATATCTGCAAGCCGTTTGGAACGGTTGCCATATCCCGTGCAATAGAAGGGCATTCTGCTGCGCCCTTACAACCGAGATGTACCAGTATTTGCTTTGCAATTATCCAATGGCCTATTTCGTATGGGTGTACCCCATCCTCCGCAAGCGCAAAGCCGTCAAGGTGATATTTTGCGTCAATCTCACGGTGTGCCTGCAGGTATTTTTTCATGGGGTAGTGCACATCTATCACTTCCCATTTTGCTGAGGTGCGCAAGCTTATCAGCCAATCAGTATAACGGTCAAGCACTCCATCATAATACGCGTTGCCGGTTATCTTTCCATCATATACAGGCGGCGTCAAATGTATAAGCCTTGCGCCTGTTTTTACTACTTCGTTATGCAGCCAGTAGATGCCGTCTTTAAATTTTTGAAAGCGCTCTGTATCAAAGGGTTTATAAATGCCATCGTTCATGCCATAACAGGCAAATACAAGGTCTGGTTTTATTTGGTTCAGTACGCGCTGCAGCCGCTCATGCAGGTCAGGCCTGGGGAATTGGCCACCGGCATGCCCTTCTTCTGATAATCCCGACACTGTTTCGCTTGGTACGCCTGCATTAATAAAATCAAAATGGCGGTTAGGGTAATGTACGGTTATCCATGCTTCCACATCATTGGCATAATTACCCATCCATGTTATACTGTTACCTAAAAATAAAATGGTTTTAACCTTGGGGGCAATATCCTGTGCGCCGGTATTCAGAGAGAGCGAAATACACATCAGCACTACCAGCGCTGAGCAAATATCTTTGCGCATGTTCTTATACCGGTTTAATGATAATTAATAATAATTGCACCAGCAGCGGCGTCATCAAAATAAATGAGGGTCTATCTAAGCAGGTTCACTCAATCCTGGAAATCTGCATTCAATACTCCTGATCGTGCTCATAACAAAGCGTTTCCATCGGGGAATTTTGTTTAGACGATAAAAACAGTCATCGTTTTTGGCCCGTGTGCGCCTAGCACCAGCGATTGCTCTATATCAGCCGTTTTAGAAGGCCCTGCTATAAAAGTAGCAAAGCCATATTCTGCTGAAGCAATTACATCATACGCATCATGCATGGTGGCCACAATATTTTTACTGTTGATAATAACTGCAAGATGCTGCGTTATAAAAGGCAATACCCGCTGGGACACCTGGTTATCGGTTATCCAAATGGCGCCATTTTCTGCAACAGCCATTGGCGATTCCATGATAAATAGTTCTATATTTTTAAAGCTGTGCGGATCATCGTCTTTACCATAATTTTCGGCAATGGAAGACAGATAAGATAGTGAGGAAACAATTCTCGCTGTATCGTCAAATCCCGCCTCCAATATTTGTGTTATCTCCTCATAGTTTTTAACCTGGTACACCTTGCCCCCTATGCTTTGCAATACCTGCGTGTATTTTTCAACAAGGCTGGTATCGCCATGTTCAAACCGCGGTATGGCCGGCGTAGCAACAAATGCTGGCTGGTTGTTTTTTACTGCGGATAATATGGCATCCCTGCTGCTCATTTCTTTGTTTTATTTTTTTTATACCATTCGGTAAATGATTCTTTGGGAGCCGTGGGCATATCCCTTTGTTTATACCAGGCGTTAAACCTGTTATTCACCACAAAGGGAACATTTTTAACCACCCACCGGCCCGCTTTCCCCGCCATATTAAATAAGCCGGGGCTGCCAAGTGTAATACTCATTCCCTTCATTGCTGCTTTTTTTGCAGCAGGCGCATAGCCTTCTTTTACCAGTACCTGCCGCCATTTATACAACTGCTCGTGTATATCAATTTTTACCGGGCATACATTGCTGCAGGAGCCGCATAGCGTTGAAGCAAATGGCAGGTCTGCGTATTGCTTCATATCAAGGTTGGGCGCAAGTATACTACCTATAGGCCCTGCAATGGCTGTGTGGTAGCTATGGCCACCGCTGCGCCTGTACACGGGGCAGGTATTAAAGCACGCGGCACAACGGATGCATTTTAACGAGTTGCGAAAATCTGTCCTGCCGAGTTGTTTGCTGCGCCCGTTGTCAACAATAACAATATGTATCTCGCGGCCTTTAGCGGGCTTTTTAAAATGGCTTGAATAAGTAGTTATGGGCTGCCCTGTTGCGCTGCGTGCCAGCAGGCGTAAGAACACGCCGAGGTGTTTTCTTCCAGGGATGATCTTTTCAATACCCATGCAGGCAATGTGTACATCCGCCAGATGCGCGCCCATATCGGCATTGCCCTCGTTGGTGCATACAACAAACTCACCTGTTTCTGCAATGGCAAAGTTCACACCGGTTAATGCAACCCTGCGTGTAATAAAATACTGCCTCAAGTCAAGCCTCGCCGCATTGGTTAATAACTGCGGGTCTGCACAGCCTTCCGGTGTACCGAGGTGTTTATTAAAAAGCACCCCTATCTCCTCTTTCTTCCAGTGTATGCAGGGCAGCACAATATGGCTGGGCGGCTCTTCAGCCAGCTGAACAATGCGCTCACCCAAATCAGTATCCGTTACATCAATCCCCTGTTCCTTTAAATATTCATTCAAATGGCATTCTTCCGTGAGCATGGATTTACTTTTCACCATTTGCTTCACGCCGTTCTTTTGCAGTAAGCCATGTACAATGCTGTTATGCTCTGCTGCATCGGCGGCCCAATGCACGGTTATACCGTTTTTTACAGCCTGCTCTTCAAACTGCGCCAGGTATGCTGAAAGGTTGCCCAGTACATTATTTTTTATTTGCGAAGCGGTTTCGCGCAATGCCTCCCACTCGGGTATGTTACGCGCTGCCTTGTCGCGTTTTTGCCTTACCCACCACAACGTTTCATCATGCCAATTCACGCGCGGCTCATCCGCGTTAAACGTTTCCGATAATGCTGCGTGATCTTTCATCCTGCAAATATTATATATAAAAAATCTTTCCCGGTTAGTAACCGGGTAACTGTTATACCGTTAAGAGGCATTTAAAATCTCTGCAATATGTTTTACCTGCACGCTGCTTTTTTGCCGTTTCAATATGCCTTCCAAATGCATAAGGCAACTCATGTCCGCCGCGGTAATAAATTCTGCACCATGCTTAACATGGTCGGCCACCCTGTCCTTGCCCATCTTCGCACTTACGGCCTCTTCCGTAACACAAAATGTTCCGCCAAAACCGCAGCATTCATCATCCCTGTCCAGTTCAACAATTTCAAGCCCTTCTACCATTTGCAACAATTGCCGCGGCTTTGAAAAGGGTGGCGCTACCAGTTCCGTCATTTGCGAAATGTGCAGGCCGCGCTGCCCGTGGCAGCTTTGGTGCACACCAACCTTGTGCGGAAACCTTGCTTCCAGTTTCTTTACAGCCAGTACATCCGTTAAAAACTCGGTGAGCTCATATATCCTTGTCCTTATGTGTTTCGCTTTTTCTTCCGCATGTTCATCATGCAAGTGGTCTTTAATATGCAGGGTGCAACTGCCCGAAGGGCACACGATATAATCAAAGCTTGAAAAATTCTTTATAAACAGTGCGTTACAACCTGCTGCAAGGTGTTCAAAGCCGCTGTTGGCCATGGGCTGGCCGCAACAGGTTTGCTGTAAAGGATACTCCACTGTTACACCCAGCTTTTCCAGCAACTGCAGGGTAGCAATAGCTGCGCCGGGATAGAATTGATTTACATAGCAAGGGATAAACAATCCAACAGTCATAGCAAAATTTGATTAAAAATAAACTACCGGCCGCTTGTCACAAATAGTTTAATTGGCCAGCGACGGGTCAAGGTGCAAATAACCGCCATCTGCGTGTATCAACTGTCCTGTAGTGTGGCCTGCCCTGGCTGACAAAAGGAAGGCCGCGCTGTTGGCAATCTCTTCTACCGTGGTCATTCGCCGGCCCAAAGGTATGCGTGAAACTATTTCCTTTATTTTGGCTTCCGGGTTGGGGAATGAATTAAACCAGGATTTATATAAGGGCGTATGGCCTTCTGCCAACACCACGGCATTTATACGGATGCCATATTTCAGTAGCTCAAGCGCCCACTCTTTTGTTAGCGCGTTGCTGGCGCTATGGGCTGCGCCTGCCTGCACCCCCTTCCGCCCTATCTGCCCCGTGTTATTATTGGCGTTTACTGCTCCCTTCCTCAACTTCATCAATTCAGGCAGGTTAAAATGCGCCAGGAGATAATAATGCACCGTATTGCTATGCAGGGATATCATCAATTTTTCATAAGTGCCATGTTCAAGGTTGATGCCGTCATTTACGCCCGCATTATTCACCAGCCCGTCTATGCGTCCAAAATGCTGCATCACTTTTTTAACGGCTGTTTCACATGCACCCGCGCTTGAGAAATCAGTCACTAACTGCCAGGCTTTACCACCGGCCTGCTTTATCTCCTTTACGAGTTTTATATTATTTGCCTCATTATGGCCAATAATAACGGGGATAGCTCCTTTGTCCGATAGTGCTCTTACGATGCCCTCTCCTATGCCCCTGCCGACACCACTTACAATAATCACCTTATCGTTTAATAAAAGTTTCATGGTTATTTTTTTTAGGTTAGCTGTACCGCGGCTTACCAGGTGCCTTTCCAGGTACTTAAACACAATCATTGTTTACGTTTATAGCGCCGGCTTGTTACATGCACTGCTATAAATATTTTCAATATTCGCTGCCGCTTTCTTTCTCACCCGTGAACGATGCCTGCGGTACCGGGTTGTTTATAAAAAGTTTTCGCCACTTCGGAGTACGCATGTTTAAGATGCCGGATATAATTTCTCCCAAAGACAAGATCGTTAACTACCTCATGCGAAAACAATATTGTCTCACAAACCAGGCAATAACTGCCGCGCAAAAAAACATACAGGCACATTATACGGAGTAATAACAAAAGAACAAATTTTAGTACGTTATATGTTTTTGAATTTTACCTGACTATCATACAATTTTAACTACGTGGCACATTACGCCGTGTGCATGGCTTTGGCTTATTATAACAAAACAGGCTGCCCCAAAAGGGCAGCCTGTTTTATGAAATGCTTTTTGCAACCTTAGTTAGCCTCTGTATATTTTTTAAAATTGTCTAATATTGCCTGCCAGCCTGCGCGTTGCATATCAACCGGGTGCGTGGTTTCTGCGTCGAATGTTTCTGATATATGCGTGCCGCCACCTGATGGAGAAAAGGTTACGTTTACTTTTCTGCCGTCGCCCATGGTGTAGGCTATAATTTCGTTGGTTTTTACATCGTCGTAAACACCACCGAAATCGAAGCCAAAGCTGCCGTCTTTTGCCTCCATTCTTGAAAGGAATGTGCCGCCGGTACGCAGGTCGTTCTCTGCCCGTGTTGTATGCCAGTCGTCGGATGCCGCAGCCCATTTAGTAATGTGTTCGGGCCCGTTCCAAAACTCCCAAACTTTTTCTGCCGGTGCGTTTACAGTTGCTTCTACCGTAATTTTTGTAGCCTGATTTTCCATTTTTTATTTTTTTATTGGTTATTTAATTTGTTACAGGTTTATTTACGAGTTGTTGTTTTTTGCCTGTAATATCATACAGCAAAGATGTGCAGATAACTGGTACCCGGCAATGTGCCGGTGCGACCAGAACAGGGGTTTTTGCGACATGTTTTTAATATGGCCTCTTTACCGCTGTGCCTGCAAACAGTTTTATATGGAAGCAATTCTTTTATAAGTTCCCTTTTGCAAAAGCTAAAATAAATATTGCGTTTCACTTTTTCTGTAAAAAGAAGATGGGTGGCAGGTAACTGTTTTAAGCCAAGTTAAACGGTGGGCAGTTGAGGATAGATTTATAAACCCATCCCGGTTGTTTTACCAGGGGTACAACCCTGTGTGCTGTTAATTGCCTATTTTTAGATGGATATATTGAACATGATAATGAAAATGTATGAGAACATTCATCCTCTTGCTATTGCTTTTGCCGCTATCCGTTTTTTCGCAAAAAATATATGCGCCTTCGGGCAAGGTGATGAAGTTGCCGGCCAATGTAACCACACCGGATGATGTTAGCACCTACCTGCAAAACAGCCCGAGGCCATACATCTATCATGTACAGGGATACGCTGACGATTCAAGTGCACTAATAGCATTTCACCTGCTTACAAACTGGCCCGTGTTTATAGTGTGCAGCCACCCGGAAAGAATAAAAGAATATGTTGAGCAATTTAACCTGGAGGCTTACCTTTCGTCACCACAACTGGAGATTGATATTAAGCAACATATACAGTACAGGGACCTGAAGGCTGATTATGTGGTAGATAAATTGGGTGAACCGGATGCGCAAACACTGGATACTGACGGCGATAAATCCACCGAGACCTACGACTACGCAAAGTATAACTTTACCCTGCAAATAACCAATGGGTTTGTTACAAAAATATTAACGGTTAAAAACAACGACCAATAATCCGTGAAGGAGCAATGTATAGTTACCTATAAATATCGTCGTTGCATTGGGGATCTTGAGGGCACAAATACCGGAAGCCTTTTATTGCAGCAACACTTACTTAGGTGCAAGGGTTCCGCATAAATAGCTTGCAATAAGTTTTTCGTAGGATTGTACATTTTTGGTAGCGCTTACAAAGTATTCGTCGCCGGCTAAAATAATGTATAAACGGCCGCGGCTTATACCGGAAGCCTGCGCAGCGTATTCCCTTGCGGCCTGTTCAGTTAAAAAAGAATTATCAGTTACGTTATTGTACATGTATTTAAATTATGGTGATAAGCATCGTAATGCTTAATGGTGCTTATATATCTTTAAATGCCAGCCTTGAAAAAGCGGCGCCGCTAAATATTTTGGCCAGGCTGGTGTCCTTTGAATTATTCCATGCTTCAAGATTGGGCATTGAAACGATCCGCCAGAAGTTTTTCGATTTCAGGTCATTATAATCTTTCCCCTCCACAAAACACCCGTAAAAAGTATCCCGCTGTTTAAAATCAATTTTAACCTGGCGGCACACGGTTGGTTTTTGTTTACTAAGAAATTTTTCTATTTGTTCTATATTCATGATCTTATATTTTATAGCGTAAGCTTACCTGCACGCAAGTAATTTTTTAAGGCAGGAGGATTTAATTACCCGCGCGTTAATACACAAAAACACCCGGATAAATGTAAAATACCTGCACTGATATACCTGCTTAAAGATGTGACAGAATGCGCTTTTTGGAAGAAGAAGATCATCAAGTCAGCCCGGAAAAGAATTACCTGCCGGTTAAAGATACACTATTAAATCCATAGCCGCGGAAATCATTCGCAATTAAACGCGGTAACAAACCGCGTTAATGTTCATCCCCGCCCCTACTGAGGCGAATACAATTATATCGCCGGCTTCAACGGCATGGTTTGCAAGTTCGCCCTTACGCACCATATCATACAAAGTTGGTATGGTGGCTACAGAACTGTTACCCAACGTATGTATATTCATAGGCATAATACCATCCGGAACATTTTTTATACCATATAAGGCAAACAATCCTTTAACAATGGCCTCATCCATTTTCTCATTGGCCTGGTGTATGAATATTTTTTTTACTTCAGTTATGTCAACACCACAGCTATCAATACATGCCTTTATTGCAAGGGGCACATGTTTTAAAGAAAACTCATATACCTTTCGCCCCTGCATTTTTAAGTATCTTGTACACTTGCCGGAATCGGGCAGGTTTGAGCCGCCCATATATATAAAGCTTATATCTTCGGCCGCAAAGGATGCTGCATTAAAACCCATAATGCCCGGTGCGTTACTTTCATCAGCATTGCGTGCTTCTACTACCACTGCGCCCGCGCCATCACTAAATATCATGCTGTCGCGGTCGTACACATCTATTACACGGCTTAATGCTTCTGTTCCCACCACAAGGCATCGCTTTGCCATGCCAGCTTTACAAAAAGCATTAGCCTGTATTAAACCCTGCAGCCAGCCGGGGCAGCCAAATAAAATGTCGTACGCAATACAGGCAGGGTTTTGTATGCCAAGCCCGTGTTTTACACGCGCCGCCAAAGATGGCACCGCATCGGTTTGCGACGTGTTATTAATAACATCGCCAAAATTATGCGCCACTATTAACTGGTCAATGGTTTCGGCATCAATGCCGGCATCTGCTATCGCCTTTCCTGCTGCAATAATGGCCATGCCCGATGCTGTTATGTTGTTATCCGCATACCTGCGTTCCACTATGCCTGTTATCTGTTCAAATTTGGCAATCACATCAGCCTTGGGCTGCAAAAGCCGTTGCTGTTTATCATCATAAAAGTCCTGTAAAATAAACCCACTGTTCATACGGATGCCCGGTGGGATAAAACTCCCTGACCCGGTTATTACTGTTTGTACTGTATTCAAAAGCTTAATGTATAATACCGCGATAATAAATTTATGGCAGCATATTAAAGGTAAGATAAAATTGAATGAAAAGTGCCATGCCGCCATAAATTGGCAAACCGTTATAACTAGGCTATGACGCCACCGGGCTAAAATTCAACCCGGTTTTTATTACCCTGGTATAACGTTTTTTACCAGGTCTCAAAAAATACAGGCGGCAGCGCTTACATTACGCTGCCTGCCCGTAAAACATCCACCACTTATTTAATTAAAAGTTTTAAACAGTATGGATTCTATTGAAAGAGAGGCTAAAACGTGTTCCCTCACCTTCGCCCGACTCAATATTCACCCCAATAAGATTTGATTCGAGAAAATGATGAATAGTTGCCAAACCAAGGCCAAGGGAGCCGGGCTTGCTGGTTTTACAATCTTTAAAAATATATTTTAAATTTAGTTTACTTATACCACAACCATTATCCTCTACCAGCAATTCGTATTTACCGTCTGCCGCTCTTGTAACCAGGCGCAGTTCACCTTTTTCCGTTATTGCTTCAATAGCATTGGTAATAATGTTTGCCAGAGCTATTTTCATTTTTGCCCTGTCTAAAATTAATACGCAGTCCTCCTCGGAGTACTCCCTGGTGACAGTTATGTTTTTAACACGTATAATATCCATACACATGTCCAGCACTTCATCAAGTAACTTTTGAATAGAATATTCTTCCGGGTGTACACCATTTGTATGCCCGTTTGCAAAAAGTTCATCTATCAAATTGTTTATACGTTCCAGGTTTTTGGTGATGATATCCGTGCTTAATTTAAGGTCTTCGCTCTTTGTGGTTGCTTTAATGATTTCAACTGCCGTGTTGATATTTACCAACGGCGCCCGAATTTCGTGTACGAGGGCATGAACAAATTTATCGTACCTGCCATCATTACCTGTGTCTACCGGCTGCATCTTCTTTGTTTTTTAGATTGTAATTAGGGCACTTGTAAAGGTGAGCATTTTTAACCCCACTAGTGTTATACTATTTTGAAAAAAAGTTACATAGTTCACTTATTACCAAAAACATTAAACAAGATGACCTGCAACCTGTGAATCATGCAATCTTTTACCGGAACTCTGTAAATAACGCATCTATTGGCCCGCTTATCTTTGCGTTCACCGCTTGTCGTTGATATATATAACCTGTAAGAACGGCCTATGCAACACATAAACAAAATACTTGTTATTGGGGGTGATGATATTGGAGTTTTCATCTTACAAAAGTTTTTTTCAAGTGTTTCTATCTCACCTGTATGGGTCCATTTTACCGCTGCATGGGATGTAATTGCTTACCTTGCTCAAACCGAAATGCCGGGCCTTATTTTTTTAGAACCTAAGCTCCCCGATATGCCGGACGAACAATTCCTCGAAACATTACATAAGCTAAACATATTTACACGCAGTAACGTGTGCCTGTTAACCACCTTCCCACAACCTGGACTTGAACCATTAGGAAGTGAATATGCTATACTAAAGAGATTTACAAAACCATTTACAAGGCGCCATTTGAACGAATTATTAACGTGCATTAAAGTAGCCTAGTGCTATTAAGCCATGGTTTGTATACACGTGCTGCTGATTTTTAGTTCTGTTACACCCATCTCTTAAGATTAACATTTTCCGTTAACCCCACCTGCACAAGCATCCTGCAATTATTTTGTACGGCAATCAGTGAATTATGTAATGCCAGGGTATAATTGTGTAAGGCCTGTACAGGCTGTTATGCTTACCTTTGGTGCAGGCCCCGCTTTATTATTAGCTACCTGGATAGCGCTATTCACGACATCTCTATTCATTATCTCAGAAATAAACTTTTAGCCTGGTTAATCAATTTATTGCATACAGCGGCGCTATTTACATTCTATTTAAAAACTTTAAAGCTTTTATATGTTAGCCATCATTATTTTTTTCGTTTGTCATTGGTTTCTTTCTTTATTTTTTCACTCTTTCTTTTTGCACCGGTATGCTTCACATCAAATGTATACCGTAACCAAAGGGTGGGAACGCACTATCTACCTGCTTACCTGGCTTATACAGGGCTCATCATTTCTTGTTCCAAAGGCATACGGGGTAATGCACAGGATGCACCACACTTATAGCGATACCGAGAAAGACCCGCACTCACCGCTTTTTTTTAAAGATGTGTGGCACATGATGTTGCACACGGCAAGGATATTCCGCAGTTTTGATACGGGTAAAAGACTGCCCGAACCTCAATTTGTTAAAGAATATTTACCCGCCTGGCACAAGGTTGATAAGATTGGACATAATACATTAACCAGGCTGTTTTTTGGCGCTTTATATGTTACGTTCTACATCATTTTTGCGCCAAGTGCCTGGTGGTTTCTTTTATTGCCTATTCACTTTTTAATGGGGCCAATACAGGGTGCTGTCGTTAACTGGTGCGGCCACAAATACGGTTACAGCAACTATAATAATGGCGACCACTCAAAAAACTCATCTCCCTGGGGTATAATTTTAATGGGCGAGCTTTTTCAAAACAATCATCACCATGCAAAAAACAATGCTAACTTTGCACGTAAGTGGTTTGAGTTTGATATGACCTATATTATTATGCGTGGTTTACATGCGTTAAAGATCATTAAGCTTTTACCTGTAACCACCACTCCCTGATCTTCAATTGGTGTACTGCGCATTAAGCGGTACGCTTATTGTTTTACTACCGGTAGTAATATAGTGCAGGCAAATAACAAACTGTTATAACCGCCGCCCGGTACTACAAAGTTTATGAAGATCTTTATAAAAAATATGGTTAGCATCCGCTGCAAAATGGTGGTAAAATCTGAACTGGAAAAACTAGGGCTGCATTACACATCCGTTGAGCTTGGCGAAATTAATATTGTGGAAACACTTTCGCCGCAACAATCAGAGGAGCTTAAGACCGGTTTAGGAAGGTCGGGGCTTGAACTGATGGATGACAAGCGCAGTATGATAATTGAAAGGATAAAGAATGTAATTGTAGAAATGATACATTACTCGGACGAATTGCCTAAAGTAAATTTTTCTGAATTCATCAGCAGTAAGCTTAACTACGATTATACCTATTTAAGCAATCTTTTTTCTGAAGTACAGGGCACAACCATTGAACATTTTATAATACTGCACAAAATAGAACGGGCAAAAGAATTACTTACCTATAATGAAATGAGCCTTACTGAAATTGCAGAACTTATGCAATACAGCAGCGTGGCGCATTTGGCCAACCAGTTTAAAAAAGTTACAGGCCTTACTTCTTCCCATTTTAAAGCCATACTGGTAAAAAGGCGCAAGGCCCTTGAGGATATGTAAAAGGTGTAACTATTATTATAATAATGTAACTACCATCCCCTCTAATACATCTATCTTTACCCAAACTCTTGTTGTTCTCCGTCATTTTTACTAAAACATTCTTAATGATCAATAAAACGCCCGACGCTAATGCCAATGAAAAACGGGCAGGTCAGCCTGACCTCGAAAAATCAAAGCCACATATTGTCGTAGAGATAATCGAATATGTGCCTAACTCCGTTTTAAGCAAAACCATTATAAAAAAAACAACGGGCAATATTACCGTTATGTCTTTCGATACAGGGGAAGAGTTAACAGAAAGAATATCCCCGTTCGATTCATTTATGCAGGTAATTGACGGCAATGCGGAAATATTGATTGATGGCAAATCAATTACTGTAAACCTGGGCCAGGGCATAATTATACCCGCCCATGCGTTAAGCATGATAAAAGCGCACGAACGTTTTAAAATGATATTAACTGTAATAAAAAGCGGGTACGAATAACGCGCCCAAGCCAAAACCTTATTAAAAGTTACCCGTGAATTATGCAATTTTTTTTTATAACTGTGTAACAGTTTAAAGGCAGGGCCAACCTATCTTCACTTTGTTATGATCGCCCGTTTTATTCGTACCGGGGATTGTTTTTCAATAGAATATATACCGTTCAAATATTTTAAGTATTTCACTGCCGGCCAGCTGTGTTATTATGTCACGGGGCTGTTATTAACCTATCACTAAATCTGTTTTACCAGGCCTGGCAGTGGAAATACTTAGGTTTACATATTAATTACTTTGAACAAAGTTTTTATAGGGGTATAAAGTTTGGATAACTGGCGGGCATTGAGCCCGCCAGCATCTAACCACTGCACAAACTACCAACTGCCTTTAATTACATCACCACAGGACACCCCCGGGGCACAATCACCAATTTAATTACAGTAAACATTCACGGCATATGCGCCTGCAAACTACAGTACGTGTGAAAACATTAATTTGCAGTACATATGAGTTTATTACAGGTATTGGATATACATAAGCATGAAGGAAGGAATACAGTACTGCATGGCATAACTTTTACACAGGAAAAGCTGCACAAAATTGCCATTGCGGGCGAAACCGGCAGCGGTAAAACCACGCTGCTTAAAATAGCTGCAGGCATACAATCGCCCGATGCGGGCAAGGTGCTGTTTGAAAATGAAAGGCTAAAAAGGATACCCGAAGAAAAACTGATACCCGGCCACCCGGGCATTGCTTATTTATCGCAGCAGTTTGATTTGCCACATTTTTTAACCGTGGAGCAGGTTTTAATATACGCAAATCCGCTGCCGGACGAAGAAGCGGAAACCTCGGCAGAAGCCAAAGACCTGTATAATATTTGCAGGATAAGCCACTTACTTGGCCGCAGGACCGACCAGCTATCGGGTGGGGAAAAACAACGGATTGCCCTGGCCCTGGCGCTTGTTACAGCCCCACGGCTTTTGCTACTGGATGAACCCTTCAGCAACCTTGACTTGATACATAAGAATGTATTAAAGTCCGTTATACACGATATTGTTGAAAAACTAAACATTACCTGCATACTTGTTTCGCACGACCCGCTTGATACCCTCTCGTGGGCTGACGAAATAATTGTTTTAAAAGCAGGGAAAATTGTACAGCAGGGTACCGCGGCCCAAGTATATAACCAGCCTGCGGATGAGTATACTGCCGGGCTGTTTGGAAAATATAATATAGTAACGCCTGCCCGGGCTAAACACATACTGCATTTACAAAATATACCCGGCGGAAAAAATATGCTCATCCGCCCTGAAAATTTTGTAATAGAAACAAGGGGGCATAGCGGTATTAGGGGAACTGTGGACAGATTGCTTTTTTATGGAAGCTATGTTGAACTGGAGGTTTTACTAGCCGGTAATTTCAGGATAACTGCCAGGGCCGCCAACTGCAATTGTAAAAAGGGGGATACTGTGTATATCTCCTTTGCCACGGAACATTTATGGTATATCTAATGAATTAAGGTGATATGCAATAAACTTGTTATGTGGCGGTGGCTATTATCTTAAGCATATTTTATATCGTTTCAACCGCTATTTAATAAGATGGCTGATACAGTGTGAATACCTTTGAGGGCAATTATTAATTCACGGACCGTTACCTGTATACCCCGCTTAAATGAAAGAGATCCTGCTTGTTGAAGACGATGCGCTTTATTCGAAAATAATCAGCTATATATTGGAGAACAGCGGCTATATTGTAGAATGCGCCGGCGATGCCGTATTAGGCCTGCAAATGGTCGGTAACAAAAAATACGACCTGATCGTCACTGATATTCTCATGCCTTCGTCCACCGGGCTTGAATTGCTGAGCAAAATAAAGAATGACACCAATTGCCGTGACACTAAAGTAATAGTACTCTCCATCCTGTCCAATGAATATTATATGGCGGAAAGTTTTTCCCGCGGCGCCGATGAATATTTAAAAAAACCTGTAAGCGCTAAAGACCTTGTACAAACAGTAAGAAGGTTGCTGTACACAAAAGCGGCTTAATAGCTTTTGTATTATTTCTGCGGGTCAGGGCTTAAACATTAAAAATACGTTCATTGTAAATAACTCTGTAGGCCATGTTTTAACTGATGTATACTTTCATGCAAAGCCACACCATTCGCAAACATTTCCCCGGCGTGATTGAGCGAAATTTTATCACAGAGTAAAAGGAGTTCTTTTCACTGAGTTAAAGGAGTAAATGATAAAAGATGTTAGCGAAATTGGAGTTTACGCCTTGCGGCGATTTGAGGGCACAGAGGCGACGCGTGAGTCAAAGTTTGATTAAAACATAACCGGTACGAGCATACTCTGTGTACTCCCGCCGCAAGGCGGTCAACTCAATGCCCTCTGTGAAAAAAACTCCTTTTACTCTGTGATAAAATTTCGCGGTATAATACAAAGCCAGTTTTTTGATGCTCCCAGCCTTAAGCCGTTTGGTAATTTGTTGCCAATACAATACTTTGCATTGCACCGTTATTATACTGCAATGAAAATAGAACACCTCGCCATTTGGGTTAACGATATTGAAGCTATGAAGGCATTTTATGTAACTTATTTTGGCATGGCCTGTAATGACAAATACACCAATCCCAAAAAACAATTTGAATCATATTTCCTGTCGCTTGCTGACGGCGCAGCAAGAATAGAATTGATGCGCAGGCCGGGCATTTTACCAAATACCGGCCATAATAACACCGCCATCGGCCTGGCGCATTTTGCGATAGCATTAGCCAGCAAAGAAGAAGTAAATGCCCTTACCGAACGGTTGCGGGCGGACGGCTATACCATTGCCAGTGAACCAAGAACAACCGGCGACGGTTATTATGAAAGCGCGGTGCTTGACCCTGAAGGCAACTATGTTGAAATAACAGTTTAACCATTGTATGAAGAAGACGATAATATTTGATTTTGGTGGTGTGCTCATCAACTGGGACCCTCGCCACCTGTACCGCAAAATGTTTGAGGATGAAGCGGAGATGGAATGGTTTCTTGCCAACGTTTGCACCATGGATTGGAACCTGCGCCAGGATGAAGGCAGGCCTTTTGCCGAAGCAGTGAAGCTATTGCAAAATGAACATACAACATATAGCGATCATATACAGGCTTACCACACGCGATGGGAAGAAATGCTGGATGGCCCGATTGAAGATACAGTGGGGATATTGTACGAGCTAAAAGAAAAGGGATATACTATTTATGGCCTTACCAACTGGAGCGCTGAAACTTTTCCCAAAGCGTTGGAGCTCTTTGAGTTTTTACACATACTTGATGGCATTGTTGTTTCGGGCACAGAAAAATTGGTAAAACCCAACCCTGCTATTTTTGAATTACTGTTACAGCGTTATAACCTGGCGGCTGCTGATTGTGTGTTTATTGATGATAATGCCGCTAATATTAAGGCTGCAAAGGCAATTGGTTTTACGACGATACATTTTTCTACACCGGAAGATTTAAGAAAACGATTAGAGCAAATGGAGATTCTATAAGCTGCTAAGATTAGTTGTATGCATCTCACTCAAAAAACTGCAGCCAGTTGCCGTCCGGGTCTTTGAGGAGAAAGTTTCTCTTCTTTGTGGCATCATCAGTGTATATGCGGTCCGGGATGATGCTTAGCCAGGCAAGGCGCTTAAGGCAGTCATCCATATCTGTAACCTTAAAGCCAGTTTTAAAATGCCCCTGTATTTGTGTACCCCGGGGTTTATCCTGCAAAATACTGTTGCGCTCCACAGCGCCTTTAAGCTGCAGCAGCTCCAGCAACCAGGCTGGCGATTCAAGTATAATAACATGATTGACATTTGGGGAGTCATTTATTTCCTTAGTTACTTTTAGCCCAAAAACGGCACTATACCATCGCGAGGCACTATCAACATTTTTAACCACCATAGCAGAGAAATAAGGCTTATACTCAAAGCCTGTTGTATCCTGGCTATATGCTATAAACGCAGCAGCAGATAATAGAAAGAGAATAAGGCAGCTTCGCATACTACAACTTTTTATTTTATTGATATCATCTCCCAAGCCGGTGTAAAAAAGATAACAGCAGTAATTATTTTGTTCTCACTTCGTAATAATGCAACTGGTTTACAGCGGTGCCGGTATTAGAAGAAATGATAGCGCCCTCTCCTGTAAACCGTTGGCGCACCGCCGGCGTTAAGCGCTTATCATCATCAAATAAAAAATCGGTAATAATAAGCGCATCGCCGTTGGCAGCAAATGCCTCAAAATGTATATGCTGCGGCAGGTTGCTGTTGGGGTAGCCTTGTGGGTGAATGGTTACAAAGGAAAAATCGCCGTTATTGCTGGTACGTAAATAGCCAAATAGTCTTGCATGGCCCCTGTCGCCTTCCCTTGCCAATATATGCGGCGCAGTGTCTGAATACCAGCCTTTGTTATCGGTGTGATATACATATACCAGGGTATTGCCCAAAGGTTTGCTGTTACTATCCATTAACTTTCCATTGATGGTAACAGCAGTGCCGGGTTCATTTTTTGTTACGAGGGTTATCTTTTCCTGCGCGGCATATTTTTTTATTATTTCCCTGAAAGAGGTTAAGGAATGCAATGGCATATACGATGGGTCAGTTAGTATATCAGTCACTTTTTTACCGGAGGTAAGCAGTTGCTCCGCAGCTTTTAATGCGGGCTGTGCATCCTGCGCGGATGAAACACAGGATGATGCAAACAATAAAGCGACAATAACAGCGGCTTTCATCTTATGCTATTTATATTTTTTTAAGTTGCATGTCATACACTGTACATTACTGCCGTCCATATTAGCAATGTATATATTGTTCTGCGGCCATCTTCCCCTTATAAATGCAATTTGTTTACCATCGGCTGAAACCCTTGCAAAAAACGCAGGCGCTATGCCCGGAATAATGCGCTTGTTATTACCATTTACTCCAACCACTGCCACCTGGCTGCCGTTTGTATTACTGCCTGAAGGGTCGGTAAAAGTGTATATTATTTCTTTGCCGCCGGGCATCCAGCCAGGGTATATATCGTGCAGCGTATCATTGGTAACTTTTATTTCTTTTTTATCAGCCAACCGCATCATAAACACTTTATCCTTGTTATCCCCGCGTTCGCGGTAATACACAATCTCATTTGTTTTGGGGCTCCAAACCGGGTTATAATACCTGAATGTATCTACCGTTATTTTTTCAAGCCCGCTGCCATCAATACCCATTACATACAGGTTGTTCCGGCCATCCCTGTCTGATGAAAAGCATATCCTTTTACCATCTGGCGAAAAACAAACACCCGAGTTACCCGAGGGTACATTTGTAAGTTGCTGGGTATCGCCTGTAGCAACATTCATCATCCATATATCAGCGCCATTTTTAATGCCTGTACGTTTTGAATAGGCTACGTATTTACCATCCGGCGACCACGCAGGAAAAACGGCCGCACCTATCTTTCTTTCAACAGCACCGGTTGCAAGGTTAACGATATAGCTTTCAAATGAAATATTGTTGCCTGATTTTTTTATGGCTTCTGTAACAATTTTCCTCCCATCGGGCGACCACTCGGCATTTTGGTAAAAGGTGG
>JADMIO011638377.1_pt1 | contig 29748 bp, 22 predicted proteins | sample 8958161 | NCBI WGS metagenome assembly JADMIO01 (sample SAMN16585339, study PRJNA669376) | soil metagenome | isolation source: Crop rotation soil | place: USA: Cullars Rotation, Alabama | collected 2011 | reverse complement strand
CACTATCTCGCGATCGGCCGGGGCGGGCCGGCGCTGCGCGGCAAGTGGGTGGCCCTGCGCGCGCTGCCCGAAGTCCTCGCCGATCGCCGCCGCGTCCAGGCGTCGCGCAGCGTCGATGTCGACGATCTCGAACAGCTCATGGAACCGAGCTGGCTCTCCGCCAAGCGGCGAGAGAAGGCGTTCGCTGCCACGCGCCGCCAACGCTAGAGGCGATCCTCACTGAGACGGCCCACGGCCGCGGCACGAAGACCACGAAGGCCACAAAGATCACGACGACTAATTTGGTTGTCTTTGTGATCTTCGTGATCTTTGTGAGCTTTGTGCCGCAGCCGTCGGCCGTCTCGGTGTTGCTACCGCACGGTGACGCGAATCACCTGGACGGCGTCGAACTGGCCGCTGACGGTGCTGTGCGCGAAGACGGCGAGATCCCAGACGCCGGGCGGCAGCGACGAGGTCGCGGCGACGTTGAAGCCGCTGGCGCGGAACTGCGCGCCGAAGATCGAGGCGATGTCGGATCGATCCCCGAACGACGCGGTGCCGACGAAAACAGGTGAGCCGGTCGCGGGCGCGACCGGATAGGCCCACACCTGGACGGCGTCGATGCCGGTGCCGGATGCCGCGCCGGCGTCGATCGCCCATCCGGCGATCGTGAACGGCCGATCGATCGCGGTGTTGGTCTTCGGCGTGTCGACAGCCAGCAAACTGCCGGCGGTCACGCGGATGTTGACCGACTGGACGACGCCGAAGGCGTTGGTCGCGGTGACGAGGCCGAACGCGACGAGCGTGTAGTTGCCCGCCGTCAGTCCGCGCGCCGTGAGGCCGAATCCGGACTGGCCGAACTGGCTGCCGAAGAAGCCGGCGACGTCGGGGCGCGCGCCGCCCATCTGGGCGCTGCCGAGGAAGATCGGCGATCCGGTCGCGGGATAGGCGTAGACGTGCACCGCGCTGATGCCGCTCGATCCGGTCGCGGCCGCGTCGAGCGCCCAGCCGGCGACGGCGAAGGGCTGCCGCACCACCGCGTTGGGCGACGGCGTGTCGAGCCGCAGCAGCGGAGACGGCGGTGGCGGCGGCAGCGGCGCCGGCGCGGTCGATTCGATCCGCGCCACGGTGCCGGTGCTGTAGTTGATCACGTAGAGCTCCCCCGCGGCGTCGACGCCGAAGGAGCTGACCGAGCCCGACGACAGTTGCGTCGTGTGCTCCTGCAGGTCCGACGCCGCGGCCACGCCGGTCGAGGCGTTGACGGTCAGCGCGATCGACCACACGCGGCCGGAGACGAAGTCGCCGAAGAAGTAGCGGCCGCGGTACGCCGCACCAAGCGCGGTGCCGCGATAGACGTAGCCGCCGGTAATGCTCTGGCCGACCGAATGCGAGTACTCGTAGATTGGATCCACCAGCGGCATGAACGCGGGCGGAAGCGACGTGACGTTGTTGTGCGCCCCTTCACGGTTGCGCCAGCCGTAGTTCACGCCGCTGCGCGCCGCCGGCTCGTAATCGATCTCTTCCCAGGCGCCCTGGCCGACGTCGGCGATCACCATCGCGCCCGTCCCGCCGCGCGACGGATCGTCGAAGGAGAACTTCCACGGATTGCGCAGTCCGATGCTCCAGATCTCGGGCGCGCCGCTGCCGCGGAACGGATTGTCGGGCGGGATGACGAAGCCGGCCGCGTGGGAGTCGGCGACCGACACGTCGATGCGCAGCATCTTGCCGAGCAGGCTGCTCATGTTCTGCGCCAGGTGCGACGGATCGTTGCCGCTGCCGCCGTCTCCCATCCCGATATAGAGGTAGCCGTCGGGGCCGAACACCAGCGACCCGCCGTTGTGGTTCGAGAACGGCTGCCGGATGACGCGTTCACCCGTTGACCACAGGAGATCGAAACGCGACGAAGCGTCGGCGGCGAGCGGGTTCGAGGAGCGCTTGAACCGCGCCACCACCGTGTCGCCGTTGGTGTTGGTGAAGTTGACGTAGAAACGGCCGCTCGTCGCGTAATCCGGCGGCAGTGCCATGCCCAGCAGTCCCCGCTCGCCGCCGCTGCTGATCGAGGACGTCAGATCGAGGAACGGCGCCGACTGCAGCGCGCCGTTGCGGATGAGACGGATGCGCCCGCCCTGCTGCAGGACGTATTGAATCGTTGCATCGCCGGGATCCTGCACGAACGCCAGCGGCGAGCTCAGGCCGGACACATAAGGGGCGCTCCGCAACTGCGCCGCTGCGATTGCGGGAAGCAGGACGGCGGCCGCACATAGGACGCCGAGAACTCGTGAACGCATGCTCAGCCGCAAGCAAGAACGATGCTGGCACACCTCGCGCATCGATCGCGCATCACCCATCGCCCATCGCCCATCGCCCATCGCCCATCGCACCTCGCTACCGCAGCGGCTGCACCTTTGTAATCCACATCACGGTTTCGCCCGCATCCAGCAGCTTCAAATCCAACCGCACGAATAGGGACGTGGCCCGTGCCGTTCGTGCCGTCATCATCAAGTCGAACCAGGTGTCCGGCTCGAGCACCACCTCGTTCGCGAGACGGCCGTCGAGACGCGCCTCCAGACGCTCGGCGCGCCCGCCGCGCACGTTGATGCTCACCTTGAAGGCTCCGACGGGAACGAAGAGCGCGGCCCAACCTCGCGCCTCCCTGTAACGGGTGCCATCCGGCGCCGTCTGGAAGAGCGGCGACACGTTGATCCCCACGTGCTCGAGATTCGCGTCGCTCTCCAGCGCTTTCATCCGCCACGGCATCGTCGCCACAATCCCGAGGAGCGCCAACGCCACGGCGACTCTCCCCGCCGTGGGCGCTGCATGTCTTCCATGTACTCCGTGGCCTTCTTCGACACCGCTTCCCGCGGCGATCCCCGCCATCGCCCAGAACGCGTACGACGGTTCGGGAATCAGGAGCGGGTGTCCGCCGATCATCGTGAGCGCAAACGCCCCGACGCCGGCAGTGAGTGCGAGCAGAAAGCGATCGTCAGTCGCAATGGCACGTTGCGCCGGCGTCACGAGTGAAGCGGCGACGAGCCAGATGAAGCACAGGCCGCCGGCGATCCCGAGCTCCGCCGCGACCTGCACGAAGTTGTTGTGCGCGTTCTCGCCGGTGTTGGCGATGGCCGGGAACTTCGCGAGAAGCTCGGGACTGCTGAATTCCGCGGACCGGCGGTAGAACTCGCCAAGGCCGACGCCGAACGCCGGATGGCTGCCGATCATCCGGAGCCCGGTCCTGATCAGCCCGATCCGCACGTCGGTGGACGTGAGCACTCCTTGCTGAATGCCGCGCTGCGGAAGCATGACGGCAATCAGCACGAGCACCCCGCACGCCGCCACCGCGATCGCGGCGACGCGGACGATCGCCGCGCGGCCAACCCTGGCGACGTGCAACAGGAGATGTGCGGCCACCGCGACGGCGGGGACGGCGAGCAGCGCCGCGCGGGAGCTCGTCAGCCAGAGACCCAGCGCGATCAGCGCCGCGCACGCCGTCCAGGCGTTCCGCGTCGCGCCGCGGCCGCGCCATGCCAGCGCGGCGCTGACGATCACCGCCATCGCATAGAAGGAGCCGGCGGCATTGTGATCGGGGTAGTGCACGTTCCAGCGGCCCGTCCCGGCGAGCTCGCGAAGCGCGGAGAAGAACGCCGGCCGCTGCCACGCTTCCTGCAGCAGGCGGAGCACGGTGCAGCCCGCGGACAGCGTTCCGCCGAGCGCCAGCGCTCGCGCCGCGGCGATCGCGATCGGCCGCTCGGCCGCGAGCCGCGCGCCGTGCACGGCGAGCAGGGTACCTTCGAGCAGCAGCATGCCGGCATGCAGTCCCGGGAACGTGCGCATGTCGGTGAAGTACTCACGCGTCAGCTGCGAGACGATCAGTCGCGAGAAGGCCGGGCCGAACTTCAGCGCGAGCACGCCGAATCCCGCGACGAGTGAGGTCAGCACCAGCGCGCCGAAGAGGAGCGCCGGCGTGGCGACCGCGGCAGGCGTAGGCATCGGACGCCTGTCCCCCGAAGCCCGGAGGGCGAAGGGGGACGCGGCGTCGACAGCGAGTCCGATCAGCGCGGCGCACACCAGCGCCTCGGCCCACGCAAGCGTGGAATTGAAGCTGCCGACCTGCGCCGCGAAATACGCCGCCACCGGCGCCGCCGCCAGCACCGCGACCAGCGCGCGGTGCGGGCTGACGCAGGCGAAGATGACGAACCCGGCGAGCAGCAGATCGGGAAGCCAACCCGCGTGATCCACGTGCAGGATGCTGGACAGCAGCGTGGCGAAGAGCGCCGCGCACAGGAGCCAGCCCGCGCGGAACAGCAGGGTCATCGCCGCCCGACGATGGCGTAATCCAGGAACGTGAACATCCGCGCGTTCAGCTTCTCGACGTTGGCGTTGAAGGTCTCGACCAGGTCGTCGGCTTCGTCGCTCGAGACTTGTCCCGCCATAGCCGCGAAGCCGCGAAGGCGGATCGGCTGCAGCCGATCCTGCGGCGCGACCGGCGAGCGGTACTCGATGCGCGCCGCGGCGAAGCCGCTGGCGATCACGAGATAGTTCAACGTGTCGGGATGGAGCGGCCAGACGTGCGTGATGTCGCGGATGAAGCTGTCGAAGAACGCCGTCCAGCAGGCCGGGTTCAGCGTTTCGAGCACGATGGGCGCTCCCGGCCGCAGCTTGTGGAACGCGAGCTCGAGGAACCGGAGCAGGTAACCCGGCTCGAGGTGCTCGACGACCTGCGCCGCGAACAGGCCGCCGAGCGACGCGTCCGGCTGCGCCTCGAGGTAGCCGACGACGTCCCCTTCGGCGACGTCGAGCCCGCGGGCGCGGCAGACTTCGACCATCTCGTGGTTGAGATCGAGGCCGCGCCCGGAGATGCTCCGCGCTTTCAGGAGATCGAGGAACTCGCCGCGGCCGCAGCCGACGTCGAGGACGTCCGATGCGCCGTCGAAGTAGGTCAGATAGCTCTCCAGCCGCGCGCGGATCGTCTCCTGCGATCCGCGGAAGGCATTCTCAAACCCGACGTACTTGTAGGAATCGAGCGCCGCTGTGAACGCGCCTTGGGAGTTGGCAGCTTGACGATCGGAAGCCGGGCCTTGATTGGGAGTTGGGAGTCGGGGACTGGGAGTTGACGCGGTCAAGCGCTCCATCTCACGCTTGACCGTGAGCGACGCCTGCGTGGATACGCCGATGAGGGTCCTGAGCTCCTCGTGGGCCGCGCTCAACTGGGAGACCCGCGCCTCGAAGCGCTGCTCGCGCGCGACCATCGATTCCCAGCGCTTGGCCAGCTCGTCGGCGACGCCGCTGATCGCGGCGTTCACGATCAGCGCCTGCCCCGCGGTCTCGCGATCCTTGCCGTCGACGCACAGGGTGATCTGCTGGAGGAACACGACGAGGCGCGACTGGAAGAGCAGCAGATCGGCGATCTGGCCGCGCAGCATCGCGATCAGGCTCTCGATGGCGCGCTGCGCCTCGCGATGCGCGATCACGTTGCGATTGAGGTGATCGACGAGCTGGGAGTTGAAGGCGGCCTGCTTCTGGAGCGGCGGCCCGACCATCCGCCAGACGAACGCCGCCAGCCGTCCTTTCAGCCAGCCGCCGGACGGCGGGGCGGGCGCGCCGATGTCCCAGGCCGAATTGAGCGGCGTGATCTGGTGTTCGTCGTAGGGCGGAGGCGCGTGCGGAAACTCCGGCAGCCGCATCAGCGCATGGTCGAGCGCCGTGAACGCTTCGTTGTAGATGCGATCGCCTTCTTCGCGTTCCCGCTTGAGCCGCTCCAGCGTGGCTTCGAGAGACTCCGGCACTAGCACCGCACCTTCAGCATCGTGGCACCAGCATTGGCACTCGTAGCACCTGCACCTCTAGCACTGACGTGCACCCTTTAGCACCCGCAGCACCGTTATGATCGCGCTCCGATGACGCCCTCCAGCGGACTGCTCGCCGAGGCGTAGGACTTGCGCGGGATGCGTCCGGCACGGAACGCGAGGCGGCCGGCTTCGACGCCGAGCTTCATCGCGCGGGCCATCGCGACCGGATCCTGCGCCAGCGCGATGGCGGTGTTCATGAGGACGGCGTCGGCGCCCAGTTCCATCGCGAACGTCGCGTCCGACGCGGTGCCGACGCCGGCATCGACGATCACGGGCACGCGGGCCTGCTCCTTGATGATCCGGATGTTGTTGGGATTCTGGATCCCGAGTCCCGAGCCGATCGGCGCGCCCAGCGGCATCACCGCCGCCGCCCCCGCGTCCTCCAGCTTGCGGCACATGACCGGATCGTCGTTCGTGTAGGGCAGGACGACGAAGCCTTCCTTGACCAGCACGCGCGTCGCCTCGAGCAGCTGCTCGTTGTCGGGAAAGAGCGTCTTCTCGTCGCCGATGACCTCCAGCTTCACCCAGTGCGAGAGGCCGACTTCGCGCCCCAGCCGCGCCGTCCTGATCGCATCGTCCGCCGTATAGCACGCGGCGGTGTTGGGGAGCAGGAAGTAGCGCTTGGGATCGATGTAGTCGAGCAGCGATTCCTTGCTGCGGTCGCTGATGTTCACGCGGCGGACCGCGACGGTGACCATGTCGGCGCCCGAGGCGTCGTGCGCGGCCTGCATGATGGCGTGGGTCGGGTATTTCCCGGTCCCGATGATCAGCCGCGAGGCGAACTCGCGGCCGGCGATGACCAGTCGATCGGAAGACATGTATGGTCTTTATTCTATCCGCCGCCTACGAAGTTGACGATCTCGATCTGGTCCCCGTCCTCGATGGCGGTCGTCCCGTACGCGTCGCGCTTGATCACGACGAAGTTGCGCTCGACCGCGACGCCGCGCGGATCGATCTCGAGGCTCCCGAGCAGCCCGGCGATCGTGATCGGTCCCGCCACGCTGTGGGGATCGCCGTTCAAGGTAATGGTCACGGCCGCGATTGTACCGCCTTCGCCTGGTCGCATCTTGTCTCCGGAGTTACTTGGCGTTGGGAATGCGGAGTTGGGAATTGACTCCGGTCAGCGAAGGGGATCGGGCAAGCCGAACGGCGCGAGCAGCGTCGTGAGCGTCCGGTCGCCCTGGTTGCGCATGTGCGCGGGAAGATCGACGCGCGGATCGGGCCGCGAGGCAGCGTCCCGCATCACGCGCTCGTAGTCGTCGGTCATCGCCTCGAGCGAATGCTCGCGCGTCCACCACTCACGCGCCGCGCGTCCGAGCTGTTCCCTGAGCGCGGGATCGGAGGCCAGCCGCCGCATTGCGAGCCGCAGCGAATGGTCTTCGTCGAGGATGTCGATGGCGATGCAGACGGGGTGCGAGGCGCGATTCGTGATGCGCGATTCGCGCGAATCCCGCATCGCCCATCGCGCCTCATTCACCGTCCACGTCCGGGGATCCAGCGACGGCACGTCCGCGAGGTGGACGAGATCCGTGATAACGGTGGCCCTCCCGGCTGCGAGCGCGCGCAGCCAGGGCCCTGAGGTCTCACGCGCGGTCGGCCAGCGCAGGTTGAGGCTGACGTCCACCGCCGCGAGATGATCGGTCAGGTCGTCGTCCGCGTCGATGTAACCGGTGACGATCGCGCTGGCCTCGAGGCCGGCGTCGCGGATCGCGGCGCGGACGTCGTAATGCGCCGCCGGCTCGCCCGCGAGCAGCAGGCGCGCGGCTGGCGCGTGCGGAAGCAGCGCGCGGAAGGCCGCGAGAATCTGCGGAATCCGCTTCTCCGGCGTCAGACCCCCGAAGACCCCGAACACCATCGCGTCCTCCGCGATGGCGTATCGCGACCGCACCCGCCGGCGCGACTGCTGCTCGCGCCCCGGCGCCACGACGTGCCCATGGCCGAGCCGTATGGAAACAATTCTCTCGGACGAATCTCCTTGGGGGCTGACGCCTTGAGAGTTAGTTGAGGCGTTGGACGGTGTGGAATCGGAAATCGACTCCATCAGCTCCCGTCGCGCCCCTTCTCCATGGACGGCCGTGAGGCGCGAGGCGGCAATCAGCGACCGGACGAAGCCCCATTCATAGAAGAGCCGGGAGTCCAGCCCGGCCACCGCCAGCTCGGCCACATCCGGCGATACTCCCGGATGGTTCCAGCGCAGCTCGACGCGATAATCGCCAGCGCGGCGCTCACGGAGCAGGAACGCGGCGCGCGCGTGATGCAGGTGCGTATCGTGCAGGACGACGAGGCCGGGGAAGTTCAGCGCGTAGGCCCACTCATAATCGTGGTGCGATGAGTTGCCGAATTGATATACGGTCAGGTCATACGGCGCGCGGCGCCGGCGCCAGACGTAGTCGTGGGCGGCGCTCTCGGGGTATCGATCGACCGCATGGCCCCGCGCCTCGAGGGCCGCGACCAGCTCGGCGCTGCATGTGGCGATGCCGGTGCGAACGGGAGGAAACGGGCTGAACCAGGCGATCCTCAGCGGACGCATGACAAAACGATTGTGATAGCATTCGGGGTTGAACGGTTGAGAAAAGATTCACAAGCGGTCTAGCATGCACGTCTGGCTCCCCATCCTCCTCATGATCGCGCTCGGCGCCGGATTCGCCGTTTTCAACATCGGCCTCGGCATGCTCGTCGCGCCGCGCCGGCCGACGCCTGAGAAGGAAGCGCCCTACGAGTGCGGCATGCCGCCGGTCGGCGACGCCCGCGACCGCCATCCGGTCAAGTTCTACCTGGTGGCGATGATCTTCCTGCTGTTCGACATCGAGATCGCCTTTCTTTATCCCTGGGCGCTGGCGGTGCGCGCGCTGCGCTGGACCGGCTTCTTCCAGTTGATCGTGTTCTTCCTGATCCTGCTGGCCGGCTACGTGTATGTCTGGCGCAAGGGCGTCTTCAACTGGGGCCATGAGGAACGCTGAACGCTGAACGCTGAGCGATGAGCGAGTCGCGCGGTTTTATTTATGTCTGAGCTAGAGATTCCAGTACTGACGACGACGGTCACCAAGATGGTGCAGTGGGCGCGCCGATCGTCGATCTGGCCGGTCACCTTCGGGCTCGCGTGCTGCGCCATCGAGATGATGGCGATGAGCACCTCGCGGTTCGACATCGCGCGCTTCGGCGCCGAGGTCTTCCGCGGCTCGCCCCGCCAGTCCGACCTGATGATCGTCGCCGGCCGGCTGTCGCGGAAGATGGCGCCGGTGCTGCGCCGCATCTACGACCAGATGCCCGAGCCGAAATACGTCATCTCGATGGGCGCGTGCGCGTCGGTCGGCGGCGTGTTCGACAACTACGCGCTCGTCCAGGGGGTCGACCAGATCGTGCCGGTCGACGTGTTCGTGCCCGGCTGCCCGCCGCGCCCCGAGTCGCTCATCTACGGCATCGTCCAGCTGCAGCGCAAGATCGATCAGCAGAAGCTGACCGAGCTGTCGAGCGAATCGTCGCGCGTGCCGCGCATCTATCAGGCGTAGGTGTTTACGAACATTCGCTGTCAGTGCTCCGTGCTCGGTGCTTCGTGCTGGGTGCCAAGGTGCTTTGGTGCCGGGTGCCGAAGTGTCCGCTCCATCGCGTTTGGCACCGGGCCCCATAGCACCCCGCACCGAAGCACCCTTGCACCGGGCACGAAGCACGAAGCACGGAGCACCGGCGATGCGTAGCGAGCAGATCGTCGACGCGTTGCGCGGGGCAGCGCCCGACGGGGCGGTCGAAGTCGCGGCCGCCGCCGACGGCATGCCGGCGATCTACGTCGCCCGGGAGCACGTAGTCGACGTCTGCACCGCGCTCCGGGATCGGCCCGAGCTCGGCTTCTCGTTCGCCCCCGACATCACCGGCGTCGACTACCTGCCGCGCGAGCCGCGCTTCGAAGTGATGATTCATCTGGTCTCGCTGGGCATCCCCCCCTACGGCAATACGCCGAAGCGGCTGCGTGTGAAGGTCAAGGTGCCGGGCACCGATCCGCGCATGCCGACGCTGTCGGGGGTGTGGAAGGCGATGAACTGGGGCGAGCGCGAGGTCTACGATCTGTTCGGGATCAAGTTCGACGGGCATCCGGATCTTCGCCGCATCCTGATGCCGGAGGACTGGGAGGGTCATCCGGCGCGGAAGGACTACCCGGTCCAGATCAACATGAAGCCGAAGATGTACGAGCCGATGCAGCTGACGCCGCAGGAATTCGCGGCCAACCTGCAGGCCGACCGCGATCGGGCGCGGGAGCACTGACGAATGCCCGGGTCGGAACGCGCGCGTCTGGCGGACAAGGCGTTCGCGACGTCGATTGCCCTGCACGAGCGGATGCGCGCCAACCTCGGACCGGCGCTGCTCGCCGCCGACACGATGGCGGAGGCGATCAAGTCGGGACGGAAGCTGCTGGTGTTCGGCAACGGCGGCAGCGCGTCCGACGCGCAGCACATGTCGGCGGAGCTGGTCGGACGGTTTCAGCGCGAGCGCGCCGCGATGGCGGCGATCGCCCTGACCACCGACACCAGCATCCTGACGAGCATCGCGAACGACTACTCGTTCAAGCAGGTTTTCGCGCGCCAGGTCGAAGCGCTGGGCCAGCCGGGCGACGTGGCCTTCGGGATCTCGACGAGCGGCGAGTCGCCCAACGTGGTCTGCGCGCTGCAGGCGGCGAAGGCGCGCGGGTTGAAGACCATCGCCATGACCGGCCGCGACGGCGGAGAAGTCGGGCGGACGGCGGAGATTCACGTGAACGTGCCCGACCAGAGCACGGCGCGGGTGCAAGAGGTTCATCGGACGTTGATTCACGTGATCTGTGAAGTGATAGAAGAAGGCGCGAATGCCTGAGCTGCGCAGCGAAACCATGACGGTCAACATGGGGCCGCAGCACCCGAGCACGCACGGGGTGCTGAACCTCGTCGTGACGCTGTCGGGGGAGACGATCGTCAAGGCCGACGCGACCATCGGCTTCCTGCACACCGGCATCGAGAAGACCGCCGAGCAGAAGAAGTGGCAGCAGGTCATCCCGCTGGTGGAGCGGATGGACTACCTCGGCGCGCAGTCCAACTCGCTCGCCTTCTGCCTCTCGGTCGAGCGGCTGCTCGGCGTCGAGGACCGGATGCCGGCCCGGGTCAAGGACATCCGCATCCTGCTCGCCGAGCTGCAGCGCATCTCGAGCCACCTGGTCAGCCTCGGCACCCACGCCCTCGAAGTCGGCGCGGTGTCGGTCCTGATGTACTGCCTCAGCGACCGCGAGCGGATCCTCAACGTCAACGAGATGATCGCCGGCTTCCGCATGTTCCCGAGCTACATCCGCGTCGGGGGCCTGCGCGAGGACCTGCCGCCCGGCTTCCACCAGGAAGTGAGCGCCTTCCTCGAGATGTTCCCGGCGAAGATCGACGAATACGAAGATCTCCTGACCAAGAACGAGATCTGGCTGAAGCGGACGCAGAAGGTCGGCGTGATCTCGCAGGAGGATCACATCCAGTACGGACTCGTCGGCCCGATGGCGCGCGCCATCGGCGTCGGCTACGACGTGCGCAAGGCGTTCCCGTACCTCGGCTACGAGACCTACGACTTCAACGTCCCGACGCAGACCAAAGGGGACGTCTACGACCGGTATCTCGTGCGAGTCGCGGAGATGCGCGAGAGCGTGAAGATCTGCAAGCAGGCGCTGGCCCGCATCACGCCGCGCGGCGACTACGACATCAAGGACTACCGCATCGTCCCGCCGCCCAAGGACAAGGTCTACACCGAGATGGAAGCGCTCATCCAGCACTTCCTGATCTACTCGCAGGGCTTCACCGTGCCGGCCGGCGAGGCCTACGTGCCGGTCGAGGGGCCGCGCGGCGAGCACGGCGTCTACATCGTCTCGGACGGCACCAACCGGCCCTACCGGATCAAGATGCGGCCGGCGACCTTCTATGCCTGCCAGGCGCTGCCGAAGATGATTGAAGGGGGCATGATCGCCGACGTCATCGCGGTCATCGGCTCGACCGACGTCGTCATGGGGGACGTGGATAGATGATTCTTACCGCGATGCGAACGAGCGCAGCGAGTGAGCCACGCGCACGGAGCGCGCCGGCGAAGCGGCGCGCGAGAGCGCGTGTAGGGGAGTTCGAGGGGCGAAGCCCCTCGATTGATCGATGACCTTTCATCCGTTGATGCCCTATAAGGAGGGCTTCCAGAAATCGGAGCGGGCGCTCCTCGACAAGGGTGAGCCGTTCGCCTTCACGGCGGAGCGCGCGGCGCAGCTCGAGGAGATCTGCGGCCGGTATCCGCCCGAGCGGCGCAAGTCGGCGGTGCTCGCGGCGCTCTACCTGGTGCAGGACCAGCAGGGCTACCTGACGTCGAACGCGCTGCGGCACGTCGCCCAGTTCCTCCGCATCACGCCGGCAGAGGTCGAAGACGTCGCAACCTACTACGTGATGTTCTTCAAGGCGCCGGTCGGCAAGTACGTGCTCCAGGTCTGTCGGACGCTCTCGTGCGCCCTGGCCGGCGCCGAGCGTGTCACCGAGGCGCTGAGCGAGAAGCTCGGGCTCGAGATTGGCGAGACCGACGCCTCGGGGATGTTCACGCTGATGGAGTTCGAATGCCTCGGCGCCTGCGACCGCGCGCCGGTGGTGATGGTGAACAACGAGCACTGGCACGAGAAGGCGACGCCCGAGAGCTGTTCGAAGCTGGTGGATGATTTGAAGTCCAGCGGCTTGTCCGCGCTGTCGGGTTGCCACCTGCATGTCGAGGGGCGCCGTCAATGACGAATGCCGAATGCCGAATGCTGAAAAAGCAGATGAAGAATTCGGCATTCGTTTCGACATTCGGCATTCGGCATTCGGCATTCGGCATTCGGCATTCGGCATTGACCGTGAACTAACGATGGACCCGATCCTCACTAAGTACGTAAACGAGCCGAATGGCTATACGCTCGACTTTTTCCTCAAGCACGAGGGTTACCAGGGCCTGAAGAAGGCGCTGGCGATGGAGCCGGCGGCGGTCATCGACCTGGTCAAGGCGTCGGGGCTGCGCGGGCGCGGCGGCGCCGGATTCCCGACCGGGATGAAGTGGGGCTTCGTCGACCAGAAGTCGCCCAACCCGCGATACATCTGCTGCAACGCGGACGAGAGCGAGCCCGGCACGTTCAAGGATCACGTGCTGATGGAGCGCAACCCGCACCTGCTGTTCGAGGGCTGCCTGATCGGCTGCTGGGCGATCCGGGCCAAGGTCGCCTACATCTATATCCGCGGCGAGTTCTACCACGTGCAGCGGGTGATGGAAGCGGAGCTCGCCAAGGCCTACGCACAGGGCTACATCGGCAAGAACATCATGGGCAGCGGGTGGGACTGCGACGTGGTGATCCACCGCGGCGCCGGAGCCTACGAAGCCGGCGAGGAGACGGCGCTGATCGAGTCGCTGGAAGGCAAGCGGGCACAGCCGCGCATCAAGCCGCCGTTCCCGGCGCTGGCCGGTCTCTACAACAGCCCGACGGCGGTCAACAACGTCGAGACGCTGTGCAACGTGCCGCCGATCCTGCTCAACGGCGCGGAATGGTTCGCCGGCCTCGGCCCGGAGAAGAACGGCGGTCCGAAGCTCTATTGCGTCAGCGGCCACGTGAAGAAGCCCGGCACCTACGAAGCGTCGATGCATACGACGATGAAGGAGCTGATCTTCGATCGTGCCGGCGGCATCCGCGACGGCCATCAGCTGAAGGCGGTGATCCCGGGCGGATCGTCGGTCCCGCTGCTGATGCCGGATCAGCTCGACATTCCGGCCAGCTTCGACTCGATCCAGAAGGCGGGCTCGCTGCTCGGCTCGGCCGGCATCATCGTCATGGACGAGACGACGTGCATGGTCTGGGCGGCGATGAACCTGATGCACTTCTACGCGCACGAATCGTGCGGCAAGTGCACGCCGTGCCGCGAGGGAGGCGACTGGCTGCTCAAGATCCTGAGGAAGATCGAGCGCGGCGACGGCGAGCCGCGCGACCTCGATCTGCTGACGAGCGTGTCGAACAACATCGCGGGGAAGACGCTGTGCGCCTTCGGCGACGCCGAAGCGACGCCGCCGCTGACCACGCTGAAGCACTTCCGCGCCGAGTACGAAGCCCACATCCGCGAAGGGCGCTGCACCGTGCCGGCCGACTGGCGCGCGATGTCGTCCTCACGCGCGGTCGGGGCGGCGCACTAGCATGCCCGAATTCATCAACCCTACGATCGTCGCCCGGCTGACGTTGATGTTCATCATCTTCAACGTCCTGGTGCTGGCCTCGGCCTTCATGGTGTGGATGGAGCGCAAGGTGTGCGCCTACATCCAGGACCGCGAAGGCCCGAACCGGGTCGGGCCGGCGGGGCTGCTGCAGCCGTTCGCCGACGTCATCAAGCTGGTCTTCAAGGAGGACCTGCGGCCCAAGGCGGCGAGCGCCCTCATCTTCGCCATCGCGCCGGTGATCTCCACGGCGACGGCGTTCGCGGCCTTCTCGGTCGTTCCCTTCGGCAGCGAGATCACGCTGTTCGGCCTGCTCAGCGAGCCGATCCGGCTCGAGGTGACCGACGTCAACGTCGCCGTCCTCGTGATCTTCGCGGTCACGTCGATGGGCATCTACGGCATCGTCCTGGCGGGCTGGAGCTCGAACAACAAGTACTCGCTGCTCGGCGGCCTGCGCTCGTCGGCCCAGATGATCAGCTACGAGCTCTCGTACGGTCTGGCGCTCGCCGCCGTCGTGATGCTGGCCGGATCGATGTCGCTGCGCGAGATCGTCATGAACCAGACCGGCTACTGGTTCTACGTGATCCCGAAGTGGTACATCTTCCTGCAGCCGCTCGGGTTCCTGATCTACATGACGGCCGGCGTGGCCGAGACCAACCGCGCGCCCTTCGACTTCCCGGAAGCGGAGCAGGAGCTGGTGGCCGGCTACCACACGGAGTACAGCAGCATGAGCTTTGCGCTGTTCTTCATGGCCGAGTACATCAACATGGTCACCGTGTCGGCGGTGGCGACCAGTCTGTTCCTGGGCGGCTGGCTGGGACCGTTCCTGCCGGAGTGGCTCGGCTGGATCTGGTTCATCATCAAGGTCCTCCTGCTCCTCTTCTTCTACGTGTGGATGCGCTGGACGCTGCCACGCTACCGCTACGATCAGTTGATGGAGTTCGGGTGGAAGTGGCTGCTGCCGGCGGCGGTGTTGAACCTGATCGCGACCGCGGCGCTGGTGATCTGGCTTGGATAAGGGCTTGGGGCTCACGGCTCGGGGCTTATGGAACTAGTCGCGTTCTACATCTTCGCCGGCATCGCGGTGCTCGCCTCGCTCGGCGTCGTGGCCCAGCGCAACCCGATGCACAGCGTGCTGCTGCTGATCGTGTCCTTCGGCGGCCTGGCCGGCCTCTACATCCTGCTCGACGCCCCGTTCACCGCGGTGACGCAGATCATCATCTACGCCGGCGCCATCATGGTCCTCTTCCTGTTCGTGGTCATGCTGCTGAACGCGCATACGGAGGACGAAGTCGTGCCGGTCACGCTCGGGCCGCACGCCATGAAGCTCGGCGCGCTCCTCTCGGTGCTCCTCGTCGGCGAGATGGCCTACGGGTTATCGCAGCTCGGCGAGGCTTCGTTCAGCGCCGACCAGGCGTCGAAGGCGGCGATCAGCAACGTCGGGCAGATCGGCGTCGTCCTCTTCACGACCCACTCGTTCGCCTTCGAGGTGACCTCGATCCTGATCCTGGTGGCGATGGTCGGCGCGGTGGTCATCGCCGGCAAGCCGAGGAGCGGCAACTGACATGGTCAACCTGAACATGTACCTGATCCTGTCGGCGGTCCTCTTCTCGATCGGGACGGCCGGCGTCTTCCTGCGGCGCAACCTGATCACCGTGCTGCTGTCGATCGAGATCATGCTCAACGCGGTGAACATCACCTTCGTCGCCGCCGGCCGCTACCTCGGCACCGTCGACGGGCAGATCATCGTGTTCTTCGTCATGACCGTCGCCGCCGCCGAGGCCGCGGTCGGCCTCGCACTGGTCATCTCGCTCTTCCGGCATCGTGAGACGTTGAGTCCCGATGCCTTTACGATGCTCAAATGGTAGTGAAACGCAGAGACGGCCGACGGCTGCGGCACAAAGGCCACAAAGATCACGAAGACCACAAAGGACTTTGTGATCTTTGTGATCTTCGTGAGCTTCGTGCCGCGGCCGTGGCCCGTTTCGCAAAGAGCTGATGTTGCTGTTACTGATTCCTCTGCTGCCGTTCGCCGGCTTCCTGGTCAACGCCTTCCTCGGGAAGCGCCTGCCCAAGTCCGTGTCGGGAGGCGTCGCCTGCCTGGTGATGCTCGCGTCGTTCGCGGTCTCGGCGATGTCGGTCTGGACGGTGGTCGGCAGCAGCGAGCCGTGGATCGAGGCCACCTACTACCGCTGGATTGCCTCGGGCGACCTGCAGGTGCCGCTGCAGTTCCGGCTCGATCACCTGTCGTCGCTGATGATCCTCGTGATCACCGGGATCGGATCGCTCATTCACATCTATTCGACCTCGTACATGCACGAGGAGACCGACAGCGAATTCGCGCGCTACTTCTCGTACCTCAATCTCTTCGCCTCCTTCATGCTGGTGCTGGTGCTCGGCTCGACGTTCCCGGTGATGTTCGTCGGCTGGGAAGGCGTCGGGCTCTGCTCGTACCTGCTGATCGGCTTCTATTACAAGAAGAAGTCGGCCGGCGACGCGGGGAAGAAGGCCTTCATCGTCAACCGCATCGGCGACTTCGGCTTCATCCTCGGCACGCTGATGGTCTTCGTGCTGTTCGGCACGCTCGACTTCCAGCAGGTCGCCGCCGCCGCGGCGGCGCGGCCGGTCGAGCACGGCATGGGCGCGGTCACGATTGCCACGCTGCTGCTGTTCCTCGGCGCGACCGGCAAGTCGGCGCAGATTCCGCTTTACACCTGGCTGCCCGACGCGATGGAAGGCCCGACCCCGGTCTCGGCCCTTATCCACGCGGCGACCATGGTGACGGCAGGTGTCTACATGATCGGGCGGAACGCGGTGCTCTTCGGGCACGCGCCGATCACGCTGGCGGTGGTCGCCGCGATTGGCGTCGCGACCGCGCTGATGGCCGGCACCATCGGCCTCGTGCAGAACGACATCAAGCGCGTCCTGGCCTACTCGACGGTGTCGCAGCTCGGTTACATGTTCCTGGCGATGGGCGTCGGCGCTTTCGGGGCCGGCATCTTCCATCTCTACACGCACGCCTTCTTCAAGGCGCTGCTCTTCCTCGGCTCCGGCGCGGTCATCCACGCGCTGCACGGCGAGCAGGACATCCGCAACATGGGCGGCTTGAGGAAGGCGCTGCCGATCACCTACTGGACCTTCCTGATCGGCGCCATCGCGATCGCCGGCATCCCGCCGCTGGCCGGGTTCTTCAGCAAGGACGAGATTCTCTGGAGGACGTTCGCCGGCGGCCACCGCATCCTGTGGATCGTCGGCCTGGTCACCGCGTTCCTGACCGCGACCTACATGTTCCGCCTCGTGTTCCTGACCTTCCACGGCGAGCGCCGTCACGCCCTCGTCGCGTCGGAGCATCCCGAGGAGGAGGAGGGGACCGCCCATGGGCACGGCTCCTCACATGGACGGACGCACGGCCACCTGCACGACGCGCCGCCGGCCATGGCGCTCGCGCTGATCGTGCTGGCGATTGGCTCGATCGGCGCCGGCTGGATGGGCGTTCCGCACGCCATCGGCGGCGATAACCGAATCGAGAGATTCCTCGAGCCGGCCTTCGAGGCGCACGCGATGGCGCCGGCGACCGAGTTCCAGGTCGGCGTCGGCCGGCCCGGCGAGACGCCCGCCGCGGAAACTCCGGCGCATGCGCCCGAGGCGGGCGACGAAAAGACCGAGCTGATGCTGATGGCGCTGTCGATCGGCATCGCCGCCGCCGGCATCGGCCTGGCCGCCTTCTTCTGGCTCTCCAACCGCAGCGCCGCCGACGGGATCGCGCAGAGCGCGCGGCCGATCCACACGCTGCTGCTCAACAAGTATTACGTCGACGAGCTGTACGACGCGGTCTTCGTCCGGCCGATCAGGGCGTTGTCGACGGGCGTGTTGTGGAAGGGGGCCGACGCCGGGCTGATCGACGGCTCGGTCAATGGCGTCGGCAAGATGGTGCAAGGGTCGAGCGCGGTGCTGCGCCGCCTGCAGTCCGGTTCCATCCGCGCCTACGCCGCATCGCTGTTCCTGGGCGTTGTCTTGATCCTTGGGTGGTACTTAATGAGGTAGTGGACGCTGGTGGTCAGAGGCTGGTTGCCCGGATGTCTCCGGCGCCCCGGTCCCCGATCCCCGATCCCCGGCCTCCGAGAGAACATGCTGCTTTCGACGATAGTGTTCCTGCCGCTGGTCGGCGCGCTGCTGGTGATGCTCGCCGGCGGGCGCGGCGATCGTCCCGAGCGCGAGGGCACGGTGCGCACCGTGGCGCTGGCCGTGTCGCTCGCCGTCTTCGCGGCGACGCTGCTCCTCTGGTGGCGCTTCGATCCGGCCGACGCCGGCTTCCAGTTCGTCGAGAACCGGGTCTGGCTGCCGCAGTTCGGCATCTCCTACCACCTCGGCGTGGACGGCATCAGCCTGTTCCTGATCGTCCTGACGGGCTTCCTGACGCCGCTGGCGCTCCTGTGCTCCTACCAGTCGGTGCACAAGTCGGTGAAGCTCTTCTCGGCCTTCCTGCTCGCGCTCGAGAGCGCGATGCTCGGCGTGTTCGTCTCGATCGACCTGTTCCTGTTCTACATCTTCTGGGACGCCGTCCTCATCCCGATGTACTTCCTGATCGGGATCTGGGGCTACGAGCGCCGCATCTACGCCGCGGTCAAGTTCATCCTCTATACGATGGTCGGCAGCATCCTGATGCTCGTCGCGATCATCGGCCTGAGCTACGCCCACGCCGCCGCCACCGGGACGCAGAGCTTCAATCTGCTCGATCTCTACGGGACGACGCTGTCGTGGCGGCTCGAGAAGTGGTTCTTCCTCGCGTTCACGCTGGCCTTCGTGATCAAGGTGCCGCTGTTCCCGTTCCATACCTGGCTGCCCGACGCGCACGTCGAGGCGCCGACGGCCGGGTCGGTCATCCTCGCCGGCGTGATGCTCAAGATGGGCACCTACGGGCTGCTGCGTTTCGCTTTCCCGCTCTTCCCGTCGGCGGCGCACTACTTCGCCCCCTACATCGCGACCCTCGCGGTCATCGGCATCATCTACGGCGCGCTCGTCGCGATGGTCCAGCCCGACCTGAAGAAACTCGTCGCCTACTCGAGCGTCAGCCACCTCGGCTTCGTCGTCCTCGGCTTGTGCGCGCTGAACGTCAACGGCCTGCAGGGGTCCGTCTATCAGATGCTCAATCACGGCGTCAGCACCGGCGGGCTGTTCATGATCGTCGGCATGCTCTCGGACCGCCGGCATTCGCGCCTCATCTCCGAGTTCGGCGGCCTCAAGGCGGTCATGCCGCGGCTCGTCGCCTGCTTCCTGATCATCACGCTCGCGTCGATCGCCGTGCCGGCGACCAACGGGTTCATCGGCGAGTTCCTGATCCTCATGGGCGGGTTCCGCGCCTACCCGCGCCTCACCGTCTTTGCCGCTTCCGGCGTCATCCTTTCCGCGGTCTACATGCTCTGGATGTTCCAGCGGGTCAACTACGGCGAGGTCACGCACCAGAAGAACCTGAGCCTGCCCGACCTGTCGCCGCGCGAGTGGTCGCTCATGATTCCGACCGTGGCGTTGTGCATCCTGATGGGTATCGCGCCCGGCATTTTCCTCAAGCCGATGGAGCCGTCCATCAGGCGGGCGCTGGACCGGATCAACGGAGTCCAGGTGACGTCCGCGCAGCCCGTATCGCCCGTCGAGGTGCGGCGATGAACAGCTTCGCCGCCACCATCCCGATCCTGATCGTCGTCCTCTCGGCCGTCGCCGCGATGCTGGCCGAGGCCATCCGCCACCCGGGCGAGCGCATGTACATCGCCGGCTTCGGGCTGATCGGGCTCGTGGGCGCGCTGGTCGCGTCGTGCTTCCTGTGGGACACCGACGCCGTCAGCTTCGGGGTGGTCCGCGCCGACAACTTCGCCCTCTTCATCAACATCGTGCTCTGCATCGTCGGCATCATCACGATGGTGTTCTCGCACGACGTGGTGGAGCGGGAAGGGCTGCCGGCCGGCGAGTACTACGCGCTGACGCTCTTTGCCATCAGCGGCATGATGCTGATGGCGGCCGCCACCGACCTGCTCGTCATCTTCCTGGCGCTCGAGGTGCTGTCGCTCGCCGTCTACGTCCTGACCGGCCTGCGCCGATCCAGCGTGGCGGGGGCGGAGGCGGCGTTCAAGTATTTCCTGCTCGGCGCCTTCTCCAGCGCGTTCTTCTTGTACGGCATCGCCTTCGCGTTCGTGATCGCCGGATCGACGCGGCTGGACGTCGTGGGCACTGCCGTGGCCTCGGGGCCGAACAGCACGCTGGCGCTGCTCGCGGTCGGCCTGCTCGCCGTGGGCTTCTGTTTCAAGGTGTCGGCCGTCCCGTTCCACATGTGGACGCCGGACGCGTATGAAGGGGCGCCGACCATCGTCACCGCGTTCATGTCCACCGGCGTGAAGGCGGCGGCGTTCGCCGCGTTCGTGCGCGTGTTCCTCTCGACGCTGGAACCGCTCCAGGGGCACTGGATGCCGGTGCTGGGCGCAATCGCGGCGGCGACGATGATCGTCGGCGCGGTCCTCGGCGTGCTGCAGAACAACGTCAAGCGCATGCTGGCCTATTCCAGCGTGGCGCACGCCGGCTACTTGATCCTCGGCATCGTCGCCGCCAACTCCGCAGGCAAGGGCGCGGTCCTCTTTTATCTGCTGACTTACGCCGTCGCCAACATGGGCGCGCTCGGCATCGTGGCGCTGCTCGGAACCGCGGATCACCCGCACGATCAGCTGCGCGACTTCGCGGGCCTGTGGAAGAGCCGTCCCGGCCTGGCCGGCCTGATGACGGTCTTCCTGCTCTCGCTGGGCGGCTTCCCCCCGACCGCGGGGTTCATCGCCAAGTGGTACATCTTCGCGGCGGCGGTGCAGGAGGAGCACTACTGGCTCGCGATCATCGGCGTGCTCTCCAGCGTCGTCTCGGTCTTCTTCTACCTGCGCATCGTCGTCATGATGTACATGACGGAGGAGCCCGCCGCGCCGGCCCGGCCGTCGATCTCCGTCCCGGCGATCCTGGCGCTGGCGGTCATCGTGCTCGCGACGTTCTATCTCGGCGTGCTCCCCAATCGCGTGCTCGACTTCGCGATGCAGTCGATCCAGACCATCTTCTAATTTGGAAATTTGGAAATCTGGTAATTTGGAAATCTAGATTTCCACATTTCCAGATTTGCCGATTTCCAAATGATCCTCGCAATAACCCGCGCCGTTCCGCTCAGCATCAGTCAGTGCGAGCTGACGCACCTGGCACGGCAACCGATCGACTACGCGCGCGCGGTGAAGGAGCACGCGGAGTACGAAGCGGCGTTGCGGGATCTGGGGTGCCGCATCGAGCGGCTGCCGGACGCGCCGGACCTCCCGGACTCCGTCTTCGTCGAGGACGCCGCGGTCGTCCTGGACGATGTGGCGGTGATCGCTCGGCCGGGAGCGGAGTCGCGGCGGCCCGAGGTGGACGCGATGGTCGCGGCGCTGCGGCCGCGGCGGCCGCTGGCGTTCATCGAAGCGCCGGGGACGCTCGACGGTGGAGACGTCCTCGTGACGGCGGGCAAGGTGTTCGTCGGGATATCGGGACGGACGAACGAGGACGGCGTCCGGCAGCTGGCGGCGGTACTGGAGCCGCGCGGCTTCGAGGTCGTGCCGGTTCCCGTCACCGGCTGCCTGCACCTGAAGTCGGCGGTGACCGGTGTCTGGCTTCCGCCCGTGCGGGGAAGAGGCGTCCTGATCGTCAATCCCGAGTGGATCGACGTCGGCTGCTTCGACGATTTCGACCTGATCGAGGTCGATCCGTCCGAGCCCGCGGCAGCCAATGTCCTGCGCGTCGGCTTCTCGCTGATCTGCGCCGAAGCGCACCCCAAAACGCGGCGCCGGCTCGAACATCGCGGCTTCGTCACCCATTCCGTCCCGGCCGGCGAGCTGGCCAAGGCCGAGGGTGGCGTCACGTGCTGTTCGATCCTGCTGTCCGTGTAGATCGTCCTTCGCGCTTGACGTCTCATCCCTAACCGGGATACCGTTTTGCGGCATACCCGCTGTATACCGGTGGAAGGGAGGAGGGCCCGGCCACAGGTGTACGGCGTCCCTCTGCCTGGTGTTCGTCCCTCCATATCTCCGCTCAAATCCGGTCATGGCACGAAGGAGCAGTTGCATGAATAACCCACGGAGGCTGATCGTTACTGCCTTCCTCGCGGTCGCGGTCCTGATCGTCGGGACGTCCGCGGCTTTCGCCCAGGGCGGCGTCACCTCGACGCTGTCGGGCACCGTCACCGATACGTCGGGCGCGGTCGTTCCCGGCGCCAACGTCGTCGTCAAGCGCGCCGACACGTCGGTCACTCTGGAAGCCGTGACCAACGCGGAAGGACAGTTCACCATTCCGCAGTTGAACCCGGGCAAGTATTCCGTCGTCGTCAGCCTCTCGGGCTTCAAGACCGCGACCGTCAAGGACGTCGAGATCAACGCCGGCGTTCCGGCGGGCATCACCGTCAAGATGGAAGTGGGCGGGATCGAGGAGCAGGTGGTCGTGACTGCCGGTTCGGAAGTGGTCAAGACCCAGGCCTCGACGGTGTCGACGACGCTGACGTCGAAGCAGATCAGCAGCCTGCCGCTGACCAGCCGCAGCGCGCTCGACTTCGTCGTCAACCTCGCCGGCGTCAACACGCCTGGCGGCTCGCGCGACTCCACGGTCAACGGCCTGCCGCAGGGCGCGATCAACATCACGATGGACGGCATGTCGATTCAGGACAACTACCTGAAGACGTCGGACGGCTTCTTCGCCCGCGTCTCGCCGCGTCTCGACGCGATCGAGGAAGTCACCGTGACCTCGGCGGCCAACGGCGCCGACAGCGGCGGCCAGGGCGCGGTCAACATCCGCTTCGTGACCAAGTCGGGCACCAACGTGTTCAAGGGCAGCGTGTTCCACACCCTGCGCCACGACGGGCTGAACGCCAACACCTTCTTCAACAACCGCAACCTGGCGCCGGTCAACGGGCACGCCCCGAAACCGGAGCTGCGGCAGTATCAGCCGGGCTTCAACGTCGGCGGGCCGATCGTCATCCCCGGGCTCTGGAACGGCAAGGACAAGGGCTTCTACTTCTTCACCTATGAGGACTCGCGCTCGCCGAGCAAGATCACGCGCAACCGCGTCATCCTGACGCCGGAAGCCGCCGCGGGCGCCTACACCTACGGCACGACGACGGTGAACCTGCTGCAGCTCGCCGCCGCGAACGGGCAGACCTCGACGCTCGACCCGCGGATCGCGAAGCTGTTCGCCGACATGCGCACCGCGTCGGCCAGCGGCCAGATCACCAACCTGACCGATCCGATCCTGCAGCAGGCGTCGTTCCAGGTGAACAGCAACGGCAAGACGATCTACCCGACCGGCAAGGTCGACTACAACATCAACAAGAACCACCGTCTCACCGGCTCGTTCTCCTACAACCACCTCGACTCGACGCCGGACACGACGAACACCCGCGAGCCGTTCTTCCCCGGCTTCCCCAACACGGGCAGCCAGCAGTCGACGCGCTACTACTACTCGCAGTACCTGCGGTCGACGTTCGGGGCGAACATCGTCAACTCGTTCCACTACGGCGGCAGCGGCGGCGCGACGCTCTTCTCGCCGGAGCTCAGCCCGTCGCTCTTCGGCGGCACGTCGATCGCCGACCAGGGCGGCTTCTATCTGAATATCGGCAACGGCTGCTGCGCGACGGCGCTGGCCAACGCCGGGAACAGCGGCGCCTATCAGGCGCGCGAGGCCTCGACCCGCGTTTACGAGAACGATCTGAGCTGGCTGAAAGGCAAGCACGGACTGGCCTTCGGCGTCTCGGCGACGCAGGGCCGGCTCTGGCTCCAGAACCAGACGATGGTGCCCGAGATGCGTTTCGGCGTCGCCAGCGGCGATCCGGCGGCGGGGATGTTCACCACCGCGGCCTTCCCCGGCGCGTCGACGACGCAGATCAACAACGCGCGCGCGCTTTACGCAGTCCTGACCGGCCGCGTCAGCCAGATTCTCGGCAACGCGCGCCTGAACGAGAACAACAACCAGTACGAGTACCTCGGCAACGGCTTCCAGCGCGGCACGATGTGGCAGTGGGGCTTCTACGCGCAGGACAACTGGCGCGTGCGGAACAACCTGACGATCAACGCCGGCCTCCGCTACGAAGTGCAGCAGCCGTTCACGTCGAAGAACAACAGCTACTCGACGTCGACGCTCGCCTCCGTGTGCGGCGTCTCCGGCATCGCGGCGGACGGGCAGTGCAATCTGTTCAAGCCCGGAACGCTCACCGGCACGGCGCCGGTCTACGTCAACTACACGAAGGGCACGCCCGCGTTCAACACCGACCGCAACAACTGGGCGCCGAGCCTCGGCATGACCTTCCGGCCCAACGTGCAGTCCGGGCTGCTTCGCCGCATCCTCGGCGAAGACGGTGACACGGTCCTCTTCGGCTCCTACGCGCTCGCCTACGAGCGCGCCGGCATGTCGGACTTCTCCGACGTGTTCAGCGACAACCCCGGCGTGTCCATCTCGGTCAACCGCAACACGACGACGACCGTGCCCGGCACGACGCGCACGACGCTGAACCAGGACAACCTCGGGCTGCCGGTGCTGTTCCGCGACACGGCGCGGCTCGGTCCCGGGCCGTTCCCGACCGGCCAGCAGTATCCGCTGAGCCCGATCCTCACCGACACGGTGCACATCTTCAATCCCGAGCTGCAGACGCCGTACTCGCAGACCTGGGCCGGCGGCGTACGCCGCAAGGTAACCCGCGACATCGGTCTCGAGGTTCGCTACGTCGGGACGCGGCACCTGCAGGGCTGGAACACGTTCGATCTCAATGAGGCCGACATCACCGCCAACGGTTTCATCAACGAGTTCCGGAACGCCCAGGCCAACCTCCAGGCGAACATCCGCGCCGGGCGCGGCAGCTCGTTCGCCTATTTCGGGCCCGGTACCGGCACCACGCCGCTGCCCGTCTATCTCGCGTATCTGAACGGCGTCAACGCCGCGAACGCGGGGAACGCCGCGCTCTATACGGGCGCCAGCTGGACGAGCACCGACTTCACCAACGCGATGGCGGTGTACAACCCGAACCCGTTCACGCCCGCCGGCACCAGCGCCACCACCGGTCTGGACGGCGACGCCACGCGCCGCGCCAACGCGGCCGCGGCCGGACTGCCGCGCAACTTCTTCCGCCTCAATCCGGACGTCGCCGGCGCGCAGATCGAGAGCAACTCGGGCTACACCCGCTACGACGGCCTGCAGATGGAAGCGACCAAGCGTCTGTCGCACGGGTTCCTCGTTCAGGGCAGTTACACCTTCGGCAACTCCTACACGTCGTCGCGTTACTCGCTGAAGGCGCCGCGCATCAAGACGCTGCAGACCGGCGGCGAGGCCGGCGTCACGCACGCGCTGAAGGCGAACTGGGTGTTCGAGCTGCCGTTCGGCAACGGCCGCCGCTTCCTCGGGTCGACCAGCGGGCTCGTCGAGCGGCTGGTCGGCGGTTGGGAGCTCGACGGCATCGTCCGCATCCAGAGCGGACGGCTCCTCGACTTCGGCAACGTCCGCCTGGTCGGGATGAGCGACAAGGACCTGCGCAACGCGATCAAGCTCCGCGAGTACGCGGCCACCGGCATCAACGCGACGGCGCCGGTGAACATCTACCTGCTGCCGCAAGACATCATGGAGAACACGATCAAGGCGTTCAGCGTCTCGGCGACGTCGCTGACCGGCTACGGCAGCCTCGGCGCGCCGAGCGGCCGCTACCTCGCCCCCGCCAACGGGCCGGACTGCATCGAGACCATCGCGAGCGGCTACGGCGACTGCGGCGAGCGCTCGCTGGTCATCACCGGACCGCGCTACGAGCGCGTCGACATCAGCGCCGTCAAGCGCACCCGCCTGTGGGGACGGACGACGTTCGAGTTCCGCGCCGACATGCTCAACGCGTTCAATCACCCGAACTTCGTGCCGGTCATCTCGACCTCGACCAACGCGGACAACTACCGCGTGACGGGTGTGGAAGAGAACTCCAGCCGAATCATTCAGTTGGTTACGCGCTTCAGCTGGTAGTCACGGGAGAGTCGGGGGGCCCATCCGGGCCCCCCGGCCCTGCTGATTCCCCACTACCGATTCCCGAATCTCCAATCTTCAACCTCCAATCTCCAATCTCCAATCTCCAATCTCCAATCTCCAATCTCCAATCTTCAGTCCGATACTCCCCCCTCCTCCATCCAACCCGCCGTATCTCCTTCGTCCAAAAGGCTGTTCTTGACCCCGGGGGGGTCGTGGCAGTAGCTTTTGGGCGCACACGGGACTGTGCGGTCGTGAGTCGCGCCTGTGGAGGGCTGAACTCACGGCAATCCGTGACGAACGCGCGTGTGGAAGCGCGCGGAGCCGGGTCGCGGATTCCTCGTGTGTACAGACAGCATCCAAGGGACCCCGAGGAAACCGTGTCTGCGGAGCCATGGCGCGCCGGCGTCGTGTGCTCCGAGGATGGAGCCATTCCATGAAGCGCAGTGTCTTGCGGCTGGGACTGATCGTCCTGTTCGCCGCCGTGTTCGCGTCCTCCGCGTTCGCCCAGACCCAGACCATTTCCGGCATCGTCGTCGACGGCTCCGGCGCGGTCATTCCCGGCGCCGATGTCGCCGCCAAGCACACCGGCACCGGCGTGGTCTCCCGCGCCGTGTCGAATGCGGAAGGGCAGTTCTCGCTCCCCGGCATGCAGATCGGCACCTACATGGTGACGGTGACGCTCCAGGGGTTCAAGACGGTCGTCGTCAACAACGTCGTCCTCACCGCCGGTGCGCCGGCCAGCGTCAAGGCGACGATGGAGGTCGGCGGCGTCTCGGAGCAGGTGACGGTCTCGTCGTCCTCCGAAATCGTGCAGACCCAGTCGTCGACCATTTCGCAGACCGTCAACACCAACCAGATCACCAAGCTGCCGATCACGTCGCGCAGCGCGATGGACTTCGTCAACCTCCTCCCCGGCGTATCGACGCCGTCGGGCAACCGTGACGCGACCATCAACGGCCTGCCGCGCGGCGCGATCAACATCACGCTCGACGGCGTGAACATCCAGGACAACACGCTGCGCTCGACCGACGGTTTCTTCGCCATCGTCAGCCCGCGCCTCGACGCGATCGAAGAAGTGACGGTACAGACGGCGACGCAGGGGGCCGACAGCTCGGGCCAGGGCGCGGTGCAGATCAAGTTCACGACCAAGGCCGGCACCAACTCGTTCAGCGGCAGCGGCTACGAGTACTACCGCAGCGACAAGCTGAACGCGAACACGTGGTTCAACAACCGCAACGGCGTGGCCAAGCCGAAGCTGCTGCAGAACCAGTTCGGCGGACGCTTCGGCGGTCCGGTCGTCATCCCCGGGCTCTACGACGGCCACAACAAGGCGTTCTTCTTCGCCAATTACGAGGAGGTCCGGCAGCCGTCCGACACGACGCGCAATCGCACCATTCTCAATCCCGCCGCGCAGTCGGGCATCTACACCTATCCGGGCGGATCGATCAATGTCCTGGCGCTGGCCGCGGCCAACGGCCAGATCTCCGCGGTCGACCCGACGGTCGGCAAGCTGCTCGCCGACATCCGCTCGGCGGTCGGCACGACCGGCTCGATCTCCGACACCGACTCGAATCTGCAGCGTTATTCGTTCAACGTGCCGGTACAGTCGATGCGCCGCTACCCGACGGCCCGCGTGGACTACAACTTCACCAGCCAGCACCGGTTCACCAGCACGTGGAACTATCAGAAGTTCACCGATTATCCGGATACGCTGAACAGCTTCGACGCCAGCTTCCCGGGCTTCCCGGCGGCGGCGGGGCAGACCTCGATCCGTAAAGGCTTCAGCAACGCGATGCGCTCGACGCTGAGCCGCAACATCGTGAACGAAGCGCGCGTCGGCTACAGCAGCGCGCCGGTGAAGTTCTTCGACGAGCTGAACCTCGGCATGTTCACCGGCAGCGTCGCCAACCAGGCCGGCTTCGCGCTCCAATTCCCGAACGTCGGGCAGGGTCTGACCAATGCCGGCCCGAATCCGGCGCCGCAGTCGCGCAACGCGACCAGCCTGCTGATCGAGGATACGGTGACCTGGTTGAAGGGCGCGCACACGTTGACACTGGGCGGCTCGTTCACCCAGTTCGACATCTGGGCCAACAACGGGACGCTGGTGCCGCGCGTCAGCTTCGGCGTCAGCAGCAGCGACCCGGCGTTCGGGCTGTTCACCACGGCCAATTTCCCCGGCGCGTCGACGACGCAGCTGGCCAACGCGCGCGATCTCTATGCGTTCCTGACCGGCCGGGTCACGCAGATCGCCGGAGATGCGCGGCTCGATTCGAGCGGCACCTACAACTATCTCGGCGTCGGACGCCAGGAGGGCAGGCTGCGCGAGTTCGGCGGCTACGTGCAGGACCAGTGGCGCGTGAAGCAGAACCTGACCATCAACGCCGGTGTCCGCTACGACATTCAGAACCCCTTCTCGGCCAAGAACAGCAGCTACACCTACGGCGACATCACGAACATCTGCGGCGTGTCGGGCGCGGCGTCCGCGAGCTCGTGCAACCTGTTCAAGTTCGGCGCGACGACGCCGATGACGCCGCAGTTCCAGCAGCTGAAGGCCGGCAGCCCGTCATACAACGTCGACTACGACAACATCGCGCCGACCATCGGCGCGTCGTGGGTGCCGCAGGCGCGGCCCGGATTGGTCGGCAAGCTGATGGGCGAGGGTGACTTCGTCGTGCGCGCCGGCTACACCCGTTCGTTCAGCCGCGGCGGCCTCAACGACTTCACCGGGTTCTACAACGCGAACCCCGGTGTGGTCCTGACGGTGACGCGGAACGAAGCCAACGCCAACCTCGGCACGACGCCGGTCCTGCTGCGCGACACGTCGCGGCTCGGCCCGGCGGCATTTCCCTCGACGCCGACGTATCCGATGACGGACGTCGTCACGCAGGACATCAACGGCTTCGATCCGAACATCCAGGTCCCGTTCGCCGACTCGTGGCAGACCGGCATCACCCGCTCGCTCGGTAAGAGCATGGCGATCGAGATCCGCTACGTCGGCACGCGCAGCAAGGACGGCTGGGTCACTCGCAACTACAACGAGCAGAACATCGTCGAGAACGGCTTCCTCAACGAGTTCCGGCTCGCGCAGGCCAACCTGCAGGCCAACATCGCGGCCGGCCGCGGCAACTCGTTCGCCTACTTCGGGCCGAACACCGGCACCAATCCGTTGCCGATCTTCCTGGCGCACTACAACGCGCAGCCCGCGGCCAACGCCGGCAACGCGGCGCTGTATACCGGGGCCAACTGGACCAACAACACCTTCCTCGGCTTCCTCGCGGCGCAGAACCCCAATCCGTTCGGGTTCGCGTCGACCAATGGCACCAACGGCATGGTCGGCAACCCGACCTTCCGCGCCAACTCGATCACCGCCGGGCTGCCGATCAACTTCTGGGTCGCCAACCCGGCGCTGCTCGGCGGCGCCAACGTCCGCACCAACGGCGAGGACCAGAAGTACAACTCGCTGCAGATGGAGCTCCGCAAGCGGCTCTCCGGCGGGCTGCAGTTCCAGGGCAGCTACGTCTTCGGACACGGCTACATCACGGACTTCACCTCCTTCCGCAAGCCGCTGCGCTGGCTCCGCGACACCGGCACCCCGGGTGACATCACACACCAGATCAAGACCAACCTGGTCTACGACCTGCCCTTCGGCCGCGGCCGCCGCTTCGCCGCCAACGCCAACGGTTTCGTCGAC
>JADMIO010909299.1_pt1 | contig 29751 bp, 31 predicted proteins | sample 8958161 | NCBI WGS metagenome assembly JADMIO01 (sample SAMN16585339, study PRJNA669376) | soil metagenome | isolation source: Crop rotation soil | place: USA: Cullars Rotation, Alabama | collected 2011 | reverse complement strand
GCCGGCCGGACTGGACACGCCGGTCGCCGAGCGCGGTGCGACGTTGTCCGTCGGCCAGAAGCAGCTCCTCTCGTTCGCCCGTGCACTGGCGTTCGATCCGCCGGTGCTCGTCCTCGACGAGGCGACGTCGAGCGTCGATACGGAAACGGAGCTCCTCATTCGCGATGCGCTGAAGGTCGTGATGCGCGGCCGGACGACCATCGCCATCGCCCACCGGCTGTCGACCATCCAGGACATGGACCGCATTCTCGTGCTGCACAAGGGCGAGCTGCGCGAGTCCGGCACGCATCAGGAGCTGCTCGCGCAGCGAGGCATCTACCACCGCCTCTACCAGCTGCAGTTCAGGGACAAGGAGCTCGTCAACTCGCGCTAGCCGCGCCGCGTCGGCGTGGCGCGCAGGCGGGCAACTTGCAAATCCTGGAGGCGTCCATGAACGATCGTGACGCCGTCGAGGCCGTCCGCCATGCCGCGCTGTGGTTCACGCCGGGCGAAGCCGGTCTCGCCCCGCTGCTCGATCTCATCGGCGACGCCCGCCTCGTGCTCATCGGCGAGGCGAGCCACGGCACGGAGGAGTTCTACCGCATCCGCGCCAACCTCACGACGGCCCTGATCCGCAGGAAGCATTTCAATGTCGTCGCGGTCGAGGCGGACTGGCCCGATGCCTACCGTGCGAATCGCTGGGTGCGCCACGAGAGCGAGGAGCCGGGAGCAGCCGGCGCGTTGGACGACTTCGTCCGGTTCCCGCGCTGGATGTGGCGCAACACGGCCGTCGTCGATTTCCTCGAATCGCTGCGGCGCTACAACGCCAGGAGGGCGCCCGTCGATCGGGCAGGCTTCTACGGCCTCGATTTGTACAGCCTGCACGCCTCGATGGACGCGGTCTTGACGCATCTCAGCAAGGTCGATCCAGAGGCCGCGGCGCGCGCCCGCCGCCGCTATAGCTGCTTCGAGCAGTTCGGCAGCGACGAGGCTCAGAGTTACGGCTACGCCGCCACCATCGGGCTGTCGCCGTCGTGCGAAGACGCGGTGGTGGCGCAGCTCATGGACATGCAGAAGACGGCCGCGGGACGCGAGGGAGCTGCGTCGGACGCGGAGCACTTCTTCGCCGAGCAGAACGCGCGGCTCGTCCGCAACGCCGAACGCTACTATCGCGCCATGTTCGGCGGCCAGGTCGAGTCGTGGAACCTGCGCGACACGCACATGATGGAAACACTCGACGCGCTGCTGACGTGGACCAGCAGCCGCGCGGGATATGCGCGCGCGGTCGTCTGGGCGCACAATTCGCACGTGGGCGACGCGCGCGCCACGCAGATGGGCGACTGGGGCGAATTGAACCTGGGACAGCTCGCACGCGAGCGGCATGGCGACACCACGTTCATCGTCGGCTTCACCACGCACACGGGGACGGTGACGGCAGCGCGCGAATGGGATGGGCCCGCCGAGCAGCGCCGCGTGACGCCGTCACTCCAGGGGAGCTACGAGCACCTCTTCCACGACACCGGGCTCGCGCGCTTCGCGCTGCGCACGGCCGACGTGCGCGAGGCGCTTGCGGCGTCGCGTCTCGAACGCGCCATCGGCGTGGTCTACCAGCCTGAGACGGAGCGCGCCAGCCACTATTTCCGCGCCCGGCTCGCGGAGCAGTTCGACGCGCTGATTCACGTGGACACGACGACGGCGCTGACGCCGCTCGAGCGGTGGTCGCGCCACGACGCGGACCTCCCGGAGACCTATCCAACAGGAGTGTGAGATGCAGATGGTGGAGGAGGCGGTGCGTATTCAGGACGGCGCCGATGTCCTCGACGCCGACCTGCACCTTCCCGAGAGTGCGCGCGGCCTCGTCGTCTTCGCGCACGGCAGCGGCAGCAGCCGGTTCAGCAGCCGCAACAGACAAGTCGCGGAATCGTTGAACCGCGGCCGCTACGCGACGCTGCTGCTCGACCTCCTGACACAGGCGGAGGAGCGTACCGACGTGCGCACGGCGGAGTACCGGTTCGATATCCCGCTCCTCGGACGCCGGGTCGTCGCGGCCGCCGACTGGGCCAGCCGCCATCCCGGTACCCGCGATCTACCGATCGGCTACTTCGGGGCCAGCACCGGCGCGGCGGCCGCGTTGATCGCCGCCGCCGAGCGTCCCAACGCGGCTGCCGTGGTGTCGCGCGGCGGCCGTCCTGACCTCGCCGGCGACGCGCTCGCCATCGTCCGCGCCCCAACGCTGCTCGTCGTCGGCGGAGATGACGGCCCCGTCATCGATCTGAACGAGGCCGCCATGCGCCGGATGCGCGCGCCCGTCGAACTGGCCATCGTGCCGCACGCCACGCATCTGTTCGAGGAGCCAGGCACGCTCGAGGAAGTGCAGCGACTGGCGCTCGATTGGTTCACGCGCCACATGGGGCGCTGAGGACGGCACATGAGTGACGACGATCGCCAGGCGTTCACCGACAGGCGGGAAGCGGGCCGCGTCCTTGCCGCGCGCCTCCGCTCGTATGCCGGCCGCGACGACGTGGTCGTACTGGCCCTTCCGCGCGGCGGCGTACCCGTGGCGTACGAAGTCGCGTCGGCGCTTGGCGCGCCGCTCGACGTGTTCCTCGTCCGCAAGCTGGGGACGCCCGGCCACCGCGAGCTCGCCATGGGCGCGATTGCGTCCGGCGGCGTGCGTGTGCTCAACGAAGAAGTGGTGCAGTGGTATGGCATTCCACAGCACGCCATCGAGAGCGTAGCGCGCGAGGAGCTGGAGGAGCTGAATCGGCGCGAGCGCGCGTACCGACAAGATCGGTCCGCGCCCGACCTCGCCAATCGTGTGGTCGTGCTCGTGGACGACGGGCTCGCCACCGGTTCGACGATGCGCGCGGCCGCGCAGGCGGTGCGCGCGTTCGGCCCGTCGCGTGTCGTCATCGCGGTTCCGGTTGGCGCGTCGCAGACGTGCCGTGAGCTCGCCGACGTCGCCGACGAGATGATCTGGAGGATGAGGAAGTACGCGAGCTCCTGCAGAAGAGCACGGCCACACCTGGGGCATATCGCTAACCGCCGCGCTGCGCGTCCGCTCGCCGCGCGTGCACCTCGACACGCGATTCCAGCCCAACCGAAGGCGGGCACCTACGTTGCTTGGCTGTTCTGTACTGCGCGTCTGTCTCGACGCAGGGAGGAACACACAATGTCAGCAGTGATTCGGATTGTCGCGCTCGTCAGCATGATCGGCAGCGTGGCGTGCGGGGCGACCACCAGTGGAAGCTCCGGCACCACGAGTGCGCCCGTGTACGTGCCGCCGACGTCCAATACGCCATCGACGACGGCGAACACGACACCTACCGAGGTGAACAGCAGCCAGTACGGCGTGGTGCCGTCGGGTCAGGAGCTCGATGTTCGTCTCAACACCACGCTGAGCTCGAAGACCGCCAAGGTCGAGCAGCGCTTCGAGGCGACGACGGTCGCCGACCTGATGCAGAACGGCAACGTGCTCATTCCCGCGGGCTCCACCGTTCGCGGCGTGGTCTCGGCCGTCGATCCCGCGGATCGCCTGCACCGCGCCGGCAGCCTGACGCTGTCGTTCGACGACATGACCGTGCGCGGCCGGAACTATCCGATTCGCGGCATGGCGACCAGCGTGTTCGAGAGCGGCGGCATTCGTGAGGAAGCGGGAACCGCAGGCATCGGCGCCGGCGCCGGCGCGGTCGTCGGCGGTCTCCTCGGCGGACTCAAGGGCGCCATTCTCGGCGCGGTGATTGGCGCCGGCGGCGCCATCGCGGCAACGGAGGGCAAGGACATCGAGCTGCCGGCCGGCTCGATCATCCGCATCCGTCTCGATCAGCCGCTGACGGTCAGATAGGAGGAGCACTATGGCAAATCAGGGTTCTGCACGGCAGGATCGTCCGACGGATCAGTCCGTCTCCATGCGGCGCGCCCGGCAGGGCGGCGGCGACATGACGCGATGGGATACGGGCACGCACGGCCCGTTCGCGTGGATGCGCCAGATGCAGGATCAGCTCGATCGCGCGTTCAACAGTATCTGGAGCGGCAGTACGCCGTCGCCGTGGGCGCCGGAGCAGGTCTTCGGACCGTCCGACTGGTCGCCGGCGATCGACGTCTTTCAGCGCGGCAACGATCTCGTCGTGCGCGCGGACGTGCCCGGGTTGTCGAAGGACGACATCACCGTGGACATCGCGGACGATTCACTGACCATCCGCGGCGAACGGCGCTACGACCACGAGGAAGAGCGCGACGGGGTGTTTCGCAGCGAGCGCAGCTACGGCAGCTTCTGCCGCGTGGTGCCGTTACCGCAGGGCGCGATCACCGACAGCGCCAAGGCGACGTTCAACAACGGCGTGCTCGAGATCGTGCTCCAGGCTCCGTCCTTCGACGTGCGGCGCGGGCGCCGCATCGACATCAAGGAACGGGCGCCGGAGAAGCCGAAGGATCAGCAGAAAGGGTAGAAGACTCGCGTACCGGTGATGACGGGAGACCGTCTCCCTCATCGCCGGACGTCTGTTCGACGGGCGGCTCGACAGCCATCGGTGGAGGGTCGGCCGGCGGCGGGACGTCCGCGCGCGCCCGTTCGCGCCGGCGGAACAGCCGATCGATCAGGCCGGGCGTGCTCGCCTGCGGATTCCATCCAAGACGCAGAACCGTGACCTGGATCGGCCGGCGGCCGAATGCCAGCGCTTCCTTGCAGCTCCACATGTAGAGATCGAGGAGACGGCCCTGCACGCGCGGGCCGGTATCCATGATCGTGTACACGCCGTTGTAGCGGAGGTTGTCGGTGGCCACGTTGACGACGCTGCCCACGGGGAGAATCGAGTCGTCCGCCGCGGCGATGCCCGTCCGCACCTGCGCGCCCGACGCCGTCGTCGTGCCCTTGCAGTAGGCGGTGGCGGAGAAGTCGAGGCGCGCGCCGGCCACCGGCGCGCTCGGATTGAGCACGCCGTGCATGCCGCCCCACGGCAGCAGATCGAACGTCGTCGCTTCGTAGGTCACCAGCAGCGCGCCGATGACGCTCATCATGACGACGAGCCGGATGGAGTTCGACCTCGACAGTACGCGCTTCATCGGAAGTGTTCGTAGCCCCCTGGCAGGTCCTTGTCGCCGGCACTGGTGCGCACGACGACGCGGGTGTCCCTGGTGACGATACCAATCCGTGTTATCGGCACATCCCCCGCCTGGCTCTTCACCGCCCGGAGGCGGCCGCGCGACGAGGGACGAACTGTGAACAGCAGTTCGTAGTCGTCGCTGTGAAATTCCGGCACCACGTCCGCCATCGGAATCAACGATTCGTCCACGGTAATGCCCGCGCGCGAGGCGCTGGCCAGCTGGCGGAGGCCGTCGGCGAGCCCATCGCTCAGATCGATGCATGCGGTCGCGGCGCGGTTGCGCCCCAGCAGCACCCCCATGCGGACGCGTGGTTCCGGGCGCAGGTATTTCTGCTCGTTCAGGCGGACCTGAAGGTCCGCCTCTACGGCCACGTCCTGAAGGTCCGCCTCTACGGCCGCGTCCTGAAGGTCCGCCTCTACTGCCACGGGCGCGTGTGCGACACGTAGAGGCGGACCTTCAGGTCCGCCTGCCCCCGCCTGAAGCGACCGCAGGCCCGCGACGGCGCCGCCGATGGTGCCCGTCACGTACACCTCGTCGCCGGGACGCGCGCCGGCGCGCGTCAGCACGCGCCGTGTCTTCACGGAGCCGATGGCGGTGACGTCGATCATCAACGGGCCCGGGACCTGACCCGGACCGATCCGAGGGGAGCGCGTGATGTTGCCGCCGACGAGCGCGACGCGGTGCCGCGCGGCGAGCGCGACCAGTCCCTCGACGATCCCGTCCACGACCCCGACCTCGAGATCGTCGGGGAGCACGAACGACAGCAGCGCCGCGCGCGGCGAGGCGCCCATCGCCGCCAGATCGCTCAGGTTCACGGCCAGCGCACGATGCCCGATGGCATCCGGCGGCACGAATCGGCGATCGAAATGAACCCCTTCGACCAGGGCGTCGGTGGTCAGCACCTCGAGCGCGCCGCGTTCCGGCTGCAGCACCGCGGCGTCGTCGCCGGGTCCGACCACGACCCAGGCCGGCATCGCGAGGCGCGCCGTGATGCGGGAGATGAGCGCGTGCTCGCCGATGTCCGAGACAGTACGATTAATCACGTCCTGGCAGCCGGCGGCCCGCAACGGGCCGCAGTTGAAGCTGCCAGCGACTGCCAGCTGTACTCGGCCAGCAGCCAGCTGTCGGTGGGAGCGTAGAGTGCCCGCTTTGCCGTGTGGGGAGGTCGAATGAACCTGCAAAAGCAGGTGGAGCCACTGTTATCAGCCGCGCTTCAGGCTTCCTCGGAACAGAGGCATGCACAACGCGCGACCTCGCGGCTCGCTTGGGTTTTACGTTGGCTCAGACGAGCCTCCGAAAACCATCACGAGCAAAGCAGGACTTCGCGATCTTAGCGTGCGCTCAGGGGTGGGTCAAGACGCGCTAACCGCTTGCTTTACGGTCATTTGCGCCAGAACGTCATCCACGAGCTGCTCCAGCCGGAGGGCGCGCTCGTTCAGCTCACCGCTGGCGCTCGACTGTTGCTGCCGCGCGCGGAACACATCGTCGGCGATGTTGAGGGCGACAAGGATGGCGAGCCCGAGCATATCGCTCTCGGGGGAAGCCTTCACCGCCACGCGCATCTTCTGGTCGACGTAGGCGGCGAGCTCCGCGATGTAGCGCTCGTCGAGATCGCTGCGGATTGGATAGCGGTGTCCGCCGATTTCGACGGTCACCACGCTCATCCCTCGATCCCCTCGCCGCGCGACCTGTCCGGGGGTGATCCCGGGCCTGTCGAGGGGTGGTGATGACCCTGCGCCTTCCGGCGGGTCACAGATTGAGGTGCTCCAGGTGATCGAGCATTTCGCTCACGCGCGTCCGAATCAGCTCGCGCTCGTCGCGCAGCGTGGCGATCTCGCTGGTGACGTTCTCCGAGTCCGCGAGGCGGGCGCGCAGCGCGTCGATCTCCTGCGCGAGCCGCGCGTTCTCGTCCACGGCGTTCGCCTGCTCGCTGCGCAGTCGGGTGACCATCGCCACGAGCACCTTGATCTTCTCTTCGAGACGATCGATCGGTTCGAGATCAACTGCACGTAGCGCCGCCTGCTTTGCCATCCGCTCCTCGCGTCGAAATGTAGACGGGACGATGGTAACACGGGCGCTGCGTTGGTTGGCCGCTCGCCGCGCGTCGGAGATCAGCGTTGCTCCGCTCCGTGCGCGAGCTTCAGGCGAGCGATGATGGCCTGCATCGCGGCCTGCACCTCGGCGTCGGTCAGCGTTCTGTCAGATGACCGGAACGTCAGGTGCAGGGACAGGCTCACTTTGCCTTCGGGCACACCTTTACCCTGATATCGATCGAATTCGCGAATCTCGACGAGGGTGTCGGGGGCCGTCTCGCCAATGGTGCGGCGCACCGCGTCGGCCCCAAGTGTCGCGTCGACGAGGATTGAAATGTCGCGCGTCACCGACGGATACCGCGGCAGCGGTGCGACGCGCGGTTCCTCCTTCGGGGCGGCCGCTTCCGCGGCGTCGAGGTCGATTTCCGCGACGTACACCGCGTCCTGCGCAGGGAGTCCGTGCGCTTCGGCAATCGCGGGCGCCAGCTGGCCCATCACGCCGACGCGCGTCCCCGCGGCGACGATCGCCGCGGAGCGCCCCGCCACGAGCCACGGCTCGTGATGCGTTTCGGCGGTCACATCGAGGCGCAGCGCCTCTCCGATCCGGTCGACGACGCCCGCGAGGTCGAAGAAGTCGGCCTCGCGCGCGCCCCCGCTCCAGTGTTCGGCTTCTGCCGCGCCCGTCCAGGCGAAGGCCAGCGATCGGCGCTCACCGGCCGTGCGCGAGAACCGGGCACCGATCTCGAACAGGCGCACGTCGCGCTGCTCGCGGCGGCGGTTGTGCGCGACGGCATCGACGAGGCTGGGCAGCGCCGACGGCCGCAGCACGGCGAAGTTCTCGGACAGCGGGTTGGCGATCGGCACCAGCTCGCCTTCCGGGGCGAACGGCGCGGCGGCGGCCGTTGCGACGAAGCCGAACGTCATCGCCTCGGAGAACCCGGCGGCCGTCATCACGCTGCGCAGGTGGCGTGCGCGCCCGATGCGCGGGTCGTTGGGCGGCGGGGCCGAGGCGAGCGCCGGGAACGTCGAGGGCAGCCGGTCGAAGCCGTAATGGCGCGCCACCTCCTCGATGAGATCCACTTCGCGCGTGATGTCCACGCGCCGCGTCGGGATGTTCACGTCCCATCCGCCATCCGTCCCCTCGCGCAGCGTGAACCCGAGGCTCTCGAGGATCCGCTTCACGTCGGCGTCGGGCACCGCGGCGCCGAGCAGGCCGGCAATCTTCGCGCGCCGCAGCCGGATGCTGCGCGGCTCGATGCGCGACGGATACCGATCGACGATCGTGCCGCGGGCGCGGCCGGCGCCGACCGTCTCGAGCAGCGCGCACGCCCGTTCCATGGCGGTGACCGGCAGGCGCGGGTCGAGCCCGCGCTCGAAGCGCATGCTCGCCTCGGTCTTCAAACCCAGCTTGCGGCTCGTGCGCCGCACCGACAACGGGTTGAAATACGCGCTCTCCAGCACGATCGCCGTCGTCGCGTCGCCGACCTCGGACTCGGCGCCGCCCATCACGCCGGCCGCGGCCACCGGCCGCTCGGCATCCGCAATCACCAGCATGTCCTCGGCGAGCTCGCGCATCTGGCCGTCCAGAGTCTTGAGCGACTCGCCGGGGCGCGCCGTCCTGACGACGATCTGGGCGTTGCCGAGCTTCGTCAAGTCGAAGGCGTGCATCGGCTGGCCCATCTCGAGCAGCACGTAGTTGGTGACGTCGACGATGTTGCTGATCGGCCGCACGCCGGCCGCCTGCAGGCGCGCCTGCATCCACGCGGGGGAGGGGCCGACGGTCACGTCCGCGACCGCGCCCGCATACCGCGGGCAGAGGTCCGCGTTCTCGATGACGACGTCGATGTCGGTCTTGTCGGCGGCCTTCAGCGACACCAGCCGCAGCGACGATCCGTCCTCCTCGTCGCCCGACTTGCCGCGCGCCACGGGGCGGCGCATCGGCAGGTTGAAGGCCGTCGCGATCTCGCGCGCCATCCCCATCACGCACATGCAGTCGGGGCGGTTCCCGGTGACCTCGAAGTCGATCACGGCGTCGGCCTTGGCGATGCGGCCCTCCGAGGAGTCCCAGTCGATGTGCTCGAGCCCTTCGACGGCGAAGCCGCGCACCGACATCGTGCTGGCGATGTCCTCGGGCGAGGCGGTGACGTCGACGAAGTCGCGCAGCCAGGAGACGAGAATCTTCACGGCCGGGACGTCCTGCAGGCGGTCATATCGGGAACTGCTCGAGGAAGCGCAGGTCGTTTTCGTAGAACAGGCGGATGTCGTCCACGCCGTAGCGGAGCATCGCCACGCGCTCCATGCCCATGCCGAAGGCGAAGCCGGTGACCGTGTCGGGGTCGTAGCCGACGGCCTCGAAGACGGCGGGGTGCACCATGCCGCTGCCGAGAATCTCGAGCCATCCCGTCTGCTTGCACGTGCCGCAGCCGCGGCCGCCGCAGGCACGGCAGCTGACGTCCACTTCCGCGCTCGGCTCGGTATACGGGAAGAAGCTGGGGCGCAGCCGTACCTTCACGTCCCCGAACAGCGCCCGCAGCATCGCCTCGAGCGTGCCCTTCAAGTCGGCGAGCGTGATGCCCTCGCCGACGACGAGCCCCTCGAACTGCTGGAACATCGGCGTGTGACTGAGGTCGAGATTGTCGCGGCGGTAGACGCGCCCGGGCACGATGATGCGCACCGGCGGCGGGAACGTCTTCATGTAGCGGATCTGCATCGCCGAGGTGTGCGTGCGCAGCAGCGTCGCCGCGCGGACCTGCGCCTCGGGGATGGTGCCGCGATGGGCGCCCCAGGTGCCACCCGCGATCGGCGCGTCGAGGTAGAGCGTGTCCTGCATGTCGCGCGCGGGATGGTCGGGCGGCATGTTGAGCGCCTCGAAGTTGTGGAAGTCGTCCTCGACCTCCGGCCCCTCGAGAATCTCGTAGCCCATGTGCGAGAAGATGTCCTCGACGTCGCGGCGGACGCGCATCAGCGGGTGGATGCGCCCCATCGGCCGCGTCCGCCCCGGCAGGGTGACGTCGACGGCGCCGGCGGGCTGCCGCGTCGCCTCGAAGGCGGTCCGCTTCTCCTCGAGCGCCGTCTCGATCTCGGCCTTCAGCGTGTTGACCTGCTGGCCGAAGTCGCGGCGCGCCTCCGGCGCGAGCGCGCCGAGCGTCTTCATCAGCCCGGTGATCGACCCGGACTTGCGGCTCAGGAATTCATCGTGGAGGGCTTTGAGGTCGGCCGCCGTCGCGGCGCGCGCCAGCTGCGCGCGGAACCGGTCGCGCAGCTCGTCGACGGAGGGAGAGTCGGTGGACATGGTCAATGCTCAATGCCGACTGCGCAACGCCCAATGCTCGACGGATTGAGCATTGAGCTTTGGGCCTTGAGCATCGGGCAGTGATCTACGCGCGGGCCTCGGCGGGGAGCGCGGCCTTGGCCTGCGCCGCGACCTTGGCGAACGCGGCCGACTGCGTCGCCGCCATGTCCGCGAGGATCTTGCGGTCGAGCGTGACGCCGGCGGCCTTCAGGCCGCGCATCAGCTGCGAGTAGGTGAGGCCGTGTTCGCGCGCGCCGGCGTTGATGCGGACGATCCAGAGGCGGCGGTACTCGCGCTTCTTGTTCTTCCGTCCGACGTAGGCGTACTTGCCGGCGGTGTCGACCGCTTCCTTCGCGGCGCGATACAGCTTGCTCTTGGTCTGGTAAAAGCCCTTCGCGCGCGCCAGCAGCTTCTTCCGCTTCGCCCGGCGAACTGTTCCTCGTTTGACTCTCGGCATTGCCCCCTCTTGGGCCGACCTGAAGGTCGGCCGCTACGTTCGTGCTGCTTCCGTGGGCCCGACCTGAAGGTCGGCCGCTACGTTCTTCTGCTCCCGTGGGCCGACCTGAAGGTCGGCCGCTACGTTCGTGCTGCTTCCGTGGGCCGACCTGAAGGTCGGCCTCTACGTTCGTTCTGCCCGCTATTTATACGGCAGCATCAGCTCCAGCTTCTGCTTGTCGGAGTCGGAGACCTGCACGTTGCCGCGCATGTGACGCTTCGACTTCGTCGTCTTGCTCGTCAGGATGTGGCGCTTGAACGCCTTGGCGCGCATGATCTTGCCGCTGCCCGTCTTCTTGAACCGCTTGGCGGCGCCGCGGTGTGTCTTCAGTTTCGGCATCTGTCTGTATCCGCCGCATCCGACAGGACGCGGCCTCCCACTAGTCTTCGGTGACCGGCTCGGCGACCGGGTCCTGCGTTTTCTTCGGCGCCGTCTTCCGGCCGGCCTTGCCGGTCAGGATGACGTGCATCTGGTTGCCTTCCTGTCGCGGTGCCGCCTCGGCCATCGCCACATCGGACAGCTCGCCGATGAGCCGCTCGAGAATGCGCCGGCCAATCTCCGGATGCGCCATTTCACGGCCGCGGAAGAAGATCGTCGCTTTCACCTTGTCGCCGTCCGCCAGGAAGCGCTCGATGTGCTTCTTCTTGAAGTCGTAGTCGTGCTCGTCCACCTTCGGCCGGAACTTGATTTCCTTGACCTCGATCACCCGCTGGTGCTTTTTCGCTTCGCGGCTGCGCTTCTGCTCCTGGTACTGGTACTTGCCGAAATCCATGATCCGGCAGACCGGCGGTACCGCAGTGGGGGAGATCTCGACGAGGTCGAGCCCCTTCTGCTTGGCGATAGCCAGCGCGGCCGGCGGCGGCATGATCCCGAGCTGCTGTCCGGTCTCGTCGATCACGCGGATTTCGCGAACACGAATGCGCTCGTTGGTGCGAACGCGATCATCACGTCGGGGCGAACGGTCGAAAGCGATACTGCCTCCTCTAGGGCCGCGGCCTCGGGCGCGCGGCGCTACGCAACGGCTTCTGTGCCGGAACCCTGGGCCTTCAGCCCCGGCCCCATGTTCTTCGCCGCGATCTCGTCCTGCGCCGCGGCGACGAACGCGTCGATCGAACGGGCGCCCAGGTCGCCGGCCGACCGGCTGCGGACCGAGACCGTGCCCTCGGCCGCTTCGCGATCCCCGGTCACCAGCATGTAGGGGACCTTCTGCAGCTGGGCCTCACGGATCTTATAGCCAATCTTCTCCTGGCGGTCGTCGAGCTCGACGCGAAGCCCGGCGGCAGCAAGTTTGTCCCGCACCGTCGCCGCATACGCCTGGTGGCGGTCGGAGATCGGCAGCACGATGGCCTGCACCGGCGCCAGCCAGAGCGGAAAGGCGCCGGCGAAATGCTCGATGAGAATGGCGATGAACCGCTCGAAGCTGCCGAAGATGGCGCGATGGATGACGACCGGCCGATGCTCGGCGTTGTCGGCGCCGATATAGGTCAGGTCGAAATTCTCCGGCTGCTGGTAATCGAGCTGAATCGTCGCGCACTGCCACTTGCGCCCGATCGCGTCGGTGACGTCGAAGTCGATCTTCGGCCCGTAGAACGCGCCGTCACCCTCGTTCAGCGTGTAGTCCAGCCCGGCGCGCGCCAGCGCGTCGCGCAGCTGCGCCTCGGCGTGGTCCCACGTCGCGATCTCGCCCAGGAACTTCTCCGGACGCGTCGACAGCTTGGCCGTGAACGGCAGGCCGAAATCGCCGTAGACCCGCTGCACCAGCCGGATCAACCGCTCGACCTCTTCCCCGATCTGCTCCGGCGTGATGAAGCAGTGCGCATCGTCCTGCGAGAACTGCCGCACGCGCGTCAGCCCGCTCAGCACGCCCGACGCCTCGTTGCGGTGCAGCGGCGTCTGCTCGTGAAAGCGCACCGGCAGGTCGCGGTAGCTGTGCGTCGTGCTGGCGTAGGTGAGGAAGTGGCCCGGGCAGTTCATCGGCTTCATGCTCATCGTCTCGCCTTCGGATTCGATGAGGAACATGTTTTCCTGGTAGTGCGCCCAGTGCCCGGAGCGCTCCCACAGCGCCTTGTTGTAGACGAGCGGCGTCTTCACCTCCACGTAGCCCGCCGGGAACAACACCTCGCGCATGTAGTCGGCCAGCGTGTTGTAGAGCGTCGTGCCCTTGGACAGCCAGAACGCGGAGCCGGGCGCCCACGGATGGAAGGTGAACAGCCCGAGCTCGCGACCGAGCTTGCGGTGGTCGCGCTTCTTGGCCTCCTCGATCTGCGCGAGGTAGGCCTTCAGCTCCTTGTCCGACGCGAACGCCGTCCCGTAGATGCGCTGCATCGGCGCGTTGCGCGCGTCGCCCTTCCAGTAGGCGTTCGACGTGCTGAGCAGCTTGAATGCCTTCAGCTTCGTCGTGCTCGGCACGTGCGGGCCGACGCAGAAATCGACGAACGTCTCCTTGTCCTTGATCGTGTAGCAGGAGACGTCCTTCTGGCCCTGCGTCTTCTCGTCGATCAGCTGCACCTTGAGCGGCTCGCCGCGCGTCGCGAAGAACGCCTTCGCCTCCTCGCGCGGCCACAGCTGCCGCTCGTAGGGAAGATCCTGCTGCGCCAGCTCGCGCATCTTGTTCTCGATCGCCTCGAGGTCCTCGGGGACGAACGGCCGATCGACGACGAAGTCGTAGAAGAAGCCTTCGTCGGTCGCGGGTCCGATGCCGCACTGCGCGCCGGGAAAGAGATGCGTGACCGCCGCCGCCATCAGGTGCGCCGTGCTGTGGCGCAGCAGCGGCAGCGCTTCCGGGCTCTTGTCGGTGACGATGCGAACGGCGGCGTCCTGGTCGAGCGGGTACGACAGGTCCACGAGCTTGCCGTCCACGACCGCGGCGTACGCGGCCTTGGCGAGCCCGGGCGAGATCCCGGCCGCGACGTCGCGCACGGGCGTGCCCGCGGACACAGTGCGGCTGGATCCATCCGGTAGTGTGATCGTGACCTGGCTCATTGGGAAATTACTGGGTGTCTGCCTTCGCTGGCCCGCCTTCGCGGCTTCGCCGCTGCGGCGGAGCAGCCTTCGCCGGGCTTGCCCGGCCGCAGCTCGCGCGTCAGTTCCACGCGTGAGCGAAGGCTGGTAGGCGCGGGTGGACTCGAACCACTGACCTCCTCCGTGTCAGGGAGGCGCTCTAACCAACTGAGCTACGCGCCTATCTGTTGCGAATTCAGGCTTTAACCCGAACGCTCAGTATACAACACGAAGTCCGGCCGGAAGCCGGACCCTCGGGGGTGGTTTTCTCGCCGCGCTTGCGGCGATCCGCGCTACGCGGCTTTCTTCTGGGTGAAATATTCGAGGGCGCGCTGCAGCGTGACGTCGGCCGTCGGCGGGGTCGCGCCGAACTCCACGTCGGGTTCGTCCACAGGCACTTCGGGCTGCAGGCCCTTTTCGTGAATCGCCGTGCCGTTCGGCGCAAGGTAGCGGACATACGACAGCAACATGGCGCTGCCATCGGGAAGCTTCACGAGCCGCTGCCGCGCCGCGCTGCCGAGCGTGTGCTCGCCAATCATCTCCGCGCGCTTGTTTCCGTCCAGCGCCGCGGCGAAGACTTCCCCCGCGCGCGCCGTGCTCTGATCGACCAGCAGCACCACCGGCGCGGCAACCGCGCCGTCGCCCGCCTGCGCCGCCACCGTTTCCTTATTGCCCTTCGTCTCGCGGATCACCAGCGTGCCCGTCTTCACGAACAACCGCGCCGCCGCCAGGCCGTCGTCGAGGTCGCCGCGCGTGGCGCCGCGCAGGTCGATGATGTAGCGCGTCGCGCCACTCCTCGCCAGCGTATCGATCGCCTGCTTCACCTGCGCCGGCGCACGGCGCGAGAACTCGACGATGTGGATGTAGCCGGTTGCCGGCTCGGCCATCTTCGAGGTGATCTCGGGGACGGTCACGCGCTCGCGCGTGAGGTCCACTTCGTGCGGATCCGCGGCGTTGCCGCGAATGACGAGCAGCGCCACCCTGGTCCCGGGCTGGCCGTGCAGCAGCCGGTCGCCTTCGTAGATCGAGACGTCCTTGGTGGAGCGCTTGTCGATGGCGCGGATGAAATCGCCGCTGCGGAGGCCGGCCTTGGCGGCGGGCGACCCGTCGCGAACGGAGACGATGCGCAGGTAATACTGACGGCTCAGCTCGATGCCCACGTCGGCGGGGCCCGCGGGCGCGTTCGCCTCATACGCGGAGGCGACGTTGGACGGCAGAAACGCGCTGTCGGCGTCGAGGTTGTCGGCGAGGCCGTTCATCGCGCCCTTCATCGCCTTCTTCACGTCCACTTCCTCGACGTAGTTGTTCAGCACGAGGGAGACGACGTCCTCGAACACGCGCAGGTGCTGATAGGTGTCGTCCTTCGCCATCGCCTGGCCGAGATAGCCGCCGATGATGGCGAATGCGATGACCGGAGTCGAGACGAGGAGCACCCACAAGCGCGTGCGAGAAGTCATGTGCGTTCCTTGTGACGGGACCGAGGGCCCCAAGTTCCCCTAATTCCTGGGCTTAAGCCATTGTACGGGATCGACGGAACGGCCGTCGACGCGCAACTCGAAATAGAGCGCGGCCGGCCCGGCCGGAGCGGTTCCGACGCGTCCCAGCTGGGTGCCGGCGTCGACGTGGTCGCCCCGGGCGACGTTCACGGAGGCCAGGTAACCGTAGAGGGAGAAGTAATTGTTCCCGTGGTCGAGGATGACCATGTTGCCGAAGCCACTGAAGCTATCCGCAAAATCGACGGTGCCGGGATGCACGGCCGTCACCGGCGCCCCCTCCGGGGCGGTGATCTCGATGCCGTTCCTGGCGCGGACGAAGCGGCCGGCGGCGGGCCAGTCGAGGGCGCCGCGGAACGAGGCGAGCGGCACGTTCACCGCCTCGACCGGCTTGCCGGCGGCGACGCTGGCGAGCTGATCCTGGAGGCGCTGATAGGCGACGTCGAGCTCGCCCGCCAATTGCGCGTTCAGGTCGCGCCGCTGATCGATCTGCGTGATCAGCGCCTCGCGCGCCGCCATGGCACGCTGCGCCGTCAGGCGCGCGCGGTCCGCCTCCTTCGCCGCCGTCGTCAGCTCGCGCGTCCGCTGCTGCATCGCGTCGCGCTGCCGCCGCAGCTCGGCCACCGTTCGACGGTGTTCGGCGATCCGCTGCTCGTTGATGGTGGTGAGGGCCGCCACGGCCCGCATCGCGCGCGCGAACTCGCGCACGCCGTGCACGTCGAGCAGCATGCGTGCGTAGCCGCCGTGGCCGCGCTTGTAGATGTCCACGAGACGGACCTTCAGGTCGGGCAGCTGCGAGTCGCGCTGCTGTTCGAGCGCGGTGAGCTGCGCGGTCGTCTGCTGCAGCCCGAGCTGCGCCTGCAGCACGGCGGCCTCGGCCGCCTTCAGCTGTTCGGCCGCGAGATCGCGCTGGATTTCCAGCTGCCGGAGATCGCCGAGCAGCGTGCGCGCCTGCGAGGCCAGGCGATCCGCTTCGCTTTGCAATGCGCGGATGCGCTCGTTGACGCGCCGCGACATCGACTCGACCGTCTGGCGATCCTGGGCGAGCAGCAGGGAGCAGGCAAACGGCACGGTTGTGACGAGCACGAGCGCCGTTGCGGCTCGCCAGGCGAGCCCATCCCGCTTCATCCGCCTAGTATAGAGTCACGCGTGCGTATCGTGGCTCTCGACATCGGCGAACGGCGCATCGGCGTGGCGGTCAGCGACGTATCCGGCACGCTCGCGCGGCCACTGGGCGTGCTGCGTCCCGCCGGACTCGACGTGGACGCGCTCGACGTCGTCTCCAACGAAGTCGCCCGGCTCGCCGCGGAAGAGGACGGTCTCGGCGGCATCGTCGTCGGGCTGCCGCGCCGCCTCGACGGAACGCCGACCGACATGACGCCGCGCGTCGAACGGTTCGCGCGACAACTTCGTGAGAAGACGTCGCTTCCTGTAATGCTGCAGGACGAGCGGCTCTCGAGCCGGGAGGCCGAAAGCCGGCTCGCCATCCGCGACAAGGACTGGCGATCGCGTAAGGCAAAGCTCGACGCGGCCGCGGCGGCAATCATCCTGCAGGATTATCTTGATAGCCGTGCGTAAGCTCGTCACTCTCCTGGCGCTCGTGCTGGTCCTCGTCGGCGGCGCCGCGGCCGTGATGGCCTGGGTGGGCTGGAACGATCTGCACGCGCCCTACAAGGGCTATGAGGGCGCGGAGCAGTTCGTCACCATTCGCCAGGGCGCCGCAAGCGGCGAAATCGGAAGGGCGCTCGCCGATGCCCACATCGTCCGCGAGCCGCGGCTGTTCCGCGCCGCCTTGTGGTGGACGGGCCAGGGACGCAGCCTGAAGGCGGGGGAGTACCGCTTCGATCGCGCGATGACGCCGCTCGACGTCGTCGGCGTGCTCGTGCAGGGCGACGTCTACACGGAGCGGATCACGTTTCCCGAGGGGCTGACGATCGAGGAGATGTCGAAGCTGTACGAGACGCGCGGCTTCGGACGCGCGCGCGATTTCGTGGAGGCGGCGCGGACAGTGGATCGCATCCGCGATCTCGACCCCGAGGCGCGAGACCTCGAAGGGTATCTGTTCCCGGAGACCTATGCGCTGCCGCGACACGTGCCCGCGTCGCGGCTCATCGACGCCATGGTCGATCGATTCCGGGCGGTGTACGGCGACGACCTGCGCGCGCGTGCCGCTGGCGAAGGGATGACGACGCGGCAGGTGGTGACGCTCGCGTCGATCGTCGAGAAGGAAACGGGGAAGGCGGAGGAGCGGCCCGTCGTCGCGGCGGTCTTCCGCAATCGGCTGCAGATCGGGATGCCGCTGCAGACCGACCCGACCATCGTCTACGCGCTGGCCAAGGCGCATCGCTACGACGGCAACATCCGCCGCGACGACCTGTCGATGGAGTCGCCGTACAACACCTACAGAAATCCGGGACTGCCGCCGGGTCCGATTGCGTCGCCGGGCAAGGCCGCGCTCGAAGCGGCGCTGACGCCGGCCGACGTGCCGTATCTCTACTTCGTCAGCCGCAACGACGGCTCACACGCGTTTGCCAGCGACCTCGCCGAGCACAATGCGAACGTGAGGAAATACCAGGTCCTTTATTTCCGCAATCAGCGCGCCGCGGCGACCAGGGGCGAAGACGCTGCGGTCAGCGCTCCCCCCACTTCAACTTCTCGCGGAGGAGCTCGAAGTAGCCGCGTGACGGCGCCTTGACCAGGCGCAGCACCTGACTCGCCTTCTTCACGCGAATGACGTCGCCCTCGGTGAGCGGGTAGCCGTACTGCCCGTCGTAGGTGACGAAGACATCTTCCGTGCCGCCGGGTGCCTCGGCCCGGACTTCCACTTCCGCATCGCCCGGAATGACCACGGGCCGGTTCGTCAGCGTGTGCGGGGCGATCGGCGTCAGCACCAGCGCATCGACTGACGGGTGCACGATCGGTCCGCCGGCCGCGAGGTTGTAGGCCGTCGATCCGGTGGCGCTGGCGATGATGAGGCCGTCGGCCTTGACGCAGGTGACGAAGCGGCCGCTGACCGACACCGACAGCTCGATCATCCGCGACAGCGCGCCCTTGGTGAAGACGACGTCGTTCAGCACGACGCGCGTCTCGTCGCCCTTGCCGCGCAGCGAGGCCGTGGCCGCGAGCATCAGGCGCTCGTCGTAGACGGCGGCGCCGTCCATCACCGCTGCGAGCGACGGAAAGAGCTCGTCGATGCGGATCTCGGTGAGGAAGCCGAGGCTGCCGAAGTTCACGCCCAGGATGGGGATGTCGCGCTGCGCCTGCGCCGTGCGGTCGGCCATGGCGAGGAGTGTGCCGTCGCCCCCGAGCACGATGATGAGATCGACCTGGCGCGGCAGTTCCTCGCGCGTCGGCGTGCCGTCGCGCGTGGCGCCGGCGAGCGCCGCGGTCTCGCGCTCGAAGACGGCGGTGACGCCGCGCTCGCGCAGCCAGGCGGTCAGCCGCGCGAGCAGGTCGGATGCCGCCAGCCCCTGCTTGGCGACGATGCCGACACGTTGGATGCGCGTGGTCATGAGCGGAGGTGGAGCAGGAACTCGACGTTGCCCTTCGCGCCCGTGATTGGCGACGGTGTCGAGGCCACCGGATGCAATCCTACCTCACGCGCCGCGGCCGACACTTCGTCGACGACGCGCGACTGCACCGCGGCGTCGCGAATCACGCCCTTGCGAATCTCGCCGCGTCCGGCTTCGAACTGGGGCTTGACGAGCGCGATGACGTCGGCGCCCGGGCGCAGCAGCGGCGGCACGACGGGCAGGATCTGGCGCAGCGAGATGAACGACACGTCGATGGTGACCAGGTCGACGTGGCCGGGCAGATCGCCGGGCGTCAGGCGTCGTGCGTTGAAGTGTTCGATGACCACCACGCGCGGATCGTTGCGCAGCGTCCAGTCGATCTGGCCATGGCCGACGTCGAGGGCGACGACGCGGATGGCGCCGCGCTTGAGCAGGACGTCGGTGAAGCCGCCGGTCGAGGCGCCGATGTCGAGCGCCTCGCGTCCCTCGACGGCGACGCCGAAGGTGTCGAGGGCATGCGCCAGCTTGAGGCCGCCGCGTCCGACGTAGGGGTGGTCGGGCGCGATGAGCGCGACGGCCGCGGCGGCGTCGATCTGGGTGCCGGCCTTGGTGTGCGGCTGGCCGTCCACGCTGACCTGCCCGGCGAGGATGAGCGCCCGCGCGCGCTCACGCGACGGCGCCAGGCCTCGCTCAACGACCAACTGGTCCAGCCGGACGCGCACTTTCTGCCACCTTGAGTCGCCCCATCACCGGGGTCTGACCCCCGTACGCCTCATCACCGGGGTCTGACCCCCGCACGACGCATCACCAGGGTCTGACCCCCGCACGACGCATCACCGGGGTCTGACCCCGCATTAGTTCGACCGGTCGACAATCCAGCGGCCGATCTGCAGGAGGCGCGAATCGGCGAGGCGGGCCGATGCCAGCGCCGTCCCCGCGCGCTCGAGGCACTCGCGCGCCATGCGCTTCGACGCCTCGAGACCGTAGAGCGCCGGATACGTCGGCTTGCCCGCGGCCGCGTCCTTTCCCGCCGTCTTCCCCAGATCCGCCGACGCCCCTTCGACGTCGAGCACATCGTCGACGATCTGAAACGCGAGCCCCAGCTCCGACGCCGCGAGATCGATGGCGTCGATCTGCGCATTGCTGCCGCCGCCCATCACCGCGCCCGCCATCGCCGACGCCCGGATCAACGCGCCCGTCTTGCGCGCGTGCATCGCACGCAGCCCGTCGGCATCGAGTGGGGGAGGCAGCGCCCCGCTCGCATCCGGCGTCACGCAGCCCAGATCGATCGCCTGGCCGCCCACCATCCCGGCGGCACCCGCGCCGGTGGCGATGATGCCGATGATGCGCACCTTGCGGGCGAGGACGTCGGGATCGACGCTCTTCGGCTCGCGCGCCATCAGCGCGAACGCCTCGGTCAGCAGCCCGTCGCCGGCGAGAATCGCCATCCCCTCGCCCGCCACGACGTGCAGCGTCGGCTGGCCGCGCCGCAGCGTGTCGTTGTCCATCGCCGGCAGGTCGTCGTGAATCAGCGAATAGGTGTGGATGAACTCCAGCGCGCACGCCGCGGGCATCGCCTGGCGATAGTCGCCGCCCACCGCCTCCGCACTTGCAAGACAGAGGATTGGACGCAGACGCTTGCCGCCGGCCGTAACGCTGTAGCGCATCGCCTCAGCAACCGTGGATGGACAGCCGGGCGCCGCGGGAAGGGCGGCAAGAAGCGCGGTCTCGATTTCGGTCCGCCGCGCGGTGAGGTACTCAGTCAGGTCCTCGGCGGCGCTCATCTCCGCCCGCGCTCGATGTCGTCGTCCCTCGACTGGCCGCGCGACGACCCGGCGCGTGGCGCCGGCTCGTCGGCGCCGAAGTTGGCCGGCGCCGGCGTCAGCCCGCCGCGTTCGTTGAGAATCTCGATGCGCTTTTCCGCCTGTTCGAGCTGCGCGTGGCAGAAACGGGACAGCTGCACGCCGCGTTCGTAGAGCTGCAACGAGGTCTCGAGCGGCAGGTCGCCTTCCTCGAGCTTCTTGACGATGGTTTCGAGCTCGGCGATCGCCGCCTCGAAATCCTTGATGGTCGAATCCATAGTCAGCGGGCCGCGGACGGCGCGCCGCGTGCCCGTCCGCGTAGCGAGTGTAGCAGCACTATTCGCCGTTCCCCGCTGCGGTCTGCCGCCGGCCGATGACTTCGCAGTCCAGTTCCCCCCGTTCGAGCGTGACGTGCACCTGCTCGCCGCGCTCGACGCGGGCGGCGTCACGCACAATCGCGGTGCGGTCCGCGTTCCAGCAGACGGAGTAGCCACGGCCGAGGACGGCGAGCGGGCTGAGGCTGTCGAGCCGCGCGGCGTTGGCGCGGAAGCGCGCGTCGGCGGCATGGATCCGCCGATCGCCGGAAGCACGCAGCCGGCCATCCGCCGCCACCAGCCGCGTGCGGATGGCGCTGAAACGCCGGCGCACGTCGAACGTTTCGAGCGCCAGGCGCAGCGCCTGGTAGGCGCGCTCGCGGCGTCCGAGCCGCATCCGCAGCGCGCGCAGCAGCTGATGCGTGAGATCGTCCGCGCGGCGTCCACGCATCGCCACGCGCAGGTCGAAGCCGGCATAGCCGGGCCGTGATTCGACGGCGGCGAGCCGCGCCCGCAGCCGGTGCAGCCGGCCCGCCATCGCCGTGTCCACGCGGTGCCCGAGGCGATCGATCCGCGCGCAGAAATCATCCTTGCGCGCGACGACCATCTCCGCCGCCGCCGAGGGCGTGGGCGCGCGCAGGTCGGCGACGAAGTCGGCGATGGTGACATCCGTCTCGTGGCCGACCGCGGAGATGGTCGGGACGGGGCAGCCGGCGATCGCCCGCGCCACCACCTCTTCGTTGAACGCCCAGAGATCCTCGATCGATCCGCCGCCGCGCCCGACGATGACGACATCCACGCCGTTCACCTTGCCGATGGCGGCCAGCGCGCGCGCGATCTCGAGCGCGGCGCCGTCGCCCTGCACGCGCGTCGGGCGGATGACGATGTGGGCGTTCGCGTAGCGCCGCCGCAGCACCTTGACGATGTCGCGGACGGCCGCGCCATCGAGCGACGTCACGACGCCGATCTTCCGCGGCAATGCCGGCAGCGGGCGCTTGCGCGCGGCGTCGAACAGTCCTTCGTGCGCAAGACGCTCCTTGAGCTGATCGAAGGCGAGCTGCAGCGCGCCGAGCCCTTCGGGCTCGAGGTGCCGGCAGATGATCTGATACTCGCCCTTCGCGTCGTAGACGGTGAGCTGCCCGCGGGCCACGACGCTGAGGCCGTCCTTCACCTTGAAGCGCAGGTAGCGGAGGTCGCCGCGGAACATGACGGCCTTGATCTGCGCGTTGGCGTCCTTCAGGGTGAAATAGACGTGTCCGGTCTTGGCCAGGAAGCAGTTGGAGATCTCGCCCTCGACCCAGATCTCGAAGAACCGTTCCTCGAGCAGCGTCCGGATGCGGTCCGTCAGCTGCGAGACGGAGTAGACGCGGCGAGGTTCCGCCGCGATCGGATCCGGAGTCGCCGAACGGGAATCCCGGCCTGGATCCGCAGGCTGTGGCGGCTTGCCCTCCGTCGCCTCAGCGGAGGAGGGTTCCTCGAACGGCAGGTCGAAGAGCGAGTTCGTCAAGTTCGTGGGCCGAGTAGCTGATACGCGTGATCTTGAGGGCGCGCCCCGTCTTGTCATCCGCCTCGATGACCGCGCCGTTCAACCGCGGGTTACCGGAGGCCGGCTCGAACCGCGTCGGCATCCCGGTGAGGAAGCGTGCGAGCGAGGGCTCCCGTTCCATGCCGATGATCGAATCGTGCGGGCCGGTCATGCCCGCGTCGGTCATGTAGGCCGTTCCGTTCGGCAGCACGCGCTCGTCCGCGCTCTGCACGTGCGTGTGCGTGCCGACGACCGCCGTCACCTTGCCGTCCAGGTGCCACCCCATCGCCACCTTCTCGCTCGTCGCCTCCGCGTGCATGTCGACGAAGATGACGCGCGTGCGATGGCGCATCGCCTCGATCTCGCGCAGCACCACCGCGAACGGATCGTCGATCGGCGTCATGAAGACGCGCCCCATGACGTTGATCACCCCGACCGCGCGGCCGTCGCGCGTCTGCGCCACGTAGGACCCGCGCCCGGGCACGCCCGCCGGATAATTGGCCGGACGCAGCAGGCGCGGCTCGCTGCCGATGTAGTCGAGCGCTTCCTTCTTGTCCCAGATGTGATTGCCCGACGTCATCACGTCCACGCCCCATTCGAGCAGCGTGTCGCCGATATCGCGCGTGATGCCGAAGCCGGCGGCGGAGTTCTCGGCGTTGGCAATGGCGAGATCGATGTCGAAGTGCTCGACCAGGCCGTGCAGCCCGCGCTGCACGAGGTCGCGCCCCGGCCGGCCGACGATGTCGCCGATGAACAGGATGTTCATCCGGGACGCTGCCCGTCGGTGCCGACGCGGATGCGATGCGCCCGGCCGCGACGATCGGCGCGCTTGGGCAGGACGATCGTCAGCTCGCCGTCGTGCAGCGTGGCGACGCCGGCCTGGACGTCGAACGCGCCGGTGACGCGTACGCCGCGCGCAAAGCGCCCGAACTCCCGCTCGACGAGATGGAAGGCCTGCGGCGCCGGCGCGACGGGAGGCGCCTTCTCGCCGGCGATGAGGACCACGCCCGCGCGGAACACGACGCGCACCGCCTCCGGTGCGATGCCGGCGAGATCGACCACGATCTCGACGGCGGCGTCGGTCTCGAACACGTCGAGCGGCGGATAACACTCGCCCGAATAGGCGCGGTGCTCCTGTTTTAAGGTCGAGGCGAGCTCGTCGAAGATTTCGCGGACGTCCTCGGCCAGATCGCCGACCTCGGCGGAGGGAATAAGGGTGAAGGGCGCCATCGGGCGAGCCCTATGTTCTCACGCCGGCCCGCGCCTCAAGCACGCCACACGGGCATCCCGTAAGCGCCACATTTATCTCTAGCGCATCAGTCATACGGCTGTGCTTCCGAGAGGCCGGACCCGACAGTAATATATGAGTGTTATGCAAGCAGATTAGATGCTTGACAAGCACTCATATGTTGCTACAATAACTCCCGGAGCCACAATCATGAGCAAAGTTATTGGAATCGACCTCGGCACGACGAACTCGGTTGTCGCGGTCATGGAAGGCGGGGAGCCCGCCGTCATCGTGAACCAGGAAGGCGGCCGCACCACGCCGTCGGTCGTCGGGTTCGCCAAAGACGGTGAGCGGCTGGTCGGCCAGGTCGCCAAGCGGCAGGCGGTCACCAACCCCGAGAACACGGTGTTTTCGATCAAGCGCTTCATGGGCCGGAAGCACAGCGAGGTCCCGCAGGAGATCGCGCGCGTGCCGTACCAGGTCGTGAAGGCCGACAACGGCGACGCGTGGGTGGAGGTCCGCGGCCGCAAGTACTCGCCGCCGGAGATCTCCGCGATGATTCTGCAGAAGCTGAAGACCGCCGCCGAGGACTATCTCGGCGAGAAGGTCACCGACGCGGTGATCACCGTTCCCGCGTACTTCAACGACGCGCAGCGCCAGGCGACGAAGGACGCCGGCAAGATCGCCGGCCTCAACGTCCTTCGCATCGTCAACGAGCCGACGGCGGCGGCGCTTGCCTACGGACTCGACAAGAAGAAGGACGAGACCATCGCGGTCTACGACTTCGGCGGCGGCACGTTCGACATCTCGATCCTCGAGGTCGGCGAAGGCGTCGTCGAGGTGAAGGCGACCAACGGCGACACGCATCTCGGCGGTGACGATCTCGATCAGCGCGTCATCGACTGGATGGTCGCGGAGTTCAAGAAGACCGACGGCGTCGATCTCAGCAAGGACCGGATGGCCGTGCAGCGCCTGAAGGAAGCGGCGGAGAAAGCGAAGATCGAGCTTTCCACCGTGATGGAGACCGACATCAACCTGCCGTTCGTGACCGCCGATCAGACGGGCCCGAAGCACCTGCAGATGAAGCTCACGCGGGCGAAGTTCGAATCGCTCGTGGACGATCTCCTGCAGCGCTCCATGGAGCCGCTGAAGCAGGCGCTCACCGACGCGGGTGTGAAGCCGTCGGACATCGATGAAGTGGTGCTCGTCGGCGGCTCGACGCGGGTGCCGAAAATCCAGCAGCTGGTGAAGGAGTTCTTCGGCAAGGATCCGCACAAGGGCGTCAATCCCGACGAAGTCGTCGCCGTCGGCGCGGCCATCCAGGGCGGCGTCCTCAAGGGCGAAGTGAAGGACGTGCTGCTGCTCGACGTGACGCCGCTGTCGCTCGGCCTCGAGACCCTCGGCGGGGTGATGACGACGCTGATTCAGCGCAACACCACGATTCCGACGCGCAAGAGCGAGGTCTTCTCGACGGCGACCGACAACCAGACGAGCGTCGAAGTGCACGTGCTGCAGGGCGAGCGCCAGATGGCGCGCGACAACCGCACGCTCGGCCGCTTCCAGCTCGTCGGCCTGCCGCCGGCGCCGCGCGGCGTGCCGCAGATCGAGGTCGCCTTCGACATCGACGCCAACGGCATCGTCAACGTCACGGCGAAGGACGTCGCCACCGGCAAGGAGCAGAAGATCACCATTGCCGGCTCCTCGGGCCTCAGCAAGGAGGACGTGGCGCGCATGGTGAAGGATGCCGAAGCGCACGCCGCCGAGGACAAGGGGCGCCGCGACCTGATCGACGCGCGCAACATGGCCGACTCGCTCGCCTACTCGGTGGAGAAGACGGTCAACGAGAACCGCGACCGGCTGCCCGCCACCGACGTGGGCCGCATCGAGAGCGCCATCAACGCGGTGCGCGAGGCGGCGAAGGGCGACGACGTGGACGCCATCCGTCGCGCGACGGAGGAACTGCAGCGCGCCTCGCACGCGATGGCCGAGCAGCTCTACAAGCAGTCTGAAGCCAATGCCGCCAACGCCGCGGCATCGGCCAACACCAACGGCGACATCAGGGAAGGCGAAGTCGTCGACGCGTAAACGAGAGGCGGACGCGACGGTCCGCCAGGCAACAGCGTAGCGGCGGGCTTTCGCGCCCGCCGGACAACAGCGTAGAGGCGGGTCTTCAGGCCCGCCCGAACAAGGAGAGAACAGAAATGCCCATCGTCAAAGTCGATCCGTTCCGTGAACTGGCCGCGATGCAGGACCGCATGGCGCGGCTCTTCGGCGACGCGTACCTCCGGGACGAAGACACCGGCTTCCGCGGCAGCTGGACGCCCGTGGTCGATATCTTCGAGACCGACAACCACGACCTCGTGCTGAAGGCGGAGCTGCCCGGCATGACCCGTGAGGACATCGAGGTCACCGTCGAGAACAACACGCTGGTCCTGAAGGGCCAGAAGAAGTTCGACACCGAGGTGAAGGAAGAGCAGTACCGCCGCATCGAGCGCAGCTACGGACAGTTCTTCCGCTCGTTCACGCTCCCGAACACGGTGGACACGTCGAAGGTCGGCGCCGACTACAAGAACGGCATCCTGACCGTCAAGCTGCCGTTCCGCGAGGAAGCGAAGCCGCGCACGATCAACGTCGACGTCGCGGTCTAAGGTTCAGGGGCGGGCCCGTCCGGGTCCGCCCGTTTTGTTGTACGGCCAATCACCCCATCACAACCTGGAGGAAGTTACGCATATGAACATGCGTCCGTTGCGCGATCGCATTCTGGTCGAACGCATCGAGGAAGCCGAGCAGCGCGTCGGCGGCATCATCATCCCCGACACCGCCAAGGAGAAGCCGCAGACCGGCCGCGTCGTCGCCGTCGGCAAGGGCCGCCTCACCGACAAGGGCGACGTCTGTCCGCTCGACGTCAGGCCGGGCGAGACCGTGCTCTTCGGCAAGTACGCCGGCTCGGACATCAAGATCGACGGCAGGGAATACCTGATTCTCCGCGAGGACGACGTGCTCGGGGTGCTCGAAGGAAAGCCGGAGCGCGAGCTCGCGGCGGTGTAGGGAGTCAAGGAACATGGCGAAGCAGATTATTTACAGTGAAGGCGCGCGCCACGCGCTGCTGCGCGGCGTCAACCAGCTCGCCGACGCGGTCAAGGTGACGCTCGGTCCGAAGGGGCGCAACGTCGTCCTCGACAAGAAATTCGGCTCGCCGACCATCACCAAGGACGGCGTCTCGGTGGCCAAGGAAATCGACCTCAAGGACCCGGTGGAGAACCTCGGCGCGCGCATGGTGCGCGAGGTGGCGAGCAAGACGTCCGACATCGCCGGCGACGGCACCACCACGGCCACGGTGCTGGCGCAGGCGATCATCCGCGAGGGTTCGAAGAACGTCGCCGCCGGCGCCAACCCGATGGCCCTCAAGCGCGGCATCGACAAGGCGGTCGACGCGGTGGTGGCGGAGATCAAGGCGCTCAGCCGTCCCGTCTCCGGCAACATGGTGGCGCAGGTCGGCATGATCTCCGCCAACAGCGACGAGACCATCGGCAAGATCATCGCCGAGGCGATGGAGAAGGTCGGCAAGGATGGCGTCATCACCGTCGAGGAAGCGAAGACGATGGAGACGTCGCTCGACGTGGTCGAAGGCATGCAGTTCGACCGCGGCTACCTGTCGCCTTACTTCGTCACCGACCCGGAGCGGATGGAGGTTGTCCTCGACAACCCGGTCGTCCTCATCCACGAGAAGAAGATCTCGAACCTGAAGGACATGCTGCCGATTCTCGAGAAGGTGGCGCAGACCGGTCAGCCGCTGCTGGTCATCGCCGAGGACCTCGAGGGCGAGGCGCTGGCGACGCTGGTGGTGAACAAGCTGCGCGGCACGCTGAAGGTCGCCGGCGTCAAGGCGCCCGGCTTCGGCGATCGCCGCAAGGCGATGCTCGAGGACATCGCGGTGCTCACGGGCGGCCGCGCCATCACCGAGGATCTCGGTCTCAAGCTCGAAAACCTCAAGCTCGAGGACCTGGGCCGCGCCAAGCGCGTCGTCGTGGACAAGGACAACACGACGATCATCGAGGGCGCCGGCACGAAGAAGGCGATCGAGGGACGGGTCAAGCAGATCCGCACGCAAATCGAGGACACGACCTCCGACTACGATCGCGAGAAGCTGCAGGAGCGGCTCGCCAAGCTGGTCGGCGGCGTGGCCGTGATCAAGGTCGGCGCGGCGACCGAGTCCGAGATGAAGGAGAAGAAGGCGCGGGTCGAGGACGCGATGCACGCCACCAAGGCGGCGGTCGAGGAGGGCATCGTGCCGGGCGGAGGTGTCGCGCTGCTGCGCGGCGCGGCCGCGCTCGATCGGCTCGCCAAGGACCAGGGTCTCGACGGCGATCAGCGGCTGGGTGTGGAGATCATCCGCCGCGCCTGCGAGGAGCCCATCCGCTGGATTGCGCAGAACGCCGGCGTCGAAGGGTCGATCGTTGCGGCCAAGGTGCGTCAGTCCACGAAGAAGGACTTCGGCTACAACGCGGCGACCGAGACGTATGAAGACATGGTCACCGCGGGCGTGATCGACCCCACGAAGGTCGTCCGTTCGGCGCTGCAGAACGCGGCCTCGATCGCCGGCCTCCTGCTGACCACCGAAGCGCTCGTGTCGGAGCTGCCCGAGGAGAAGAAGGCGGCCCCTGCCATGCCCGATCACGGCATGGACTACTGAGGCGAGCGGCGCGTGCAGGGCGCGCGGGCGGGGCGGGCGTGGAAAGCCCGACCCGCCCTCGTGTTACGCTCTGATGTTGATGGAAACCAACGACGACGAGGTTCTCGAGCCCGCAGCCGAACCCGACGCGCCGCCGGCGCCGCGGCCCAAGGCTCCGCCGATTGAAAGCCGTTTCCTGTTCGTGGACGTCGCGGCCATGCGCGCCAAGCAGCTGCGCCGCGGGGCGCTGCCGCGCCTCGACGAGGACGGCGACGACCCGGACGTGCATCGGCCGCACCCCCACAAGGCCGAACGCGTGGCGATGGAAGAAGTGAAGCGCGGTCTCGTGCTTTACGATGTGCCCGCACCCGTCACCAAAAGCGTCTAGCTCACTCGCGCGTCTCTGCACGGCGATCGCGGCCGTGTGCCTGGTCGCCGCCAGCAGTGCGTCCTTCGATGCCGCCCAGGACACGCCGGGCGCGCGTCGAGGCGCGCCGTCGCCGCGGCCCTACCGCATCCTGATCAGCAACGACGACGGCGTCCGGGCGCCGGCGCTGCCGGTGCTCGCCGATGCGCTCAAGCCGGTCGGCGACGTGGTCATCGTCGCGCCGGCCGAGGATCAGAGCGGGATCAGCCAGGCGCTGACGGCGGCGCTGCCGATCGTCCGTACGGACGTCACGCTGGCGGGCGGCCTGCCGGCGATCGGCCTCACCGCGACGCCCGCGACGACTATCCAGATCGCCCTCAAGAACATCGTCATCCCACGTCCCGATGTCGTCGTCACCGGCATCAACACCGCCTACAACCTCGGCACCTCCGCGTATCTCAGCGGCACCGTCGGCGCGGCACGGCAGGCGGCGATGGAGGGGGTGCCGTCGGTGGCGACGTCGATGGCCGCTGCCGCCGTCGCGCGCGACCTCGCGGCGGCCGCGCAGCAGATTGCCGCAATCGTGCGGCAGGTGCGCGATCGCGGCCTGCCACCGCAGACGTTCCTCAACGTGAACATTCCGCCGATGCCGGCCGGCGGCTACCGCGGCGTCCGGCTCACGACGCAGGCGCCGGTGCGGGCGGGTGTCGAAACGTTTACGGAGATGAAGCGCCCGGGGACGGACCGCACGCTCTACTGGAGCGTGTACAAGGAAGGCGCGTCAGCCGCGGAGGGCAGCGACATCTGGGCCGTGAACAACGGCTACGTGTCGATCACGCCGATGCACCTGACCGAGTACGACGAGAAGCTCGCCGCCACGCTGAAGGGTTGGTTCAGGTAGGCGGGCCTGAAGGGTTGGTTCAGGTAGGCGGGCC
>JADMIO011280064.1_pt1 | contig 29766 bp, 30 predicted proteins | sample 8958161 | NCBI WGS metagenome assembly JADMIO01 (sample SAMN16585339, study PRJNA669376) | soil metagenome | isolation source: Crop rotation soil | place: USA: Cullars Rotation, Alabama | collected 2011 | reverse complement strand
CGCGACTTCAAGTCACGTGAATTCCAAGCTTCGGATCCCACTGTGCTGGAAAGGTTTAATAAAATAAACAGATAGCAAATGAATAATCAGTATGTAATAAAAACCAGTGGTCTTTCTTATTATTATTCGAAGGGTGTGAAGACCTTGTCGGAGATAGAGCTGAGGGTGGAGAAGGGCAGCATCTATGGTTTTTTGGGGCCGAATGGATCGGGAAAGACCACTACGCTCAGCCTGTTGCTTGGGCTGCTGAACAAACAGCAGGGCGATATAGAAATATTTGGGGAGCACCTGCATACCAACCGCATAGAGATCCTGAAAAAAGTAGGATCGCTGATTGAAACACCTTCCGTATACGGGCAATTGACCGCAAGGGAGAACCTGGAGGTTTACCGGCAGCTTTATGGCGCCTCAAAAGCAAAGATCAGCGAAGTGCTGAACATTGTAGGGCTGGATGATACCGGCAGCAAGGTGGTAAAAAAGTTTTCGCTGGGTATGAAGCAGCGGTTATCCATTGCTCTGGCCCTGTTGCCTGCCCCTGAGCTGCTGATACTCGACGAACCTTCGAACGGCCTGGATCCCGCAGGCATTATTGAGCTGCGCGAGCTGATAAAAAAGCTGAACAGGACCTATGGCATGACCATTCTTATATCGAGCCATTTGCTGGCCGAAGTGGAAAAGATGGTGACACATGTAGGGATCATTTTCAAAGGCAAGATGCTCTTCCAGGGCGCCTTGCCGGAACTTCACCGGTTTCAGCAAAAGGGATCCAGGCTGCTGATCAAAACCTCGGATGACGATGGGGCCGTAAAGATCCTTCAGCCATATGTGCCGGAAAAAGGAGAGGATTGCCTGTCTGTGCCCTTTGACGATCTGGAGCAGGTAGCAACGATCAACCGAACGCTCATACAAAACAACCTGAGTGTATACCTGCTGCAGCCAAAGACCAACGACCTGGAACAACTATTTATTGACCTTACAACTGCCCAATCATGAACCTACTGATTTCGCTGCGCTCTGAAATGCTGAAAACAAAAAGGACCGCTGCTTTTTATTTTACCCTTGTAGCTGCCGCCATTATACCATTGATGTTTATGATGAGTGCATTGGGCCACGACCTGCCGGACGAGAACCAAAGCCTGAAGGACCCGCTGAATGCCATATTTTCTGAATCGGCGCAAATGGTGGGTGGCGGTATTCTGCCCCTGTTCGTGGTGCTTATTTGCACACTGCTGCCGCAGATAGAGTACCGGAATAATGCCTGGAAACAGGTTTTGACATCGCCGCAGAGCAAAGCCACGGTATTTATGGCCAAGTTTCTGAATATTCAGCTGCTGATTGTTTTGTTCCTGGTGGCCAATCATCTTTTTATGTGGCTGGATGTGGTGTTAACCAGTTTTGTTATGCCGGAGCTTGACATTTTTAACCGGCCGCTCGATGGCTATGCCGTGCTGGCCAGAATGATGAACATGTATATAGTGGTGCTGGCCATCAGCTCTATTCAATTCTGGCTGGGGCTGAGGTTTCGCAACTTCCTGGTGCCGCTTGCGGTGGGTCTTTTTCTCTGGCTGATGGGCACCGTGCTGGTGCTGGAGTACAGGGCTAAGTCGATGGGCTATTTCCCTTACAGTTTTCCCTGCCTCAGCGTTTTTGACGAGTTCAAATCCCGGCTGACGGAGGTCAGGCTGAAATCGGTGGGTTATACGCTTATGATCCTTGGAATGGGCTTTTTGGATTTCAGGAGAAGAAGCATGAGTAAATAGGTGAGCGCTTGTTCAAGGGAACAATAAACAAAACGGTGCACGAGAATGGCTAACTGTGAATAGCTACAATCTTTTTCCCCACGCCTTGAATATTTTTTGTTCTTCTGCTGTCAATGTATTTCTTATAAAATGCATTTCGAGAGACAATGGCGTTGAATGTTCTGGGGTAGGGACATAATCTATTCTTGTTATCAGGCAGTTAGCCGGGAAGTCTGATTCGCTCAAATATTTAAATATTCGATTTCCGGAACGGCAACTGGAGTAGGCAATCATTGACCACTCTTCCAGGATATTCAATTGGGGCTCGACAAAATGGACAAGATACCGCTTAAGGCGGATACTATCGATTGTGGTATCTGCAAGTGCCATTGGAGCCCTTGTAAAGCTATCTTTCCCTTTGGGGAAAAAATTTAATCCTGCAACGCTGGCGCCTTCGGCCGGAAAGCTTTTTAATAACCTGGCAGTATCTGAGAATGAAGAAAATTCGCAAAACCATTTTTTTCGCAAATCCACCAAAAGGTAATGATCAATGTATAAAACGGGTAAAATTTTCCCACCGGAATCTTTAGTTGTAAGATACATGACCTCTTCAATAAGGAGGCTGTCCTGAAACCAGATTTTTATTTCGGGCAAACTTCTGACCGATCTAAATGTTTTTGACAGGGTATCATAAATTTTAGTTGTATGAATAACCAATCCCGATTCGCTTGTTTTTTTCTGGGGTGTACACGCATACATAAACATTATGGAGAGTATCCCGATTGACAAATAAAATAGTAAACGCATATTTATTATTAAATGACAGAGCTTGCTTTGCTGAATTAAATTTAAAAATTACCAAGGAAATAAACGACATATCGGATATCTGAAATCACCAAAGTAACCCTGGAACTTGGTGGTCCATAGGTTACTTTTCCTGAAATATATGTAGAGGCCTGCCTGGGATTGTCCAAAGAAACGGTCGAATTCAGCTCTTGCCACACCGAACCGAGACTCGCTCCCGAGGATATAAATGAAGTTTTATGGACAATGCCTGTAAAATGACCACCATCCGGCTCACTTGCTTTCTTCACCCCGGAGACTTCTTCTGTTGATTTGACCGTATACCAGGATGGATCACTATCAACTATCCATGTGATAGGCTTCTTCAGGGCTACTTCTTCTTCATAAATATTAGTTGCTCCGCCATTGCCGCTGCCATCATAATTATCCAGCTCTTCTTCTGCCTGTTCCTCGCATCCTAAAAATTCAGAACGAACAAACTGGCAATTTTCCGGATTGCCCATGGCATCTATATCACAGATGTAATGATTCAGGTAATAGCAGGTACTACCCGCCGCAGTGCGGCCTGATGACTGTGTGGCGGGCTTTGCCAGGCGTTTATATTTTCCATTGACAGCATGATAGGTGCGTAAGGAATTGCCTGCCCAGTCTTCTATGATAACAAGGCCCGAAAACCGTTCGGTAAGCCCCTGCAAATAGGACTTGGCCGGCAGGTAGGTATATACTTCCGCCCTGTACTGGCCCTTGTATTTGAAAATAAGCAGCCTGGAACGTTTGCTGACCGGGAACTTTGCATCGGCTTCAAGGCCAACGGTTATGTCTTTATCGTATGCCAATGGTACGGTTATTACTTCCTGGTCTGGCTGTAAAGCCATACAGGCCTCATTCCAAAGCGGCTTTTTAGTTAAAACCTGCCTTTCATTTGGTGTTCCTTTAAAATTTACCTGCCCGCTTAGCATATGTCTGTTAAACCAGGCATGTGCCTGTTCAACCTGCGGATCCGAATAATTTTTCTCTTCCAGGACCGGCGGCTGTTTTTCGTCAATTGATTTCTGGCAGGCAAAAAGCAGGGCAGGCAATAAAAACAAGACTCCGATCCCTGAAGCCATTGGCCTTTGATTGAATCTAAAACTTGAAAACATTTTGATGTGTTTTAATTGTACAAAAACTATTATTGAGAACGAATACTTTTAGAGACGGATACCCAATTACAATTCACACAGGAGTTACGAAAGCCAGATGGCTATCAAACCGAAATAGGCATATGATTGATCACCATAGATTCAATTAGGCCGTCATAAAATAAATTCACATCGAGACGGTAACCTTGTGAAAAACACCAGGAAGTATTGTGCTTATTCACGTAAAACAATGAGGATTTAACCATGGATTTATGAGAAAAAAACCGTAGGTATTGAATGTTTGTAGCCGAATTCCTGCCTCATCCGTTTACGTTAAAATATTTTCAGATGTATTTTTGTTCTTATTACATTGCAATACAGCTGCGGGTCAAGGCAGGCCTTGCCAGTTGAGCCTTAACACGGCAGCTTAGAATTTCAGTTCAACCAAAACTACCAGGCATGCCATCGCACCAATACCACCGGTACAGATCTATTCTATTCTCCTACCTGGCTACCTGCCTGCTCTCTTTTACAGTATATGCACAGGACTCCAAAAAAGAAGGCTATTATGTAATGAGCAATGCGGATGCGAACGCCCTGATCGGGATGCGCAAAGGGCCGCCACGGGTTACCGATTTTCATATTCACTGTTCGATGAAGAACGAATACAATTACATTAAAAGCCCCGATTGGCTGGCCGCCCACCGCAACGACCCCGAGATCCCCCTCCTGAACTGGACGGGAAAAGGGCCGGTTGAGACAGACGACGAATTCAATAATTTCAACAGCTACCGGCAGGCAGACTTCGGTATACTGGCCAGCTCCAATGCCAGCATCCTGGCCACTTCCATCAGCCCGCTTGAAAAACACCTGCTGTCAAAAAAATGGCCCATCAGGCCCCTGCCCATCACCTTCCGCCGCATCAATAAAAAAGTTTCCGGCCTGCCTATGCGCACATTGAAAATGCTCTACGCAAAGGAGAACTCCAGTTACCGCATGTTCAGGACCGAGCTGGATTTTTTGCTTGCCCAGCAAACCACTCACAAGGACCATCCCGGTTTTACCGTCTCCGTAGCAAAGGATAAAAAAGATCTTATTGATAAATTCAGCAAAGGCCAGACGGCATTGGTATTGAGCCTGGAGGGCGGACATATTTTTCATGGCAGCACTATCTCCGGCAACCGCAGTTACGATCATCCAACTTTCACGGTTGAGGAACAAAATGAGATCATGAGCAATGTGAGGGCAATAAAGGCGATGCCGCAAAGAGTGCTTTTTGTTACATTAGGCCATTTCAGCTGGAATGGTATGGTAGGATCGCCCAAAACGCTGGATATGGATAACGAAAAAAGGGCTTTGCTGCGGAAACAGTCACGCAAAAGAAGCTTTAGGGAAAAGCTGTTCCTGAAATATTCCGACGGGATCATGGGGACGATGATGCAGAGCCTGCCTAAAAAAGATGTAAAATGGGAAGATCCTAATTTCTGCCGGTGCCAAAGGAAACCGAATACCTCGCTGAATACAGGTGATATTGGATGGAAGGTGATTGAAGAACTGCTTGACCGCTCCAATGGGCAGGCGCCCGTTTTTATTGATATGAAGCATATGGATATCAATGCCCGGCTGCAGTACTACGCATATATTTCGGGGCGTAAGGACAAGGTGCCGATCATAGCTTCCCATGTTGCCGTTAGCGGTAAGGATACCGCCACAGCAAAATATACCAGCCTTTGCCCGGTGTATGATGTGTATGAAGAGGTGGAGTCCACCACCGCCTGGTACCAAAGCCAGTTTACGGTGCCGGTGAAAAACGGTCAGCCCACCCGCCGCGCATGCCTCGACAGCAATAAGGTGGATGTAAATACCATCAATTGGTTTTACCCCTGGGGCATTAACCTGGCCAACGAGGAAATTAAGATCATCTATAATTCCGATGGCATTATTGGAATTGCGATGGAAGAGCGTGTACTGGGCACTAACCGGCCTAATTATAAAACAGACAGCTTTACCAGGCGTTTGACCCAGTTCCTGGACAATGAAAAGATCACTGGCAGCAAAGACCGGGAGACCTTTATCTCTATGCTGCCATTTTTCAAAAATCTTTTTTACATAGTTCAGCACAGCGGGCGCAGCGATGCATCGGCCTGGGACCATGTGGCACTGGGATCTGACTTTGACGGCATTGCCAAACCGGTTGCTTTTTGTAAAACTGCAGCTGAATATCCTGCCATGCATGCCCTGATCGTACGGTTTTTACCTTACTACGTACGGTTCGATAAACAGGGCGCGTGGCTGTTTGGACTGAACGAACAGCAAATTGCCAATAAGGTGATGTTTGAGAACGGTGAGCGCTTTGTGCTTAAATATTTTTAGAGCAGAAGAATAATTACGACAACTGAATGTTTTGATGAATAAACGATTTGCCTTGGGTAACCGCACAAAATTATGGCGAGGCACTGCGGTTTTGATCGTGCTGCTGGCTGCTGCACTAGCTGCACAAGGCCAGAAGCCGCACGTAGGGTCAGCCTCTCCGCGTTGCCAGTATGGTGCTGCCGTAAAGGGCCTGGTAGATATTGTTGACAGGAAACTGCATTTCAGCCTTGCGGTTGGTGCCGGAGCCGGTTACCTGGTATTGCCCAATGCCGCTTTTTTGAGTGCACACCTCGACGTGGTGATCTATAACAACGGGTTAGGTTCACCAAAACCGGGCCTGCAAAAGCCAGCCCTGGAAACCGATGTGATTGGAGCGCTGACCCTGACGGGCGGAGGACCATACCGCTTCAGTAACAAACGTTTTGATGCTGACAGCTATATACCGCTGTATTATTTTTCTAACCTGAACCGGCATTCCCTGCAAAACCCTTTTCTGTATTCCGCATCCCTGGGGTCTGATTTTGTTTTCAGCAGCACCAGGAAGATCAGGATCCAGCGAATAGGGTTTCTGAATGTTAACCTGCACGGATTTGATCTTTCCTATTATAACGACGGCACGCCCTTCGATAAGAACCTGGGCGATGGGCATGACCGCTATTACACAGGAGGAGGCATTGTAAGCTATCATGCTTCCATGAAACACACGGTAAATGTTTTTGAGGTGGCCTATTTCAAGTTTACCGGCTACCATAAGAACGCTTTCGAGATCGCCAATGCATTGGACCAGTCTTATATAAACTATCATGACCAGGATCAGCAGAAGTATAACAAAAGCCTGTTCTCGCTGGGCATAGGCAGCAGTAACGGGCATTGGATGGCGGGATTGAATATTTATAACGATACCAAAACGGACTACCAGCATAAGATCCATAACCTGATCTTCAACGGGTATCACCGTGTTCCTTATGACCGCTCGATAACGCCATTCTTTTCCGGTTCGACCTACACTACTAAAATTGCGTTGAAATGAAAATGCTGCTGTTTGTCGTTGGATTTTTTACCTGCCTGAAGCTGCCGGCGCAACGGGTATTTTATTTTCAAAGCGACAGCTTCAGCCGGGGAGAACTGGAAGAGATAAAGCTTTCCCCGGCCGATTATGATATTTATGTAAGGCAGATCTGCATCAGGGCAAAATCGCAGCATTTTAGCGATTGCCCCATCGGCAGCCTGCCGGACTCACTGACGCGGGTAGAGGTTCAATACCTGCTGAAAAGCAAGACCGGCAACAGGGTAGTGTACATCTCCAACTATCCTGACCAGTTTGAGGAACTGCTGGCGTCAAAGCTGTTTGACATAGATTCGGGAAGGGTGAACCTGAACCCATGGTACTTCAGTAAATTCTATATAGGGGAATACGATGAAGCTTCCGGCCAGATCCTTTTCAGGAGATCGGCTTCGAAAACACTTGGCATCAACTGCTCGTTGAGCCAGGACTCCTTATTTTTCGACAGGCTGACGATCACCGAAAATGACGATCCGGAAATTATGGACATGAATGAAGCGCTGGCACCCGGAAGCCGGTTTGTAAAACAAAGATCTTTCCGCTGGTTTTTTAAAGATAATGAGGATTCTGAGGAAGGGATCCCGCTGCGGGACGATATTCTTTATGTTTCCAGGAAGACCGCGCTCAAAGGCGTTTTTTTCCGGCTTTCGCGCCCCTGGAAAGACAGGTATTGCTGTTATATCTACTATAAATACGCAAGGCTGATGACGCCATTATTCTGATTCCACCATTTAAATTTCTTTATGAACAAACTAACGGGCTTCTTACTTTATGTTCTGGTGCTGCTATCCTGCAACCGCATTCAAAAGCTTTACGTAAACTATGGTGCAGAGCAGGCCTTGCACAGCAATACCGAAACGGTAACGCGCATTTATTTCGACCGCAAGGGCTTTATTTATCCCAAGGGGCCCATAGATGATGCAGCGCTCCGTAAAAACGATTCAAGGCTGGAAGCTCTTTACAGCAACGACACGGGGTTATACAAACGTATGGCGGCCATGTATAATGCTGTGCCCTACAGCGGCAATTGGAACGATATAGAAACCTACAAAGACCCATTGCAGCAGGCATTGGTTAATGATTATGCTGCCATCATTAACCGGCAGGCCACCGGCAAAACGCTGGTGTTCATTATTCATGGATTTAACGAACATCCCTCTAAACCCGATGATCAAAAATCCTGCTTTGCCGAGAACCGCATTACCGGCGAAAAGCTGCAGGCTCAAATGCCCGGTAAAAAATTTCATTTTGTAGAGATCTATTGGGATGGAATGGCCGCACAGAACGGCGCAGGCATTCTGAAGCCTACGAACTCTATCAAGATCTGGAACAATGCACAGGCAAGCGCCACCTATGCCGGCCTGGAACTGAGGCGGATACTGACAAAGATGGCCGCACCGGATATTTATGTTATTACCCACAGCCATGGCGCCGGCGTAATTACCAATGCCCTGTTCAACACCGTTAAGTTCAATGCGGCTTTGTATGACGATCCACGGTCATGGCTTTATGACATCCGGCACAGCCGGTTTGGTAATGCCGTGTACAATACGCCTGCGCAGCGGATTCATGTAGGCATGCTGGCCCCTGCGATACCCGGCGTTAATGTTTTTGAGGAATATTACCAGCGGACCGTAAACGGAATGAATACGGCCACAACGCTTAAGAATTATCATTTTGTAGTGGGGTTCAACGCCAATGACCCTGTTACTTCAAAAGGAAAGTTGTTTGTGAGTAAGGTAGGCTCGACCACGCTGGCCAGCAGAAAAGCTGAGCTGGCAGCCACCCAGAGGCTTTTTGGAAACGATGCGGCTATAATGGACAGTGTGAACTTCAGCCGTTTTATTTCCGGTAAAAGGCAGGTAAAGCATGGCTGGCTGGTATATATGGGAAGTGAGCCATGGTTCAGCAGGTTTGTTGACAAAACCTTTGGCAATTAAGCAGGTAAGCGCCTTGCGTACAACCGTTTTGGGCAAGCCGGGATACAGGATAGCATTACCGGGAGGGGCAACCGTATTTCCGGGGCACTTGTAATAACGTAAATTTTATATTTTCTTTGATATCAAATCCAGTATCATGACTAAACCAAGATCCCTCTTTGGGTATTGTTCTGGCTGTTGGTATCTATACAATTATCAATATCCTCAGCCATGAAACGCACAATATCCAAAACCAGCTGCATTATTTTATCCGTTTCGGGACTGGGGCTTTTTGTTTTGGCCCTGATATGGGTAAGTTATTTCCGCCAGACCTCCTTTGACCGAAAAGTTGCCATACGGTTTGGCATTGAAAAAAATACCAACCTGGCAGTGGCCCTTGAGCAGTATGCCATAAGCACCCTGCGCCATGCCGATGCGGTACTGCAATTGGTACGGATAGAGTATGCCCGGGAAGGAGAGCGTTTGGAACTTCAGAACGTTTTGTCCAGGGCAAAGCTGAGCCGGGATATTATTGCAGGGGTGTCCATCCTTGATACGCATGGAAAGCTGGTGGAAGCCGACATCCCTTTTCCTGCGGGCGCCTCCCTGGATTTCCAGGACCGCGCGTATTATTTATTCCACGCCAAGCACAGCATAGATTCTTTGTTTATCAGCAAACCTTTACTATCAAGATCGATCGGGAAAACGGTGATTGTGCTCAGCCGCCGGATAAACGATACGCACGGGAAGTTTGCGGGCGTGGTGGCCCTGCAGATAGAACCTTCGCGGTTCACATCTTTCTATGCCCAGGCCCGCCTGTTGCCTAATGATATCATATCCCTTATTGCACCCGACGGCATTACCTATGCCAGGAGAACCGGTGCTAAGGAAAGTTCCGGTGAGGACATACATAAAAGCCCTTTGTTTACCCATGTAAGCCAAAACCCGGACAGCTTTTATTTTGCCCCGGATGCCATACGGCAGATCCCATCCTGGTTCAGCTACCGGAAGCTGAAGGAGTATCCAATAATAGCTACGGTGGGAAGTGCTGAGGAGGAGATGCTTGCAGGTTATGCCAGCAGCCAGGTGCGGTTTTTAACGCCCCGGATCATTACTTCGGTACTGGTGATCCTTTTTTCTGTTTTGATAGCCCTGATCTTACTGCACCGCCGGAGGGCATTGGACCGCGCGCTGGAGGAAAAGGAGCGATACGAAAGGCTATTGACAGAGCAGATGATTGCCGTTCAGGAACGGGAGCGGGAGTGGATAGGCAGGGAGATGCACGATAACGTGAGCCAGGTGCTGACCACGGTAAAACTATACCTCGAAATGGCTTCAAAGCAGGAATGCAATCCCCTTATTCCGCGAAGCATGCAATTGGTGAATAGTTCTATTACGGAGATCCGTAACCTTTCGCACCAGCTATCGGCCCCCACGCTGGGAACGGGTTCTTTAATAGATTCCATAGATACCCTGCTGGAAACCTTGCAGTTTTCTACAACGCTTTCAATTGAATTCAACCATGATGGATTCCAGGTGCCTCTGGTGATGAGCCAGAAGCTGGCCTTATACCGCATCTTACAGGAGCAGTTAAACAACATTCTAAAACATGCGGAAGCGACAAAAGTGCGCGTTTCCTTATACCAGCAGTGCGACGAGGTTGTGCTTACCATAAAAGATAATGGGAAGGGATTTGACTGCAAGATGAAATCCAAAGGCATGGGATTAAATAACATCACCAGCCGCGCGAAGGTTTTTGGCGGGACCGTTCATCTTGATTCTGCGGTTCAACGCGGCTGCCGCCTGACGGTGACGATACCTGTGGTAGAAGCGTTGGAAGAAACGGTGTAAAAGGTTCCCGATAAAAACGCTATATCGATTGCCTGTAACTGCTGCGCCCGGAGGCAGGGAATGATTTAATTTCTTTTGCCATAGCTGATCTCCTTCAAAAGCGGTTCTTAGTTTGGAAACTCCTTTTCAGATGGTCGGGAAGCCAGTACGTATTGAATACCAGGGTATGTTATTTCCCTGTTGGTGCCCGATGTTCGGGTTTCGGCATTTTGGTCCGAAACATCGGACCTGCTGGAAAACGGTGACTTCTTAGTTATTTCAACCGGGGTTGCTGTTTAAAAGTTATATTTCAGTACCTCAAATAATTTTTAAACTAAAATTCCTGTTATGATCATTGTACATGATATTTTTAATTGCAAGCCCGGGAATGCTTCAAAAGTGGCCAAACTTTTTAAGGAATGGGCTGACGTTACTCCACAAAAGAACGTGAACGTGATGACGGATATGACGGGCCAGTTTCACCGCGTGATCATTGCTTCCAGTTTTGAAAACCTGGCGGTTTACGAGGAGGCAATGAAGACCATGGGGCAAAGTGAGGAAGAAAAAAAGGTAATGGAAAAGTTCAAGGACATGAATGAAATGTATGTTTCCGGCAGCCGCGAGATCTTTAAACTTTGGTAAGGGCTTAGCAAAATTTTGTATGTTTTTTACTGTACCTGCAAGAACCTTGTTTTTTCTAATCCTGACCTTTTCTTTTGCATCGTGCAGCAGGCAGGAAAAGATAGAACTGTCCATAATAAACCGATCTGCTTCAAAGATCGATTCCGTTATTTTCCCTTTCAGGAAAGAAAAGGGAATGCATGCTATTGATCCGGGTCAAACCAAATCCGTTACGATTTTTTTAGCGCCGGAACAATTGAAAGGCGAAGGGTTATTCACTTTTTACATTTATCAAAACGGGAAACAATATCTTGGAACGTACGGTTTCCATGATTGGGGCCATCTTGAAGCGAATAACTATGCGTTCTATTTTTTTGACAATGGAATCAATGTTAAAGATGATCCGCCGGAGCAGCCCAGGGAATTTAGTATTTTTGTTGTTGATCGATCATCGGTTGCGGCTGATTCCATAAGAGCAAAGCCTGAAAGTGCCATACGGGTTATCCGTCTTTCAACCTGTTTGAAGATCGTGGTTGATTTTGCAAAGTTCAGGAAGGATCCGGTATTGAAAGTATCACGGAATGGGATAGCTAAAGATCTGCATATTGATCACGACTGGACCAATTGGAATACAGCCCAGGAGATCATTTATATAAATGAGGATGGGTTGGTTGCCGGCAAATAGCTTCTAAAAGTTCCATCTAATTGCTCCTTGGGCTTTCTATGAACAAAGCCATCTGCAATATGGCTACCGGACGTATTTCTCCAGCAGCAAGCAAGTCATGTCAACTGTCGCGCATTACTTTGTCGTACAGAATTTTCAGTTGACTGTCACCAAAGCCATAAATGCTTTCGCGGTTCCAGAATTCTTTGAACACTTGATGAAAATCAGTAGAGATATTTTTTGTGATGTCTTCAATAAGTTTTTCCGGCCGTCCTTTTGAGCCGTCTTTTGGAAAGCGGTCGACATGTGCCTTTACGACTTCCTGCAGGTATGGAAAAGCGGGGGATGAATGGTTTGAGAGGTTTGTCAGCTCTTCCAGGTTGCCTTCTTTGTAAGCCTCCCACAGCTTTTGCCCGAAATTCAGATCAGCTTCACGTAAAGAAATCCTATTGGCATAGCAGACGTTAAGGTCGTCTGAATTGGCCCGTCCAAAGCCATTCCAAAATTGTTTGCTGGCTTCGTCAAGGTAAGAGGTATAAACAGCAAAAACTTTTTTCTTTATTGGCAGGCTATTGATGATTGAAAGAATGAACCACATATTTACCTGGCAAAACAGGTCATATTCAAACCAAAGATTAAACTCCGAGCTATCAGGGGCATTCATTATTTTTTCCAATTCTTTTACAACGGAATTATAATATTGGATTCCTGTGATTCCCAGGAACCTGGCTCTGGATTGCCAAAAATCATGAAGGCTGTCACCTGACAATTCGCCGTCAATAAGTGCTTCCCTCATAACAACAACCTCACCTTCCATCTTCGCGTCCGGGAAGCTATAAGCAAGGGAGTCGCCGTTCAGGATATGATAGACCATGACTGCAGGTTTTTGCTTTGAGACTGCCTTTTAATTAGGCTACTGAGGAATGAAGGTAGTTCAATTGGGTTCCTAAAGGTTATACTTGATTATTGCCTGAAAGGAAATGCATATTATAAGGTTTTTATATTGAAGAAAATGAGAAACAGATGGGGATTGTTGCCCAGAAACAATAGCGGATATTTCTGTTAGGCTTTTTAGATCTGCTGAAAAGCATGCTTCATGCTACAGGTTCACCATAATTTCCACCACTTCTTTTTATTGGCAGTCAGGTCGCTTGTGTTTTGCACTCTGGCGATCTTGCCATAAGCTGAACAGATGTAAAATTCGCCTTCCTCTCCTTGAACGTTGGCATTCATATAAGCTGCGATACCGATCATCTTATTGATTATTTCGTTATCAGGATTTTTTACAATTATAAGCCCGTTGCAGTAATTAAACCAGGCGCGGTTTCCATTCTTTCCATCACCGGAGTATTTCGTCCATACAGATAATCGGGTGCTTTCAATCCTTTCTATGTTATCATTGGCAAATTGCACTTCAGTAAGATTGTCAAATTGCATATCCGGATCTCCATCTACATATTTTATCCATTCTTCTAGGGAAATTTTTAATAGATCGTTATCATCGAGCCAGCTTTTTTGTCGCGTAATATGAAGATCGTAGCCCATAAAAGCCAAAAGATAGTAGAAGACTTGTGTGATGATGAGGATTACAAGCTGAAAATAGAAAAAGAGTTTCAGCAATAAAAGTCCTGCTAAATTCGGTCAGCTTCTGTAAGCGGATACAAACCAGCAGGTATATTATGCATCTTTTAAGACCGGGCTTTCTGAAAGTGCTTCTTCCTGGGTCATTAAAGTCAATGCAAATAGTCCGAATGCAGCGAAAATTGCAAAGACGGCTGCGCCAAAAATTACCCAATCCCAATTATATATCGCAAAGATGAAATTTGCGATCGCTGATAGGAAAAAAGCAGAACTATAAGTCCATCGCATTAAAGACAAATTAGTATGCCGATCAATATAGTGATAGAACAGCTCAGGTTTGTCCTTGAAAACTTTTATATCGTTTGAAATTTTTTTGTTTAAGTCTCGGCCCGTTTTAGCTGGCCCAAAATAAAGCTTTGAAAACAAAACTTCCTGCAGTTTGCGATCCCACTCCAAACACTCAATGGGGATATATACTGCCAGACAAATGTGACCAATGATATACGCTGAAATGAATACCATAAGTAATATATAATCACTGGAAGCTATAAAATCCCATAAGTCGTTATCAAAGTAATATATATCCAACAAGCGCACATTGGCTAGAACTATAAGCCCGCCAAATACATAAACCTGTAATTCGCGAGCGAGGTGAGTGAAAGCTTTCAATAAACTTTCTACTGTTTTGTCCATATTCTGGATATGTTTTATTTGGTTATTTGGTAGATGCTTTTTGGGTAATAATTTGTCGGTAGTGTACAATTTACATATGCAGTTTTCTTAAAGCCAATATAGAAAAAATTATAATCTATTGCTTATGCTCACTGCGATCTACGGTTTTGGATTCGGGCAATTTTTATGCAATATGAAATTGCAAAACCATAATCTATTGATTAGTAATTAAAAAGAAATAAAATCGATTAGTATTTTTTAGCAAAAATTATCTAAAATATCTTTTTTATATTATCTAAAGTTGGCAAGATTTTGTAGTTTAACAGTCAATTGAAGTGTTATTGCCTCTATCTGATTTAGCGGTGAGCATTTTTTTATAAAACTTAGGTTTGTATTAAATATTATTCATGTCCTATAGGTATAGCATAGAGGAAATTGTGTTTAGAGCACTGCAACAAATCAGCCTAAAAGCTCCAGTTGTAGACAGATGGAGTGAAAATGAGATTTTTAATGAGGTTGACAAATCCGTTCGCACGGTGTTAAAAAATTTTACAGAAGAATTGCCTCCAATAAAAAAGCAATGGGTCTATAAAGAGCTGGATATTATTGCCGATTTCATGGCAGGACACCGGAAAGTTCAATATTTCTCTAAGATTACAGGCAAACCCAGGAAGATAGTAAGTAAAAGGGTTGAAAATATTGACAAAGGGAATACATTAGATCCAATCGCGGAATTATCGACTTATTTATTAGATGCCGCCCGGTATAAAGAAGTTAGTTCTCGAAAAAGGGATCGTCAATCCAGTCTTGTTAAGAATATTAAGTTCGAAGTAGTAGAATCAGGAAGCCGAAGCATAAACAATCAATCTTCAAATGATGAAAAAGATTTTTTATCTCATATTCCAGAAGACCGACGTCAACGAATTATCAATTCCCATAGAATTGCGCTTTTAAAGCAGATAAGAGATGAAAGCTATGAGAGCGCACTTGAAGAATGCACATTGCCCGGTGACGAAGAATTTCTTAGTGGATTTTCGTCAACAACAAGCTCCGATGAGATTAATACGGTAATTCGTAAATTAACTATTTAGTATTAGGACATAAGATCGTTGTAACCTTTTGCCTTTATTAGTTTTGAAAAAATGCTGTCGCTTTCGGAACCCCGTTCTAATTCAAAATACCCTGACCATTCATCACCGAATTCTTCCCAGCAAATGTATCCTAGCTCTAAGCTACAAAAAGAATAAAGACTTGTGGATTGTGGGTCAAACGATTGCAAAAAGTGATCTATTTTTCCTTCCGTTTTGTCCTTAGCAAGTAAAAAGTTTCGGTATTTTTCGTTGATTTTCACATCATATAGAAATGTGGTAAACAAGGTTTTGTATTTGTCATTCATCACAAAACCATATTTCCACCATATTTTATATCCTACAAGAAGACTCTCATCGATATATTCTTCATTCGCTGCACATAGTTCTATTTGCTTATAATTTTCCTTACGTGCAGAATCAGTTTGTACGATCAATCGTTTTATTGCGAAATCATTTCCTGAAATATTGGCTACGAACATTTCATTTCTAATTTTTTTCGTCTTCGAGTTAACGAATACGTTAATATCTGCCCTATCCTCTACCAGAATGACTTGAATAGCAGTATTGCGAATATAAATTGTCAAATTGCTATCGTTTAGCTCCTCAAAAGGGACAACTCCGGTAATGCCAGTTAATAGAAGAAAATTCTTAAGATTCAAACCAGTCTCAGAAGTAAAGCTTCCAATGTGTATTTTTTTACTAGGCACTCTTTCGATATTTAAAACAAAACCTACAAGTATATATATTATTTTATCACTATCAAAAAATATGTTTTGTTTCTTTAGTGCATTCTAAACAATACTTCTAGTCGAGACTCGCTTTACAACCTTGCCAGGCAAATCTTATCTGTTTGCGATTCGATCTATGCGGAACTTTACGTTCATTTATGAACCAGAGGACTGTAAAGTATATGGAAAGCAGAGGGTGGACGCGAGTAAAAAAAGATCCAGGCACTAAGTTGGATTTTTCTATACCGCTCATAGATGTGTCGGAATTAAAAGCTAATTGAGCAAACGTTTATGGTTTTAAAAATGAGTCAACTGTGCATCGATGTAAGGGAGCTGCCTTTTTAAAAAGGGAGCGGCAAAATCATATCTGGCTTTGGTTATTATTGACAATACTTGCTGCCCTCATTAGTTGAACCCTAAAAACTCTTTACCACCCCAAAGCCGATGAGTACCAGTAGCGTCAGGCCATAAATTGGCAATAAGGTGCTTGATGCCATTAACTGCCATGGTTTCTTTACCGCACTTTGAAATCGTTTATAGTCCAGGGAATACAAATGTTCGTCCGACGTTTCTCTATTAGCGATCACCCACTCGTACAGTTTTCTGAAACAGCGTTCTTTGTGCAGGAAGAAGGCGTCCATATACCAGAAGATGACAACGGCAAGGCACAAGAACATGCCAAACGCGGTTAGGTTAGCGATCATAATACTGTCCTTTGAAAAGGCAAGAATCACCGTTATGAGCGATATCAGCCATCCTTTTAAAAGGAATGAATTGCCGGATATTCGTTGTATAACACCTTGAATGAGATCTATTTCCTTGTGGAGTACTTCATTTTTCATGTTTGCGTGCTTTGATTATTGTGGTTATTGAAATGCGTTGTCAGCAGGAAGTCCAGGGGAATGCCGGCGCGAATGGCTGTCACTAAGATCTGGTCCTGGCTGGAACACTGTAATTTGATTTGAAGGGATCTTATGATGGCATCGATGTCGGCTGCCTTGCGGTGCAGGGAACGGGCGATCTTGCTCTTTGGCATGATCTGCAACAGCCGTACCAGCACGGCAGTTTCCATATTGTCGAGGTATTGATGGCCAAAAGCCGCACCCAGGCAGATGCCATCTGCCGTTACTTGCAATTTGCGCTTCAATAAGGTGGAAATTCCCTTTGATACATCCAGGAACGAACCCTGAACGCCAATGATCCGGTTGGAATGATCGCGCAAAACACCTTCGCTAACCAGAATGTCGGCCAGCCGGTCCGGCATTAATTCTTTTTCGAAAACACCCAGCCGGGATAGCTCATTCCCGCTCATGATCTGCTGATCGCCCTTTCTGAAAAGATCAGCAAGCGACCACCAATGCATAACGTCATCCGTTTTTCCGTACATGGCAGAAGGAGAATCTGCGTTGGCGGCCCTGGCATAATCTTCAGTGGCATACAGGTATTTTCCATGCCTGTCTTTTTGCCAGGCGAATGTGCCCTCCGTATTGCAGATAGGCGCGTGCGAGCTAGTAGATGGCAGGGATTGTTGTTTATTCCGCAAGGGATCGGAGATGCCTCTGCCCAATCCCTCCATGAAGATCGAGAGATAGCGTTTTGACTCGAAGCTTTCCGGATCATCCAGGAAATGCGATTCGATTCTGGCCACTTGCAGATTTTCCCATGTTTCCTGGATGATCCGGGGAACATGCAGGAGGCCATCCGTATGACTGGATACGAGTATCGGCGGCTGGCTAAGCCGATTGGTGATCCACCATTCTATTTCCTGGTAGTAATAATCTTTCCTGTCAATGTACTTATGCCTTCCCGAGGGAGAACAGACAACGATCAGTGCAGCCGCTTTGCTCAGCTCATCATCCAGGTATTTTTTCCAGTCTAGTCCACCCGGAATGCCCCTGTCTATCTGGAACGTTAATGTGATACATTCCTGGCTGGCCAGGTGTATGCTGTGACCGGCCAGGTTTTGATAGATCCAGGTGGCCAGGTTTGACCCGTCCGCTGTTCGATAACTGATAAATATGGAATGCTCGTTTGCCATTTGATTTATGCCTGGCCTATTGGAAAAGAATAGAGTGTTTTATTGAGTTGTATATGAAGTGCAGACCGTTCTCTTTCAACGGCTTCTTCAACAGAAATATGATCGGTTACTCCCAGCTTTTTTAAAAAGCTGAACGTGGGGTGCGCTGCCACCAGCATCTGCTCTATCAGTACATCTTCATCATATTTTGACCGCACCACCTGTGAGGCATCTTCGTAAGACCTGCCTGTGGCTTGGGCGTAAGCTTTTATAATAGCTTCCATATCGGGGAGGCTGCGTGCAATGGCGGAACTTACGAGCAAGCGGGCCAATTGTTCCCGAAGCTGTTGATTGGCCTCAAACCATAACCATTCGGCAAGGGCTTTGAATTGGGATGCATGCACCACTTCGTCGATGGCGTGCGTACGGCAGATATCTCTAACCGTGTTTGACAGCAACGTGTTTTTGGCAAATTCTCCCAGTTCCAAGGAGATGCGGGTTTCCGTTACAATTCCATTGATGACCGGTAACAGCTGTTGAAGAAGCGGGTCCTTTTCGCTTTTTATTTGCTGATAGAGTTTTCTGATAAAGAGGGGTGCCGACTGCCCGGAAAAGGTGGGCAGATGAAAGTGATCTTCCAAGGCGTTCATATAGGCCAGGGACTGTTCAGCATGGAACATTTCATCGGTAGCCGTTTTAAACAGATCGAGCGTAGGTGTTTGCGGCAGGCTGAAAGGAAGCTCGCGAAGGCCTACGATGGCCGGAACGACCAGTTTATGCTCCACAAAAATGGTGTCGTTAAGAAACAGTGTGAATTGGGCGGCACCAAACAGCTGGTGCTGTTTTTCGGAAGTGAACGTACCCGTAAGCAGTGGATTTTCCGGGTAGTACACTTCGCCGGCCTCAAGGGAAGGCAGCGGGAAGTGCTGTGCCAGTACCGAAGGTCGCTGCTTGCGGCCCCTGTACGAAATATAGTGCGGATAGTGTTCACTGTGCTTCATAACATTGGTTTTTAAGTGCGGTTTGCGGCTACATATACCCATGCTTTGGTGGAAGAGAGGAGTTTAACTTCTATACGTTGGTAATCGTCGACCTCGTAATGGTCGGCGTGGTGCAGTTCTTCATCGGTGAGCTCATAGACGGTGCCTGGAACGGCATCCTGTGGATATTGGGACCGGACGGCGATAAAATGCTGCTGTTGCTGACTGGTTTCGAGTACGGCTTCATCCGTAATAGTTACCATTTCCAGCTTAAATCCCGGGAGAACATCTTTATTACCTTTCAATAACCTTCCGAACAGGGTGAGCTGTACCTTTTCATCCTGGAGTGTGCCGTAGGAAAACAGGTTGTTGGCCATGATGTGAACTTTTTATTTTGTTTTTGAAAAACCGGACTACTTTCGCGTCCTCTCTTTATGCAGGGCAACTGCCTGCATCAAAACATTGCATGAGATTGAGGAGTTTGCAGAAATACTTATAAATTTTTTGTACTATCTTAAATTTTCAAAAACTTTCAGCAAGTTTTCAAAAATTTATGGCCACCAACGAAGAAAAAAAGATCCTTTGGACGCATTTACAGAGAGCGATAGAATTCTTACAAAGTCACAAGATCATACACAGCAAGCATAGCGATCCTAATTACGCGAGCTTTAAGAAATTGTTTCAGCATTTATTAAATGAGAAAAAAATTGACCTGAACTACCATTTCTTCAGCTACAGGGTAAAAAACCTTTTTGATAAGGATGGGAATTTTATAAAGGAAAAGCCTAATAGCAATAAGATTCTTGCTTATTTCAATGAATTGCTCCCTGTATTGGATGACATTATTAAGGAAGAGAAAAATTATTACTGGAGTATTAACGCTAAGCAGTATTTGGCATTGAATGAAAAAAATGATGCTGAAATATCTCCAGAGGTACTTACGAAAATTGTGGGGGTTTACGTAGGATTTTTTCCTTTTGAAAATAATTCGATCAAACAATTCGTTTTTTCAATTAGTCAAGAAAATTTCGTTCTTTTAAAAAGCGAGCATGCGGAAAGTACGGGTAGGGGAGGAATCAGGAAATCGCTGCTATGGTTTACGCTTTTTTCGAAGTTCAGCGACACGCCTGAACTGATCATTGTAGACGTGAGACAAAAATTGAATAGTAATAGTAGCCGATTAAATACTTTTGCCGCTGTATCTGCCTGGTTTGACCCGGCATCCGGAGACCCAACCTGTTCGCCCTGCCAGATGATACGGGTAGGTGATGAACCGGTAACGGAGGATGTTAATGTAACATCTATTTATGAAAAAGTTCGCAAGGTAGATGCCGACCTTATAAAACAGAAACTGAAAGGCCTTGGGCCGTCCTATTTTAAACTAACCGTACCTGACCTGTAAAACTTAAAAATACTTTTATGTCGAAGCAAAAGACAAAAGGGAATTTTGAACCGTTTGCCTCCCTCGATTTCACTGCGCTCAAATCATCCATTTTAGCAAAAGCAGAAATTCCCAACGCCACGCCTGCGTACCTTGATCTTCTTGAAAAATGGTACAAGCGGTTTTTATACCTGGTTGCAAAATATCCTTCCAAAAAGATCACGATCAATAACCTGGTTGACGATTTCTGGCACCAGCATATGCTCGACTCCAGGAGTTATATAAATGATTGCTTGAAGCTGTATGGCGCTTATTTGCATCACGACCCTTATTTTGGCCTGGGCAGTGCAGAAAAAGAATCCGCATTGCAACGTGCTTATGAAGCTACCGATGCACTGATGGATAAAGAATTTGGCGAAACGTATTCTAAAACTTTCTTAATGCAGCTGGCGGCGTTAAGAATCGATACCTGCCAGGTCAAGGCCTCGTACTGCAGTTCGGGCGGGAAAACGATGTTCATGAACCTGGTTCCCAGCCAGTCAGTAGCTTAGATTTTCTTCAACGATGCCTGCCCGCCATACTCTTTTTGCGCAGGTTATACTTTCAAATGGCTGTACATCATCATTAGCCCGTTACATCTTCTGAATCGTAAGCAGTGAACGCATTAACGATCCACGCGGGGGTACTGAAACCGATTATGTGGTGGCGAATTATGAATGTTCAGGTCATTGATCAACATACTGCCAAGCTAAGTCAATGTAAAAGAAACAATTCCCAATCGTATGCCTTGGGAAAAGCCTACATAATACCTGGGTTAATCCACGAAAAAGACTGAAGGTTTGCCCAAAAAAGGCGAAAGACGACTATTTGTCCAGTTTTTACCATCCGCCTTTGGTATACACTCCTCATACACTAAGTATGCTTTAAGTATGGCGTTGGTATGGCGTTGGTACGAAGCTGCTATGGAGCTGCTCCCGGCTGTTTCTTTCGCCTTGTCCGGCACGATGCGGCACGACCGGGCGTATTCCGGCATAAAGCGGCATGAACGCGACGGCTGTTTGGAAGGGCTTTTACAAGTTTGTAATCTTGCCCTGAAGCAGTTAATCTTTTTTAGTTAGCCCTAACGATCATGACCTGGCTGATTTTACTGCTGACTTGATGCACCCGATTCATGGTTAGTTGCGGTTATTGGTAGGCATTTAGATAATCAAGGACCCAAGAAGCATGCTTATGAAGAAACGTGTCAGATCATGTATAAAAGATTTGCCTATAATCGCCTACTGCCAAGCCTTGAACATCGATGTCACAAATAGCTCTTTGGAGCAACAAAGCAGATATGTTAGAAATAAAATAATAAAAGAGCTACAACACTGTAACTCTTTTATTCCCGCTCCCCTTACGGGACAATTATCTAACCAGTTGGCAACCGATCTCCTTGCTTATGATGATTTGCCCAGCGCGCTTTCAAGCACAATCACTCCCCGTTGTTCATTCAGAAAAATGAGATTTTATGGTACCAATAACGGGGAAAATTCCAATTTAAGTTCCTTTTAAGGATAGTGATATTCGACTATTTGACAGTTCCGGTATCCAACCCAAAAATTCTTAAACTATTTAGAAATGCTTTTGTGGTTGTGATTCAGCAAATAAAAGATGCCGACCTGTATAACGCTGTTACGGTAAGTCTCTGAAAGGTGTTCAAAAATAGTAGGAATGCCAAAATTGTACCGGGCATCTACACCAAAACCCGTTTTACTCAGATAGCTAAATCCAAGAGGAATGGAAATATCAACTGACTTCACCAAATCAGAAATGTCCGTTTCAACATCATTAATTTCCTTTTTCGCACTGGTGCGAAATCCTATTTGCGGACCGCCTTGCAATCTGAATCCATTATCGAAATTGTATTGCAGCAAAACAGGAACATTGATATAGCTTAAATTCACTCCCGGAACGTTCTTTTGCTTCGTGCCCTGAGTGGAAAACACAACCTCAGGCTGCACTGAAAAAGCGGGGGATATATGCAGATGCGCAAGTCCGCCTACATGAAATCCAGGCTTTATCTTACCATCATAGTTTGTAATCGTGGAAAGATTAAGACCGGCTTTTAAGCCAAACGATTTTTGTGCAAACACGGCCTGACTGCCGATAATAAAAGCAGCAACTAGTATAATTTTTTTCATGATCCAAATTTACTGAACTATTCACCCGACCACTATTTCATTTTGAAATGACTTCTAGCCCCATTTTGGCATATGTATCAGGCCTACCAAAACAATTAATTTTCAAACTGAGTCGCTACCTGCCGTAGTCATGCATCGAAAGTGAACAGGCTATTTCGGAAAAAGTCAAACTTTAGAGTGATCGTTCTTTGCTTTGACGAGTGCTGGCAAAACGAAAAAATGATTGATTTTCAGCTCCCTCTTCAGGACTTTAACCTGAAACCCTCTGATTAACAGCCGGTTAAATGGCTTTATCAGGCTGAATCTCTCTAAACTGATTTTAACATAACCAATTATAATTCAGCCACTTACAATTTTATTTTATTTTCATTTTTGCTCCTTTGAATGGCAATTAACTCGTTTCTGCTGGCAAATTGCTAGCAAATTTTGAAGCGAAGGGATTTGTGAAAATTCAATGAGGCTATCGATCAGGGTCTGTTAAAGCGGGAAAGGCACTACCCTTTTGGACGCCGCAAATATTAAATTCCCACCGGGCGAAATGTGAAACAATCCCTTACTCTCGAAGATGTTTCACGGCTTTATTTTTATCAGCCGGTAAACAGGCAAGAACAGTGAGCTAAGGATTTTTGGTTTTTTTCGTACCTGGCCAATGGTATCAATCCAAAGGATATTGCTCTGCTCAAATTTAAGAACATAGTGGGTGAATACCTGGTCTTCGAAAGGGCAAAGACGGAAAAGTCAACCCGCAGTGATCCTCGTCCGATTTCAGTTTTCCTTTCCGAGGATTTACTAGCAATTATGGATCGATGGGCGAACAAGGATCAAAACCCCAATCAATTTATTTTCCCGATTCTTTCTAGCGGTCTGACTCCCATGCGACAATATGAGCTGATCGAACTTTTCATTGCCTCCATCAACGACTGGATGAAAAAAATAAAAAAGAAGGTTGGTATCGAAAAATCTGTGACGACCTATTTAGCGCGGCATACCTTTTCTACCGTGACGGTCCGGTGCCAGTACGGAATTGATACAGGAATCGCTAGGACATACCAATATTAAAACCACAGAAAACTACCTGGACAGTTTTGAAAAGGAAGTAAAAAAAGAATTTGTCGTAAAACTTATTGCTTTTAGCCAGGCTGGCGGGAGCACTTCCTAGTGTTTAACTTTACTACATACTGAATGAAAAAGGAATTGCATTTTACCATTGACAAGATCACCAACAGCATTGAGGAAGTCTTGAGCGGTACCAGCTTTGATACTGAGGTTGGGCAGGTTACTAAGGAGGAGATTCGTAGCGTGCATAAAAAGACGGCTGGTTTTTTAATTGGAAACAGGAGTATAAGGAAGCCGGCCGCTCAATCTATAAGTTGACACTGGAAGGCGATAATGACATTCAAGGGCTGATCAGTATCGAGCCGGTCCCTGACCAGCACTACATCGAAATGCATCTGATTGAAAGCGCTCCCCACAACTTTGGCGCCGCCAAGCAATATGCAGGCGTAGCGGGTAACCTGGTTGCTTTTTGCTGTAAGATGAGCTTTGAAATGGGCTTCGATGGATTCGTCGCTTTTACCGCGAAAACGGATCTCGTGGGCCACTACACGAAAACCCTTGGCGCTCAGGTGATTTACGGGCAAAATCGAATGGCTATTGCTACGGAATCCGCAAAAAATTTAGTAATTCGTACTATAAAGATTACTTCGATGAAGAATAAGGAGAAATATCAAAAATTGGATGAGGTCGGGATTGTGGGTAGTCAGGGAAAGACCTCCATTGCATTGCAGGCTTACCATAAAAAAAAGACCGGGGAAGCAATCCGACTGCTCAAGGCTGCTGGGACCAGATCCTCTAAAAAGATAGCCGTTTCAGCCCGCTAGACAGGCATGGCGTGCCGAAGCCTATTACACGCAAGTATTGAGTTTATAGTTGTTAATGATAAAACCCACTACTAAGTGGGTTTTTATATTTTTATAAACTCTGTGGAGTTTTCGTCCTCCCTGGTTATGCCTACATTTTTAATTCAGCAGACGGTATTCATTTGGTGTTTTTCCAACTCGTTGTTTAAATAGCCGTGCAAAATGCTGTGGGTATTTAAAACCCAGTTCGTATGCTATCTCGCTCACCGATTTACCTGGATCAAAGATTCGCTGCTTGGCGACGTCAATCACCTTCGTTTGGATATAATCCTGAGCGGTTTTGCCCGTCTCCTTTTTGATCAGATCACCAAAATAGTTGGCAGAAAGATTCAATTCGGAAGCACACCAAGCAACAGAGGGAAGGCCCTGCTGCTGTGGTTGATCTGTTTGAAAGTATTCATTGAGCAGGTTTTCAAAGCGTTCTAAAATTCCCCTGTGAGCAGTATCGCGGGTAATGAACTGACGGTCATAGAATCGCACACAATAGTTAAGAAAAAGTTCGATGTTGGAGACGATCAACCGCTTACTGTGCTTGTCAATCGCATGCTCTAACTCATATTCAATCTTTGCGAAGCAATCCAGAATGATCTTACGCTCCCGTTCAGATAGGTGAAGCGCTTCATTGAACTGGTACCCGAAGAAGGAATAATCCTGTATGTGCCGACCAAGGGAAGTGCCATGTATCAGGTCAGGATGAAAGACGAGCGCATAACCCTTCGGCTGGTAAATCTCACCATTGCTGTTAATGCCCGCCACCTGGCCAGGCGCCAAGAAGACAAGCGTTCCTTCCTGGTAATCATAGACATGTCGTCCATAGATCAGGTCGCCGCACTTCACGTCTTTTAAGAAGACTGTGTAAAAGCCAAAATACATCTTCGATCCCTGGCGAGGGTCAGCCTTGGAGAGGTCCACTACGCTCACCAGCGGGTGACGTGTTTCATTGTTATTAAAACTGTTATACTCACTGATCGTTTCAAAACGCCGCATCTCATCCATATCACTATCATTTAATGAAACAAAGTTACCGCGGAATTCGATGGGTACCTTAGCCCATTCTCCTAATCAGTAATAGTGGTTGATGAAACCGTAATCCGTATACCAATGGGCAGCCAAAATGAAAGGACCTTTGCCACGAAAATAAACCCGAATATGCAAACAGTAACATTGAATAATAGAGTAGAGATGCCACTGCTGGGCTTCGGGGTATTTCAGGTTACCGATTTTAAAGAATGTGAGCGAAGCGTACTCGACGCTATCAGTACAGGGTACCGCCTGATTGATACGGCGGCGTCCTACATGAATGAAGAAGCGGTGGGCCGGGCCCTCAAGCAAATTGGAGTAGCACGAGAGGAATTTTTTATTACTACAAAACTCTGGATACAAAAGAATGGATATGAAGGAACTAAAAAAGCATTTGAATCATCGCTTCGAAAATTGGGTCTTGATTACCTGGATCTATACCTGATCCACCAACCATATGGAGACGTCTACGGGGAATGGCGGGCGATGGAGGAATTCTATAAGGAGGGCAAGGTAAGAGCCATTGGCGTCAGCAACTTTCAGCCGGACCGCCTCATGGACCTTTTGGTTCATCATGAAATCATTCCGGCTGTAAACCAGATTGAGACCCACCCTTTCCATCAGCAACATGAAGCCCATCAATTTTTGTTGGAGAACAAGGTTCAAATCGAATCCTGGGGACCGTTTGCGGAAGGAAAGAATGACATTTTCAAAAACGAACTATTGCTTTCCATCGGTAAAAAGCACAACAAAACCGTTGCCCAGGTGATCCTGCGCTGGCTTACCCAAAGAGGTGTGGTAGTTATTCCAAAATCGGTTCGAAGAGAAAGAATGGAAGAGAATTTCAACAGCCTGGACTTTGAATTGACAGCGGAGGAGATGGAAGCAATTAGGGCCCTCGACACGAAAGCAAGCCTCTTTTTCGATCACCGCGATCCTGCCATGGTAAAATGGCTGGGTGAGAGAAAGCTTGAAGACTGAACTCAGACATAGAAATTATATTAGGAAGCATCTGATAATAGAAAAAAACTGTCGATGCTACTCAACAATTTAACCGATATGAAACCAAGGATATTTTTCACCATAGTATTTTTTCTTGCTGTGACTCACTCGAAGCCTCTGGCAGCACAAGTGGCGAATGACCAATCTAAAATAGCGACAGGGCATTCCAAAGAAGTTGTCATGGCAGGCGTGCAACCCATTAGCTCCAGATATTCTCAAAATCCCTGGACATTAGTCTATGAAGGAGCGATCAACAAAAACGAAAAAGGAAAAGTCAACATCCACCCGGTCACCTACCAGTTGAATGGAATTGCGATTGCGGCTAACATATATACACCATCCAATTACGATCCCTCAAAAAGATACGCAGCAGTAGTGGTGGCTCATCCGAATGGCGGCATCAAAGAGCAAACGGCCGGACTGTATGCGCAACGCCTGGCAGAAGCGGGCTATATCAGTATCGTCGCGGACGCGGCCTACCAGGGAGCCAGTGGTGGAGAGCCCCGTCATACCGATAAACCTGCTAACCGCGTGGAGGACATTCACGGCATGGCGGACTTTATTACCCAGTTTGCAGGAGTTGATCCGAATCGTTTGGGCGTGTTGGGAATTTGCGGTAGCGGTGGCTACACGCTCAAGGCCGTTCAGTCGGACAAGCGCTTTAAAGCAGTGGCTACCTTAAGTATGTTCAATTCCGGTGAGGTACGTCGCAACGGTTTTCAGAACGCACAACTGGCTACCGTGCAGAAGCGGCTCCAGCAGGCAGCCGACGCCCGTGCCAAAGAGAAGGCGACAGGTGAAGTGATGTATTCTGGTGTTGCCAGTATCACAGATGAAGAAATTGGGAAAACTTCCACTGATCTGTACCGGGAAGGATATGAATACTACTATAGAACGCATGCTCACCCCAATTCTACTTTCTTATATACGACCAGCAGCCATTTGGACCTGATGACCTGGGATGCCACTACTCAGATGGACTTGATCGATCAGCCACTGTTGATGATAGCGGGGAGTAAAGCAGATACGAAATACATGACGGACGAAGCCTTTGAAAAAGCGACGAACGCGAAAAGCAAGGAACTATTCCTGTTAGAAGGGGCCACTCACATACAAACTTATTGGAAACAGGAATATGTGAACAAGGCAATAGATAAGTTGGCCTGTTTCTTTGGCAAGCATCTCCAATAAAAGATTTTAAAATTTATGTAAACAAATGACTATGCAAAAAAGAGAATTAGGGAAAAGTGGACTCCAGGTATCAGCGCTGGGGCTGGGTTGTATGGGACTGAACTTTGGCTATGGCAATGCCCTATCAAAAAAAGACGGCATCCAACTGATACGCGCGGCATTTGAAAAAGGAATTACATTCTTCGATACGGCGGAAGCATACGGACCTGGAGACAACGAGGAGCTGCTAGGCGAAGCCGTGGAACCCTTCCGAGATAAAATCGTAATCGCGACTAAATTCGGTTTTAGGGACGGGAAAACAACATTGGGTACGGATAGCCGGCCGGAAAACATAAGAGCCGTGGTCGAGGCATCACTAAAACGCCTCCGAACCGATGTGATTGATTTACTGTATCAGCACCGTGTCGATCCCGATATGCCCATTGAAGACGTGGCAGGCACCGTAAAGGATTTGATCAAAGAAGGTAAAGTGAAGCATTTCGGGCTTTCGGAAGCTGGTGTTCAGACGATTCGTAGAGCGCACGCTGTGCAACCTGTAACAGCGCTGCAAAGCGAATACTCACTGTGGTGGCGGGAACCTGAAGCTGAAATCCTTCCCACACTGGAAGAACTGGGGATTGGATTTGTCCCGTTTAGCCCCTTGGGCAAAGGATTTTTAACGGGCAAGATCGATGAGAACACAACCTTTGACAAGAACGATTTTCGAAATACTGTTCCCCGGTTTTCAGAAGAGAACCGCAAGGCCAACCAGGCATTGGTCGATCTGCTGGAACGCCTGGCCAATGTGATGGATGCTACCCCGGCCCAGATCGCGCTTGCCTGGCTGCTGGCGCAAAGGCCCTGGATCGTGCCCATTCCCGGTACGACGAAAGTTCACCGACTGGAAGAAAACATAGCGTCCAGCGATATATCTCTTAGCAATGAAGATTTAGATCAAATCAATGGGGCACTTTCCGCCATCGAAGTGCAGGGAAAACGCTATAGCGAGCAGGCTCAGAAAATGATTGACCGATAGTAGCGGCTATGGACAACTACGTTTCAATAACCCGTTAATAAACGATTCATGGACACAAAAGAAAAAGGATTGAACCGGCGTGACCTGCTTAAAACCGGTATCGCTCTTGCAGGCGGAGCCATGCTGCCCACTGCCTGCACCACACCTTCCAGATCGGCCTCTGCTTCCGGAACAGGAAGAAAAAATTTGGTAGTGACCGGTCGGCGCAAGCTAGGCAAGCTCGAAGTCTCCAGTGTGGGCCTTGGCGTGCAGAACATGAGCCGAAAGTACACCACAGAGATCCCTTCCCGTGCGGAAATGCATAACATAATTCGCACTGCTTACGATCATGGAGTCACTTTGTTTGATGCGGCAGAAGCGTACGGTCCATTCGAGGTCGAAAAAATTCTGGGTGAAGCCCTCGTTGGGATACGCGATAAGGTTGTGATTGAAACCAAGTTTGGTTGGAACATCGATCAACAGACCGGCCAGCGCTTGCCTGGCCTCGACAGCCGTCCCGATCATATTAAGCTGGTTGTGGAAGGCATGCTCAAACGCCTCCGCACCGATCGGATTGAACTGCTCTACCAACACCGGGTCGATCCGGCGGTTCCCATCGAAGACGTGGTGGGAGCGATCAAAGATCTGATGGCACAGGGAAAGGTGTTGCATTATGGGCTTTCAGAGCCCGGACTGCAAACGGTACGCAGAGCACATGCTGTCCATCCGGTCACGGCTATTCAAAATGAATATTCGCTCCTATGGCGAGGCCCGGAAGAAGCGGTTCTTCCTCTTTGCGAGGAACTCGGTATTGGCTTCTTTCCAGCACATTGGGATCCTAAGCTTAGAATTCCACGTGGACAAGTTGTCGCG
>JADMIO010842015.1_pt1 | contig 29767 bp, 19 predicted proteins | sample 8958161 | NCBI WGS metagenome assembly JADMIO01 (sample SAMN16585339, study PRJNA669376) | soil metagenome | isolation source: Crop rotation soil | place: USA: Cullars Rotation, Alabama | collected 2011 | reverse complement strand
CTTTCCCAGCTTGACGACATTGCCGTTGCAGAGGGAAAGGAGGTTGATTTGAGGGAAGGGACAAAGGAGGCAGGGGTGGACAATATCCCTTTCTTTTCAAAGGTCTTCAATGTCATCAACCAGATGCTTTTTTCCATCAAAGCGGAATCCGTGGCGGAAAGGGCAATCATGCGCCTGAAAGAAGGCAAAAAGCCAGTCATTGCCTTTTCCTCCACGATGGGAAGCTTTATTGAGCAGATGGACAATGGCAACGGCATGGCCGTCACGGACGGCGACGTCATCAATGCCGATTTTGCAGAGGTGTTGCGGAGGGGGTTGGACGGGATACTCCGATATACCGAGATTACCGCCAACGGGGAAAGGGTGTACAAAAAATTTGCGTTGTCGGAACTCCCTGCCGAGACCCAAGCCGAATATCTCCGCATTACAGAAAAGATAAAACAGGTCTCTACGGGAATAACCATCTCACCGATTGACGTCATAATCCGTAAAATCAAGGAAGCGGGCTATTCCGTGGCAGAGGTGACGGGAAGGAAGTACGAGCTTCAGATAAACCCCAAGACCAACCAAGGTCTCATATTGCAGAGAAAGAAGGTCAATACCAATGATGCCTTCCGCCAGTTCAACAACAACGAGGTTGATGTATTGCTCATCAACCAATCGGGAAGCACGGGCGCATCCGCCCATGCGGTTCCCACCGCCAAAGTCCCTGCCGACAAGGTAAGGCAAAGGGTGATGATTGTGTTGCAGGCAGAGCTTGACATCAACACCGAGGTGCAAAAGCGTGGAAGGGTCAACAGGACGGGTCAGTTGATGAAGCCCATCTACGACTATGTGAATTCTGCCATCCCTGCCGAAAAGCGGCTGATGATGATGCTCCAAAAGAAGCTGAAATCATTGGATGCGAACACCACCTCCAACCAAAAGCAAAGCATCAAAATCCTTGACGTTCCCGACTTTTTGAACAAGTACGGGGATAAGATAGTCAAGGACTACCTTATCGAGAACAAGGACATCAACCGATTGCTCAACGACCCCCTCAAACTGGAATCCGCAGAATCGAGCGATGGGAACACCATCGAGGATGCTGCCCATAAAGTGTCAGGGCGGGTGGCGGTGCTTTCCACGAAAATGCAACAGGACTTTTACAACGAGATTTCCAGTTCCTACAACGATTACGTGGAATACCTGAAGCAGATAGGCGAATACGACCTAGAGGTGGAGGAAATGAAACTGGATGCCGAGACCGTTTCCGAAAAAATCATCAAGGTCGGAAAGGGTGGCAACAGCGGGTTCGGGGACGACAGCATCTTGGAAAAGGTGAAAGCCAACGTACTAAAAAAGCCCTTTACCAAGGCCGAGCTTGAGAACCTTGTCAGGGAGGGAAGGGGCGGGAAAGAACCCGTGGCGATGCAGGCAGAACTGAAAGCGGAATACGCTTCGTTTGCCGCAAAAATGCTACAGGAGGAAATAGAAAACAACCAGTCCCACTATGAAGAACAGATAAGGGACATCCCCAACGAAAGGAAGATAAGGAAAATCCCCGCCGAGACCGAAGCATGGCACAGTGCGGTGGCGGCAAGGCAGAACGAACTGCAAACCGCCCATGCCGCCGCCAATGAAAAGCTGAAAAGGACATTTGACAACAAGCGGCACTACATGGAGGGCATTTTCGACTTCTTCTATGTGGGCAAAAGGCTCGAATACCCGATAATGACCTATGATAACGGTCAGGAGCTTGTGCCTGCCGTGTTCTTGGGCTACCTTGTTGACAGAAGGAAAAAGAACCCCTTTGCCCCAAGTGCCATCAGGCTGAGGTTTGCCATTGCCAACTCCAACAAATACTTGGCAATGCCCGCCAGTTATGGCAAGGACATCAACGAAATCAAGGGGGCAAGCCTCAAGGCACATGATTTTGGCATTGCCGATACCCTCGAAAGGTGGGAGATAGCCATCAGGCAAAGCTCGGTGGACAGGCAGACGAGGTTCATCATTACGGGCAACCTGTTACAGGCATTCAGTCTTTTCAAGGGGAAGCTCGTTAGCTATACCACCCTTAGCGGTGAGGTGAAAAAGGGAATACTCATGCCCGAATACTGGGCGCCCGATGACAAGATGGACAACAGGGTGGTCGTGCCGATTGAAAGGGCAATCAATGTCATAAAATCCCTTTCCCACAACGGTCAGATAAATGCAAGCGATGGCATCTCATTTTTCAGGAGCGGGGATGGGTTCAAGATTTTTGTGCCTGCATCCAAGGCGAAGGGCGGCGAGGTGTACCTCAACCCCGACCTGCTGAACCTCGTTGCCAAGAACAACTTTGAAAAGGTGGCTGACAGGATGGTAGCCTACCTTCCCAATGATAACCTTGAGGCTTTCGTAAAGATATTACAGTCTAAGTTTTCAACAAGTGTTACGCTATCAGCAAACCAGTTTGACACCATAAAGGACAGCCTTCAGAAAAAGCCCGTTGCCCAAAAGCCAAGACCCATGCCCATCTATCTTGACAACAATATCAGGATACTGGAACTGGAGGCGGAAGCCCTCTTACTGGAACTCGAACTCTTAAACCTAAAGACTAACCCATGATAAACATAAACAACTATTTCAGGGAAACAGAATCCCTGAATTTTAAGGCCATGCCCGAAGCCATCCAAAAAGGACATGACTACGTGGTCAAGGCTACAAACAACGGTGAAAACTGGAATGCCTACCGCTCAAGCGAGGGTATAAAAAAAGTGATTGATTTGTACCTTGTTGAACTCAACAAGAAGGCGGGCATCCACAAGGAAACCAAGGCTGCACCCGCCAAAGCAGAAAACCCGCCAAGGGCTTTGAAACAAAGACCCGCCAAAACCACCCTGCCCAAAAAGGCAGGGAAAAAGAGCAAAAAAGATAAACCGCAAAAACCCCATGCAAAGGGGGTGGAGCATTTGGGCGAGGACGTAAAGTTCATCAAGCGGTTCTTGGGATTTCATTTGAAGGAAAAATCCCACAAACAGGTCTTGGCATATATCAAATCGTTGCAGAGAGCAATCGTCCAAAAGCTCATTTCAAAGACCTCACGATTTGCCACAGAGGTACGTGAAATTCAGGAAAGCGTGGTGGGGATCTACAACAAGATGGGGGAAACCGCCAAGGTACAGATTAACGCCACGGACTTGGCAAGGTATGTTTCCATTGCTGGGGGCGAGGAGGTGTTTTTGTCGGTCAGGCTCATCAAAAGGTTTATCGGCATGACAGGGAAACCCCTTGAGCATAAGCCCGCCCTCTCATTATTGGAGGCGATTGACAGGGCTGAAAAATCGGGGAGGCTGAAAGGCGACCCCTACGAGGGAAATGTAAAATCCATCAAAAACCTGTTGAAAAAATACCAAAATGGTCAAAAGGTCGTGGTATCAAATGCGGAGCTGAACGGTCTTGAAGGGATTTTGAAGGGGTGTGGCTGTCATAAAAATTCAGTCCGCAAAACTTTAGTCCCTTTAAAAAAGACCAAAAAGCACCGTGGCTTGTCGGGGATAATGACGGCAGAGGAAATCGCCAACCAAGAATTTGACCTTTTGCCCTTTACTGGAAAATGGGAACGACTTATCGGCAGACCCGAAAAGAACTTTACCATGATGATACATGGCGAACCGAGTTCGGGCAAGACCACCTTGATGATGCAGTTCATAAAATACCTTTCATCGTTTGCGCCCGTGCTTTATGTTTCAAGTGAAGAATACGGCTCGGTCACGCTTACCGACAAGGTGAACCGATACCTTCAGCCCATCCCTTCCAATATCAGCTTTGCATCTGCGGTAGTTAATGAAGACCTTTCGGGTTTTGGTTTTGTGGTGCTTGATTCCATTAATGATTTGGGGCTTGACTTGGAGGGGTTCAAGCAATTGAGAGCCGACTATCCTGATACCGCCTTCATCTTCATTTTACAGCACACCAAGGATGGCAACTTCAGGGGCGGCAAGGAATGGGAACACGAGGCGCAGGTTGTCGGGAAGGTCTCGAACGGTGTAATATCCATCTACAAGAACCGCTATGGTGTAAAGGGGGAAATGGACTTTTTTAATTAGTAGAATTAGATTTCTAATTCTTATGGCAATTCAGTTTTCAATGTTCTTAGGATGGCATCAATATCAGAGCTTGAAATTCCTATTAGGGATTTAATGAAAGGGACTTTGACTTCATCGTTGATGATGAACCAAGTAGGATGCCCATTTGATGTTGGATACCCTATGTCAGTTGGCGAATCGTTCCATCTCATAGCAAGAACATTGCTTTCCTCTTCCCATATACCGTAAGCAATTGAAAAATGTTGGTTATCGAATAGAATATCAAGAAGTTGAAATTTCTTGTGGTTAACTTTTTTAGGATTCATAGTTTTTTTCACAAATATAAATTACTTAATGTTAGAAATCATCCAAAAACTTTTGGGTACTGTCGCAGGGGGCGGCGGTATCCTTGACGGTGCGAGGGGCATCATTGATGAGGTGGTCACTTCGAAGGAAGAAAAGGCAGAACTCGAAAGGAAGTTTGCCGAAATGGTCAACGGATTTAAAAAAGACATGACCGAGGCAGAAAATGCTGACAGGGATTCCGCAAGAAAAAGGGAAATCGAGACCACCAAATCAGGGGCAAGGAACATCACCCACAACGTCCTTGCCTACATCGGCGTGGTGGCATTCTTCGGAATCACGGGCTTTATCCTTTCAAGGGGTCTTGCGAGCATGAATGCCGAAACGAGCTTTATCGTGGGCAATCTCACAGGCATGGCGGGGGCAATAGCCAAGGATATCTATGGCTATTACTTCGGAAGCTCTAAGGGCGAAAGGGACAGCCAAAACATTATCACATCCAAAAACAACCAGTAAAAAAAGGAGGCACTATTTTGAAAATCACACCACAGTTTTTCCATTTGACCAAGGACGTGCGCTTCAAGGACAGCACTGACATCAACAACTATTTCTCAGAAAAAACGGGCAAGGGATTTGTCCAATGGTTCAACGAGAACCTTTCCTTCAAAGGGCAATGGAGGGCGATAAAAATGCAAAATGGCTCGGAGGAAGGTTTCAACCAAGTATGGGACAATATTCCCATCATTTTTGGCACACCCTATATCAGCCTTTTGCAGTTCCTTTCCCTCATGGGCATCATCAACACCGAGACTGGCGGCTATGTAAAGCCACTTTCCGAATGGGTGGGCAACCAGAGCAACCCAGGAATTTCCTACGCCTTCAACAAGATTGCGGGGGTCAAGATTTCCTATAACAGAATGGCAGGGAACAAAACAGCCTACTCACTTTTCAATGACCAAGTTTACAAGGAGGCACATGGTAAATTGCCATTGGCTGAAAAGCTGAAGGATACCAATGACAAATCTTGGGACGGGGAAAGATACCCCTTTGGTTTCGGCATTTCCGAAAACCCTGCCGTCACCGGCTTTGTCTTAGAAGCGGACTTTTACAAGTTCAGGGGCAGGGGGCTAATTGGCACGACTGGCAGGGCGAACTACAAAGAGCTTATCAGGTTCATTCTTTCTTACAAAGGAAACGACCCCGTTGTAAACTTCTACAAGGCAAGGTGGCAGGGCAAAGACCTTGATACCATTGCGACAATATCCACCAATGCAGATTGGGACACACTTTTCCAAAAGACAGGGCTTATTATCGCATCGGCGGCAATCGCATTCCACAACCGTGTCCAAAACAACTACCTTTCAAAACTGATACCCATTGAGGGTGTTGAGGCAAACATCTGGTGGATGGGCAAAAAGGTCAACGGTGCGAATGCCTATGCCAACCTTTTTGCCGACAGGATCATCGAATCGGCAAACAAGCTTTATGAATTTTTGGAAAAGGAGGTAGCTATTGCTTGATGAATTTACAATAGAGACTGTTAAGGGCTATCAAGGTTTGGAAAACCTCAATGACGAAGAGGCAAACGAGTTGCTCTTTGCCTTCAAGCGGATGTGTGCCATTGCCCATCAATATTTCCAAAAAAGGAAGTGCAAGCCCTAACCTTAAAACACACAGATGATTAAAATACCAACAACCCATTGAATATCAATGGGTTGTTGGTATTATATTTGTAAATGTCAACTAAAGAGTTAACGCTTATTATTTAATATTATGCTGACAAAAGAAAAACCAAAGAAAGAACCCATACAAATGCCTCTTGGGGGGTTTACATTGGAGAACTTTGCAAGGGGGGAAAGTAAAAAGGTAGTCGAGAAAAAAGGGGGGAACTGCATCATTTATACAAGGGTTTCCACGAAGGAACAGGCGGAAAACAATCTGAGCCTTGTTACCCAAAAAAATGCCTGTGAAAAGTATGCTGAAAGGGAGGGATTGAATATAGTCGGCTATTTTGGTGGTACTTATGAAAGTGCTAAAACTGACGAAAGAAAGGAATTCAACAGGATGCTTGACTTTGCCAAGAAATCAAAACAGCCCATTTATAATATCATTGTTTACTCCACGGATAGGTTTTCCCGTTCGGGAACGAATGCTATTTATATAACCGCACAGTTAAGAAAGGCGGGTATCAGCGTGTTCGCTGTGACACAGCCAACGGATTCAAATACCCCAAGTGGGGAGTTCCAACAAAACCTTTACTTCTTGTTTTCAGAGTATGACAATGCACTCAGGAGGCAAAAGTGCGTTGCGGGGATGAAAGAGCAATTGATTCGCGGGGTTTGGATAAATGCCGCCCCTATTGGTTATGACAGGGTCATAAAAGATGATAAGAAGACCTACGTGATAAACGAGAAAGGAAAACTATTAAAGAAGGCTTTTATGTGGAAGCTTCAACGGGGGATGACCAACGAGGAAATACTCCAAAGGCTTGCAGGAATGGGTTATAAGCTCAGGAAACAGCAACTTTCAAAAATCTTTCGCAATCCATTCTATTGTGGCTTTATAGCCCATTCAATGCTTGAAGGGCAGCTCATAGAAGGCCCACAGGAAAAGCTTGTTTCAAAGGAAGTATTTCTACGGGTCAACGACATACTTGTGGGCAATAAAAGCCCCTACAAGGTTAACGAGGAGAACGACAACTTGCCCCTTAAACGGTTTATCAAGTGCGATGACTGCGGCTCTTTACTTCGAGGCTATATGGTGAAGAAGAAGCGTATTTACTATTATAAGTGCAACAACAATGGCTGCAAGTGTAACAAGAGCGCATTACAGCTCCATGACCAGTTTAGGGCTTTGCTCTCGTGCTACTCGATTGACCAAAAGTACGCCCCCCTTTACAAGGATATGCTTAACGCTTATTTCAACGAGCAGACAAAGACCAATGAGGAAGAAATGGTCAATTACGAGAAAGCCCTGCAAGAACTTGAAAAGAAAATGGAAAGGCTTGAAGAACGGTTCGTGATGGAGGAAATAAACAAAGCCATCTACGAAAAATACCATGCCAAGATGATAGAGGAAAAGCTGATTATAGAAAAGCAGCTCGGCAAAGACGGTTTGAAAAAGTCGAACCTATATCAGTTCATTGATTATGCTTTGGGGTTATCTTCTAATATGCTGAAAATGTGGGAGCAGGGGGATTATGTTCAAAAACAGGCAATCCAAAACCTGCTGTTTCCCGAGGGAATCGCCTATTCTAAGAAAAATGACCAAAGTCGAACCATCAGAGCGAATTCCGTTTTCTCCCTAATCAGCTCTATTTCTATTGGTTCGGACAAAATAAAACGGGGACAACTTGAGCGTTCACTCAAGTTGTCCCCGTTGGTGGAGAATATCGGAGTCGAACCGATGACCTCTTCCATGCCATGGAAGCGCTCTAGCCAGCTGAGCTAATCCCCCTTTTTAAATTGGAGGCTGCGAAATTCCGACTTTTCCCGCAATTTTCAAGCGGAATGCAAAAAATTATAAATTAGGCTTGCTCCCCGGGCGGATGCGCCGCTTCCTCCTAGTTTTTCTTTCATCAACTTGTAGTCGTTAATCATTTTCGAACGGTAGCCTTGATTTTCTAAGAGTTTATTAAGCTCGGCAACTAAGTTTTCGTGGGTCAAATCCTCTTGAATAAGTTCTTTAACCACTACCCTATCCATGATGAGGTTGACTAAAGAAATGTATTTTACTTTGATCAGCCTCCTTGCCAACCATACTGATAACGCTTGCCCCTTATAGCAAACCACCTCTGGCACTTCAAATAGTGCCGTCTCAAGCGTGGCAGTACCACTGGTAACCAAGGCTGCCGCAGACTGCGAAAGCAGGTCATAGGTGCGGCCAAAGGTTATTTCAATGTTTTTACCATTAATGATTTCCTTATAAAAGTCGGCATCCATGGCCGGGGCACCTGCAATAATAAATCTATAATCGATAAAGTCATTAACAACGGAAAGCATGACAGGCAATTTTGCCCTTATTTCCTGCTTTCTACTTCCGGGCAAGAGGGCAATTATCTTTTTGTTCTCTCCATGGGAAGTAAAGGAATATGAAGGGATATATTGGTCAACGGCATCCAGCAGGGGATGGCCCACAAAATGCACTTTAACATGGTGTTTTTGGTAAAATACCTCCTCGAAAGGAAGTGTTACCATCATCAAGTCTACATGTCTCCTAATCTTTTCGACCCTTCCTTCTTTCCAAGCCCATAGCTGGGGAGAAATATAATAGATGGTTTTAAATCCTTGCTTTTTGGCCCATTCACAGATGCGGAGGTTGAAGCCAGGATAATCCACAAAAATGATAACATCTGGTTTCCATTCCGCTATGTCTTCTTTGCATAGCTTGATATTGCGGAGGATGGTACCTAGGTTTGCCAGCACTTCACTGAACCCCATAAACGCCAAATCACGAATATGTTTTACCAAATCCACCCCTTGAGAACCCATTAAATCGCCTCCCCAGCCCCGAAACTGGGCAGCTGGCTCAAGTTTTTTAAGCTCTTTGATGAGGTTTGAGGCATGAAGGTCGCCTGATGCTTCTCCTGCTATAATGTAGTACTTCATCGGATGAACTTTAGGTATACCACAATAGCTGCATAGATAATGGTAGCCGTGATGACGCCACGAGATGCTTTTATTTTATTGTACTGAGTGAAAATGAACACTAAAGCAAGGTTCATAAGACAACCCAATGAGAGCAATGAGGAAAGCATCCCGAACTGTAGGGATACTGCAAAAAAACCTTTGAATGATGTGCCCCCACTCAATAAATGCTTATTGACAAGGTATACGTAATACCCATAGGCGAGTATAATGGGCAAAACTGAGGCCGGTACAAAACCCAATAAAAAGCGGTCCTTTTTAAACATTCAATTTCCATTCATTGAGGTAGCCAATGCTATGATGGGCTGTGAGATCATAATGGACTGGAACTATAGAAACATAACCATTGGCCAAGGCCCATTCGTCAGTATCTACACCTTCATCATAGTTTACAAACTCACCCACTAGCCAATAATATTTGCGCCCATGGGGGTCTGTTCTTTCGTCAAATTTTTCTTCCCATTTAGCGTGGGCTTGCCTGCATATCCTTATGCCTTTAAGGTCTTTGTATGGCAAACAAGGAATGTTGACATTGAGCAATGTACCCTTGGGCAGGGAGGATTCCAAAATCTTTTTAGCAACAAGGCGGGCTACTTTGCTTGCATGCTCCATGTCAGCTCCATGGCTAAATTCAGTGAGGGAAAAGCCTGCCGAGGGTATTCCCTCAATAGTGGCCTCTACCGCTGCCGACATAGTGCCAGAATATATGACATTGATGGAAGAATTGGAACCGTGATTGATGCCCGAAACCACGAGGTCTGGCTTGCGATGGAGCACCCTTGAAACAGCCAACTTCACACAATCGGCCGGGGTGCCCGAGGTTTGAAAACAAGTGATGCCCTTGAAAATACTTACAGGATCAAGGCGCAACGGCTCTGCGACTGTAATAGCATGACCCATACCCGATTGAGGACTATCAGGTGCTACCACCACCACTTCCCCCAATGATTGCACTGCCTTTACAAGGGCAGCAATGCCTGGGGCGGTGATGCCATCATCATTCGTGACCAATATTATAGGTTTCTTCTTCGCCAAATCCCTTTTTTCTGCAAAATTACCTTATATAACCTACAAAAAACAATGGTGGTCTGCTAAAGGGCGAGAAAAGTAATTGAAGATGCTTGTCTACTGCTTCTGCTCGACAGGCAGACTGATAATGAACTCCGTGCCTTTGCCCGGTTGGCTTTCTACTTGTATTTTGCCATGATGTTTGTCGATGATGCCGTAAGAAATAGAAAGGCCAAGGCCAGTACCCTTGCCTACTTCTTTGGTGGTGAAGAAAGGCTCAAATATTTTTTGTTTGATGTCTTCCGTCATGCCCATGCCTTCATCTTTGATCGACACTTTGACAAGGCCGTTGTCAGCGATGGAACTGATGGTAATTCTGCCTGACACTTCATTAGCGTCAATGGCATTGCCAATGATATTCATCAATACTTGGTTGATTTGGCCAGGATAGCAATTGATGAGAGGTATTTTGTTGAGATTTTTTTCGAGATGTATTTTTTTCTCTAACAATTTGTTGTTGAGCAAAAGCAAAGTAGATTCAATGCCTTCGTTGAGGTCGGCATTTTTCCACGAGCTTTCATCGAGCCTACTGAAGTTGCGCAATCCTTTCACGATTTCGGAGGTACGGTTGGCGCCTTCTTCTACTCCTTTAAGGAGGGTAAGGATTTCCTGCATTGTAAAATCAATGTCCATATCAGCCTTCATGGCTTTTAGCTCCTTCATTTTGTCCTCGGGCAATGCGTCACCGATAATTTCATCATACCTCCTAATGAACTCAATAAGATCCTCAATATCCCGGTGGAGGGGCTTGATGCTGCCCGACATAAAATTGACCGGATTGTTAATTTCATGGGCGATGCCTGCGGTGAGTTGCCCTAGAGAGGCCATTTTATCAGCCTGTACCAGTTGTTGCTGTGTTTGGGTAAGTTCGCTATAAGTATTTGAAAGGGTTTCGTAAGCACTGGCATTTTCGAGGGCTGCGGCAGTATATGATGCCAAGGTTCTCAACATATCCAATTGATAGGGTGTGTAGGCATCTTTCTTGAAACTTTGTACGGATATAAGACCAATAACCTCTTCCTTTACCAGCAAGGGGAGGTATATCATTGACGTTGGGTCCTGAGGTTTCTCGCCTAGAAACTGGCCAAAGTTTTTACGATCATGATAATCTTCTATATAATGGTGGTACTCATTTGGCAAGTCATTGATAAATATTTCTTTCCTATTCTCAATACACCAAACCGGGAACTGGCTTTTATCAGCCATACTACGGCTGTAGGCAGGTAATCTTTTAGAATCAATGATGGTCATTTTGTACTCTATCTCTTGCTTGTCAGCATGATATATGCCGATGCCAAAGATATTGGCGTCCATAAGCTTGTTTACATTGTCATACAGGATGTTGAGTATAGTTTCGAAGTTGAGGCTTGAGGTAATATCTTGCCCCATGCTGCTAAGTACACTGAAGTTTTTGTAAGCACCTTCGAGGGCTTCATTTTTTTCTTTTAGCACAACATTGGTAAGGCGGTTGATCTCAGCTTCTTTTTGGAGCCTTTCCACCTCAAATTGCATACTGAGGTTTTTCTGTTTGTTCTCCAGTTCCTCTTTTATTACCTCTGAGCGAAGCTTGTGGAAGAGCTTAAAATGCTCGACAAATCTTGGCAGGTCGTCCAGCTTTTCATAGGCTTCAGCCATTACTTCGTGTACCTTGTATATAGTGCCTTTGATGCCAATTTCTTCGGACACTTTTAAGGATTGTTCAAGAAAATCGATAGCCTTTGGGGTATCTCCATATTTAAGAAAAAACTTACCAAAATGAAGCAATGACACTGCTTCACCCGCCTTGTACCCTATTTCTCTCCTCAAAGAAAGGCTTCTGAAATAATAGTCGCCTGCTTCATGGTACATATCCTTACCGTTGAATACTTCCCCCATGCCAAAAAGGGCATAGGATTGTACCCGCATATCTCCGGTTTCTTCCGCCAGCTTCAGGCATTGCACATAATATTCATAGGCTTTGTCATATTCTGCTAGGCTAATATAGCTTTCGCCTATGCTATCGAGGATGTAAGATTCGGTTTTTTTGTCGCCCGCTTCTATGCTCAGTTCGTGGCCTTTCAGCAAAAAATCAAGGGCTTTTTTGGGGTTTGCCAAGCTTTGGTATACCATCCCTGCCCCGTTGAGTGCTTGGCTTTGGCCGGCCTTGTTGCCAATGGTTTCATTGGCCATTTCAGCGGCAATATAGCTTTCAAGTGACTTTTCATATTCGCCAAGATAGTAATAGATAGTCCCTAAGGAGATGTAGCTTTGGGCTTCAGCTAGCTTGTCGCCCAGTGTCTTGAACATTTCCAATGCCTCCAAAGAACATGACAATGCGGGCTCTAACTTGCTTTGCCAGGTATTGCAAACCCCCATATTCCTGATGGCGTAGGCCAAGCCTTTTTCGTACCTAAGGTTTTCAGACAAAGCCTTAGCCTCGGTGCAAAGCTTAAGTGCTTTCACAGGATCTTTTCTTTGCACTTCCCATGCAATTTCGTTCAGGATATCTATCTTTTCAACATCATCCATCACAATAGGAAGCTTCTCTTCCAGCTCAGCTACTTTGTCCATCGGCAGTGCCTAAATTACTCCTTGTTAATAATTTCTTTCCAAAAATAATGAAATAAGACGGCAGAAATTCAAATTGTGTTTAAGAATGACAACCTTTTTGCTAAAATCATTTACTTGATAGGCATTAAAACTCTAATTATTAATGATTTATTAAATATTATAAAATGTATTACATACCCCTAACTTTGCGGCAATGAGCGCTATGAATATAGTAGGAAGGATAACAGATGGTATGGGGCTGAGGGAAAAACGCACATTCACCTTCCATTTGCTCTACTCTATGCTCGATGGTATCTTGTTGGGCGTCATTGCGCTTAATGAATTCGTATTGCTCAAAAGCTTGGGCGGAAGCGCTGTGCACGTAGGTATCTTCTTTCAGATGGCTTCTTTTTTGATGCCCTTGTCCATCTTCCTTACTTATTTTCTTTCGAGGATCAAGAACAAAAAGAGGATGCTCATTATCATAGCCATCATTACCCGGGGGCCTTTGCTTCTTTTTCTTTTATTTCCCAGGGATGTTGCGGGGCTGGAAAGCTCTAAACTTTACATTTACGCCTTTCTTGGCATATACCTGCTGTTTTATTTTGCATCCCCTATTCTTTTGCCTGTGATTAATCTTTTCCTAAAGTCGAACTATAGGCATGGGAGGTTTGGCAGGCTATATAGTTATGCATTGAGCATCAATCAAATAATGCTGTTTGCTTTTACCCTCATCTTTGGGGCTTTGCTGGATCTTGACAATGATATATATAGATATGTATACCCCATGCTTGGAGTTTTGGGTTTCCTCGGTATTTATCTCCTCACAAAAATTCCCTATAAAGAGCCAGAGCAATTGCCATTCAGCAAACGGCCTTTTGTTGAAGATTTAAAAAATATTTATTTCCATTCCATTGATATATTACGCACCAACCCTGCTTACCGCGATTTTCAAATGGGGATGATGGTATATGGAGCCGGTTTCTTTTTTGTGCTCGCCATATTGCCAGTATACTTGAGCAAGCATTTTGGGCTAAGCTATACGGAAATTGCTGCCTATAAGGATATCCCCATCCTTATTTCCGTGATGATGTTTCCTTTTTCAGGGGCGCAAATGGATAGGCTCGACCCAAGAAGGGTAGCCATCAGGAGTTTTGTGTACATCATGTTTTATTTTGCCTGTTTGATGCTAGCCTTGTTTTTCCCCAATGCTTATGTATTTCATCAATACCGCCTCATTTACTTTGTGTTGCTGGGTTTTATTTTCAATGGCATCTTCAGCGGCAGCATGACCTTGCTTTGGGCTATTGGCTCTTCTTATTTTTCGTCTGCTGGTGATGCTGCAAGATATCATGCGGTGCATGTGAGCCTGACAGGAGTGCGAGGCATTATCGCTCCTTTCTTAGGGGTATGGATATTTTACTTTGGCGGGTACTACGCTTCCTTCAGTTGCTCTATCGCTTGCGAAGCCTTGGCCGTATGGCTAATGGTGAGGTCATTGAGGCGGCGAAAACTGCCCGAACTTGAGCAATAGCTAAAAGATTACCGCTCAATAGCTATAAGCCGTAGCAGTATATTTCATCCCGTTAGCATCAGTAACTATAAGCTCGACTTTACCATGGCCGATTAGGGTTACCGAACTAGAGCTGCCCGGATTCCAAGTGTTATCAGCTACTTTTTTCCACTCGTATACCAATTGCTTTTGCCATACTTGGTCGTTTATGGGCTTGCCGTCTTTAGGATTGGTAAACTTGGCTTCAGCGCCATTGGCAGTACGGGAAATAGTGACATCATAAGGAAAAAAATCAACGATAAATGCTCCAAAATCAGGACCTGTGGCACGGGGCCTCACCATTTTATTGTCAGGTATATCCACGCCGTTTGGTACGGCGATGGAAAGAGCGGCCATTGGGAGGCTAATTTTACCACTGAAGGAGGCATTCTCATATAAAGGCTTGGCCAAAGGGTCGGCAGCATTTCGGAGCCTGTAAACCCTACCATTGGGGATAATGCCAGTCATATCCAAATCGACGGACGATTTTTTGTCCCAGTTGTATGCCATTACATGATACCTGCCGGGCTCCAATTCGTTTTGATTTTTTATGACCTCAGTGCCTGTAGGCATCCCTTCTATTACTTTGCTATTTTTGTCAATGACAGGAAATTCTGCCTTCCAAAGTTTAAAATCAAACTTGCGGACAATCATATGCCCAGAAACATTTTTGTCTTTGTAAGGAAAAGGCGCAGTATTGTCAGGGTAATTAAGGATCATAGGCGTCTTTACATTGCTTGGGAAGTAATAAGTATTATTGTCCCAGCTTTTGACATTGACAAAAGGGAATACTGATTTTGAGCTTGCCACGGTTCTATTGGACAGGTAATCGACTACCTGCAAGCCTTTGTCATAATTTAACACGGTATTATTGGAAAAAACGATGTCGAGGGGATTGAGGATAATGACGCCTTTGTCGCCACCTATGATATAGTTTTGCTGTATGACGAAATCTTTGTTAGGATAGCCCATCCCAAAGCCGATTTCCATGTTTTTGCCATATTTTATTTCATTTGATATTGCTTTATTGAGGCCGGTATATTCGGAGAAATGGCTATAAACTGCATGATTTCCTTGAATCGATACATTGTTGGCAGGCTGATGCCCTCCAACAAAAATATTGGTATTCGCTACCCATTTCCAGTTATCGCCCTTGGTGTAGGTCAAGAATATTGTACCATTGTTAAATGAGAAGTTGTTATCCACATCGTAGTTTCTAATAATACCCCCACCTTGGGTATAAACTTTAATGCCAAATTGAGAATTTGAAAAAACGATATTGCCTTTGATCACCCGTTTGGCATCTGAAGAATCACCATTGGTGTAAATGCCATGCCCATGTGAACGTTCTTTGGAATCGTCATCCTCTTCGCCGGGGCCTCCGTTATAGCCATTAAAATAAATGAGGCATCCTTCGATGTGAATGCCCACTGCGTTATGAAATGCAGTAATGCCGCAGTCGATCATGTCATGTATTACGAGGTCAACGAGCCTTATATCGGTACCGTATACTACAATGCCGCAACCTATATCTAATGTACCGAGGGAATTGGTTTTTCTTTTATCTTGGTGGGGGGCGAACCGATAGGTATTGGAATTGGTGATTTCCAAGCCCCAAAACCAAACATTTGAACAAGCGGCAGTAATATTAAGCACCCCATTTGAGCGACTCACCACTCTTTTTTCGCGCAACAATGAAAACATATTGGCACCATCAAGCACAGGGTTTTCGCCCGGGTAGTTCCTCACGATAATTGGCGCTAAACTAGTGCCGGCTATCTTAACCCTATATGCCGATTGATAAGTAGCATTTTTATCTTTTGGTAAGGAGGTTTTTTCTCCATTGTACCTCCCAGCATGTACCCATATTACATCGCCAGGCTGCACTTTGCCTCCTTGCAATTGCAAAGCAGGATCGAACGCAGTTGTCAAGTCCCAAGCATCAGCCAAATTTTTGCCGGTATGTTTGCCGGCTCCAGCAGGGGTTACGTGCCATTCGGTGGCATTGGCAAAAAAAAGTGGTAGCTGCATCACCAACAAGAGTAAGAAGGCGCAGCATTGGATGTTTATTTTAAGCATTTTCATTTTCTTATCCGTATTGCTTTCCATTATGACAAAAGTTAGACCGAAATATTTCAGAGGATCGACTGGAAAATGAGAATTAGTCCTTTTGGTTCATTTCAAGCCTATTATTGTTATTGCTCAAGGCGGGTTTCGTTAGCGAATTATTGCCTTATTTTGCAGTAAAATGAAGTGCCCTGGGGCATATCGCTGTGAAAAAGATTTTTAAACTTACCACTTTCTCGTTTTTAGGGCCGTTTACTGCCACTTTTTTCGTGATACTATTCATATTGCTCATGCAATTTTTGTGGAAGTATGTAGACGACATGGTGGGCAAAGGACTAGAGTGGTATGTTATTTTGCAGCTCCTTTTTTTTGCGTCTGCTTCATTCGTGCCACTGGCTTTGCCGCTATCAGTGTTACTTTCTTCGATTATGAGTTTTGGCAAACTGGCGGAGAATTATGAATTGATGGCATTGAAAACAGCGGGTATATCCCTAGTGAGGGTGATGGTACCGATGATGACTGTCGTGCTGCTAATATGCGGGGTAGCCTTCTATTTTGCCAACAATGTGATTCCGCGAGCCAACTTGAAATTCAAAGCCTTGCTGTATGATATTCGGCAACAAAGGCCTGCGCTCGACATCAAAGAAGGGGTTTTTTATGGAGGGATTGACAACTACGTGATAAGAATTGGAAAGAAGGATAAGAACTCACAGAAACTTGAAGATTTGCTAATATATGACCATACCAATAGCAATGGCAATAATATAGTAATGACCGCCAAAAGCGGTGACATGACAGTGACAAAGGACAAAAAATGGCTGATAGTGAACTTATATAATGGGCATCGCTACGAAGAAATCGATTCTAAAAGGCCGGATAAGCCCACTTTCCCAGCTTCCAGGCTTTCGTACAAGAGTTACAAGATGGTGCTAGATTTATCGGGGTTTAAATTTTCGAGGACTAAAGAAGACCTTTTCAAGGATAATTATGACATGCTGAACGTTGCTCAGTTGCAATTTTATATTGACTCGCTGAAAGAAGGCCTTTGGCAAAAGCAAAAGGAGGTAAAGACGTTTACACAGCCGTATTTTCAATTTTACAGGGATACCAGCTACTATTATAAAGCGACGGTGACAGCCCCAGCCCTCGCTGAAAAGAAAAGTTTTATACAGAGCTTTCCCAAGCAAGAACAAAAACTATTGCTTGGCCGTGCCCATAGCAGTGCGAGTGTGGTAAAAGAGCTCTTCAGGATGCAAGCGGAAAGCATGACCAATTATAGAAAAACGATAGCAGCATACGGCATTGAGTGGCATCGAAAATTTACACTTTCACTTGCCTGTCTCACTTTATTTTTCATTGGTGCACCATTAGGGGCCATCATTAGGAAGGGAGGGATAGGTATGCCAACTGTGGCGGCCATTGTGATGTTTGTAGTTTTCTACGTTGTGATGATAGTGGGAGAAAAATCGGCTAAAGAGGAAGCCCTTAGTGTAGTAGTAGGTATGTGGCTGCCCATCATGGCATTGACACCTGTTGGATTTTTTCTTACCTATAAAGCGAATAGGGATACTATTACCAAGGCATTTGTCCTAAAGATGTTAAAGATTTTTTCATTATTTGGTGGAATGCGCATAAGAATGGAAGCTGCACCCACCCTGAACAAAGAATTGGAAGAAGATGAAAATCCTCCAACTCTGTAACCGCGTGCCCTACCCGCCTAAGGATGGCGGGGCTATTGCCATGTTCAATATGACAAAAGCCTTGCATCAACAAGGTTGCGAGATCAAGTTATTGTGTTTAAACACGAGGAAACATTTTGTGGATGCTGGCGAATTGCCAGAAAAGTTTAAATCACTAGCTGATTTTGAGGCTATTAATATCAATACTGATGTAACACCAATTGATGCGTTCAAAAATATATTTACCAGAAAATCCTATCACATAAGCCGCTTTTTTTCAGATGCATTTGCAGATAAATTAAAAGAAGTATTACAAAGAGGGAACTTCGACATTATTCAACTAGAGGGATTGCATATCAGTGTTTACATGCCTGTTATCAAGCAATACACAAAGACTCCTATAGTACTGAGGGCCCATAATGTTGAACACATTATTTGGGAGAGGTTGGCAAAGAATGAAAAAATAGGCATTAAAAAGTGGTACCTAAAGATGCAAGCCGGGAGGTTAAAAAAGTACGAGCTTGGGGTACTAAAGGAATTGGATGCAATAGTGGCTATTACCAAGGAAGATGCGCAGATATTCAAGAAAGAGGGATTTAAAAAACCCCTAATTGTTTCCCCAACCGGGATGGATGTTGAAAGCTATCCTTATGAACCTGAAAAGCAGGCATGGCCTAGCCTTTTTCATTTGGGCGCATACGATTGGATGCCTAACCAACAGGCCATGAAGTGGTTTGTGGAGGAAGTATGGCCGAAAATTCATGCTGAATATCCTTTGGTAAAATTCTATATCGCGGGTAGGAATATGCCTGATTGGATGAGGGAATGGAAAATAGAAGGAGTGGAAATAGTGGGGGAAGTGGAAAATGCAATATCTTTTATCAACTCAAAGTCAATGATGGTAGTGCCCTTGCAAAGCGGTAGTGGCATGAGGATAAAAATTATAGAAGGAATGGCATTGGGCAAATGTATCATTTCGACAAGCATAGGCGCTGAAGGCATTGACTATGAAGATGGTAAAAACATATTGATAGCTAATACTCCGATTGAGTTTCTTTCACAAATAGCGAGGTGTATTGGCGATCGCGTAATGAGTTTGGAAATTGGGAGAAACGCCCGCAAACTAGCAGATAAAAAATACAGCAATCAACGTCTGGGCAAAGAATTGGTGGAGTTTTATAAGGAGGAGCTATTATGATTGTTCTTGAAATCCTTTTTTGGCTTTCAATGGCATGTATGTTCCATACTTACCTGCTGTTTCCAGCTATTTTAGAATTGCTAGGCAAAGGAAGAACCCAAAATAAAGACATTTATTCGCTTGAAGAGGAGCTTCCAAAAGTGACTATATTATTGGCTGCCTATAATGAGGAAAAGGTCATCGAGCAAAAAATAAAATCTACCTTTAATACGGGTTATCCTCTTGATAGGATTGAATTTCTAATCGGTTCTGATGCCTCCACGGATGGCACCAATGGCATTGTCAGAAAATACAGTCAGCAGTATCCTCAACTAAAGTTATTTGAGTTTGGTGGCAGGACTGGAAAGGCAGGAATTATCAATCAGCTTGCAGCAAGAGCCACGAATAAAATACTGATACTCACAGATGCCAATGTATTCTTTAAACAAGATACCATTTACCATCTAAGCAAGCATTACAAAAACGAAAAAGTATCACTGGTTGGCGGTAATATACTGAACGTCAGGGTAAAAAAAGATGGCATCTCTGTACAGGAAAAGGCCTATTTAAACAGGGAAAATCGCATAAAATACTACGAAGGAATTATTTGGGGCACGATGATAGGAGCTTTTGGCGGTTGCTATTCGGTGAGAAAAAGCCACTATGCACCAGTGCCACCAAAGTTTTTCATGGATGACTTTTATATCACTATGAATGTATTGGAGAAAAAAGGAAAAACCATCAACGAACTTGAAGCTACTTGCTACGAAGATGTATCTAATAAAATAACCGAAGAGTTTAGACGAAAATGGAGGATTTCCATCGGCAATTTCCAAAATCTTGGCAGGTACAAACACCTTTTGTGGCACTTTAACGGGTTGGCTTTTTGTTTTTGGTCGCATAAAGTATTGCGATGGCTTGGGCCTTTTTTCTTGTTGCTGATGCTAATATCGGCAGGCGTATTGGCTACGCAAACTCTTTTTTATTTGGCAGTGTTACTGGCACAAATTGGGCTAATGTTGCTGCCCTTGCTCGACTGGCTGTTGAAAAAGCTAAATTTGCATATTCTATGGCTCAGGTTTATCAGCCATTTTTACTTGATGAACCTAGCCCTACTGATTGGATTTTTTAAATTTATAAACGGAGTAAAATCAAATGTCTGGACACCTACTCAACGGTACCAATAAGTCAGTTTTCAATACTATCCCTGAGGCCATTGAAGATATAAAACAGGGCAAGCTTGTGATAGTTGTGGATGATGAAGACCGGGAAAACGAAGGCGATTTCCTGACGGCAGCTGCCAATGCCACGCCTGAGGTCATCAATTTCATGTCGAAATACGGAAGGGGCCTTATATGTGCCTCCGTGGTAGAAAGCCGGTGCGATGAACTCGGACTTGAAATGATGGTGAACGACAATACTGCCTTGCATGAAACCCCTTTTACTGTAAGCATCGACCTAAAGGGCCATGGGTGTACCACAGGAATTTCTGCACATGACCGATCTAAAACCGTTTTAGCATTAATTGACCCTGCCACCAAGCCAAGTGATTTTGGAAGGCCTGGGCATATTTTCCCACTTAGGGCCAAGGCTGGAGGGGTGCTTAGAAGGGCTGGCCATACGGAAGCAACTATAGATCTTGCAAGGTTAGCTGGATTTGATGCAGTAGGCGTTTTAGTAGAAATCATGAATGATGACGGTACCATGGCGAGGTTGCCAGACTTGATAGAAATTGCCAAAAGGTTTGATTTAAAACTTATTACCATCAAAGATTTGATAAAGTACCGGATGGAGCAAGAGTCTTTGATAGAAAGGATGATCGAGGTGAAAATGCCCACCGAATGGGGGAGTTTTATCTTGAGAGCCTATAAGCAAACTACCTCGGGCGAAATACATCTTGCGCTGTTAAAAGGCGAATGGGAAGAAAATGAACCGGTATTGGTAAGGGTGCATTCTTCCTGCGCTACAGGGGACATTTTTGGCTCATGCCGTTGTGATTGCGGCACCCAACTGCACCATGCCATGGAAATGGTGGAGAAAGAAGGAAAGGGGGTCATCCTTTATATGAACCAAGAAGGTAGGGGAATAGGCTTGCTCAATAAATTGATGGCCTACAAGCTACAAGAGCAAGGGCTTGACACGGTGGATGCCAACATCAAACTTGGTTTTCAAGGAGACCAGAGAGACTATGGCATCGGTGCGCAAATATTACGAGACTTGGGTATCTCAAAACTAAGGCTCATTACCAACAACCCTGCAAAGAGGACTGCCATAGAAGGCTATGGCCTTGAGATAGTAGAGAAAGTGCCCTTGAAAATAAAAGCCAATAAGCACAACGAAACCTACTTAAAAACTAAAAGGGACAAGATGGGGCATGAGCTAGGGGATATATAAATTATTAGCCCTGCTATCAGACCCGCTGAAAATCCTGTTATAGAATAGCTTACTTAAGAACCTGGTAGATAATGAGGCTGGATACATAGGCCAGCCCTGACATGTAAAAGAACTGAATAAAGGTCCACTTGGCGGAGCGGGTTTCTTTGTAGGTGACTGCGATAGTGCTCATGCACTGCATGGCAAAAACATAGAATATAAGTAGGGATAATACTGTGGCAGTTGTATAAACGGTCAACCCTGTTTGTGCATCCTTTGACTTTTGCATGTTTTCTTTCAACTTGCTGTAATCAGGATTATCGCCTTCCAGCCCATAAATAGTGGCTACTGTACCCACAAATACCTCGCGGGCTGCAAAAGAAGTAATCAAAGCAATACCGATTTTCCAATCATATCCCAAAGGCCTGATGGCTGGCTCGATGGCGTGGCCGATTTTGCCAGCATAAGAGTTCTCAAGTTTTTCAGTACGTATATGTTGTTGGATTTCCTCAGCTTTCATTGTTGAAACCACCTCTTTTGATTGGTACTTTTCATTGATTTCTGCAAACTTGCCAGGGGGGCCGTAAGAAGCCAAGAACCAAAGGATGATGGAAATGGCGATGATGATTTTGCCCGCTTCGGCCACAAATGATTTTACCTTGTTATATACTGTATAGCCAATGTTTGACCAATTGGGTGCACGATATACTGGAAGTTCCAAAAAGAAATACTGCTTATTTTTTACCTCAATGAGGGTGCTAAAGAGAAGTGCCCCACCCATGGCGGCGGCAAAACCAAGTACATATAGCCCCATGAGGGCTACGCCCTGCATATTGAGAATGCCATAAAAGAAGGATTTGAATGGCACAATCATGCTTATCAGGAGGATATATACCGGTAGCCTTGCCGAGCAACTCATCAAGGGGGTGACCAATATGGTGACGAGGCGGGCATTTCGGTTTTCGATGCTACGGGTAGCCATAATGGCCGGGACTGCACACGCGGTACCGGATATAAGTGGTACTACCGACTTGCCATTCATGCCAAAGCGGCGCATAATTCTGTCCATCAGGAATGCCACGCGAGCAAGGTAACCTGTTTCTTCCATAATAGAAATGAAGAAAAACAGAAATGCGATCTGAGGTATAAAGACAATCACGCCACTTAACCCTGCAAGTATGCCATTGGAAAGAAGATCATTGAGGATGCCCTCTGGCAGGGCGGCTGAAAGTTTGGAAGAAAGGTAGCTGAAGGAAGTAGAAATAAGCTCCATAGGGTAGCGGGCCCACACAAAGATTGCCTGAAAAATAATGAAGAGCGTGATAAAAAAGATAATGTAGCCCCAGAACTTGTGGGTGAGCACAGCATCCAATTGGTCTTGTCTCTTATTGAACTTGCCTTTTTTGTCAACAGTCACACAGCCAGACAGTATTTCGGTGATGCGCTTGTATCTGTAGAGTAAATCTTCACGTTGGCGGGTGCCTGAGTCGAAGAGATTGTTTTTTTGTAGCTCAAAAAGTATTTTTACATGATGGGCAGGGGCGGCTAGCGCTTTTACCGCCTTATGTAGCTTAAGCACTGCCTGATAAGAATGGCTGCTTTCCAGCTCTTGCAAATATTTATTGGCTGGGTCGGCCTCGTTCTCTTCAAAAAAACCGTTTGAAGAAACGGCCCCACCCTCTTTGATTTTGTCAATGATGAGATGAATGCCTTGCTTTTTACGCGCATTGGTGGACACGACTGGGATGCCAAACTTGGCACTAAGGCATTCCAAATCAATTTTGATTCCTTGTGCTTCTGCTTGGTCAGCCATGTTCAACACCAAAATGGTAGGCAGGCGCAGGTCGATTATTTGCGTAAGCAGCACGAGGTTTCTTTTCAAATTAGAAGCATCTGCCACAAAAACCACTAAATCAGGATGATGGGAGTGGTTGGTGTTCAATAATACTTCATAGGGCACTGCTTCATCGGCTGATTTTGGGAAAAGGCTATAAGCACCGGGGAGGTCAGTCACCTCCACTAAGGTATCATGCATTTTGAAATAGCCAGTGCTTTTTTCCACGGTGACCCCTGGGAAATTGGCAATTTTTTGATTGAGGCCTGTAAGGGCGTTGAATACGGAAGATTTACCGGTATTGGGGTTTCCGACTAGGGCTATCCTCAGTTTTTTAGTCACGCGGAAATAAGTTTTACTTTAATGGCACGCGCTTCAGATTTGCGGAGCGAAATGAGATTTCCGGAGACTTCTATGGCGATAGGGTCTTTGCGAGGAGCTGTTATTTTTACCAACAGCACTTCCCCGGGCAGGCAGCCCATCTCGATAAGCTTAAGGCCAGCGCCTTCATCGCACAATTCCACTATTACTGCCCTTTGGCCAAGCTTCAGTTCGCTAAGAAACATTGCCGTTATTTAGATTAATTCTAAAGTACGAAGGTATGGGTTTTTCAGGGATTTGTGAAATTATTGGTGTTTTTATCGAATGGTGAAGGGGTTTCCCAAGGGGTGCAACTATTTGAGCTGTTTATCAATCAGTAAAGATGAAATGGAATTATTATGGTAGATTATTGCTTGTATAGGCTTGAAAAGAATTAAAATTTCATTAATTTTACAAGTTAAATCATCATTACCGCAAAAAATAGCTTCGCACTGATGAAGACCGCTCTGAGGATCATATTTTTTCTGCTGCTTTTGGGTAGGGTGACAGGGGCTTTGGCGCAGTGCGGAACTGTAGATTTTACAGCGAATGTAACCAAAGGGTGTTCTCCATTGATTGTTACTTTTAAGGCTGTTGGGGCAGGAGGTAGTAGTAGTATTTATTCTTGGGATTTCGGTAGCGGCCCTGTTACTGGATTTGATAGCATCCAGAAAATTTTCACACTTTCTGGGAAGTACAATATAAAGCTTACCGTAAAATTATCGAGTGGGGTTACATGTAATGTGACTAAACCCAACATGATTGAAGTTTTGCCTACTCCTTCACCAAGTATTAGTGCGAACCCAGGGCAGATAATATGTAATGGTACAAAAACGGTCACCTTTACCGACAATACTTTGGATGTACAAGACAGGCAGTGGGTCATAGATGGAAATACTTACTCAAAAGCAAATGCAGCCATTTCCTATACTTTTGCAAGTGCAGGCAACAAAAGCGTGGCTCTGAAAGTAACGAACAGCTATGGCTGCACTGGAATATTTTCAGACAACAAATTCGAGCAATTGCATGACTCAGCCGAAACGGAGTTTTGTGCAGATGTTACCCGAACAGCTACCCTCTTTCGGGCTAAGTTTACTGCTTTTGTAAATGCGCCTGGAAGGAGCATTGCAAAGTACCAATGGAGTTTCCCCGGGGGATTGCCCTCAACAGATACTGGTAAGATAACCAGGGATATTGTATATGCCAACAATAAGAAAGCCTATGATGTGACCTTGGTAGTAACCATGACGGATGGCTGCACTTATACATGCCGGCGCATAAGCTACATACAGCCCTACGTTTCTTATCCTTATGATACGGTGTGCATTAATCAGGTTTTTGTGGTGGGCAACTTGGCAGCCAACAATGGTAAATCCTATTTTGGTTATCAGTTTACAGGGGCTGACCAGGTAGACCCATTTTCCAATAAAATACGCTATACCTCGGCAGGGAAGTTTGACCTTGGATTTACTTTCAAGTATTCGCAAAAAGGATGCACTACTAACGTAAGCTACCCTAGCTACATCAACGTTATTGGACCCAAAGCAGATTTTTCCGCCCCCGATAGAGCAGGCTGTGCAGTACCCTTCAAGGTAAAATTTGAAAACAAATCCGATCCATTCGGGGCCAAAAATGTAAAATATACCTGGCGTTTTTATGATTCCAATAAGGTAGAACTAAAGGGATCTCCTATCGGCCCTACGGCCAATAAGGATACTTCCTTTATTTTTAAGGCAGATGGAAAGTATACCGTAAAGCTATACGCTACGTGTTCCAATGGCTGCATAGATTCGGTAGTAAAAGCAAACTACGTGACCATCAGCCAGCCAAAGGCTGATTTTAATTCTCCTAAAACAACCCTTTGCCTTGGGGAAAAAATCGTTATCACGAATGAAACACGACCCATTGAGGACCCCGTAAACCCTTATACATTTCTTTGGAACATCCAACATGCAGATAGCAGCAATATCTTCTATTCATTTACCTCTAAAACCCCAACCTTTATCCCAACCGTACCGGGAAAATATCATGTGACCCTTATTGTAAACACCGGTAACTCATGTGGCGACACCATCAAGAAATGGTTTTTCTTTACCGTATATGGGGCTATAGCCGATGTTACCATTGACAAGTTTGGAGGTTGCCCGCCCGTGGCTGCACGGCTTGTGAGCAACGTGAAGTACAAATACCCTAATTCCCCTTACGATAAGCTCACGTACAGATGGGAAGTAAGTCCTGAATCTGACGCAGATGTATGGAACCCACCGGGACAGTTTACGGGGGTTACCTTCAATAAAAGCGGATGTTATGATGTAAGATTATTTTTATACGATAGCAAAGGCTGTACTACCATGGTGGAAAAACGAAACATGATGTGCCTCGGCGTAGGCTCTGCCTTTGATGTAGACTCCAACAATTGTATCGGCGATGTAGTGAATACCCACAACTATGCTGACCAATCACCCGATCACTTCAAGTGGTCAGTAACGCCGGCTTCGCTGGCCACCATTATTCCCTCGGATACGGTGAAAGACCCCCAAATTATTTATCATAAGGATACAACCTTTATTATCAGGCTTATCACCTCAAAAACCTATGCGGGGAGTACCTGCTATGACACTTCCGAAAAAGTCATCAAGTTCAAACTGCCAAAGGCAGACTTCACCACTGGCATTACCAAGGCTTACTGTGCCCCCCACATTGTCACTTTTACCAATAAGTCAACACGTTCCCAAAAATGGTTTTGGAATTTTGGGGATGGTGATACCCTCACTACTACCAACCCCAACCCTACCCATATTTACAAAAAGAACAATGTGAAAGGCTTCGTGGTAACCATGATAGCATTTGATACCGCCAGCGGATGCTCGGATACGATGGTAAAGCAAGGCTTTATTAAAATAATCGGGCCAGTACCTCAGTTTTCAATAGATAAAAAACTTGCTTGCGACAGCGTAGTAGTCCATTTCAAGAATCTTAGCTCAAATGTTAAAAAGTACCTGATCGACTATGATGATGGCAGTTTTCTCGATACTTCCCTTGCCGCTTCTCATTCTTATCATTTGTCATCACTTGTGGCTGATTCGATGATATTTCATCCTGTGATGATTGCCAAAGATTCAGCGGCTTGCCAAGCAGTATATCGTGATACTATTAAAATATACCGGTCCTCCAGAGCCAATTTTTCATCGGACAAGGTGGAAGGTTGTGTACCATTGACAGTGAAGTTTGAAGACAAATCATACAATGCAGTGAAATGGTATTGGGATTTAGACAATGATGGCACTATCGACGATACGGCACAAAACCCAACTCGCACATACAGCAATTCAGGCAAATACAATGTTAAGTTGATTTCAGAAAACCGAGCTGGTTGCGTAGACTCTACCGTGAAGCAAGGCTATATTACTGTGCTCGACTATCCCACAGCAAGCTTTGCCATGAGCGCGAAAAGGATATGTGGCGAGGAGAAGATAAACTTCACCAATCTCACCACTAGCTATAGTTCTTTAAAAATAAGCTATGGCGATGGCAGCCCTGATGAAACAAAGCTCACTTCACATATATTTAAGTTCACGGCTACAGGTCAAGATTCACAGTTGATTGTAGTAAGGCTCACCGCCTTCAATAGCACGGGGTGTAGTGATGAGTATACGGATACTGTGGTGGCATTTGCCAACCCTCAAATTGATTTTAACCAAACTCCTTCCTCAGGTTGTGCACCATTGACCGTAAATTTCACCGATAGCTCCACCAACAGTGTAGCAAGAATGTGGGATTTTGAAAATGACGGTATCAATGACGATAAATCTGCTAGTCCCGTATTTACCTATTCGCCTGGGCTGCATTCAGTTAAGTTGACCGCTACCTCTAAATATGGATGCACAGATTCATTGGTAAAAACCAATATCATTGATGTGAACGAAGTGCCAAAAGTTGATTTTGGCGCATCTGACACAGTAGTTTGCATGGGTGGCACCTTAAATTTTTATGACAAAACTACCCCCCAAGCTAAATTAAAGGCTTGGGAATGGTTTTTTAACGAACCGAAGATATCGCCTGATTCAGTGAGCGGCCAAAATACTTCCTTTACTTTCTTTACCCAAGGCTGGCATAATGTGACCCTAAAGGTATGGGATGATAAAGGGTGCAAAGGCATAACGACCAAAAAAGCCATCTATGTAGAAGATACCCTACCACCTTTGAATGCCGATATTTTGTACGCCTCTATCGGGCAAAATGGGATGCCTCAGGCATGGTGGAACATGAACAAAGTATATGATTTTCAGAAGTACATGTTATATAGGGACGGGGATACAATACCTGTATTCACTTCCTTTAATAGACGTGATACTGTTTTTTACGATTTGGATGCAACCCTGAAGCCTGAACTTCAATCTTACTGTTATTCAATTCAGACTATGGATAAATGCGGCAACATATCAGGGTTATCAAATGCCCATTGTACCATTGTTCTGGAAGTAAATCCTACCTCACCTGTTGCGAACACCTTGAATTGGACGCCTTATAAGGGTTGGCCTTCAGTAAAAGAGTATCAAGTATACCGAGCTGATAGCGGAGGAAGCTATACTATGGTAGGCACCGTTAACGGCACTACCTATAGCTATATAGATACTGGATTATGTGATAAAAGTTATAGCTACTACATAATGGCGGTACACCCTAACGGCCTTTATTCGACTAGAAGCAACAGTAGCTATGGGCATCCCCCTTATGTGTACCAGCAAGGCCCCATTGTGCTCAAATATACCACTGTAGTAGACAATAGCGCAATCATGACCCGATGGAGCAAGGGCACCCAACCCAATGTGAAATACTATATAATAGATAGGTACAGCGAACCCAATGGCTGGCTGAATGCCTATGCCCTCAGCAATACTACGTATTTTATTGACAACAAGGTAGATGTAGAAGAAAAAAGCTATACGTACCGCATCAAAGTGGAAGACGAGTGCGGAAATATAAGTGGATTGAGCAACGTGGGCACCTCCATCCTTCTGCGGGCCACTATTGAAAATGATAAGGTGAAGCTGCATTGGAATCCTTACGTCGACTGGGCCCAGGGGGTAAACTCTTACATAGTACAAATACGAGGTGCAAACAATAGTTTTAAAACCATTGCAAACCTGAGCTCAAGCGACACTGTATGGATTGATGATTCTATCCACCAGCGCATTGACACCGCCTATTGCTATAGGCTACTAGCAGTGGAGAACAAGCCGCTGCAAGATAGCAGCATATCCAATATTGCTTGTGCGGTATTGCCTTCGCGTATGTTCATTCCTAATGCCTTTAGCCCCAACAGCGATGGCATCAACGATGTATGGAAGGTATCGGCCCTTTCCATCTATAACCTCACTAAGGAGCCACTCCTCAATTTTAGCATGAAAATCTACACGCGATGGGGTGAGCGGATATTTGAGGGCACGAGTCTTTCCGATGGCTGGGACGGCACTTTAGATGGTAAAAAAGTGCCGGAAGATGTTTATTTCTACGTCATTAAGGCAGAAGGGATTGACAAAAAGACTTATTTCCTTCATGGAAACATCACGCTGATGAAGTAAAGAATTTGGCGGGCGCATAATTTTAAAAATAAAAAAAACTTGTATCTTGCGTTCCTTAAAATGAGAGTACTGTAAGATTACAAGCAAAAGCGAATCTCGGTTTAAAAAAATACAATAAATAACATTCGGAATGGTGAGAAGATTGACATGGAATTCCTTTTTATGGTTAGCTCTGTTTATGTTACCTGTTTTAAAATCATCAGGGCAGGGGTGTACCAATCTGGATTTTAATTTTGTTAGGCAGGGGTGTCCTCCTACGTTTAAGGTGACCTTTAACGCTACAGGCATTGACTTGAAGCGCCCACATGCCACCTATTGGGACTTTGGTGATAGCGTAAACGGAGTACCAACGGGCTACCAAATTGCTGGTGACACCACTTTAAAATTTTATACTGCTCCTGGAACTTATCATATAAAGCTCCAAGTGCTTTTTACCGATAGCAATACCACCTGCACAGTAGACAAACCAGGTGCCCTAAGTGTTTTGGGAGCTGCCCAAATAAAATTTTCTGCGGATAGGACCCTTGCCTGTGATACGGGGAAAG
>JADMIO010970543.1_pt1 | contig 29771 bp, 36 predicted proteins | sample 8958161 | NCBI WGS metagenome assembly JADMIO01 (sample SAMN16585339, study PRJNA669376) | soil metagenome | isolation source: Crop rotation soil | place: USA: Cullars Rotation, Alabama | collected 2011 | reverse complement strand
AGAACGCCGACCGCCGCGCCCGTAACCGCTGGCGCCTTCGGGCGCTGCGCGACGCGATGAAGGAGTTCCTCGACAAGCTGGCCCACGGGTCGGTAGAAGAGGCTCGGGAGTCCTGCCGCAAGGCCGCGGCCATCGTGGACCGCACAGCGCAGAAGGGCGTGATCCACAAGCGGCAGGCGAGCCGGCGGAAGAGCCGTATGAACGCGCGGCTGAAGGCCAAGGCGACCGCGAAGGCCTGAAGTCAGCGGCTACGCCGATAGTTGCCGCCCCATTTGGGGCGGTTTTTGTTGGCACTGGCGCCGCCGCACGCCGCTACGCTACGGCCGCATGGCTCGCGGGCAGCTCCAGATCGGCGAGGTGCGCCCGCCGGCGCGCACGAGCGGGGCGCGTCTGCGGGGCGGGTATGGAGTTCTCTCGACGCGCCCGCTGCACATCCTGGCGTTCCTGTCGCCGCTGATCCTGCTGTACGAGCTGGGGTCGATCTTCTTTCTGTCCGACTCGAGCGGGCAACTGGTCGAGACCATTCGGGCGTGGAAGATCCTTGCGGGCTTCTTCGAGGCATTCGGGGTCGCGGGGATCTACCTGCCGGGCGTGGCCTTGGTCACGGTGCTGCTCGTCTGGCACTTCCTGGAGCGGGACCGATGGGCAGTGCGCCCGGCGGTCCTGGCCGGGATGTTCATGGAGTCGATCGGCTGGGTGCTGCCGTTTCTGGTGCTGACGGTGTTGCTCAGGCGGGCGCTGCCGGACCATGTGCTGCCGGCGGCTGCGGGGAGCACCCCAGATCTTCTGGCGATGCCCTGGCAGGCGAAGCTGACCATTTCAATCGGGGCGGGGCTGTACGAGGAACTCCTGTTCCGGATGATTCTCATCGCGGGGGTGCACCTGATCCTGGTGGACCTGTGCAAGTCGGGGGAGCTGATCGGGCGGGCGGTGGCTGTTGCCGTCTCCACGGTGGCCTTTGCCCTGTACCACGATGTACGGCTGCCCGGTGGGGGGGTGAACGCCGGGGCGCTCCTGTACTACCTGGTGGCGGGGCTGTACTTCGCGCTCCTGTACCTCTTCCGCGGGTTCGGGATCACCGCGGCCGTTCATGCTCTGTTCGATATCTTCGTGCTGGTCCTGTTGCCGGCGTTGGCTTCGCCGTAGCCGGGTCGCGGCGGGGCGCGGCCGCAGATTGAAGGGCGGAAGGGCGGCGGCTCGATGGAACGGAGAGCCCGTGCCTCCGCCCTTCGGCCCGGGTACTATTGCGCTCGGCTTGGGGAGCGCCAGCGGAGGGCGCCCGCCACAGCGGGACGACAACCGGAAGGTGGCTTATGGGACTCGACTTCGCGATCGACGAACTGTATGCGACCGGGTGGTCGGCCCTGGATTCCTCGGGCTGCTCGCACCACACCGACGGGCGTGCGTTCCCGACGGTGGGGCGCATCGCCGAGGAGTTCCGCGCCGCGGGCTTTGAGCTGGCGGTGCGGTACGTGCAGCTCTTCGACTGCTACCGGGCCGAGTGGCGCGACCCGTCGGGGGCCGCGGCGGGCGCGGTGGTGGGGCACTCAGAGTCCGAGGCCGCGGTGTACGCCCTGTCGCAGATGCGTAGGCAACTGGCGACGGTGTGAACGGGGACCGGCGACGCTGAGCCGACGCAAAAGTGAATCGGGCTGATCCATGACCCGCCCCTGCGGCTTTGTGCCGCCCCGCGGGTGTTGCCTTGACCCCGGCGGTCGGCGCGATACTGTCTGAATCGCTACGTCCTGGACGACGGAGTCGGTCTTTGTTGGCCCCATCGTCTAGCCTGGTCCAGGACGCCAGGTTCTCATCCTGGAAACCGGGGTTCGAATCCCCGTGGGGTCACTTGAACGCCCGGCGAAACGTCGCCGGGCGTTCTGATTTCGGCCATAACTCCCGATCCCACCGGCATTTCCGGCGAATTATTCGGAGCGTTGCGATCCGTTGCGGACGCCTGCTGCGCCGGATTCTGCGCGTTTGTGCGCCGGATTCTGCGCCGCTTACTGAGACGGGGTCCTTGGCGGCGGCGTCGAAGTGAGCGTCGTGGACCTGCAGGTAGTGGTCGGCGGCCACGGCCTTGGAGTCGCCCAGCCGGGCGCAGACCACGTGCAGCGGGTACGTCTCGGCCTTGGCTCGGCCTGCTCCTACCTGGTCTGGGACCGGAACGCTACTCGCGCGGCAACGTCAAGCCGCGGGACATCGACGCATGCCTGAAGCAAGAGGTCGAGAGCCTCTTCCGCGACGGTGCCAAAGGAATCGATCCATCGGTAGCAGCCCCCGCCATCGCTCGCCTCCATACTTCGCCCAGACGTGACTCAGCTGCCCGGCCGCCAGCGCCGGCATCGGCCACCCGAACGCGCGAACGATCGCGGTCTCCGTGTTGTCGTCGCCAACGGGCCAGGGCTCCATGCCGGCAACCCAGGGGAAGAGCAGCGGGCGAACCGCTCGCGGCGTGAGCTGCTCGGGCTGGTGCGGCGAGTTTCCCGCCCACTCCAGCCGGGCGGCCACCGCCTCAGCGTCGCCGCGCTGGGCTTGACAGAGCCAGAAGGACTCGCCGGGCTTGCGTGAGTTGGGCGCCTCCAGTAGGCCGCCCCCTTCCGCATTGGTTCGAGCGCGAATGGCGAACCACTGTTGGACGCTCCCTCCGGCAGCTCGGCGCGAGAGCCCCCACGCCACGCCCACCGTCGTCGCCGCGCCGAGCAGCAGGCACAGCAGTACGAACAGCGAGAGACGGGTAGGCGGCGGGTCATGCCTTCGGCTCTGCGCCGCACTCGGGACATGCAACCCCGATGGGCAGCCCCGCGAGGTCGTACCGGCACACCCTGCACTCGCCGGGCTTGTGGCGCCGGACGCGCCGGTACGACCAGGCGGCCGAGACCGGCACCAGGGCCGCCAGCGCCCACAGCGGGGTATAGGCCCACACCATTCGGGCGCGGCCGCGGCTCGCCTCCAGGGCGTAGGTGATCGCCCAGACGATCAGGAACATCGCCGACGACCTCAACCACGCTCGCCGTCTGCGTCCCACGCGGGCAGTCTACCGCGCGGGGGCCCGGCCCAATCGTTCTCGGGTTCCTGGTCCGATGACATTGGCGACACCCAATTTTGATAGGCGCTGCGCGTCAAGTGGCCGGGTCCTATCGGACTCACACAACAATGTGACGCAAAGGCGTTGATCCGTCGCACGCGGCCGGTTACAACAGGGAAGGTGCTCGCCCCCGCAGGCGGGGGGAGACTCTTGGCAGGAGGGTGCAACCCATGAAGGCGATGTGGGTGGGCGCGGCGGCGACCCTGGCGCTCGGCAGCGCCGCCGCGGGGCAGGTCTGGCAGCACGACTGGACTCCCCATTACGAGGCGGACGGGCTGCTGGACATCGACGCCGATGACCTGCTCATCCTGGGCGGGGACGCCGGGGTCCCGTGCGCCACAGAGTGGCGCGCCACCGTCTGCGCCCCGACCCAGCTGCAGTTCACCGTGGACTACGCCTCCGCGGATTGCTGCGAGTACGACTACTTCTACATCGCCGTCAACGGCCAGCGCTACCCGCTGGTCTACAACGAGGACCAGGGGTTCAACCAGCAGTACGCGTTCCTGCTCAACGCCGGCGACCAGGTCGCCCTCGGCGTCTACACCGAAGACGGTCAGGAGGGCGACGGCGAGGCGCTCGTCCACGACCTACAGGCCTGGTCGCTCCAGGGCTTCGACGCCTTCACGTGGTCTCCGTTCTTCTACAACGGCAGCGGCCAGGTGATCGTCCCGCCGCCGGCACTGCGCGTCACAGGTGGCAACGCGGGCTGGGAGGACCTCACCGACTGCTGGACGCCCGCGCAGCCGGCGATGTGGGTCGCGGCCGGCGGCATCTACGCCTCGACCGACCAGGCCGACTACGACCAGGGCTACTACTACACCAACGCCGAGGGGTATGTCACCTTCATCGAGAACGACACGCAGGGATCCTTCTCGCCGTTCCTGGTCTACGTCCCGGCCGGCGACCTCGTCGCCTACGGCGTCTACACCGTCGACGGCCTGGACGGCCCGGGGAAGCTGAAGATCGACAACTTCCAGGCCTACATGTACGCCGCGGTCACGGCTGACTTCACGTGGCAGCTTGACAACAAGGTCGACGGAACGGCCACGTTCTACCCGGACGGGGAGTTCTCGATCCTTGGCGGCAACGCAGGGAAGGCCGGCACCACGGAACTGTCCGTCGACTCCGCGATGTTCGATTACTGCGTCGAGGCCGACTTCGAGTACACCTCGACCGACACCGACCAGTACGACCGCGCCTACTACGCGGTCAACGGCGCCCGGAAATACTTCGCCGACAACGCCCACCAGGGCTCGGGCTCGCTGGACATCACCGTGAAGAGGGGCGACTCCTTCGGCTTCGGCGTCGAAACCGCCGATGGCCTGGAGGGTCCGGGCTCCCTGATCATCAGCCGGTTCCGGGCCTGGGCCGGTGGCGCGGCCGCGCAGCCGCCGTGCTACCCCGACATCACGCAGGACGGGACACTCGACCTCTTCGACTTCCTCGCCTTCGTCAACCTCTTCAACGCCCACGACCCAGCCGCCGACTGCGATCAGGATGGCGCCTTCTCCCTCTTTGACTTCCTCTGCTTCAACAACGCATTCAACGCCGGCTGCTGACGCTGGACGCGCTCCGCGCGAAAGACGGCTCTTTTGGGGCTGGGCGGTGACTGAGAAGGGGCCGCTGCCGGACCCACATCCATCAGGTCGCAATCGATCGCGCGCGTGGTCGGCTCGCAGGCCCTCGCTCGTCCGGTCCTCGCGCCATTCTCATCGCTGCCCACGACTCTTTGGCCATGCCCGGCTGGCTCCACGACCACCAAGCCCTCGCGTGGACCGTCGCCGCGTCCGTGGCCCTCGCCCTCGTCGCGAGCCTTGCCGGCGCTATCGCCATCGTTCGCCTTCCCGCCGACTACTTTGCCAAGCCCCACGTCGCCGCCGGCGGCCCCTGGGGCATCGCCCGCAACCTCGCCGGCTGGCTCCTGATCGTCGCGGGCGTGGCCATGCTCCTGCTGCCCGGCCCCGGGACGATCATCCTGCTGCTCGGCGTCCTCATGGCCAACTTCCCGGGCAAGACCCGCGTCCAGCGGTGGCTGCTCTCGCGCGGCCCCGTCCTGAAGTCCGCGAACCGGCTCCGCGCCCGGTTCGCCAAGCCCCTCTCGACGCGCCGAAGCAGGCGACCGGCGACAACGTCCCGCCGCGCAGCAGGTCCCGGCAGCGTGCGGCCCGGGGCGCGCCGGACTGCGGCGCCATCTGAGAGTCAGTTCTAATGCCGTTCCGCACCCGTCGGGGCCCGCGGTCTTCTGCTCAACACCCGGCGTTGAACAGGTTCACATAAGCCAGGAAGTCGAACAGGTCCAGCACCCCGTCGCCGTTGAGGTCGGGGAGGCACTGGCCCTTGACCTCTTCGAGCGTGAAAGTCAGGTTGTCCTCCAGGTCGAACCAGCGGCCGGGCTCTTTCTGCCGCCCGCGGATGCTCCAGGCCAGCATGCCGTCGGCGGGAACATCCAGCACCATGTCGAAGGGGACGAACTTGTCCTTGACCTTGTTCTGCCCCGGCTGCGGGTCGTCGAAGGTCTTGGCCAGCAGGACGGTCTGGGACAGCGGCGTCTCCTGGAGCATGACCAGATCCACGCTGATGGGCACGGCCAGGTTCTGCGAGCCGTTCCAGACCACCCGCGTGCTGCCGGTGATGTGCAGTTGGATCTCGGCCCCGGTCGGGTTGATCCAGCGCGCCATCGGCGCCTCGAAGAAGGAGCTGTCCAATGTATGCGTAAGCGCGGCCTGGCTGATCAGGCCGCCGAAGTCGTCCTGCACTGACCAGACCCCGAACCCCAGGCCGAACCAGTTGGCGTCCCACTGCATCAGGAACCGCGACTTCTTGTACCAGGGGTCGTTGTCGTTCAGCCCCCCGCCCACATTGGTGTACTCGGCCGCCCAGACCATGTTCCCCTTGGAGTCACGGTCGGGGTTCCCGTTGAGCCAGGACTGCCCCTCCAGCAGCCCGCCCGTCCAGTCGGCCGAGCGGTTCCAGACAAAGCCGGGGGTGTACTGAGCCAGGCTGGGACCGGCGGTAGCCGCGATCACGACAGCAGCGACACGACGCATGATGCACCTCCTTCGAGTTCCACCGCCCCAAAGCGGCAGCGGCGGGCCGTGAGCGCCACAAATCCGGCATCGCCCCGCGGCGACACTGGGCGTCTTCGCGACCAAAGACGGCTCCAGCACCGGGCCGGCCCCGCGGTATGCTCCGGGCGATGTCCAGCACGCCGCTCCATGCTCGCGTCGCCGACTCTTTCGGTCGTCAGAAGCTCCTCTCGACGCTCGGGGCGCGGCTGCTCCGCGTGGCCGACGGGGAGGTCGAGATCGAGCTTCCCTGGTCCGAGGCGATCCAGCAGCAGCACGGCTTCGCCCACGCCGGGGCCATCGCGGCTGTCGCCGATTCGGCCTGCGGCTATGCGTGCCTGACCCGGATGCCCCACGGCTCGGCCGTGCTCAGCGTCGAGTTCAAGGTCAACCTGCTCGCCCCCGCCGTCGGCGAGCGGTTCGTGGCCCGCGGCCGGGCGGTGCGGGTCGGCCGCACGATCGCCGTGGCGTCCGCGGAGGTCGTGGCGCACAGCGTCGGCAAGCCCGAGGCGTGCGTTGCCCTGATGCAGGCGACGATGATGAGGGTCGATCCGCGGAACGGGGCGGCCGGCTGACGCCGCGGCGAAACGGCACGCCGGCTGCTGACGAGCCGCTTCCTCGTTGGGAACGACTCCATCCTAGTTGGATTGCTTGTCGCTCCCACCGTTCTTGCCGAACAGCGCCGGCATCTCGCCTCGCAACAGCCAGCACATTATCGCAAGGACAACGATGGCCCACAGCGAGGGTGTCGGACCGATGTAGTCGGACGGGTTCTCGCCACGCAGCCTCAAAGCCATCGCGATGACAAGGTCGGGGACGAGAACGAGGAGGGCGAGGACGACGAGTGCGAGCATGACCCGCTTGGCTGTGCGCACGGCGTGCCTCGTGACTGGGGAACCCGGAGCATCGGCCCGGCCAATACTTGGCGGCAAGTCCACCGCCATCCGGACCCTGCCACGCGACCTGGGCGCGAGTACCTCACCCTCCAGTGCGCGGCCAACATGCAGATCGACGGGCTGATCGGGTCATGGACGGCCGAGTCGGGCACAACCCGGTTTGTGGATGGGCCCTTGACCCTGGCCTTGCGCGCCGGGGCATGGCTCATCGCCGAAGAGGCCAACGCCATCCATCCCGGGGTCTGGTCGGTGGTCAACACCCTGACCGATCGCACCGGCGAGGGCCTGCGCCTGCCGACGGGCGAGATCGTTGCGCCGAACGCCGGGTTCCGTCTGATCCTGGTCTACAACGACGGGTACGCGGGGATGCGCGAGATCAATCCCGCGCTCAAGGACCGCCTCCAGCCCATCTACTGCGCCTACCCCGATGCCGAGCAGGAGGGTCCGCATCCTCTCGGGCATGACCGGGTGCGCTGAGGAGCAGGCCCCTTTCACCGCGCGCCCGGGCGCGTGCGGAGGCGAGTAGAACGAGCGAAGGCTGCTAGAAGTGTCCTAACAGCCAGTACAGCAGGATGAAGATCAGGATCGTGCTGATGATGCCGCCGCCGAGTTTCCACGCGCCGAGCCCGGCAAGGCCGCCGCGGACGAGATTGTTCATGTTATGGGTCTCCGAATAGGGCAGGGTTCTGGAGCGGTGAGCCGGTGGGAGCGGGGTCCACCGGGGGACACTTGAGCGCGGGGGCTGCGGTCAGTCCGAGTGCTTCTCGGCCGAGTCCTGGATGTTCTGGCCAAGATTCTTGATGTCCTTTCCGGCGCCCTCGGTGGTATGGCAGGCGCTGAGGAGGGAGAGCAGGGCGGTCGCGGCCGCGGCCGCGATCGCGCGCATGGCCCGGGGATGGGTAGCTTGATTGTTCATGCGCGGTCTCCTTTCAAGGGTGTTCTGCACGGCGCACACCCGGATATTCCGGCACGGCGATCAATGAACCGTGAGGGTGTCGTGAGGTCTCGTTCAACAGGGGCCCGTGAGGGCCCGCCCGCTCAGCGGCGCCGGACCCGCCGCGCCACGCCGCGGGCCGAGTCGAGCATCTGGTCCGCCAGGCGCCGGGCCTCTTGGCGCCGGTCCTCGTCCGCCGCGTACCAGGCGGCGCCCAGCAGGGCGCCGACGGCCAGTGCGACCGTGGCCGCGGCCATGGGGTGCTTGGCGATCTGCGTGTACAGGCTGTGGCGGCGGACGTGGCCCTCGTAATCGCCCCGCTCCTCGGGGGCCTCATCCGGCGGTGAGAACAGGCTGTCGCCGGAGGAGTCGGGCGCCTCGTCGGACTTCTGGCCCTCGAACATGGTCCACTCCATCACCCGGTCCATCAGGCGCGGCGCGTGACGGCCGACGAGGGAGATGAGCTTCCCGCCGCCGCCGACGACCAGGTCGCGGACGCGGTGCTCAGCGGCATAGAGAACAGCCCGGGCGACCAGTTCGGGGTCGTAGACCGGGGGCGGGTTCTTGGGTTTGGCGTCGAGGTAGTTGCGAGCGTGGCGCGTGTAGGGGGTGTCGATGGCGCTGGGCTTGATGAGGGTGACGGAGATAGGGGCCCCGTCCCTTTCAAGTTCCATGCGCAGGGCGTCGGTGAAACCCTTGACGGCGTGCTTGGAGGCCGAGTAGGTCCCCTGGAGAGGCAGGGCGCGGTCGGAGAGGACGCTGCCGATGTTGATGATCGTGCCGCCCCGCTCGCGGAGGTGCTCGGCGGCCAGACGCGAACCGACGACGACGCCCCAGACGTTGGTGTCAAAGAGCCGGCGCTGGTCTTCGAGAGGGACCTCGGTGATCGCGCCGTAGATCGAGACGCCGGCGTTGTTGATCCACGTGTCGAAACCGCCGAAGCGGTCCGCAGCCTCGTCTGCAGCGCGTCGGAGGGCGGCCTCGTCGGCGACGTCGGCCGCAACCCAGGCGGCCTCCGCGCCCTCCTGGATGAGTTCTTCGGCGAGGGTCCGCAGGGCGGCCTCGTCGCGGGCGACCAGGATGATGCGGGCCCCGCGGCGCGCGGCTTGGCGCGCGGTGGCCAAGCCGATGCCGCTGGTGGCGCCGGTCAGGACGAGGACCTGGTCTTCAAGTTTCTTCGCTCGATTGGTTCGCGATTCCCTGTCCGCCGCCTTGACCATGGCGCCAGCATCGCCGCGTTGGCTGAGGGAGGAGCGCAAACGGGATGAACACCTTGTCATCTCCTGCGCGGCCCGCGCACCCGGCGCGACCGCCCCGCATGCCCGTGGAGGCCACGACGGTCCGTCAAGACCGTAGCCGGCCGACCCGAAGGGACTGACCATGTCTCTGTTTCAGACTATCGGGCGCGGGCGCAGCCGGGCGCCCTTGCCGCGCCGTTCGGAGCGTTATCAGACCACCGACCTGCGTTGCCCGCTGGGCGAGATCGTGGACCTGTCCGAGACCGGGATGCAGGTGCGCTGCCCGCGGAGGCCCGCGACGGCGCGCGGTGAGATCAGCAGGTTCCGGCTATCGGCAGGCCGCCAGGGCGTTGAGGTCACCGGGCGAGTGGTGTGGGTGCGTCGCGTATCGCTTCGCCGCTTCCGGCTCGGAGTAAGTTTTCTTCATCTCACGCCGGCGGTGCGCGCGGTCCTCGCTCAGATGGCCAGGTTCGGGTTCGTGGGAGGGGCGATGGGCGGCGGGAAGGCTCAGCCCGGGGCCGTGCGGGCGTCGCTCGAAGTCGAGGACATCTACGGGATCTTGGGCGTCCAGCCGCACGCGACGCCTGAAGAGGTCCACCGGGCGTACCGCGCTCTGGCGCGGACGTTGCACCCTGACGTCTGCAAAACGCCGGAAGCCAGCGCTCAGTTTGTTCTTATCGCCAAGGCGTACAGTGTGCTGAGAGATACCGAGCGGCGGGCCAAGTACGACCGATTGCTCGCCGCGTGCGGCTAACAGGCCGGAGCAGGGTGGCGCAGCCGGGTGCATCCGAGGGCAGCTTTGCTGCGCATAGATAGAGAGAGGGGAAGGCCCCGCGGGAGGCACCATGATGCCCAGATCCAACGAGCAGATGACCCCGGACCGGCTGTGCGACGCCGCCGAAGCGGTGATGCTGGCCGTCGTCGAGATCGCCGACCGCACCGGCGGCGGGTGGGTGTACCCGCCCGAGCTGATCGGCAGCGACGAGCAGCCGCAGTGCCTGTGCGACTTCACCCGATGGGAGGTGGAGCAGGCGACGCAGTTTCTGATCCGCCTGGGAATGGTGGAAGTCGTCAGGTGACATCAACGGCCGGCGCGGGCAAGCCCCCGCCCGGCTTTACGGAACGCCCAAAGCAGGAACTCCGGATGGCGAGAGCCGGGCCCCGTGCCCGGCTCTCTCGCTTTTTTGCGCCCGGCCCCGCGGGGCGGGGGCCCGCTACACTGGCGTCCCCACCAGGAGGACCACCATGACGCCCCGCCAACACGCCGTCTCGCTGCTCGAGTTCACCAGGAAGATTTCCCGGGACATGATGAAGGACTTTCCGGAAGGCAAGGCGACGTTTCAACCGTCGCCGACCGACAACCACCTGATGTGGGCCCTGGGGCACATCGCCTCGACGGACGCTTGGATCGGTTCGACCCTGGGGATCACGGGCACCGCGGTGCCGGAGTCTTTCACCAAGCCGTTCGGCGGCGGATCCAAGCCGGTGAACGATCCCAAGGCCTACCCGCCGCTGGCGGAGGTGCGCAAGGCGTTCGACGGCGGCCGAGGGGCCTTCATCAAATGGCTGGAAACGGCGCCGGATTCGGCCTTGGCCCAGCCGCTGACCGAAAAGACGGGCGGGTTCTGCTCCGACCCGATCGACGCCGCGCTCAAGCTCGCGTGGCACGAGGGGTGGCACTTTGGCCAGGTGGCCAACTGCCGCAAGGCCCTGGGTCTGCCCAACGTGATGGGTTAGATCGGCCCCGGTTCGGCATGAGAAAGAGCGGCGTGCCCCTTCGAGATTGGGCACGCCGCGCTTTTGGGCAGCGGCCGAACCGTCGCAGCGACGCGGCGCCACCGAGTTACTTTTGTCGCACGGGCTGGTCGCCTTGCCTGCCCGGCGGTTGAAGAGCGGGGCGGTTGAGCGGGCCGAGGACCTGAGCCCGCTTGGGCCGGGACGCCCAAGAACATGCGCGAGTATACCTCACGCCTGGCGTCGCGCCAAGCCAAAAAGGGCTGCCGGGCCGTGACGGGACGATGGGGAGATCAACCCAGAGAAAACGGCCCCGGCCGTACGCCGGGGCCCTGATGAGCTGGCGATTCGATCGGGTTTATCGCCGGCGGCGGAAAGCGACGAGGCCGGCCGAGCCGAGAAGGGCGGCCGCGCCCGGGGCGGGAACGGTCCACTTGAAGTTGTCCATGACGAAGCCCTCGCCGGGGCTGCCCTCGGTGTAGGTGCACTTGACGATTCCGGGGCCCTGAAGCACGAAGAAGGTGTTGCTCGTCTGGTTGGAGTCCACGACGTTGTTGAACGCGTCGTAGGCGGTGCCCTTGGGGGTGTCGACCTCGCCGGTGTACGTCCCGTTGATGATGTTCTCCCACTGGGTGAAGTTGACGCTGGTCCCGATGAAGTTCACGTCGATCGGGCCGGCATCGCCGCTGGTCGAGAGCACTTTCGTGTTCGGGAACGGGTTGCCGAACTGGCGGATCTGCAGCCCCGGGCCGGAAAACTGGACGCTGTAGTTCCCGAAGTTGTACGTCAGGACGCCGCCGTTGACGGGGCCGACGTTCTGGTCCTCGAAGTCGATCGTCTGTGCGGCGGCGGACCAGGCGGCAGTCATGGCCAGAGCGACAGCGGCCGCGGGCAGTGCGCGCATAAAACCCCTCCCCTCCAATGATCGGGCGCTTCAGGAAAGCGTTCCCAGACTCCCCCGGGCGGTGCGGCGAGCCGACACCGGCAGCCGACGCCCATTCCTCAGGGCGGCATTGTGCCACAAGGAGGGGTGTCTGTCAAGCAAAAAAGCCCGCCCCGCGCGGTGCGGGGGCGGGCGTGCTCTCTGAGCCCTCGGCAGCGTCCGATCAGCGCTTGGGCGCCGGGTCGGTCTTGCCGTCGGACTTCGGCTGGGTCTGCGTGGAGGTGTCCGAGAGGCGGCCCTTGAGGTCCTTGACCTCTTCATCGCTCATGCGGGTCACGCTCTGGATCGTCACGGCGTCGACGGGCACATCCTGATACCCGAGTTTGGCGGTGGTGGGGACGGCCTTGATGCGGTCCACCACGTCCATGCCCTCGACGACGCGACCGAAGACGGCGTAGGCCCCGCCGTCGGCCTGCTTGGCGTCCAGGCCGTCGTTGTCCTTGACGTTGATGAAGAACTGGGAGGTGGCCGAGTCCACGGTCTTGGGGTTGGGCTTGTTGTCGCCGCGCCGGGCCATCGCGATCGTGCCGCGCTTGTTCTTCAGGCCGTTGTTCCACTCGTTCTTGATGGGGTCCCGCGTCGTCTTCTGCTTCATGTCCGGCGTGAAGCCGCCGCCCTGGATCATGAAGTTGGCGATCACGCGGTGGAAGATCGTGCCGTCGTAGAACTTGTCGTCCACGTACTTGAGGAAGTTGTCGACGCTCACCGGCGCCTTGGCCTTGTCGAGCTCGAGCGTGATGTCGCCCATCGAGGTCTTCATCTTGACGTACACGAGGTCCTCCGTCGGCTGCGACGCCTCCGGCGTCTTGGCGGGCTGCGCGGCCGGCTGGCCGCCGGCGGGCTGGGCCCGGGCCGCGCTCGCGGCCGTCAGCAGGGCCAGCATCGTGGCGATCCAAACCGAGAGCGTCAGGGTGAACTTGAACATGAAGGGGTCTCCGCGTCGGGTGTCGGTCACAGGCGGGGCTGCCGCCGTCGCGGAGCATAGTAGGGTGTGGCGCGAGTTCGGGCGGTGCGGCCCGGGTTTCCCACGGAGCGGCGCGACCGGCGGTCAGCCCATCGGGTCCGGCACTCCGGCCGATTCGGCGAGGTCGCGCACAGCGCGGCGGAGGGCCGCGACTTGCTCCTCCAGCTGGCCAACTCGAAATGCGAGACCGCTCGGAGCAGGCTGGGCTTCAGAGGCGGGCTCGGGACCGGCGGGAGCGTCGGTTGGGTGAAGGCCCGGGCACAGCCGCTGCGCATAGCGCACGGCGCGAGAGCCGGGGTGGGGGTCCAGGCGCTCCACCAGCGGCTCGGGGCGTGAGGCCATCGCGTCCACCACAGTCTGAACGGCTTCCAGCGATTCCAGCGGGTGCATGCGCGACGCGCGCCCGCGGAGTTCGCCGACCGACTGGGGGCCGCGCATGAGCAACTCAGCCAGCACGACGAGTTCGGGCGTCGAGAGCGAGAGCGTCTCGCGGGCCACGTGACGGAACTTGGCGACGCGGCTGCCCGAGAGCATCGCCTCGCGCACGAGGCCCTTGGCGCGCAGGCCGTCGAGGGCGCGGAAGACAGCCTCTTCGGTCAGGTTCGTCACCGGTTCGCGGTTGTTCTTCTGGTTGCACCCGAGCACCATGCCGTTGATGGTGAGCGGGTATTGGGCCGGGGTCGTCTGGGCCTTTTCGACCAGGACGCCCAGCACGCGGGACTCGTCGGCGGTGAGCTGGATCATGCGCGGTCTATGGCAGTGAGTAAAAGCCGGGGCCGGCCCGCCTGAGGTCGCCCCGGTCGGCCAGGGCCTCCCAGACTTCTCGTCCCCAGTCGCTGGGGGGCTGGATCGCGGCGATCTCGGACTTGTGGCCGCCGGTCAGGGCCCGGCTCGTGAGCTTGGACTCGTCGTCGAGCCGCTTGAGCTTCAGGCGCTTCTTGAAGGCCTTGAGCGCCAGCTTGAGTTCCTCGTCGGTCGGCATGATGAGCGATTTTATCCGCCGCGCCGGAACGCGTGACGACCCGGGTCCCCGGCGGACAGGACCGCCCCCCGCCGCGGGCCGATACGCGGGGCATGGATCTTTCTGACACCGGCCTGCTGCTCTCCGGGTTGATCGTGGGAGCGCTGGGGATGGGCGTCTTCATCTACGGCAAAAAGCAGGGCAACTTCAAGTGCATCGGGATCGGGCTGGGGATGTCCATCTATCCCTACTTCGTGCCCTCGGTGCTGGCGACCTGGCTGATCGCCGCAGCGTGCATGGCGGGGCTGTACCTGCTGCCGTCGGGGGAGTAGGCGGTTACGAGAGCGATGGGAAGAAGTACCACACCAGGGCGAGCACGGCCAGCCACTTGGCGAGGCCCGCGAACATCCCCACGAACACCGCATCGATGAGGTCAAGCTCCATCTCGTGGGCGAGCACTGCGACGAAGACCCCCAGCGAGATGAAGAGGCTGATCACCCACGGGAGCCATCCCAGGACCACCCCGGCGGCGTCCGCGGCCGCCACGACGGCCGCGAGACGGAGCAGGGTCAGGCCGGCCGGTGCGTCGGACCCGACCCACAAGAGCGCGCAGGCCCAGAACACGGCGGTCGTGATCGGCAGTTCGACGGCGTAGCGGATGATCCGGAACAAGAAGCCCAGACCTCCGCCCGTGATGGCCCCCGCCGATCAACGACACGGCCAGCCCGGCGGGCAGCATGACCAGCGGCCGGACCCAGGCGCGCCGGGCCTCATTCTGGCTGTACGCTCGGCGCCACTGCGCCCGTCCCGCGGCGAACACCGTTCCGCACTCCGGGCATCGCGGCTCCCGGAGGCCGCGCAGGTCGTACCCGCACTGGGCGCATCGGCCGGCGATGCCGGGGCCTTTGGCGGCCGTGGACCCGGCGAAGTGACCGCAGCGTGCGCAGAGGGAGACGCCGGGCGGCATCAGGATGCCGCACCCGGCGCACACCGCGCGGGGCGCTGGAGGCGGAGCGGCGGGCTCATCGACCAGCGCGTAGCCCGCGCCCGGTTCGTGTGGACGGGCGCACTTCGGGCACAAGTCGTCGCCGGGGGCCGTCCCTCCCTGGGCCGCCAAATCGCTCCCGCATGATGCACAGGTTCTCGGCGATGCGCTCACGGGCCCTCCAGACCGTTGGCTCGCTCAGAGAAACGCGGCCAGCTGGCCCGTGACGGCGAGCACCGTAACCATCCGGGCCGCGTAGGTGAACAGCCCGGCCGCGGCCGCCTCCGGCCAGTCCAGGTCGAAGATGTGCTCGAAGACCGCCACGGAGACCAAGCCAGGAAGGCTCCATGCCAGGTAGACCCAGGCATTGGGAAGGATGCTTCCGGCAAGGACTGCGGCGTCGATAAGGGCGAACGCGCCGGCCAGGCGCCAGGCCATGAGCGCCCAGGGGGCGTCAAATCCCAGGCCGCAGATGCAGCAGATCACAAAGGCGAAGATCCCGACGGGAAGGGCCTCGGCGTAGTGGACGAGGTAGATCCCCGCGGCGCCCGGTCCACCGGTCGCCAGCGCGTGCGCGAGCATGATGCTCCAGCCGACGCCGAGCATGACGGCTGGCTTAATCCACTCGGAGCGGCGGACGCTCTCGGAGTGCTCGCGGTCGAGTCGGCGGTAGTCGCGCGGGCTGAACGAGGCGCCGCACTCGGGGCAGATGGGGCGCTTGAGGCCCGTGAGTTCGTAGCCGCACTGTGAGCACTTCTTGACGCGCCGGGTGCCGTCCGAGGCGTGGATGGGCCTCACACCAGCGCGGGAGTCCAGGCCGCAGCGGGCGCACAGCGTCGCGCCCGGGCGCATCAGGGCTCCGCAGCCCATGCAGGTCTGGGCGGCGGCGACGGGAGCGGGGGCCGGCGGCTCCTCGACGAGGTCGTATCCGACGGGCTCGGAACCGGCCTTGGACGGCTGCGCGGGAGGCGGAGAATCCATGCGGCTCTCCGGAAGGGGGCGGGCCGACCATGCATTCTACGGGAGGTGGTCCGCAGAGTTTCGCGGCGCCCCAACGCCGTCCCGGGCGCTGGGCTGGGGCTACCGCCGCCGCCGGCCCCGGCGCTGCACGGGCTCCGCCGATACCACGGCGCTGGCCAGCCCGACGGCCTGCATCGCCTTGATCGTGAGGTAGGTCATGTCGAACTCCCACCAGCGCCGACCGTGGGCCGCGGCCCGCTGGTGGGCGTGGTGGTTATTGTGCCAGCCCTCGCCGAAGCCCAGGAGGGCGACCCACCAGTTGTTGCGGGAGTCGTCGTCGGTCTCGTAGTTGCGGTAACCCCAGGTGTGGGAGGCGGAGTTGACGAACCAGGTCGCGTGGTACACAAAAACGGTTCGGACGGCGACGCCCCAGACGACCCAGGAGACGCCGAGCCACCAGCCGCCCCAGGCCCAGCCGCCCAGGTAGAGCGCGCCGGCAAGGACGAACTGGGCGACGAAGTGGTGACGGTCGATGAAGGCCAGGACCTTGTCGCGCTGCAGATCCTTGGCGGCGTCGCAGGGGTTCCAGCCGGGCGGGTCGCGGCGCAGGCACCAGAGCATGTGGGCCCAGTTGAAGCCGTGCTTGGGCGAGTGCGGGTCGCCCTCACCGTCAGAGTGGGTGTGGTGGATCCGGTGGGTGCCGACCCACTTGATGGGCGGTCCCTGCCAGGACATCGTGCCCAGCGCCGTCAGGAAGTACTCGACGAACTTCGGCGTCTTGAAGCTCCGGTGCGTCAGGAGCCGGTGGTAGCAGAGCGTGATCCCCAGCCCGCCGACGACCCACCAGAGGATGATCGCAAGGCCCAGACCGCTCCAGGAGAAGAAGAACGGGGCCAGAGCGGCCGCGATGTGCAAGCCGGCGATGCCGGCGAAGATCGTGGGGTCCAGGTCACGGATTCGGAGCGTGTGCTCGTACTGACCGAGCAGGTCGCGCTTGCTGGCCTGGGTCGGTGTTTCGGCGGCGATAGCGATGGGGCGTGGGGCGGGGGGGCAGGATTGCGGCATCGGGTGCTCCGTGGTCGGCCGTCTGCCTCGGTCGGCCGTGGGGCTTGCGCCCGGAGCCCGGAACAAAGCCGAGGGTTCCCTTCGACAGGTATCCGTCAGGGTCCCGGCCTTGTGCCGGTCGCCGGCATTTTAGGCACAATGGCGGGGATGAATGGGTGCGTCATTGCGGCGGTCAGGGCGACTGTGCAATGCCGCGCCGAGATCGGCGTTGGATCGGCAGGCCGGGCTCTCGCTGCGGGCGGGGCTGGCTGACTTCACCGACTTTCCGTTTGAAGGAGAAGATCATGACTCGGATGTCCGCCTTGGTTGCGCCGCTTCTGGCTCTGGTCGCCGCACTGCTCTTGACCGCTCTGCCCGCAGCCGCCCAGCCCCCGGCCCCGGTGAAGCCCAAATCGGCCATCGGCGTGCTGGTGCTCAACGAGAACGACAAGCCGGTGCCCTTCGCGGCCGTTCAGCTCGTCAACGCCGACGGCAAGGTGGTGCGGTTTGACCACACCGGCCCGATGGGGCGAGTTCTCTTTGCCCCGGTGAAACCGGGCGACTACGTCGTGCGGGCGGCCCGCCCCGGCGTGGGCAAGGGGCAGGAGAACGTCACGGCGGTGGATCACGAGGTGGCCAAGGTCGTCGTGCATCTCAAGAAGCAGTAAGCTCGCTCGCGCCGACCGCTGCGAACCAAGGAGCCCGAGGCGGGCTCCTTCTTGCTGCGCCCGGTTGGCGCCAAGAAAAACCGCCCGGCCGTGGGACACGGGGCGAGCGGTTGGTGGGCCTCGTGGGGCTTGTTCGGGAGGCAGTGGTGGTGGTGCGCCCCATCGAGGCCCGGGTGGTTCGTCCTGCAAGGCGCCCGGCCGCTCGTGAACGGTCGGGCGCGTGCGAGTCGCACGGCCGCCCCGGGGAGTTGCACGCTGGCGGTGGCGTCGCGAAGTCGCGATCGCCGGGTCGCCCGGCGGCCGGCGCTTCCCTGCGCCCCCGCCCGGTGGTGCTCCGGGGCAAGAGTCCCTTCCCAGTCTGCGCTCGTGTGCTGGAGACCGGGCAGTGCCCGCTGGTCTTCACGCAGCGCTCTCTTGCCGGCCTTGCGGGCTTTCGCCCACGCGTCATTGCGGCCGGTCTTGGTGTACCCTCCGGGCGTGGCCTGCCGCGCCAAGCACCCGATCCGTGGGTTCAGTCGTTCGTCGCCCAGTGCCTCACTTCGGGCTCTCGCCGGAAGGGGCCTTTCCCGTCGTCAATCGGTCCGCCAAATCCGGCAGCCGCTCGAAACGCTCGCGCAGGGTCGCCAGCCAGCCGGCGCGGTCGTAGACCTCCAGCCGGTTGCGGGCGCCGACGATCACCACCTCGCCGCCCAAGCCCGTCAGGTCCAGGTGCAGCCGGGGAAGGGCCACTCGGCCCTGTTTGTCCATCTCCAGTCGCTCGGCGAAACCAAACAGATCGGAGTCGAGACTGGCTTCGTCCCGCCCGGGGGCCAGGGAGCGGCTGCCCATCTGGGCGGCCAGTTCGTTGAACACGGTCTCGGTGTACAGCCGGAGCACGCCGCCCGGCCAGGGGACCCCGTACCAAGCCGTCCCGTCGCGCTTCTCGTCCCACTGGGCTCGGTACTTGGCGGGGACCGCCAGCCGGAGCTTGGAGTCGATGACGTGCTCCGAGTACCCCGTGAAGTGCATTCGGTGTGGTCCCCGGGTGCATGTCGTGGGATTATGCCCCACTTTACCCCACGATGCAACACCTACCACCACCTTTTCGGCCTAGCCGATACGTAAATCCAGCCGGACTCGGCAAAAGCGGCGTGTTCGCCCGTGCCACCGCCTGATCGGGACCCGAACAGCAATCCACAGGGGGTGAAGACTTATGCACAACTCGCTGGACGAGCCGGGTTGGCTATGGGGATCCCGTGGGTCGCGTCCGCGCACCGCGCCCAGTACACTCCGGCCGTCACCGGGGGGACTCTTCCCGGGCGAGGGGCGACACCAGCGATGTCCACATCGGCTGATCCGGGCATTGTGCGAGCCCTGGCGATGCTGCCCTCGGGGTGGTTTGTCCTGACGGCCGCGTTCGAGGCCAAGCGTTCGGGCATGATCGTCCGGTGGGTCCAGCCGTGCGCGGAGGAGCCGCTGCTGGTGGCGGTCGCGGCCCGGCGGGGGCACAGCATCGAGCCGTTAATCCGGGACAGCCATTCGTTCGCGATCTGCCGCATCGACCCGGAGGACAAGCTCCTGACCCGCAAGTTCGCGGTCCACCGCCCCCCGGACGATACCGGGGACCCGTTCGACGCCGTCCCCGTGGAGACGCTGGTGACGGGCTCGCCGATCATCCGGCGCTCGCCTCTGGTCTTGGATTGCGAAGTAGTGCGGCACTTTGACCTGGAAGCGGACCACGAGCTGTTCGTCGGGCTGGTGGTGGCGGGACGCGGGACGGGGGCGGCCGGATGAGAGCTCGGCGCGCGGCGATGGCGATGCTGGCCGCTTTGTCCGTCGGGGCGTGTGCCGGCCCGCACGGGCCCGCCTTCCGGCCGGAGGTCGTGGACCTGGGCCGCTCGGTGATCTACATCTACCGGCCGCCGCGCCAGTGGGCGGGCCCGACGGTGGGCATCTACCTGGACCAGCGGTTCCTTGGCCGTCTGGATGCCGGGCAGTACGTCGCGTGCACCGTGGATCCGGGGGAGCGGATCGTGCGCGTCGAGGCGGGGGGCGATGCGGTCCGGGAGGTCGATCTGACGGCCGGGGACTCGGCGTATCTGGAGGTTCACTCCGGATACTGGAGCGCCGGGCCGACGATCGATCCTGTCGATGAGCAGGCAGCGCGGGAGCGCATCGCTCAGACCGGGCGCGCCGAAATGGGCCGTTGAGGCCGCGCGAGCGGGGTGTGGATCGCCGTCAGCATCGACCGGTCAAAGGCGGCTTCGCTGAACCGCTCGGCGTGCCGCCGGCAGGCCTGAGGATTGTTCGGGACAGCGGCCGCGGCGGCGGCGATGGCCTCGGGCGTCGGAACGTCGAAGAATGCGCCGGTCTCGTCGGTGACGGTGTCGAGGGCGCCACCGGCGCGCCGGGCGGCGACGGGCAGGCCGCAGGCCTGGGCCTCGACGGCGACGATGCCGAAGTCTTCGATCTGCGGGGAAAGCAGGACGCGGGCGCGGCGGAAGAGGTCGCGGACGTCGTCGTCGGAGCGGCGGCCGAGGAATCGCACATCGGCGCCCCGGGCGAGGCGGCGCAGGTGGGTCTCTTGCGAGCCCGCGCCGACGATGACGAGGGGCTGACGAGCGTGAGCGGCGGCCGCGATCGCGGCGTCGACCCGCTTGTAGGGCTCAAGAGCCCCGACGACAAGCCAGAAGTTCTCGCGCGCGATCGCGGGTTCCGGCGTGAAGAAGCCCGTCCGGACGGGCGGGTGGACGACGGTCGCGTCGCGCCGGTAGCAGCAGCGGATCTCCTCCCGGATGTGAGACGAGTTGGCGATGAACGCGGTGACGCCCGCTGATGTGCGCAAGTCCCAGCGGCGCAGGGCCGGCCCGAAGAAGGACAGACCGACGGCGCGAAGGGCCGATGCCTCGGCATACTCGCTCGTCTGCGACCACAGATACCGGGCGGGGGCGTGGCAGTAGCACAGGTGCGGCACGCCGGCAGGGGCGCGCAGCCCCTTGATCGCGGCCGAACTCGAAGAGATGAGCAGGTCGATGGGGGCGCGGGCGTGGTCGCGGGCCAAGCGGCGCGACAACTCGCCGACGGCGAGTGGGTAGAGCGGCAGGGCCCACCTGCGCAGGCCCACGCGAGCGAGCACATTGAGCGACGAGCGGCGGCGTGGAAGGCGGTCGATGCCGGGCGAGAGGGGCTGTCCGTCGTCGAACATGGTGTAGAGGCCGGCGGGCCGGAAGTGCCGCTCGACCAGCAGCGCCAGGCGCTCCAGGACCATCTCGCCGCCGCGCCGGCCGCAGAGCCAGTCGTGCGCGAGGGCGATGCGTGCGGCGGGGTCGCTATTGGCCTGGTCTACCATGTCGAACTCATGCCGACGACTCCTTCTGGCAAGTCCCCGAGCGCGGCCAACCGGTTCGGGCTCGATTATCGCCGCGCGGGGGCGGACATGCCGCCGCCGCCGGCGCCCATCGTCGATGCCCACCTGCACGTCAACGGCCTCCGGGCCGCCCGGATCTTCGCCGAGGCGGCGTCGCTGTTCGGCGTCGAGCGGTTCTATTCGCAAACGCGCCTGTCGGATGTGGAAGGGGCCAAGGCGGCCCTGGGCGAGAAGGTGCGGTTCCTGGCCGTGCCGGATTGGGGCGACCCGGACCGTGGGCACGCCTATCGAGAGGGGTTCCTGGAGTCGATCCAGACCTGGCACAGCCGGCACGGGGCCCGCATGGTCAAGCTCTGGGCGGCGCCGCGCTTGTGGGACCTGGTCGGGGCCTTCCCCGGGGACCCGCGCGACTGCGTGCCGATCGACAGCGAGTGGCGCATCCGGGCGGCGGAGCTGGCGCAGAGCCTGGGCATGATGTTTGCCTGCCACATCGCCGACCCGGACACGTGGTTCGCAACCAAGTACAAGGACGGGAGCAAGTACGGCGGGACCAAGCGGGACCACTACATCGGTCTGGAGCGGATGCTCGACCGCTTCACCAACCCGTGGCTGCTGGCCCACATGGGGGGCTACCCGGAGGACCTGGACTTCCTCGATGGCCTGCTCGAGCGGCACGACAACCTGAACCTGGATACGTCGGCGACCAAGTGGGTCGTTCGCGAACTGTCACGTCACCCGCGGGCGCGGGTGCGCGAGTTCGTCGCGCGCTGGTCGGGGCGGCTGCTCTTCGGTTCGGATGTGGTTGTGATGGAGGACCACCTCAAGAGCAAGGACCCCGATGCGCCGCAATCCGCGGCCAGCCCGATGGCCAACCTGGCCGACGGCGAGGAGGCCGCGTTCGATCTCTACGCAAGCCGCTACTTCGCGCTGCGGACGCTCTGGGAGACCGAGTACGAGGGCGAGTCGCCGATCGCCGACCCGGACCTGAAGATGGTCGAGCCGGGGAGATACACGGACATGTCGGCGCCGATGCTGCGGGGCATGGGCATCGGCGAGTCGATGCTGCGGACGCTGTATTCGGGTGCCGCGGCAACCCTCCTGGACCGGTGGTGGGCCCGGCATTGAACGCTACTTGCTCGTGGGCGCCTCGCCGGGCGCTCCCGGCATGGGCGCCAGCATCGGCGGTGGCACCTCGTTGCTGATCGCCGGGATCGACTTGAGGTACATGAAGACCGAGCGCAGGTCATCGTCGGTCATCTGGCCGTACCAGTTCCAGGGCATGGGGGGGAGGATGGGGCGGCCGTTGCCCATCTGCTGGCCCTTGCGCATGACCCCGATGAACATGTCCTCGGTCCAGCGGCCGATGCCGGTCTTGTCGTCGGGCGTGAGGTTGGCCGCGTAGCTGACGCCCCAGGGGCCGGCGAAGGCGGTGTCGGTGGCGGCGAGGGTGACGATCCAGGGGCCGGGCGGCAGGGTTGGGGCGGGAGGCATCTTGAGCAGTTCGGGGTGGCCGGAGAGCATGCGGCTCATGTCGGGCTCGGGGCCTTTGGGGCCCATTTTGAAGGGCGTGTGGCAGTCGTTGCAGACGCAGATGGTCACCAGGTACTTGCCCCGCTCGACGGAAGGGCCCTCCGGCGCTGCGGGGGACGGCCTGGCCGCGGCCGATGATTGGGCGGGGGCGGAGCGCTCGCAGCCGAGCGGGGCATGGAGCAGGATCGCGGCGGCGAGCAGCGCGGGCGCGGTGATCGTCGCAGTCGACTTGATCTTGCGTTGGCCGTCTTGTGTGCGCATCGGACCCTCCTTGTGCGGCCGGCATCCGTCGCGGGCGGCGGGCGATATCGTCGCCGGGATGCGCGCCGTTGGCAAGGGCGGGGCCGCGGCGGCCGCCGGGGTCTGAACGGAACGAAAGGAAGGGCGGAACCTCGTGCCCGCGCCCCCCGCAACGATCCCGATGTCAGGCATGGGCCGTCAGCGGCGGCGAAGCGGGCTCGGCCCACCAGAGCGCCTGCGCGGGGCGAGGGGACTGCCCCCGCGACGATCGACGGCGAGCCGTCGGCCCGGGTGGCGATGACGGTCGACGGGCCCAGGCCATGCAAGTTGGAGCCGAACTCGATGGAGATGGGGTTGAAGGGGAAGTTGACGCCCGCCAGGACGGGTTGATTGATCGCGAGGTTGATGTTGCCGTCTCACGGGAAGCCGGACCGGGCGCCCCGGGGTGTTGGTGCCGTGGACGAGCCTCAGGGGCGAACAGCCGCCGTTGTCTCGCGGCAGCGGGCAAGTAAGGAACGATCGGGCAATCCATCCGGATTCTGTTTGGTTATTTTGTCCGGAAATCCCCTTGCACACCCGGTGCTTTTGCGGTATTTTGTCGGCCGCATAGTAGAGGAGAGGGCGCGCCGGCCGCGTCCGACAACGCGAACCTTCTATTTCGGCACTGTTCCCAGGGGGTGTGGTGTTCGGCGCCGGGCTCGATGAGTCCGGCCGGCGGGGCTTCGTTTGTGCGCGTGCATCCTGAAAGGGATGCGGATGGACCAAGTGTCTACAGAGGAGAGTGATCGATGAGACGAACGAGTGTTCTGGCGGGGGTTTCGGGCCTGGTGCTGGCGGCATCGGCCCTGGCGCAGTTCTCGGGCAACGCCAATCCGACGATCTTCCTTCCGGCCGACGGCGGGATCGCCGCGATGACGGTTGCGTACCACCCCGGTTTCAAGCAGTACTACGGCTCGGGCGGCGGCAACCCGTCGAACCCGGGGTACGTCTGGGACGCGTCGGGAAACCTGCTCCAGGGCGGCGGGTACGGGAACCCGGTCGGCATCGACGTCCGCTCGTGGAACTGGAACCCCAACACGGGAAAACTGGAAATCCTGCCTTACGGCGTGAACTTCGGCGCATACGCCCTGTCGAATCCGAACCTTGACGGCAGCGGCCTGCTGACCGGCAGCAACACGAGCATCCTCGGCTCCATGCCGGGCATCCCCGATTCCCAGACGTCGGCCGCCTACGACCCCAGCCGCGACGTGTACCAGGCCCGCGAGACGGGCAGCAACGTGGTGCGCCAGGTGAGCCACAGCACCGGCAACCAGGTCGGGAGCATCTCCCTGGACTTCGGGGCCGCGGGCATCAGCGCCGGGCAGCTCAACGAGTACAACGTCTCCTACGACCCGGCCCACGACCTGGTCGCCGTGCAGGACTACAGCGCCAGCCCCGATGTTGTGTACATGTTCCACGCGACGAACGGCTCGTTCGCCGGCAGCAACACGCTGGCCGCCGACACGCCCTATCCCTACTACAACGGCTCGTTCGCCAACGGCCAGTACTTCCAGTGGACCGGCCAGGGCTGGAATGGGTACAAGATGGTGAACGTCCCCGGCCCGGCCTCGGCGGGCTTGCTCGGCCTGAGCGGCCTGGTCGCGGCGCGCCGGCGGCGCACGGCCTGAGCCTGTCGACTCCTCGCACGTTGAGCGGGCGGTCCCCCGAGGGGCCGCCCGTTTTTCGTGGCCGGGAGCGGGCCGCCTACGGTGCCCGCATGGACTGTCGCCCGCTGGCGGCCGGTGCGATCGTGCTTCTGAGCGGGTGCGCCCTGCGGGTCTCGACGCCCTCGGTGGCGATCGCGCACGCCGAGCTGTCCGCCGGCGCGGCCGACCTGACCTTGCGCATCGACAACCCCAACGAGGGGGCGCTGACCCTCACCGGAGTCGAATACACGCTGACGGACGGCGCGTTTCCCATCGCGCGCGGCGATGCCGACGTTCACGATCGATTGCCCGGGCGGGGCGCGACGGATGTGCCCCTGCACATCGCCTTCGACCCGCCCATGGCATCGACACCGGCAGAGGTCGATCTGCGCGGCGTACTCAAGTTCCGCTCGGGAATCCTGGGCTTTGCGGAGGTCTCGCGCAGCCCCTTCGACGCCTCCTGGCCGGCGCGCTGAACGCCGGGTCGCGCTACTTCACCAGGCCGACGAGGTGTCCCAGGGCCTTCATCCGCATGTGGAAGGGTATGGGGGGCGGGTTGGTAGCGTTGTGCCGGAGGACCAGGAGCGTGACGTCGTCGTCGGCGGGCCGGCCGCCGCGGTAGGCCTCGATGGCGCGGAGAAGGGCCGTGCCGAGTTGCGAAGCGTCCGCGGGGTCCAGGCCCGAGACCAAGTGCAGCAGGCCCTCCTCGCCGAGCTCGCGCCCGGACGGGTCCTGGGCCTCGATCAGGGCGTCGGTGTATACAACGAAGACGTCGCCGACCTCCAGGCGCGTCGCGAACTGGGGGTAGTTCGTCGGCTCGATCACGCCCAGCGGCAGGTTGGACATCCCAGTCTCGCGGCTGCGCTCCCGGGCGAGCAGGCCCGGGGCCCGCTCGTCGAAGAGCATCCACTTGCCCTCGGCAGCCCGGAACAGCAGCGGGCGCGGGTGGCCGGCGTTGCAGACGATGAGGTGGTCGGTCGGGGCGAAGTAGGTCGAGATCACGGCCGTGGCGAAGCGCCCGGCCGACGAGCGGGCCGTGAGCTCCTCGTTGAGCAGGCGGGCGAACCTGGTGGGATTGGGCGTGTTGATGTGCTTGCGCATCAGCGAGCGCAGGCGGAGGGCCGTCTCCCCGGCCGAGTCGCCGTGCCCGGCGATGTCGGCCAGCGTCACGCGGACGATGTTCCCGGCGGCGCAGGTCGAGATGTAGCGCAGGTCCCCGCCGGCCCGGTCCCCCTTGTGGGGCCGGCAGTACATGAAGGCCTCGAAGCCCGGGATGGATACCCTGCGCACGTCGGCCTCGTTGCCGCCCCAGAGCTCCATCGCGTTGAGGCGGTATTCGTCGAGGGCAGGTTCGGCGGAGGCTGTCGTTCCGGTTGCGGCCATGCGGTCCTCCTGTTCCGCCCCTTCCCACCAGCATACCGCGGCATCCGCGCCCGGTTCACCGCTGCCTCTTAGCCGGGCAGCAGGCCCAGCCGGCGAAGATCGTCCACCGGCTCCTCGAACGAGCAGCTCCCGAATGACAGAGCGAAACGCTCCCTCGCCGCGGCGAGCGCGCCCGCGGACACCGCACGCGAGCGCCATGAAGCCTCTGTCTCGTTGAACTGGAACGCCGCCGGATCTGTCTCTTCGATGACGGCTTGGGCGGCCGCGGCGTCGGCGCCCGCGCCGTGGACCAGGGCAGCGGCCATGAAGACGTTGAGGAACCCGTGCATCACGGCGCGTGCCGCCTCGGGCTCGTAGGTCAACGCGTGCTCGGCGCGGACCGGGTGGTGCAGGCCCGCGGTCGCTTTGAAGGGCACCTCGGCCGCGTGACACGCCACGATGAAGCCCGCGACCTGCGCCGCGGTGGGGAAAGCGGCGGCGGTCAGCCCGCCCGTGCGAATCTTGGCCCCCGCGCCGCCGCCGGCCAGGGCCGCGATCAGGCCGCGGGGGTCGCCCTGCTCTTGCGGCGTGAGGCCGGGGGCCTCGAAGAAGGGGAAGACCTCGTCGGGGATGGCGTCGAGCGTCTCTTCCACCACAGCGCCGCCGGGGGGTTTCATCTCCAGGGCATCGGCGATGGCTTGGCCGCGGTCGGCTTGTGTATGGCGAGCGTTGAAGCAGCTGATGGCCTCCACGGCTTGGCCGAGCGGGCCGTCCACGATCACGGAAACGCGCCAGGGCTCGGTCGCGTCGGCATGCTCTCGATATCCGCTGGTCGCAAACGTGCCGGGCATGAACGGCGCCGCGGCGGTGCTGAACTCGTCCAGCAGGGAGGCCGGGCAGACGAACCGCCCGAGCATCCACGCGTGCCCGCCGCGCAGGGCCCGCGCGTAGTCCTCGACCGCCGGCTGCATGGCCAGCCCGGCCGGCGGGTAGAGGCCGGCGTAGTCCACGATGCCGGCGAGCAACGTCCGCAGCGAGTGAGCCGCCGAGGTGCTGCCCGGTTGGTGACGGGTTGGCATGAGGGACGATAGCCGCCTCGGGTGCCGGCGCAGGGCCCGGGGACGCTTTACAGCCCGGCCATGACGTGGGCCGGGTCGGCGGCCGGGTCGAGGAACTCATCGACGAGCTGCTCGAACCGGGCGTGGCGGCGCCCGTCGGCCAGGCCGCCGTCGAAGTGCCCACAGGCCGTCACAAACCGTCGCTTGCAGCCCGGGGCCGAGGCGATCGCGTTGAAGACGGCGGCCGCGGCCGGGGCGGGCACCACATCATCCCGGAGCGCCAGCTTGCACAGGACGGGGCAGCGCACCATGTGGGCGTGGACGACGGCATCAAAGAGGCGGAGCGTGGCCGCCGCCTGGGCCTCGATGCCGGCGTGAGCGACCAGAAACTTGGCGACGTCCGCGCCGATGCTGCCGACTGCGGGGAGGGGGCGAGAGCCCTGCGCCAGGCGCCATAGCCAATCGCCGAGTGAAGGCAGGCCGATGGCGATTCGGGCGATGTCAAGGCGCCCGGCCAGCTGCGCCCCCGCGAGCACGGCCAGGCCGCCCCCCAGCGACTCGCCGTGAAGAAGCACAGGGCCCCGTCCGCGCAGCCAGTCGGCCATCGCCCGGCAGGCGTTGACGACATCCGCCACAGCGCCCGAGAGAACCCAGTCACAGACCCCGGAGGCGGCCTGCACCGGCACTTCCAGCCCGTGCGTGATCCACCCCAGCGGCGAGGCCATGAGGTCGCCCGTGTCGCTCTGCGACCCCGGAAAACCGCGCACGCGCACCAGCAGCACCGCGACCCCGGTCGCGGCCAGAGCCTCCCAGCGTTCCGCCTGGGCCGAGAGGGTCGCAGGCCGGCCGTAGCCGTGCGTCGTCACGACTCCGGCGCGGACGGGAGTGCCCGGCGGCGGCTCGAGCAGGGTCGCGCCGATCCGCACGCTCCGCAGCGAGGTGAACTGGTGCGTCGCCGTCGGGTCGGAGTGGTCGGCGCCCGACGCGGGCCACAGGCGGGGCCTGGAGGCGAACACCGCATCGCCCCAGCCCTTCCAGAACGTAAAGTGGCTCGTGACCGGGCGCCGACTGCCCACGTGCGCCAGAGTCGCCAGCGGCGAGAGTCCGAAGTCGTCCGGGAGATTCATGGAGCGTGCGGCCGCGGGGCGAAGAGCGCATCGGCGTTCATGTCCCGGCCGAGCCGGGCGGCCCAGATCTGGCTGGACGGCTTGCTTTCGCCCTCGGCCATCGGCCCGCGCTGGGCGGTCCACATCATCCACTGGCCATCGTTGCTGAAGACGGGCAAAACGTCGGCCCCGTTGGCGAAGGTGACGCGAGCCTTTTTGACGGCCGCGGGCGCTTCGGAGCCGCTCAGGAACGCATCGTCCACGGCGATGGCGTAGATCTCGTAGTTGTAGTGCCCGATCTCGCTGGTGCCGTAGACCATGAACTTGGCGGAAGGGTGCCAGAAGGGGCACCAGTTCACGCTCTGGTTGTCGGTGAGGGCCCGCTCCCACTCCAGACCGGTCGGCACGCCGTCCTCGAACTTGAGCTTCCCGATGTACAGCTGGAGCAGGTTGTCGCCGCGCCGGTCGGAGCGGTAGCAGATGTACTTGCCGTCGGGGGAGAAGAACGGTCCGCCGTCGTAGCCCGGCGCCTGGACGATCGGGTGCTGCTGCTGCGTCTTGGTGTCGTAGATCCAGATATCGGCGTCGGCGCTGTCGTCGGGATTGCGGTGCTCGACGTGGGAGTAGAGCACGAAGCGGCCGTCGCGCGAGTAGGAGCACTCGGCGTCATAGTCGGCCCGGGTGAACAGCGGGCGCGGCGCGGCCGTCTCGCCGTGCAGCGGGATCGTGCACGCCACCACGTCGGTCTCCTCGGGGAAGGACCACGCGTACCGGTTGGTCCCCACCTTGAACCCCGGCTTGTCCATGTGGCTGGGGCGCACCAGCGTCGAGCCGAAGATCACGCGCCCGTCGTTGGCCGGGTGGAACCAGCCGCAGGTGTTCCACGATTCCGGCGGGCTCAGGAGGATCGGCTTCTCGGTGCCGGTGATATCGCCCGCGTCGTTGCGGGTCAGTTTCGCGACGTACATCGAGTAGCCGGGGTCCGGGTCCTTGCCGGCCTCGGGCACCGGCACAGCCTGGAAAATGATCCACGTCGCGTCGGGGTTGAAGTAGGCCTCTCCCGCCTTGACGAACATGTCCCGGCTGGTGAGCTGGACGTGTCCGGTCAGGAAGGGCGCTTCGAGCGTTTTCCAGTCCAGGGGCTCGGTCCCTGGGGCGCCCGACAGCGGCGGGGGCGGCGGCTGTTCCGCGGGTTGGCCCGACGGCTGCCCGCTCGCCCGGCCCACGCCGAGCGCAATGACGACCATGGGCCCGAGAACGCGGGCGAACGACGGAGAATCTGAGTGTGCCATAATGCCCTCGCGGCCGCGCAGGCCCGGCCAGGGAACGATAGCCGTGGACCCGCTCGGCATCATCCACGTCTCCGCCCGCTTCGTCGTGGTGAACAAGCCCGCGGGCCTTTTGTCGGTCCCCGGCAAGCCGACCCCAGGCGGGCGGGATCACCAGGATTGTGTCGCGTCGCGCGTGCAGGCGCTCTTCCCCGCGGCGACCGGCCCGCTGATCGTGCACCGTCTGGATATGGAAACTTCGGGCCTGATGGTCCTGGGACTGGATGCGGATGCGCACCGAGACCTGTCGAGGCAGTTCGAGCGTCGTTCGGTAGAGAAAGCCTACGTGGCGCTCGTTTCCGGCCGCCCCAGCGGCGATTCGGGGCGCATCGCGCTTCCCGTGCGCCCGGATATCGAGCGCCGACCGATTCAGATCGTGGATCGCGTCCAGGCGCGCGCCGCAATCACCGACTGGCGCATCACCGAGCGATGTGATGGCGTGACGCGCCTGGCTCTGGTTCCGCGCACCGGCCGGACGCATCAGTTGCGCCTGCACCTGTCGCACCCAGAGGGGCTGGGCACACCGATCCTGGGCGATGGACTCTACGGCGGCCCGCCGGCGGCGCGGCTCATGCTGCACGCCGAGTTCCTCGCGTTCAGTGACCCCCATGGCGGCCGCCGGCTCGAGTTCTCCAGCCC
>JADMIO011298042.1_pt1 | contig 29777 bp, 24 predicted proteins | sample 8958161 | NCBI WGS metagenome assembly JADMIO01 (sample SAMN16585339, study PRJNA669376) | soil metagenome | isolation source: Crop rotation soil | place: USA: Cullars Rotation, Alabama | collected 2011 | reverse complement strand
GCCGCGACTTCAAGTCACGTGAATTCCAAGCTTCGGATCCCACTGTGCTGGAAAGGGGGCGGGCCGGTGGACCCGCGGACGACGAGCCGCGGCTCGAGCACCTCCGTCGTGCGTCCGCGCATCGGATCCTCGAGCCGGTTGAGCAGGAGCAGCGCCGCCCGGCGGCCCATCTCGAACGTCGGCTGGGCGACGGCGGTGATCGCCGGCTGCACCATTCCCATCCACGGCACGTCGTCGAAGGCGACGAGCGAGATGTCGCGCGGGATCGACAGCCGGCGGCGGCGGATGATCCGCCACGCCTGCTCCGCGAGGAAGTTGTTGGCGGCGAAGATCGCCGTCGGCCGGGCGCCGTCGAGGAGCGTGTCGATCCTGGCCGCGACGTCCGGTGCGTGGGTGGCGATCTTCACCACGAGCTGCCGGTCGACCCGCAACCCCGCTTGCACGTGCGCGAGTCGGTATCCCGCGAGCCGGCCGACGTCGGTCGTCCATGTCGTCCGCGTCATCAGCAGCCCGATCCGCGTATGACCGAGCTCGAGCAGGTGCGAGACGGCCGCGTGCGCCCCCCGCTCGTTGTCGATCACGACCGCGTCGCACGGCGACGTGGCCAGGCGGCGGTCGACCTCGACCACCGGCAAGCCGCGGGCGACGAGGAGGTCGGGTGCGCTGTTCGAGACCGGCGTCATGATCACGCCGGGCGCGCGCATTGCCAGGAAGGTGCGGACGCCGGTCAGCTCCTCGCTGACGTCGCTGTTGTCGCCGAGCAGCAGCATCTGGTAGCTCGCCTCGCGCAGCGTCTGCTCGACGCCGGCCGCGAGCGCCGCGTAGAAGGGATTGCCGAGCTCCGAGACGACGACGCCGACAGCCCGGCTTGTGCGCTGCTTCAGCGTCCGCGCCGACAGGTTCGGCACGTATCCGAGCCGCTCCGCGACGTCCAGCAGGCGCTTGCGCACGTCCGGCGCGACGTAGCCGCGCCCACTCAGCGCCCGCGACGCCGTCGAGGCCGACGTGCCCGCCTCACGCGCGACGTCGGCGAGCGTGATGGCGCGGCCCGTCATGTGCGCGCCGCCGCCGCCCAGGCCCGGCGGAGGGCGGCGTAGTCCTCCGGTGCGAGCGCCTCGCCGGTCGCGTCGAGGTGCGAGGAGTAGTAGAGCGACGGCACGCCGATCGCGGGCTTGACGTCGAGGAAGGCGCGCCACGACTCCTTGTCCGGGGCGCGCCAGTCGTCGGTGTCGATCGGCAGCTCGGGGCATGCGGCGCGGACGACGTCGGCGCGGAACTGCATCTGCTCGACGAGCTGCTGGCCGCCGACGACGTCGTTCAGCCGGATCATGTCCGTGACGTCGACGAAGCCCGGGTGCGGCGTGTGCGTGATCACGAGCGAATCGGGTTTCGCCTCCTTCGCTGCGGCGTACACGACCGCGAGCAGCTCGTGCAGGAGCGCGATCCCCCACGCGCCTGGCGCCGCGCGCAGCGAGCGCCCCGTCGGCGTGCGCGCGGTGAAGTCGATCTTGAGCCCGTCGGCATCGAGCCCCGCCGGCGACAGCAGCTTCGTCACGCTCGCGCGGAGCAGCTCGCGCGCGGCCGGCTCGCCGGGATCGAGCGCGACGGGCCGGCCGTCGGCGTTCGTCACGCACAGCTCCGGCGGAAGACCCTCGGCGTCCCACGCCTTCCACCAGAGGAGCACGCGCTGCCCGCGCTCGTGCCGAGCTGCGATCCACCCCTTCAGGTCGGGCCACTTGGCGACGTCCGGCTCGTTGTCGCCGTACGTCGCCTGCCACTTGTCGTCGATCACCACCGTCCCAGGCACGACCTCGTTCGCGTCGAGCTGGGCGAGGAACGCGTCGTAGCACTCCTGCGTCGCGTAGTCGCGTGCGAGGCCGCCGCGAACGGACTCGAGGTGACACTGGGCGCCCCAGCCGCAGAAGATCGGCTCCCGCCACCACGCGGACCCCTCGCGCTCGCGCGGTGCCGGCGCGAAGCCGCGCTCGGCGAGATCGCCGCGGTGCCGGCGCAAGCCCGCGTACGGATCGGCGACGCCGGGCGTGACGATCAGAGCCGGTGTGCGGAACTCGCCGTCGACGACCGTCCGCCCGTCGTAGTCGAGGGCGAGCGAGAACCCGTTCGTCACCGTCTGCCATGCGACTTCGCCGAAGCAAAGCTCAGGCACGGCGGCCGCGATCCCCACGTCGAGCCAGCGCGTGCCGTTCCCGAGCGCGAAGTAGAGGGGGGCCGGAGTGAAGAGCCAGCGGGCGCGGCCCGGCTCGCTGCCGCCGACGACACCCGTGACGGCGCCTGCGGCCACCGGCCGCAGCGGGAGCGCGCCGTCCTCCGGATTGGGGCTGAAGAGCGTCGGCATCGTCGTGGCGCTGACCATGCAACCGAGCGGCCCGTCGGCGAGCACGGACCGGCCGCCGAGCAGCCGCACGTGGGTCAGGGCGCCGCGGCCGCGGACGCACGTGTGCACCTCGATCGCCGAGTCGAGCGGGCGAAGCTCGAGCCACGCCCCGTCCCACAACGTCGACCGCCGTTCGACCACGATCGTCCCGTCGCGGACCTGTGGCTCGCCGACCGCGAGGGTCTCGTCGACGCCGTCCGTCGTGTCGAGCGACGACAACAGCGAGATGCCGAGCTCACGTCCGACGTCGATCCGGCGGCCTCCGGCCTCCAGCGTCAGTCGGTACGAGCCGTTCTCGAACAGCGTCACGCGTCTTCCACCAGCGCCTCGGCCTGCTGGCCGAAGTGCGTCCCGCCGACGGTGACATCGGCGGCGACACGGCCGGGACCGGACGCACGGACGTGGAACTCCACCTCTGCTTCGCCGTGCGGCGCGACCTCGACCTCGCGTTCCGGCGGCGACACCTGCCAGCCGTCCTGCGTCACGAGGCGAACGACGGCGGTCTCGGCGCGGCCGAACGGGTTGCGGACGCTGACGGAGTAGTCGATCTCCGGCCCGGCGGCGCGGTACGGCTCGATCCGCGCTCCGAACCCGTCCGTCCCGAAGCCGTCCTCCGGCAGCAGCTCGCGGTGCAGCTCGGCCGTCCGCTTCGCGTCCACGAGCAGCTGCTCGAGGAACCCGTCCGTCACCTCGCGCGGAACCCAGTGGCCGCTGACGATCACGTCCGGCCGCAGGCGCGCGTACAGCTCGGCGCTGCGGACGAAGTCCTCCGGCTCAAATCGGTTTCTGTACTGGTAGTTGAGGATCCCCCGCTCGCCGTCAAGGACCTGCTGGTCGCCTGCTGCGACGACGCGCTTCCCGTCGACGTCGATCGCGATCGCGGCCGCGTAGCGCGTGTGTCCAGGCTGCGGGTACACGGTCAGCTCGTGCTCGTGCCAGCGAAACGACGCGTCGAGCGGCAGCCGGCGGTCCACGGCGACCGGGTCGAACCACAGACACGGCAGGTCGTACCTCTCGGGATGCTCGAGCACCGGCGCGACGTTCTCCGGCGCCCAGACCTCGGCGCCCTCGATCTCGCGCAGGAGGTTCAGCCCGGCGATGTGGTCGTCGTGGTAGTGGGTGACGACGGCCGCGTCGATTCGCTCGACCCCGTGGTCGCGACGGAGCGCGTCGAGCGACCACAGCAGCGTCCGCCGGGCTGCGCGCTCGGTGCTGAATCCGAGCGTCGTCAGGTCGTACCCGAAGTCGATCAGCAGCGCCGCGCCCGAATCGGAGAGCAGCACGTAGTTGTTGGCGAACATCGACCGGTTGCGCAAGAAATGCGGCGTCACCGGCGCGAAGGGCCGGCGTGCCCGGTCGGCGAGATCCCAAGGCGCCGGCAAACGCAGGTTCACGAGCTCCTGGACGCGGCCGGCCGCGTGCAGGAGGGCCGGCGCAGGTTCCTCGATCGGCTCGCCGTGCGACGGCAGCAGCAGCTCCGCCCCGCGCGCGGCGAGCACGTGGCAGGAGAGCACCGTCGCCGCCCAGCCCTCGACGCCCGTGTACGTCCACTGCGCCGAGGCGAGCGACCACACCTTGCCGTCTCCGTACACGAGGTCGCCGCTGAAAGCGACCAGACGGCCGTCGAGCTCGACGAGGTACGTGACCGACCCGAGCGTGTGCCCGGGCGTCGGAAGCGTGTAGACGTCGAACGCCCCGTAGCGCTGCAGCCGGTACTCGGCGGCTGCCCCCGTCACCGGCACGGACTCGAGCAGCGAGAAGCGGTCCTGCCGGAGGTCGTAGTCGTTGACGACCTGCCGCCGGCGCCAGCGCTCGTCCACGCCGGCGATCAACTCCACCTCGAGCGGCGGCGCCCAGATGCGGATGCCCGCGTCGACCGCGCGCTGGAGGCCCGCGAGCTGGTCGCGGTGGTGGTGCGTCAGCAGGACGTCGGTAACGCGGTCGACCCCGAGCTCGTCCAGGTGGTCGAGGACGTCGCCGTCGCCGAAGTCGACCAGGACCGCGTCGCGGCCCGACTTCAGGACGTAGACGTTGCACGTGTCGCGGAAGCACGACACGGACGCCGCAATCGCCTCGGAGCCCACACCCACAGGAGGTCGAGTTTAGGGCGCCCGCGCCGATGTGACAACGATTGCAGGACCAGGGCCCTCCCCGTACACTCGTGCCGGTGGGCGAGATCGTCCTCGATCACGTCACGAAGGCTTTCGGCAACGGCGTCGTCGCCGTCGACGACGTCGCCCTGACGATCGGCGAGGGCGAGTTCATGGTGCTCGTCGGCCCATCGGGCTGCGGCAAGACCACCTTGCTGCGCTCGATCGGCGGGCTCGAACGGATCAGCTCCGGCCGGATCCTGATCGGCGACCGCGACGTCACCCGCCTGCAGCCGGCGGATCGCGACCTGGCGATGGTGTTCCAGAACTACGCGCTCTACCCGCACATGACCGTGCAGAAGAACCTCGCGTACGGCCTGCGCGTCCGCAAGATTCCGCGCGCCGAGCGCGATCGCCGGGTGAATGAGGTGGCGGCGCTGCTCGGGCTGGACGAGTTGCTGGACCGCAGGCCCGGACAGCTCTCCGGCGGGCAGCAGCAGCGGGTAGCGATGGGCCGCGCGATCGTCCGAGAGCCGCAGGCGTTCCTGATGGACGAGCCGCTGTCGAACCTGGACGCGAAACTCCGTGTCAGCATGCGGACGTCCCTGCAGCAGCTGCACAAGCGCCTGGGAACGACGACCGTCTACGTCACGCACGACCAGATCGAGGCGATGACGCTCGGCCAGCGTGTCTCGGTGATGCGCGACGGCAGGCTGCAGCAGGTGTCGGCGCCGCAGACGCTCTACGAGGAGCCGGCGAACTCGTTCGTCGCTGCATTCATCGGCTCGCCGCCGATGAACCTCGTCGAGGCGCGGCTCGCAGGCGACAGCGTCTCGTTCGGCGGGTTTTCCATCCCCCTCCACCGCGACCGGCGCCCGCGGTTCGCGAACGATGGGCGGGTCGTGCTCGGCATCCGCCCGGAGGCCTTCGAGGACGTGCAGTTCGCCGAGCGCGGCCTCCCGCACATCGAGGTCGACGTCGAGGTGCTGGAGGAGCTCGGCTCCGATGCCCACCTCTTCTTCCCGGTCGAGGCCGAGCAGGTCGTGATCGAGGACGCGATCTCGGACGAGCGGGAAGACAGGCCGACGATGCTCGCAGCCGAGCGCGACCGGACGCTGCTCGTCGCACGCGTCGACGCCCGCACGAGCGCACGCGTGGGCGACCGAGTCCGGCTCGCCGTCGACCCCGCCCGGATGTACTTCTTCTCGCCCGACAGCGGCGAGAGCCTGCTGAACGGCGCGCCGCCGGCTGCAGCCGCGCGTTGATCGCGACGCTCGACTACACGCGCCGACGCCTGCAGCGCACATCGGAGCGGCTCCGTGCGCGGACGTACGCAGAGACGCTCGCGGTCGACGAGCTCCTCGTCTCGACGCAGGTCGACCGGATCTCGTGGCAGGAGGCGCAGGTGCTCGAGTACCGGCCGGCTGCTGCCGGCGAGCGGTTCGGACCGCCGTTCGCGACCTTCTGGTTCCGCGCCCGGGCGACGGTGCCCGACACGTGGCGCGGTGTGCGCGTCGACCTGCTCTGGCGCTCAGACGGCGAGGCGACGCTCTGGCGCGATGGGTGCGTCGCCGCCGGCCTGAACCAGCACCACGCGACCGCGACGCTCGCGGACGCGGCGGAGCCGGGCGAGATCGCGGTCGACGTGGAGCTCGCGTGCAACGGCCTGTTCGGGGCCCAGAGCCGCCCCGTCGAGCTCGCGGCATGCGAGCTCGGCCGCTTCGACGCGGCCGCGTGGAAGCTGGCGTGTGACTTCGAGGTGCTGCGTGCGCTCGAGGCGCACGGGGCGACCGATCCCGCCCTCGCGGGCGACCTGCGCCGCACGCTCGCCGCCGTCGCCGACCACTGCGAGCGCGAGGACTTCGACGCGGCGCAGGAGGCGCTCGCAGCGCCGTTCGAGCGGCGGAATCCGGCGTACGCCCACGAGGTGGTGGCGGTGGGGCACGCGCACATCGACACCGCGTGGCTGTGGCCGCTGGCGGAGACCTTCCGGAAGATGCAGCGCACGTTCAGCACGGCACTCCGGTACATGGACGAGTTTCCCGAGTACCGCTTCGCGTGCTCGCAGGCGCAGCAGTACGAATGGCTGAAGGAGCGCGACCCCGACCTGTACGCGCGCATCCGCGCGAAGGTCGAGGCGGGGCAGTTCGTCCCCGTCGGCGGCACCTGGGTCGAGCCCGACCTGAACCTGCCCTCGGGCGAGTCGCTCGTCCGCCAGCTCCTGTACGGGCAGCGCTTCTTCGAGCGAGAGCTCGGCCGCCGCTGCACCGAGCTCTGGGCCCCTGACGCCTTCGGGTACACGGGGCAGCTTCCCCAGCTCGCGCGCGGGGCCGGGATCACCCGCTTCCTGACCCAGAAGCTGTCGTGGAACCGGTTCAACCGGCCGGACCAGCACACGTTCGTCTGGCAGGGCGACGACGGCAGCGAGCTGCTCGCCCACTTCCCGCCCGCGGACACCTACAACTCGGCTGCCGACGTCTCCGAGCTGCTGCAGTCGACGCGTGGATATCTGAACGCGGAGCAGTCGCACACGAGCCTGCTCGTCTACGGCTACGGCGACGGCGGCGGCGGCCCGACGCGCGAGATGCTCGAGACCCTGCGCCGGGCGCGCGACCTGCAGGGGCTGCCGCGGACGAGGCTCGGATCGCCGTCCGACTTCTTCGACGCGCTCGAGGCCGAGCCCGGCCCACGGCCGGTGATCGTCGGCGAGCTGTACCTCGAGTACCACCGGGGCACGTACACGAGCCAGGCGTTCGTCAAGCGCGGAAACCGCCGCGCCGAGCAGGGGCTGCACGATGCGGAGCTGATCGCGGTCGCCCGCGGCGGCGAGTATCCGCGCGCGGAGCTCGACCGGCTCTGGAAGCTGCTGCTCCTGCAGCAGTTCCACGACATCCTGCCCGGCTCCTCGATCCGCGCGGTGTACGAGGATGCCGCGCGCGACTTCGCGGAGCTCGAGCGCGGAATCGAGGCGCTCGTCGGCACCGGGCCGACGCCGGTGAACACGACCGCCTTCCGGCGTCGCGACGTCGTCGGCGACACGCTGTACCAGGCGGAGCCGTTCGCCGCCGCGCGCGCCGTCGAGCCCGACGATCGCGTCGAGATCGACGGGCTGACGCTCGACAACGCGCACCTGCGCGTCCGGCTCGACGCCGATGGGTCGGTGGCGAGCGTCTACCACAAGTCGGCAGGCCGCGAGGCGCTGGCGTCGCCGGGGAACCGGCTCGAGCTATACGACGACCGGCCGGTCGACTTCGACGCGTGGGACATCGACCCGTACACGCTCGCGACCCGCCGCGACGCACCGCCGGCACAGTCGTACGAGGTCGTCAACGACACGCCGCTGCGCGCCGAGATCGCCTTCGAGCGCGCGCTCGGCGACTCCAGCCGTCTCCGCCAGGTCGTCCGGCTCGACGCAGGCGCGCGACGCGTCGAGTTCCACACCGTCGTCGACTGGCACGAGTCGCACACGCTGCTGAAGGTGTGCTTCCCGCTCGACGTCCGCGCCGTCAACGCGACCTACGAGATGCCGTTCGGGTATGCCGAGCGGCCGACGCACTACTCGACGTCGTTCGACCGCGCACGCTACGAGGTACCGGGACACCGCTTCGCCGATCTGTCCGAGCACGGCTTCGGCGCGGCGGTGCTGACCGACTCGAAGTACGGCTACAGCTGCCACGGCGGCGAGCTGCGCATCAGCCTGCTTCGCTCGCCGAAGAGCCCGGATCCCGAGGCGGACATGGGCCGCCACGAGTTCGCGTACGCGCTCGTGCCGCATGCCGGCGGGTGGCGCGAGGCGGATGTGCTCGCGGAGGCGGTGCTGTTCAACGCGCCGCTCCGGTGGACCGGTGCGCCGCTCGACGCGCCGCTCGCGACCGTCCGCGGCGGCCTCGTCCTCGACACGATCAAGCGCGCCGAGGACTCGGATGCGGTCGTGCTCCGGCTCTACGAGCCGTACGGCGGCCGGGGGACGGCGCACATCGGGCTGTCGCGCCCGTTCGCGCACGCACGCCGCGCGAACCTGCTCGAGGACGACGGCGAGCCGCTCGCGCTCGAGCGCGGCGAGATCGTCCTTCCGTTCCGGCCGCGCGAAGTGATCACCGTGAAGGTGACGTGACGTGATCGTCTGCGTCGGCCTCGCCACGCGCGACACGATCTACGCGGTGCCGCGCCACCCCGGCCCCGACGACCGGGTGGTGGCGACCGGCCGCGTCGTCGCCGGCGGAGGGCCGGCGGCGACGGCGGCGTTCACGATCGCGCGCCTCGGCGTGGACGCGCGCTTCGTCGGCGTCGTCGACGGCTGCCTCGACGGCGTCGACGTCGTCCGGATCCCCGGGCGGATGGCCGAGAGCACGATCCTCGTCGGCGACGGCGGCCGCACGATCGTGACCGAGCCGCCGCCGCGATTCAGCGTCCCGCCCGACGTCCTCGCCGGCGCCGACTGGGTGCACGTCGACCACGTCGGCTGGCCCGCGCTGCCCGGCGGCGACCTGCCGCCGCTGTCGGTCGACGGCGGCAACCCGATCGAGGGCCTCGACCTCGCACGCGTCCGGCTGTACTCGCCGACGTCGGCGACCGACGACGGCCGCCGCGCCCCGGTCACCGTCGTCACCCGCGGCGCCGGCGGCTGCACCGCCTATGCCGACGGCGAGACGATCGACGTCCCCGCGCCTGCAATCGACGCCGTCAGTACGCTCGGCGCCGGCGACGTCTTCCACGGCGCGCTGCTCGCGTCCCTCGTCCGCGGCCTCGACCTACGCGACGCACTCGTGCGTGCGAACGCGTGCGCGGCGCTCTCGTGTCGCGCCCTCGATGGCCGCTCCGCGGTGCCGACGTGGGACGAGCTCGAGAGGAGCGTCCGTGGCGCGTGAGTGGTGGCGCGACGCCGTCTTCTACGAGATCTACGTCCGCAGCTTCGCCGACTCCGACGGCGACGGCGTCGGCGACCTGCCGGGCATCACCGCCAGGCTGCCGTACCTGCACGATCTCGCCGTCGACGCGATCTGGCTGACGCCCTTCTACCCGTCGCCCGGCGTCGACCACGGCTACGACGTGAGCGACTACGTCGACGTCGATCCGATGTTCGGGACGCTCGACGAGTTCGACGCGCTTGTCGCCACTGCGCACGGCCTCTGCATGCGCGTGATCGTGGACATCGTCCCGAACCACACCTCCGACCGGCATCCGTGGTTCACCGGCGACCGGTCCCGGTACGTCACCGTCCCGGCCGCGAACGGCGTGCCGAACAACTGGCCGTCGAACTGGGGCGGATCGGCCTGGACACTCGACGAGGAACGCGGCCACTACTATCTGCACCTGTTCGCACCGCAGCAGCCGGATCTCGACTGGCATCGCTCGGCCGTGCGGAGCGACTTCGAGGACATTCTCCGCTTCTGGCTCGATCGCGGCGTGGACGGATTCCGGATCGACGTCGCGCACGGCCTCGTCAAGGACGCGACGCTCGCCGACGAGCCCGAGCCGTTTCCGGCGGTGCGGCTGTCGTCCGACTGGCGCCGCGCAATCGACCAGCCGGAGGTTCACGACGTGTATCGCGACTGGCACCGGCTCGCGGCGGCGTACCCCGGCGACCGCGTCCTCGTCGGCGAGGTGGTCTTCTCCGACCCCCGACGCGTCGCGCCCTACCTCCGACCGGACGAGCTCCACCTCGCGTTCAACTTCTCGCTCGTCTTCCAGCCCTGGGACGCGCAGGCGATCGGGGGTTCGATCGACGCCTCGCTGGCGGCGCTGCCGGTGGTCACGTGGGTGCTCGAGAACCACGACGTCGAGCGCATCGCCACGCGGTTCGGCCCGCGCGAGGCCCGGGCGGCGGCGCTGCTCCTGCTGGCGCTCCCGGGGCCGGTGTTCCTGTACCAGGGCCAGGAACTGGGCCTGCCGGAGGTCGACCTGCCCGATGCTGCGCGACAGGATCCGATCTTCAATCGCACGCACGGCGAGCGCGTCGGCCGCGACGGCTGCCGCGTGCCGCTGCCGTGGGTGCGCGAGTTGCCGGCGCGGTCGTGGCTGCCGCAGCCTCCGGGCTGGGGCGAGCTCTCGGTCGAGTCGCAGTCGACTGACGAGACGTCGATGCTCTCGCTCTACCGGCAGGCGCTCGCCCTGCGCCCGCGCGGCTCGTTCCGGTGGCGCGACGCTCCCGGCGGCGTCCTCGCCTTCGACCGCGACGGGCTGACGTGCGTCGTCAACGTCAGCGGCGACGACGTGCCGGTCGGCGAGGTCGTGCTCGCCAGCGAGGAGATTCACGCAACGCTCCCGGCGGGCGCCGCCGCCTGGGTACGCCCTTGACAGCTCCGCGGCCGATCGAGCAGGATCGAAGGGGGTCGAAAATGGCTTTCTCACGCATCGGCATCTGCGTCATCGCACTGTGTGCGGCTCTCGTCGTCGCCGCGCCGGCGACACCCGCAGGCGGAGGCAACTCAGCGAGCGCGAAGCTCTGCCAGGACCTGTGGCAGACGCTCCGGCGTGCCGACGGCACCGATTTCGAGAACCGTGGCGCATGCGTGTCGTACGCGGCGCACGGCGGTGTGCTGACGACGTTCACGACGTCGATCTCGAGCCACACGACGCACGTGCGGGTGGACCTCACCCAGCACCTGTTCTCCACGAGAGTGATCGGGATCGCAACCGACCCGCACGACGGCATGCCGGTCGAGTACGACCAGACGCTCTCGGTTCCGCCGGCATCGCAGGAGGTGCAAGCCGCGTTCGAGGCGGCCGCGGCCGCAGTTCGGACGTTCATGGAAGGGGTGGTCACGACCGGGCAGATCTTGATCTCATCGCCCGTGCTCCTGTCGAGCTCGGAGACGTCGCAGACCACCTTCACCGGTGAGCAGCTCGACCACACCGAGGTGACGACCACGACGACGACCACACCGATGGCCGACGGAACGGTGAACGTGAATACGGATACGCACACGGAGACGTTCGTCGACGACGTGTACGAGACCACCATCACCGATCTCGCGACCTACGTGATCACGGGCTCGGTCGCACACTGACAGCTTCCGTCATCGTCCTCCTCCGCGGCGTGAACCTCGGCGCGAGAAACCGCGTCGCGATGCCGAAGCTCCGGGAGGCGCTGACGGATGCAGGCTTCGACGACGTCCGCACGTACGTGCAGAGCGGCAACGTCGTGCTGTCGAGCGGCATGTCGGCGAAGCGCGTGGAAGCCGCATGCAGGCAGGTGCTCGCGAACGAGTTCGGGCTCGACGTCGACGTGATCGTGCGCACGCGGTCGGAGCTCGCCGCCGTCGTCCGACGCGATCCCCTCGGCAAGGTGGCCACGAACCCGAAGCGCTACCAGGTGAGCTTCTGCGCGACGAAGCCGGCGGCCGCGCTCGTGAAGGAGCTCGAGGCGCTCGCCGTTCCGCCGGAGCGCTTCGTCGCGATCGGGCGGGAGCTCTACGCGTGGCACCCGGAGGGAGTCGCGCGTTCACGGCTGTGGAACCGGCTCGCCGGGCGCGGCCTCGGCGTCAGTGCGACTGCGCGCAACTGGACGACCGTCACGACGCTCCTCGAGCTCGCGAGCGAGGGGCACCCGGCGAGCCGGCGTCGCGCTACGACGCGACCGGCCAGACGATCCGCGTCCTGAAGTCCGCGGGATCGACGGCGCTGCCGGGATTCACGAGGTAGTGCTCCCGGGCGAGGTCCTCCGGCTCGAGCCCGCGCTCCCGGATCGCCGCCTCCAGCGCCCGAAAGACCGTCGGCAGCTCCTCGTACGGGCCGTGATGGACATGCTCCACGCCGCGGGCCGCCGGCAGCTCGCGCACGACGACTCCGTCGGCGGCGTCCACCGCCCTCCCCTCGATCGGCCAGCCGACCTCCACGTCCAGCCATTCGTCGATGCCGTTTCCGTGGAAGATCGCCAGCGGCGACTCGATGCACGGCACGTCGCGCGCGTCGAGCCACCGGCGCACCCGCATGCACGTCTCCGGCACGTGGGTGCCCATGTCGTCGACCCGGACACGGCCGCCGATCACCGCGAACCTCCCCGCGGGCTCGTCCACGATCTCGAGTTCGAGCGTCAGCTCGGTCACGAGTTGCTCCTTTCCGTCGATCAGTCGGTCGAGCTCCGCGACGACGGCCCGCATCTTCGCCAGGTCGCGTTCGAGCCGTGCACGATGCGCTGCGAGCGCGTCGCGAACCGCGCGTTCGTCCGACCGGATCAGCACGGCCACCTGCTCGAGCGGGACTCGCAACGCCCGCAGCCGGCGGACGGCCACCGCCTCGCTGACCTGCGCCGGCTCGTACCAGCGGTAGCCCGTCCACGCATCGACGTGCGCGGGCTTCAGCAGCCCCAGCTCGTCGTAGTGGCGAAGCGCCTTCACGGTCAGGCCGGTCAGCCGCGCGAACCGGCCGATCGTCACCATCGTCGCGGTCTCGACCCTCATCTGGTCGAGGATCCGGCCTCCCGTTAGGGGAGAGTCAAGGGCCACCGCGTCAACGGACGACGGCGCGCGGCTCCGGATGCTCCGAGCGCAGCCCGTCGAGCGAGGCGCGGACCTCGTCGGCGAGCGTCCGGTACATCGTCGGCTCGATCACGGCCAGCGATTCCCGTAACAGTGCCTCGGCGTCTGCGGTGCGTCCCTGCGCGACGCGGACGAGCGCGAGCGCGTGCAGCGTCGATGCGCGCGACCAGACGTCCTCGAGCCCGACCGTGCTCCGCGCGTGCTCGGCGATCTGCTCCGCCTCGTCCAGCTTTCCTCTCCCCACGAGTGTCTCCGCCAGCTGGCGCTCCGCCTCGACGAGGAAGCCGCTCTCCTGCGTTGCACGCAGCCGCGCCACCGCCTCGCGGAGGAGCTTCTCGGACCGGTCGCCGTTCCCGCGACCCCGCTCGACCGCGCCCAGCATCGTCTGCACCCAGCCGGCACGCCCTTCGGCGCCGATCTCCTCGAACGCCGCCAGCGCCTCCCGGTAGCCGGCCTCGGCGACCGCGACGTCGGAGTCCTCGAAGGCGCAACCGGCGGCGACCGCGCGTGCGACCCCGAACGCCTCGCGGCTGCCGCTCTCGTCCGCGAGCTCCGTCGCCCGCGAGGTGAGCCCGGTCGCCCCCTCGCTGTCCCCTTCCGCCCTGGCGAGGCGCGCCAGCTGTGCGAGCGCGAGCGCCTCCAGGTCGCGCCGGTGCATCTTCCGCGCAATCTCGACGCTCGCCTCGGCCTGCCGGCGGGACGCGTCCGCGTCTCCAACCCACCAGGCGATCGTCGAAAGCACCGAACGCGTGTCGTGGAGCCCCACGAGCTCGTCTTCGGGGAGTGCCTCGAGCGCCTCGTCCGCGAGGACGCGTGCGCGCGCGACGTCGTTGTCGGCGCGGAGTGCGATCTCCGCGAGCAGCGCGAGCGCACGCCCCTCCACGTCTGCCACCCCTTCGGCACGCGCGTCCGCCAGCACGGCTTCGGCCTCCGCACCGGCAGACCGGACGTCGGACAGCCGCCACGCGGCCTCCGCGGCCGAGTACCGCCGGCGCAGGGTCGGCTCGAGCGCCACCGCCCGCTGGAACTGCGAGCGTGCCGCCACCAGCGAGCTGCGGCGCAGCGAGCGCCTGCCGGCACCCTCGAGCGCCGCGGCCGCCTCGTGCGCGAGGTCGGCGGGGACGGATCCGTCCAGCTCGGCAGTCAGCACCGCCGCCCGGTCGAGGTGATGCGCGTGGATGTCGGCCAGCTCGTCGGGCGCGCGCTCCGCCACCCATTCCGCCACGCGCCGGTGGTCCTGCGCGCGCTCCCCCTTGCTCACCGTCGCGTGCGCGACCTCCCGGATCAGGCCGTGCGTGAACCGGAACGCCTGCTCGCCGGAGATCGTCGACTGCATCTCCTGCGCGACGAACTCGCGCTCGAGCAGCCGGTCGAGACCGGGCCCGGCGTCGCCGTCCGGCGAGAGCGCATTCAACGCGCCGCGCCAGAAGACACGGCCGATGAGCGCCGCGCGCTGCAGCAGGCGCTTGTCGGCCGCATCCAGCGTGTCGATCCGAGCCGCGATCAGTGCCTGGATCGAGTCGGGGATCCGCTTGACCACGACGCCCTCGTCGCCCGCGAGCATCCGCGCGGTCTCCTCGAGGAACAATGGGTTCCCCTCGGCCTTCTCGAGCGCCATCGCGCGCTGGCCGGTGGGGACGTCGGCGTGGGCGAGCAGCGCGTCGGCGAGCTCGACGCTCTCCTCGTGGGCCAGCGGCCCGAGCTCGAGCGAGAGCGCGCGCGGGTTGCCTCCGCCCCACGTCGGCCGCGCCTCGAGCAGATCCGGCCGCGCCAGGCAGACGAGGAGCACCGGCGCGTCGCGCAGCGTCCGGGCAAGATGCTCGATCAGGTTGAGCAGCGCCTCGTCCGCCCAGTGCACGTCCTCGAACACGAGCACGAGCGGCTGCGCGTCGGCCAGTCGCTCCGCCCACAGCGTCACCGCCCACGTCAGCTCTGCCGCACTGTGCGCCTCCTCCGCGGCGCCGAGGACGCCGAGCGCGACCGCGAGCAGATCTGCGACTGCCTCGCTCTCGCACGAGAGCCGCAGTCGCTCGAACGCCTCCGACGCCGGCGCGTCGTCCGTGATCCCGGCCGACTCCTTGATCATCGACGCGAGCGGCCAGTACGTGACGCCCTCGCCGTAGGGCAGCGCGCGGCCGCGCAGGACGGTGACGCGCTCCGCCCCTTCGCTGAACTCGCGGACGAGCCTCGACTTGCCGATCCCCGGCTCGCCGAACACCGTGACGAGGTGCGCGCGCCGGTCGCGCGTCGCGCGTGCAAGCGCGTTCGCGAGCAGGTCGAGCTCCTCCTCGCGCCCGACGAACCAGGCGGCGGCGACGGGCGGCGGCGCGTCGAGCGCGCGCAGCGCACGCCAGGTCCAGAGCGGGTCGGGCCTTCCCTTCAGCTCGACGGGCCCGGCGTCCTCGACCTCCACGCTCCCCGCCGTCAGCCGCCGTACGGTCGGGCCGAGCACGATCTCGCCAGGTGCCGCCGACTGTTGCAGCCGCGCGGCGATGTTCACCGCCTCGCCGGTGACGAAGGTCGATTCGGCATCGTCGACCACCACCTCGCCCGCCTCGACGCCGATGCGCGCCTCCAGGCCCAGGTCCTGCACCTGCTCGAGCACCGCGAACGCCGCCCGGACGGCGCGCTCCGCATCGTCCTCGTGCGTGCGCGGAGCGCCGAACGCCGCCATGACGGCGTCGCCGGCGAACTTCTCGACCGTGCCGCCGTGTCGCTCGATGCACTGCGAGGCACGCTCGAAGTAGGTGTTGACGCGCCGGCGGACGACCTCCGGGTCGGCCGCAACCGTCAGGCCGGTGGAATCGACGAGGTCGACGAAGAGAACCGTGGCGAGCTTGCGCTCCAAATTGACGATTCTAGGTGCCGCCTGCGGGGCGGCACCGGCCGCGGCCCGGGGGCGTCAGCGGTCGGGCCGCTTGCTGCGCCGGCGCCGCTTGTCACGCTCCGCCACGACCGCCGCGAACTCGCGGTCCCGCCTGGAACGCGCGTGGGCCTGCTGAGCGTGAGCTGCGTCGTAGGCGGCGTCGGTCACCCACGGATCTGCGCGCGCCCCGGTCTCTCCCAACCGTTGTCTCAGCCGACCGGCCAAGGAGAGGTGAGTCTATTCCTGTTTGCCTACCGGCGTTCAACCCGACGGCTGACGGCAGTCCAGCTGTGCACCCTCGCCTCCATCGACTCGGGCTCGTCCGGCGGCTCCCGGCCGTTCTCGGCGCGCTCACCCTCCTCCTTGCGCTCCGCAGCGTCGCGGTCGCGCTCGCGATCCTCCCGCATCTCTCGACCCCTTTCGCTCCGCCGCTCGTCCGGCGACGCCGGAGGGTAGCCGATCCGGCGGCGATCAGGCGACGAGCGAGCCGAACAGCCGCTCGAGCTCAGCCGCCGGGTCGCCGCACACGCCCGTGTGGATCTCGGACGGCTGGATGACGGTGCTCGACGGCGCGGTCAGCCAGTGGAAGCGCGCCGTCACGTCGAGCCGTGCCATCGGGCCCGCGTCGGCTTCGCCCGCTGCGATCCGCTCGAGCGCGGTCAGGTGCGGGCGGATCGCGGCCGGTTCGACGTCGGGCCAGAGCGCGCGCAGCCGGCCCTCGTCGAGCGCCGTCCGAACGGCGAGGTACCCCGCCGGCCGCGAGAAGACGAGCACGCCGACATTCATCTGCTCGCCGCGGTCGATTCGCGGGACGAGCCGGTAGATCGCGTACGAGTAGGGGCTATCGCCCACGCGCTCGCTCCGCCTCGGCCACGAACGCCTCCCGCGCCTCCAGCCGTCCGAGCAGATAGTCGACGTACACGCGCGCATCCTCGCCTCCGAGCCAGTCGGACGGCACGGAGGCGGCGGCCGCATCGAGCACCGCCTCCGTCACCTGCGGCGCTAGCCGCTCGTCGGCGGCGGCGACCGACCCGGCGAACGGGAGCAGCACGTGCTCCGCGATCGCCGGGAACGGCGTCCGCTCGTGCCCCGCCACCCGCTCGCCGTGGTGGAAGTAGAGCGCGGCGCCGTGATCGATCAGCCACAGGTTGCCGTGCCACTCGAGCAGGTTCGGGTTTCGCGCGGTCCGGTCGATGTTGGTCACGAACGCGTCCAGCCAGACGATGTCGGCAGCGAGCTCGGAGCCTGGCGGCGTGCTCCCGGCGGGGCTGAAGGCGAGCGCACCGGGCAGGAAGTCGACGCCGAGGTTCAGCCCGATGCTCGCGCGCAGCAGGTCCTGGATCTCCGGATCCGGCTCAGCCTGGCCGAGCTCCGCGCTGACCTCGAGGAGCGCGAGCTCCGGCACGTGAAGGCCGAGCGACCGCGCGAGCTCGCCGGCGACGACCTCGGCGACGAGCGCCTTCGGGCCCTGTCCCGCCCCGCGGAACTTGAGCACGTACAGGCCGTCGTCGCTCGCCTCGACGAGCGCAGGCAGCGACCCGCCCTCGCGCAGGGGCGTGACGTACCTCGTCGCATCGATCCGCTCGAGCCCCACGCGAGAGGATTCTCGTTCACGGGTAGGCTCGCACCGATGCCCGCGAAGGTCGACCGTCGGGTGATGGCCGACCTCTGGCTCGGCCATCTCACCACCGATCTCACCGCCGGTGCGCTGCCGGCGGTGCTCGTCTTCCTCAAGCCGCTGCTCCACCTGTCGTACACGAAGGCGGGCGCGGTCGTCCTGGTCGCGACCGTGACGTCGTCGATCGCCCAGCCGATCTTCGGCCGGTGGGCGGACCGGCACACGACGACCTGGCTGGTGCCGGTGGGCGTCGCCGCATCGGCGGCCGGGATGGCGGTGGCGCCGCTCGCGGACACGTACCTCTGGCTGCTCCTGGCCGTGTCGATCTCCGGGCTCGGGGTCGGCATCTTCCACCCGGAGTCGATGAAGCTCGCGCGGCATGCGAGCGGAAGCCGCCGGGCGAGCGGCATCGCGCTCTTCCAGACGGGCGGCAACCTCGGGATCGCGCTCGGGCCGCTCCTGGCCGGAGTCGCGCTGACTGCCTGGGGGTCGGGCGGCGGGACGTTCCTGCTCGTGCCGGGCGTGCTCGTCACCCTGCTGCTCCTCTTCGACTTCGCGTCGCTCGGCCACGTGCGCCGCGCCGGACACGAGCGCGCGCTCGAGACCACCGCGATCGACCAGCTGACGCCGTTCAGAGTGCTGCTCGTCACCGTCGCGCTGCGCAGCGTCGCCTACTACGGCCTCTTTACGTTCGTGCCGCTGTGGGAGGTCGCGCGCGGGCACACGCGCGGGTACGGCACCGCGCTGCTGTCGCTCGTCCTGTTCGGCGGAGCCCTCGGCACGCTCTGCTCCGGCCCACTCGCCGAGCGCTACGGGGAGAAGGTGGTGCTGGCAGGCGGTCTGGCGCTGTCGCCGATCTTCGTCGCCCTGTTCGTGCTCACGAACGGCACTGTCTCCGCGGTCGCCGTCGTGCTCGCCGGCGCCACGATCGTCAGTGGCTTCGGCCTGACGACGTTCATGGGCCAGGAGTACCTGCCGTCCAAGATCGCCACCGCCTCCGGCCTGACCGTCGGCCTGACGATGGGGCTCGGCGGCGTCGCCGCCGTGTTCCTCGGGGTCGTCGCCGACGCCGTCAACCTGCGTGACGCGCTCCTCGTCACAGCGGTCGCGCCTGCGATCGGCGCGGTCGTCGCGCTGTGGCTCCCGGGGAAGCGGGGGCAGCTCCGCCCCGCCACCGTCGGGACCTGAGCCGCCGTTCCGCAGCGCCCGCCGTGTGTCATCCGGCGGAAGTCGGGTAGGGGCCGCCCGACTGGCGAAAACGATCGAAGGGAGACGATGAGGATGGGGACACCCGGTGTGCGCGCCCGCGACAAGGACTCGCTGACGCTCTTTCTCGGCTGGTTCAGCCTCGGCCTCGGCACCGCGCAGGTGCTGGCGCCGCGGAGGATGTGCCGGCTGATCGGGGCGCGCGGGGAACGCGTGGGTGCGACGGTCATGCGGCTGATGGGCATGCGCGAGCTCGCGCAGGGCGTCGGGATCCTGACGCAGCCGCGACCGACCGGGTGGCTCTGGTCGCGCGTCGCCGGCGACGGCGTCGACCTGTCGCTGCTCGGGCTGACGGCGGCGAGGGAAAACGGCCGGCGCGGCCGGACGCTGTTCGCGATGGCGAACGTCGCGGCGGTGACGGTGCCCGACGTGTTCGAGAGCCTCGAGCTCTCGCGCAAGCGTGGCGAGCCGCGTCAAGGCCAGCTGATCCGCAAGGCGGTGACGATCAAGCGGCCGCGGGCGGACGTCGAGGGAGCGTGGGCGGACGCGTCCGACCTGCGGGAGCGGGTCGACCGCGCCGGCGCGGTCGTCACGTTTGCGGCGGCGCCGGCGGAGCGCGGCACCGAGCTGGCGGTCGAGTTCGTCCACGATCCGCCGGCCGGCGACCTCGGCTCGGCGGCCCTGAAGCTGGCCGGGAAAGACCTGGCCACGGAGCTGAGCGACGACCTGCGCCGCCTGAAGCAGCTGCTGGAGACGGGGGAGATCGTCCGCTCGGACAGCACGCCGAGCGGCCACCTGCTGGCCGGACACATGAAGCAGCGGCCCGCGCAGCCGCTGAAGGAGGCAGTGCGATGAGAGCGACGTGCTGGATGGGCCGGAACACGGTGCAGGTGGAGAACGTGCCCGACCCGAAGATCCTCAGCGACCGCGACGCGATCGTCCGCGTCACCTCGACCGCGATCTGCGGATCCGATCTTCACCTGTACGACGGATACATCCCGACGATGAAGCGCGGCGACGTCCTCGGGCACGAGTTCATGGGTGAGGTGGTCGAGAAGGGCAAGGGAGTTCGGAACCTCGACGTCGGCGACCGGGTCGTCGTCCCGTTCCCGATTGCGTGCGGTAGCTGCAGCGCGTGCGAACTGGAGCTCTACTCGCTGTGCGAGAACTCGAATCCGAACGCGCGGCTGGCCGAGAAGATGTTCGGCTACCCGACTGCCGGCATCTTCGGGTACTCGCACCTGACCGGCGGCTTCGCCGGCGGTCAGGCGGAGTACGTGCGCGTCCCGTTCGCGGACGTGGGGCCGATCAAGATCGAGAACGGGATCCCCGACGAGTCCGTCCTGTTTCTCTCCGACATCTTCCCCACCGGCTACATGGGCGCGGAGTTCTGCGAGATCAAAGGCGGCGACGTGATCGCGGTGTGGGGGGCCGGCCCCGTCGGCCAGTTCGCGGCCGCGAGCGCCAAGCTCCTCGGTGCAGAGCGCGTGATCGTGATCGACCGCTTCGAGTACCGGCTACGGATCGCGCGCGAGCACGCGGGCGCGGAGACGCTCAACTACGGGGACGTGGACAGCATCCCCGAAGCGCTGAAGGAGCTCACCGGCGGGCGCGGCCCGGACGCGTGCATCGACGCGGTTGGGATGGAGGCGCATTTCCACGGGCCTCTGTACGCGTACGACCGCGTGAAGCAGGCTGCGCGCATGGAGACCGACCGGGCGTTCGCCCTCCGCGAGGCGATCATGAGCTGCCGGAACGGCGGCATCGTGTCCGTGATCGGCGTCTACGGCGGGCTCGTCGACAAGTTCCCGATCGGGGCGGTGATGAACCGAGGGCTGACGATCAAGAGCGGCCAGTGCCACGCGCACCGGTACCTGCAACCGCTCCTCCGGCGAATTCAGGACGGCGAGGTCGACCCGACCTTCGTGATCACGCACCGTCTGTCGCTCGCCGACGCGCCGCTCGGCTACGAGCTCTTCAAGCACAAGCGCGACGATTGCCTGAAGGTGGTGCTGACGCCGTAGCGCTAGCGTGAGCGCGCGAGCAGTGCGCGGGCAACCTCGAGGTCAGACTCCCGCACGAGGATCTCCCGCGGCCCGGCTGCGGTGAAGTCCTCGAGCGGTGAGTCGATCGCCTCCGTGTCGCGGTACGCGCAGTCGATCCCGGCCGACCGGAGCAGGCCGCAGACAATGTCTGCTTCGGCGCCGTCGGCGACGACCGTCAGCACAACCTCCTCGCCCGGCTCCATCGAGCGCAGCGTACTGGTCACCGCAGCCACGGTGCGAGGAGCGCCTCGATCTCGTGCCGTCCCTTCGGCCTCTCGAGGCGGGCGCGCAACGTGCGCTGCTCGACGACGAGGATGGTCGGCAGCACCGTCACGCGCAAGTGCTCGGCAAGGTCGCGGTGGTCTTCGGCGCAGACACGCACGAGCTGGAACGTCTCGTGGTTGCGACGGCGCTGGAGCACCTGCGCGATCAACGCCTCCACCCGTCGCGACCGGCCGCACTGCCTGCCGTAGACGTACAGGAGCTTCGGCTTTGCGGGCGCTTCGGCGGGGAGCTGGAGCTCGGTCGCGGCTTGCTGAGCAGTCATTCGGATCTTCCTCAGGGCAACGGGGATGTCTTGCCCATCTCCGGACCCGGCGTGGTTAAACGTTGTGCGTGGTGCTGCGGGCTCGGGCGCGATAGCGTTGCGCCGGTACGCGCCGTTCCGACGCCGAAGGGAGCCGAGATGACCGTCAACACGCACGCCCCGACTCTTCGCCTCGCACTTCTACCGCGGGGTGGCCTGCTGACGGACGCACTGCTCGTCTGTGCCGGTGCCGGGCTGATCGCGGCGTCGGCGCAGCTCTCGATCAAGCTGCCGTTCACGCCGGTGCCGATCACCGGCCAGACGTTCTCGGTGCTGCTCGTCGGGGCATCGTTCGGGGTCGCGCGCGGTGGAGCGAGTGCGCTCCTCTACGTGCTGCTCGGGCTCCTGTTCCCGCTGTACGCCGGCGGAGATGGAGGCTGGGACGTGATCGTGAGCGCCTCGGGCGGCTACCTGATCAGCTATCCGTTCGTCGCCGCGCTGACCGGCTACCTGGCCGAGCGGCGGTGGGACCGCAGCTTCTCCTCGGCGGTCGGGGCGATGCTGACGGGGAACGTGCTCATCTACCTGTTCGGGCTGCCGTGGTTGGCGGTGGTGCTGAACACGAACCTCCAGACGACGCTCGAGGACGGGCTCTACCCGTTCGTCCCCGGCGACACGTTCAAGCTGTACCTCGCCGCGATCGCGCTGCCGACGGCCTGGCGGCTCGTCGGCCGAGCGAAGGGCTGAGGTTACGCGCTGAGACGTAGCCGCTGAGGCGGCGCTTGCGACGCCGCCTGCAGGCGGTGCCGGCTTCGCCGGCGCGCCGGGTTGAACAGCAGTCGAGACCGGACGCGCGTCGGCGCCGGTGAACGGCTACGCCGGTACGCCGGTCTCGACGAGCGCGTCCAGGCCGGCGCGGACGCCGTCGCGGATCAGCGCGATCTCGTCGGAGGTGATCGTCAGCGGCGGCGAGACGGCCAGCGCCTGGACGAGCGCGCGCAGGATCACCCCGCCGTTGTCCCGGATCGACGCAGCGGCCTTGCCGATCAACGCCGGGTCGGCGGCAAGCGCATCCGGGTCGAGGGCGACCGAGGTCATCATCCCGGTGCCGCCGCGCACCTCGCCGACGAGCGGGTGGTCGGCCAGGGCGGCGAGCGTCGTGTAGAGCTCGGACTCGAGCTCCTTGCCGCGCGTGACGAGGCCCTCGCGCTCCATGATCGCGATGTTCGCGAGCGCCGCCGCGCAGACGCTCGCATGACCCGCGTACGTCTGCCCGTGACGGACGGTGATCCGGCCTGGCTCGCCCCAGAACGGCTCGGCGACGCGGCCGGAGACGACGACGCCGCCGAGCGGGAGATAACCGCTCGTGACGCCCTTCGCGAACGTGACCATGTCGGGCTCGATTCCGAACCGCTCGAAGCCCATCCAGGTGCCGAGCCGGCCGAAACCGCAGATCACCGAGTCGCACACGAGCAGCACGCCGGCGTCGCGGCAGATCTCCGCCACGCGCTCGACGTAGCCCGGCGGCGGCGGATAGACGCCGCCGGCACCGATCACCGGCTCGATGAAGAACGCCGCCACCTGCTCGGCGCCGACGCGCTCGATCTCGTCCGCGAGCGCCTCCGGCGAATCCCACTCGACCTGCGACGTGCTTGGGACGAGCGGCCCGTAACCGGCCCTGACGCCTTCCATCCCGCCGATCGACGTCCCGAACGCCATCGTCCCGTGGTAGCCGTTCGTCCGGCTGATGATGTGCAGGCGGTTCGGCTCGCCGAGCACCTGCCAGTACATGCGCGCGAACTTCGCCGCCGTGTCGATGGCGTCGCCCCCGCCCGTCGTCAGGAAGACCTTCGCGCCGTCGATGGACGAGCGCTTCGCGATCGCGTCTGCGACCTCGACCGCCGGCGGCGTTGCATAGTTCCCGAAGATCGACCACGCCTCGAGCTCGCGCATCTGCGCGGCGACTGCGTCCGCGATCTCCGTGCGCCCGTGCCCGACGTTGCAGTACCAGAGGCTGGCCGAGCCGTCCAGGTACCGCCGGCCGCCCTCGTCGTAGAGCCAGACGCCCTCGCCCCGCGTGATCAGGAACTCACCGCGGCGGACGGTCGCCATGTCGGCGAATGGGTGCCACAGGCTCGTGTCGCGCGTCGACATTGTGCGTAGCCTACAACCGGTTAGGCTCCGACCCATGCCGAACCTTCGCGTGGCGGTGGACGTCGGGGGGACGTTCACCGACATCTGCATCCTCGACGAGGCCGACGGCAGCATCGACGTCCGCAAGGTGCCGTCCACGTCGGATCCGATCGAGGCCGTGGTCGAGGGGGTCGCCGAGGCCGGAATCGACCTCCGCGACGTGGTCGTCTTCTCGCACGGCACCACCGTGGCCACGAACGCCCTGATCACGCGGAACCTGCCCCCGGCGGCGATGGTGACGACGCGCCACTTCCGCGACGTGATCGAGATCCGGCGCGGGACGAAGCAGGATCTCTGGGACGCGTACGCCGACGTCGCGCCCCCGTACATCCGCAGGCGCGACCGGTTCGAGGTGCTGGAGCGGATCGACTTCGCCGGCGAGGTGGTGACGCCGCTCGACGAGGAGGAGGCGCGGCGCGTGGCGGCGGTGCTGCGGCGCCGGAACGTGCAGACGGTTGCGGTGTGCTTCATCAACGCCCACGCGAACCCGGCGCACGAGCTGCGGATGCGCGAGATCCTCGAGGAGGAGCTGCCGGGCGTCGCGGTGTCGACGTCGGCCGAGGTGCTGCCGGAGATCTTCGAACACGAGCGCTTCTCGACGACGATCGCCAACGCCGTCCTCTCGCCGCTCATCTCCGGCTACGTGAACCGCCTCGAGCAACGGCTCGCCGGGAAGGGTTACGACGGCGACGTCCTCCTGCTGCACTCGGGCGGAGGCGTGATGACGCCGCGCCTCGCCGAGCGCTTCGCCGTGCGGCTGGCCGCCTCCGGGATCGCCGCCGGCGCGATCGCGAGCCGGCACCTGTCGAGCCTCTGCGGCTTCCCGAACGCGATCGGCTTCGACATGGGCGGAACGTCGACGGACGTGTCGCTCGTCTACAACGGCGAGGAGCGGGTGACGCAGGAGTGGTACGTCGAGTACGGCTACCCGATCCGCTTCCCCTCGATCGAGGTGCTGACGATCGGCGCCGGCGGCGGTTCGTTCGCCTGGATCGACGGGGCGGGATCGCTGCGCAACGGCCCCCAGTCGGCGGGCGCGCATCCAGGCCCGGCATGCTACGGACGCGGCAACGACCGGCCGACGAACACGGACGCGAACCTCGTCCTCGGCCGCCTCGGCGACGAGCTGATCGGCGGCGCGATGCGCCTCGACCGCGCCGCGGCCGAGCGCGCGATCCAGGAGCACGTCGCGGGCCCGCTGGGGCTCGCCGTCGTCGAGGCCGCCGACGCGGTGATCAAGGTCGCGAACGCGAACATGGCCGACGCCGTCCGCCTGATCTCGATCCGCCGCGGCTACGACCCGCGCGAGTTCTGCCTCGTCGCGTTCGGGGGCGCAGGCCCGCTCCACGGCGCCGCGCTCGCCGAGGAGCTGTCGATCCCGACGGTGCTCGTGCCGCCGAGCCCCGGCATCACCTCCGCGCTCGGGTGCCTGCTGGTCGACGTGCGGCACGACCTGTCCGCGATGTTCCTCGCGCATCTCGACTCCGTTGACCCGGCGGAGCTCGAGGAGGAGTTCGCAAAGCTCGAGCGCGACGCGCGCGAGCGGCTCGAGGCCGAGGACGTGCCGGAGGAGCAGATGTCGATCCAGCGCCTCGTCGACATGCGGTATCTCGGGCAGTGGCGGTCGCTGACGGTCGCGGTCTCGGCGCCCGTCGACCTCGAGGACGCTGCGGACCGGTTCCACGCCGAGCACGAGCGCGCCTACAACTACCGCCGCGACGGCTCGCCGGTGGAGATCTACCGGTTGAGCGTGCGCGCGGTCGGGGTGACACCGAAGCCGCAGTTGAAGCGGCATGAGCGCAACGGCGCCGCCGCCGCCCCCGCGACGTCCCGCGCCGTGTACTTCGAGTCGACCGGGAGGGCCGTCGACACGCCCGTCTACGTTCGCTCCGACCTGCCGGCCGGGACCGCGCTGGCGGGGCCGGCGGTGATCGACCAGCTCGACTCGACGACGCTCGTGCCGCCGGGCTGGCGCGCCGAGGTCGACGAGTGGCTCAACATCCGACTGCACCGGGAGCAGACCGCATGACGACGCGTGTCGAGAACCGCGCCTACACGCTCGATCCGGTCACGTTCGAGGTGCTGAAGAACGCATTCATCACGATCGTCGACCAGATGGCGGAGCAGATCCTGCGCACCTGCTACTCGTTCGTCATCTACGCGCGGGACTTCTCGTCCGCGCTTTGCGATCGCGAGGGGAACACGATCATGCAGGGGTCGCAGGACATCGCGGTGCACGTCGGCACGCTGCACTTCACGTGCAAGGCGGTGATCGAGGCGTTCAGGGACGACATCCAGCCCGGCGACGTGTTCGCCGTCAACGATCCGTACGTCGGCGGCACGCACTTCAACGACGTCCGCATCGTCCGGCCGATCTTCTACGAGGGCGAGATCATCGCCTACGCGCAGTCGAACGGGCACTGGGCGGATGTCGGCGGCAGCGTGCCCGGCTCGTTCGACGTGAACGCGAAGGAGCACTTCCAGGAGGGAATCAGGGTGCCGCCGGTGCGGATCTGGGATCGCGGCGTCTACCGCGGTGATGTCGTGCGCTTGATCGTGTCGAACACGCGTGTGCCTGCGGACGCCGAGGGCGACCTGCACGCTCAGGCCTCGGCGACCCGCGTCGCAGAGCAGGAGATTCTCCGGCTCGTCGACAAGTACGGGATCGAGACGATCCTGACCGCGTTCGACGAGGTTCAGGACTACGTCGAGCGACTGACGCGCCAGCGCGTCGCCGAGATGCCCGACGGGACGTGGGAGACGGAGGACTACATCGACTACGACCCATCGAAGGGCGAAGGACTGATCCCGGTGAAGGTGAAGATGACGATCGAGGGCGACCAACTCTCGTACGACCTGACCGGATCGCATCCGGCGATCGGGAGCTTCATCAACGCCGGCTTCGGATCGGCGTTCTCGGGCGTGATCGCCGGGACGAAGACGTTCTTCCCCGACGTCCCCCTCAACTCCGGCTTCTACCGCGCCGTCGAAGTCGACCTCGGTCCCGAGGGATCGGTCGTGAACGCGCCGTGGCCCGTTGCGGTGACGGGGTTCTGTGCCGGGCCGTACGAGAAGATCATGAACTCGATCTTCGAGCTGTGGTCACAGCTCGAGCCGGAGCGCGCGCTCGCGTGCTCGTTCAACCTCGAGTACCTGCTCGTCGGCGGCCGCGACGGACGGTATGAGAGCCGCCCGATCTTCATGTGGTACGACTGGATGGTCGGCGGCTGGGGCGGCCGAAACGGCAAGGACGGCTCCAACGCGACGGCGCCGATCTTCGGCGTCGGGCTCGCGGTGCAGCCGCTCGAGGCGCAGGAGCGCCTCTGCCCCGTGCTGACGACGGGCCACGAGATCCGCACCGACTCGGGCGGCCCCGGCCGCTTCCGCGGCGGGTGCGGCGTCGAGAAGGGCGCGATCCTCCGGGAGGCGGAGACCACGGTGATGTCGTACATGTGCGATCGCGCGCGCTCGATCACGTGGGGGATCGAGGGCGGCCTGCCGTCGATCCCGCACGGCGTGTGGTTGACGCGGGACGGCGAGCGCACCTTCCTCGGCGCCGTGTTCTCCAACGTCCCGTGCGGCGCCGGCGACAAGTTCACGCGGCCGTCGGCGGGCGGCGGCGGCTTCGGCGACCCGCTCGACCGGGATCCGGCCGCGGTTCGCGAGGACGTCGCCGACGGCTACGTGTCGATCGACCGCGCGCGCAAGGACTACGGCGTCGTCGTGCGCGAGCTCGACGCGGAGCTTGCCGAGTACGAGGTCGACGAGTCGGCGACCGCCACCGAGCGGGACGCGATCCGCGCTGCGCGGCTCGGGTGGCTCGAGGAGGAGCCGGCGACGGTGGCGGAGCGCTACCGAAGCGGCGACGTCGACCAGCTCGACGTGATCCGGCGCCACGGCGTCATCCTCGACTGGGGCACGGGCGAGTTGCTGCCGAAGACGACGGAGCAGTTCCGCGCGATGCTGCGGCGGCGGACCGCCGCGCACTGGTAGCGCGTCAGCTCGTCGCCGCGGCGATCTGCGCGAGCACGTCGGCCGAGACGTCGAGCACACGCCGGACGTCTTCGTCCGAGTGCGCCGCGGACGTGAACCCCGGGTGCGACGGTGCCAGGTAGACGCCGCCTGCGAGCAGCCCGAGCGAGAACGCGCGGGCGATCGCGGGATCGGCGGTGAGTGCGTCGCGGCGTGTCCTGATCGGCCGGTCGGTGAAGGCGACGCCCAGCCACGAGCTGATCCCCGTCACCTGCGCGTCGAGGTCGAGGTCGGAGACGATGTCGAGCCAGCCGGCGCGGATCGTCTCCGCGCGGGCGTCGGCGACTGCGATCGCGTCGGTCTGCTCGAGCTCGCGCAGCATCGCGATCCCCGCCGCCATCGCCGGCGGCGCGCCCGAAAACGTGCCCGACTGGAAGATCGTGTCCTGCGCGTGCGGCTCGCCCGGCTTCGGCTTCACCACCGTCTCCATCACGTCGCGGCGGCCGCCGAACACGCCGACAGGCAAGCCGCCTCCGACCGCCTTCCCGAAGACGTGCAGGTCGGGCGTGACGCCGAAGTGCACGGCTGCGCCACCGATGCCCAGCCGGAAGCCGGTGATCACCTCGTCGAACACGAGCAGCGCCCCATGCTGTGCGGTCAGCTCTCGGAGGGCGCGCACGAACTCGGGATCGGGCTCGACGCCGCCGATGTTCGAGAACGGCACCGGTTCCAGGATCACGGCCGCCAGGTCGGCAGCTTGCTCGCGCACGACCGGTGCGACGCGGTCGATGTCGTTCCACGGGAGGACGACGACGTCGTCGAGCACGCGCTGCGGGATCCCCGCGCCGTCGGGGACGGGCTGCGGGCGCTCGTCGGGGCCGGCGACGTGGGCGACGCTCACGAGCGCGGTGTCGTGCTGGCCGTGGTAGTGCCCCTCGAAGCGAGCGATGCGGGTACGGCCGGTGAAGGCGCGTGCCGTGCGGAGCGCCATCATCGTCGCCTCGGTGCCGGAGACGACGAAGCGCATCTGCTCCATGCTCGGCACGAGGCGCGCGATCGTCTGCGCCAGCTCGACCTCGAGCGGCGTCGCGACGGCGAGGCTGGTGCCGCGGCCGAGCTGCGCCCGGACCGCGTCCATCACCACGCGCGGCGAGTGGCCAAGCGAGTTCGGGCCGAAGCCCATCACCAGGTCGACGTAGTCGTTCCCGTCCACGTCCGTCAGGTGCGACCCCTGCGCCGTCGCGACGTAGAACGGCTGCCACGCCTTGAAGTGCGAGCTGACCCCGCCGGAGAGGACGTGCTCCGCCTCGCGCCGGAGCGCGTGCGAGCGCGGCGTCCTCTCCGCCAGCTGCTCCAGGTAGCCGGCGGTGAGTGCCGCTACACCGCTTGCGCGCGCACCGGGGTCCGCAACACCGGGGTCAGGTCTCGTTTGTTGCACCGCCGGCAAGCATCCGCCCGCGCCCGCCGCGCGTCAAGCGTCGCGCGCGGCGCGCAGCTTCCGGACCTCGTCCAGTCGCGCGAGGCTCGCGGGCGGCCAGAGCGCCTGCGCCTCGTAGTAGACCTCGAAGGACGGAGTGTCGTCGGGAAGCGTGACCCACGGGACCTTCGACCTCGTGTAGATGTGGGCGTCGGGCGAGACGGCGGACGGCTCGTCGAGCGTCCCGCCGCGCACGAACCTGACGTCGGGCGAGCCGTACTCGCTGAACACCGCCACCTGGCAGTCGGGGCAGCGGAAGATCCGCTGTGGCGGGCCCTCCTCGCGCGGAGCCTCGACCGGCTGCGGTGCGCCGCTCAGCAGCTCGACGCGGTCGGTCTCGATCAGCACGTTGATCACGAACGCGCTCCCGGTCTGGCGCTGGCAGTCGAAACAGTGGCAGCAGTTGACGAACAGCGGCTCCGACGTCAGCCGGTAGCGGACGGCACCGCAGGCGCACCCACCTTCGAGGCCACTCATCCGCCGGGAAAGTAGCCTCTCGGCAGTGTCACCGCCAGCCGCGATCCGCGTCTGCGTCGCCGGGATCACCGGCTGGACAGGGCGGCCGGTGGCGGACGCCGTCGAGGAGGCGGCGGACCTGGAGCTCGCCGCGGGGGTCGCGCGCTCGGACGCCGCGAGCTATTCGTCCGTCGCGGCGGCGCTCGACGCGGTCGCGGCAGACGTCCTCGTCGACTACACGCACGCCTCCGTCGTGAAGGGGAACGTGCACGCCGCGGTCGAGCGGGGCGTCAACGTCGTCGTCGGCTCGAGCGGGCTCTCGGCAGCCGACTACGACGAGATCGACGCGGCCGCACGCGATCGAAGCGTCGGAGTCGTCGCCGCGGGGAACTTCTCGCTGACGGCGGCCGTCATGCTCCGGGCGGCGACGGAGGCGGCGCGACACCTCGCGGC
>JADMIO011197761.1_pt1 | contig 29777 bp, 25 predicted proteins | sample 8958161 | NCBI WGS metagenome assembly JADMIO01 (sample SAMN16585339, study PRJNA669376) | soil metagenome | isolation source: Crop rotation soil | place: USA: Cullars Rotation, Alabama | collected 2011 | reverse complement strand
GGCGGCGGTGGGCGGCGAGCCCGCCGACTGGCTGATGGAGTGCGATCGGCGGTTGCTCGCGTCGGGCGGTGAGACGACGGGGGTGGTGGTCGTCGTGCGGGGGGGCATCGTCAGTGGCGCGAGCGTGGGGGACTCGGAGGCGTGGCTGCAGCGGGGAGGGACGTGGATCGAGCTGACCGGCGAGCAACGGCGCAAGCCGCTCATCGGCTCGGGGCGTGCCGTGCCGATCGCGTTTGGGCCGCTGCCGATGGGCGAGCGGGTGCTGATCGCGAGCGACGGGCTGGTGCGGCACGCGCCGGTGCACGTGGTGCGCGAGGTCGCGAGCGTCGCGGACGATCGGAGAATGCGCCGTCTACTCGACGCCGCTCGGCTGGCCTCGGGGTGTCTTCCCGACGATGTTGCGATCGCCGTCATCGAGGGGGGCTCGGGCGACGCGCAAGCCCGCGGCGCAACGTCGTAGACTCACGGCGATGACGGTTCTCGATGCTCGACCGTTCGGTCGTACGGGGCTGCAGGCGGCGCCGCTGGGCTTAGCGGGGTCGTGGGGGATTGATGCCGACTCGGTCGTGCGCGGGTTTCACGAGCTGGGCATCAACTACTTCTTCGTCACGACCACGCGCAGCGCGGGGCTTTGCGAGGGGATCCGGCGGCTCGTTGCCGACGGGCATCGCGAGCAGCTCGTCATCGCGGGGGGGGCGTCGATTCCGTTTGGGTGGAGCGTGGGGCGGGAGCTGCGCAAGACGGCGAAGCTGGTGGGGGTCGAGCGGGTCGATGTGTTTCATCTGTTCTGGGTGCAGGCGCATTGGTACGTCACCGGCAACACCTGGAAGGAGATGCGCAAGCTGAAGGAGGAGGGGCACGCGCGGGCGCTGGCTGTTTCGATTCACGATCGGCCGATGGCGCGGCGGCTCGTGGATGAGCTGGAGCTGGACGCGCTGATGATCCGGTACAACGCCGCGCATCGGGGGGCGGAGCGGGAGATCTTCGCGTCGCTGGCGGCGGAGCGGCGGCCGGCGATCGTGGCGTATACGGCGACGCGGTGGGGGAAGCTGCTCGAGCCGGCGGGCGCGCTGGGGCCGATGAGTGGGCCGGAATGCTATCGGTTTGCGCTCGGGCATCCGTTCGTGGACGTCGTGCTGTGTGGGCCGCGGACGTATGCGGAGCTCGAGGCGAATGCGCGCGGGGTAGCGCTGGGGCCGCTCGACGACGCGCGCGCGGCGGAGGTCCGGGAGTTCGGCGACGCGGTGCGGAGCACGGCGACGGGCGGGCTCGGGTGGCGCGGCGCGTGAGGGGGACGGCGATGGGACGGGCCGTATGCTGGAGCGTGAGATCAGCGCTGCGCGCGGTCGTCGGGAGCCTCGTCGCGCTGGCCGCCGCGTGTGGCGGGAGCGCGCCGGGCGGGCCGCCTGCCGCGGTGGCGATCCGGGCGCCCGCCGCCGAGACGAGCGACGGGACCGATGCGCTCGCGGCCGTCTGTGCGCAGGTGCGCGCCGAGTCCGGGGCGTTCGCGGCGGCGCATCTGGCGGAGTGCTTTCCGGCCGGGCGCGGGGCGTGGCGGTTTCGGGCGCAGCTCGAGCACGCCGAGATCCACTCGTGCGCGTCGGGCGAGGACGGGCCGACCCTCCCGGTCGAGCGCGGCACGTGGTCGATGGTGTACGTGACGCCGGACGGCCGGCAGATCGCGCCGGCGGAGGCGGAGTCGATCTCGCTCCCGGAAGGCGAGACCTGCGAGACGTTCGCGCTGCCCTCGGTCGGTCCGATCTTCGACTGGGACGGGGACGGCGTCGCCGAGGTGGTCGTGACGTGGGAGATCGGCCAGTGGGAAGCGCCGTCCGAGTGGCACCGCACCATCCTCACGTTCCGCGACGGAGCCGTGCGCGAGTACGCGCCGGCGCACGGTGTCCGCTTCGAGGACGTGCGCGACGTGGACGGCGACGGTCGGCCGGATCTGATCCGACCGCGGCATTGCCTCTCGCTGCCGACCGGCGGCGAGGACACCGACGACGAGGGCTGCCTCGACTGGCCCGCGCGCTCCGAAGCCGACGGCACGTTCCACGACGACGGTCCTGCGGTCTTCGCCAGCGTGCTCCGGCAATGTCCCGCGCCCGGCCGGCTCGTGACGGCGACCGCGTCTCGCATCGACGCTGCCGCGACCGGCCGCGCGATCAGCTGCGCCCGGCTGCGCGGCGCGCCGCTCGCCGACGTGCAGCGGCGCATCCTCGCCGAGCTCCCGCGCAACGCGACCTTCGTCACCGAGGGCGAGCCGGCCGCGTACCTCCTCCAGCTCGCGGCCGACGTCGCGCCGCTCGCCTCGCTTCCGACGGCGCCCGCGCCCGAGCCGGCCCCGCCCGCCGCGGCGGCCCGCGCGTGGTGGTGCATGTGCCACGTCGAGCACGTGGAAAACGGCGGCGATCGCCTGGTCACCTCCTGCCGCGCCACCGAAGCGGAATGCACCCGCCTCCGCGACACCGCCCGCGCCGCCCGCGCCCCGTTCACCGGCGCCGCCGACGACGCCTGTCTCCCCGTGGGCGCGCCCCACCCCGCCGATCTCCTCGGCGAGCGCGACGAGTGGCAACCGTCGGCCCGCGCCGGCGCGTGGCAGCTCCCCGGCATCTGCGCGCTGCACTGGCGCGAACCGCCCGCCCCCCACTGATCGGTTGTCGGGTCGCACGCGGCGTGGGAGGGTTCACGCGTGGGTGGACGCTTGCTTCGGCTGAGCGTGGTGGTGTTCGCGCTCGGGGGTTGGGTCGGGGTCGCGGTCGCGCAGCCGGATGCGGGCGTGCCGCCCCCGGCGCCGGACGCGGGCACGACGGAGGCGATTCCGCCGCCGCCCCAGGAACAGGTGCCGCCGCCGCCGGGCGACGCGGTGCTGCCGCCGCCGCCGGGGTCGCAGAACGCGCCGAGCTCGCGCGTGGTGCTCGTCGACGCCGCCGCGTTCGCGCTCGATCCGCACGTCGGCGAGATCGTCACCGCGCTCTTCCGCAACGAGCTGGTCGCGCGCGGCCTCGAGGTGCTCCCGCGCGAAGAGGTCGTCGCGGCGGTGCAAGCCGTCCGCATGCCCTACCCGCCCACGGTGCCCGACCTGCGGCGGCTCGGCGGCCAGGCGCGCGCCGGGCGCGTCGTCTTCCCGCGCGTCTGGGCGCGCAACGGTCGCTACGTCTTCGACGTCGTGCAGATCTCCGCCGACGGCACGACCGGGTACGCGGTCGGCAGCCCCGCGGTCGGCGAAGAGCCGCGCGCGATCGCCGGCTTGCTCGAGGAAGCGCTCGCCGGGCGCGGGCGACCGCCGCCGGCGCTGGAAGGAGCCGCCACGCCGCCGCCGACGACCTCCTCCTTCGTCGGAACCCCGACACCGCCGGTCGCCCCGCCGATGGGCACGCCGGGACAGACCGACGTCTGGGCCGAGGCCGATCGCGCCGCCGAGCCCGAGCCCGAGTACACCGCCGCCGATCGCCGCTGGGGCGTGGAGTGGGGCGCGCACGTCGAAGGCGGGATGATGTGGCACCGCGTCCCGAACGGCGTCGACCCCGGCGGGTTCGGCCCGATCGACGAGACGACCACGGCGCCGGTGCCGTTCGGCGGCTTCGGCGGACGCGTGGAGGGCGGCTCGATGAACCACGGCCTCGGCCGCTTCGTCATCGGCGCCGACTTCGATCTCCGCGCCGCCCACGTTCCCGCCGCGGGCGACGAGCCGAGCGGCACCTTCGAGGAGGAGCACAGCGCCGCGTTCGTCCGCTTCGTGCCGACGCTCGGCTACGACTCGCGCACGTTCGAGGTGATGGGCGGCCTCTACGTCGGCAACGAGGACGAGGACCGCGCCGCGTTCGTCGCCGGCCACGTCCGCTTCGGTCGCTGGGACAAGTTCTGGTTCCGGATGAGCATCCTCGACGAGCGCGGCTGCTATCCGAGCGGCTGCCTCGCGGCGCTCTCCTTCGGGTTCCGGATCACCGACTACTCGCGGATGGTGCTCGGCTTCTCGTTCGCGTCCGACGTGGTCCGCGCCTGGACCGCGGTCGACTTCCGCGGCTGGGGCCAGTGGTTCGACGTGCTCGGCGACATCGCCATCTCGAACGAGGCGGCGACGCTCAGTCTCGGCCTCGGGATCCACTTCCCGCGCGATCCGCCGGTCGAGGCGCCGGTGGGGGGCGAGAGGCCCGCGACGCCCGGGACGCCGGCGACGCCCGTCCAGACCGCTTCGCGCTGACCGCCGGAGCGCCGTCGCGAGCCGCCCACCACGCCGAGAGCCGCGGCCAGAGCGTCTTGCTCGCCGCGCGCGAGACCATCGCGCCGACGTGACCGCCCTGCAGGTGGATGTGCTCGCGATCCGAGGACGAGACGCGCTCGAGCAGCTCGGCGGCGCTCCGCCACGGGACGATCTGATCGTGCTCGAACGTGACCGCGACGAGCGGGCAGCGGATCGCGGCGAGGTCGGCGCGCCGGCCCGCGAGCGTGAACGTGCCATGGACGAGACCGTCCGCGCGCCAGAGCCGCTCGACGTAATCGACGTACGCGGCGCCGGGAAAGGCGACGTTGTCGTTCCCCCAGGTCTCGAGCGCGAGGAACCCGTCGAGGTAGTTGTCGTCCCAGGCGCGGTCGACGAGGTGCACCGCCTTCGAGAGCGACAGCGTCGGCCGAAGGAGATGGAAGGCGGACTGCATGATCTGCCACGGCACGTTGCCGGTCGCCTCGGCGAGCGTGCGGACGTCGAAGCCGGGCGTGCGCGTCCACGCCGAGAGCAGCCCGTCGTCGTGGAAGCGCACCGGTGCGGCGACGGCGCAGAGCGACGCGATGCGGTCCGGATGCACCGCGGCGTGGACGGCGGCGAGCGTGCCGCCGAGGCAGTACCCGAGCACGTGCGGCCGGCCGGCGCGGCGGACGGCGCGGTCGAGGAGCGTCCCGACGATGGTGTCGAGATCGAGGTGGCGGTCCTCGTCGTTCGGGGTGCCCCAGTCGATCGCGTAGACGTCGTGGCCCTGCGCGACGAGGTGCTCGGCGAAGCTCTTGCCGGGGACGAGGTCGAGGACGTAGTGGCGGTTGATCAGCGACGGGACGAGAAGCACCGGCGTGCGGAACGCGACGCCGCCCGCACGCGGGCGGTAGCGGAGCACGCGCATGGTGCGCTCCTCGTGGACGACGTCGGCGGGCGTCGTGCCGACGGGCGGACGCGGGCGCGCGACGAGCGTCGCCAGGTTCCAGAGCCGGCGCCGGAGCTCATCCTTCATAAAGCGCTTCGAACTGGGCGGCGAGCTGCTGGTAGACCTGCTTGCGCTTCACCTTCAGCGTCGGCGTGAGCAGGCCGTTCGCGATCGTCAGCGGCGTCTCGACGATGACGAACTTCTTCAGCGTCTCGTAGCTGGCGAGCTGCGCGTTGACGGCGTCGACGCGCTTCTGGACGAGCGCGCGCGCCGCCTCGGGACGCGCGTCGGGCGCGACGCCGGCGTGGTCGAGATGGGCGCGGACGGCGTCTTCGTTCAGCCACACGCCGGCGACGAGGTACCGCTTCGCGTCGCCGTAGACGACGACGTGGGCGAGGAACGGATCGTCGCGGAAGCGCTGCTCGATGTTCGCGGGCGGGATGTTCTTGCCGCCGGCGGTGACGAGGATGTCCTTCTTGCGGTCGACGATCTGGAGGAACCCGTCCTCGGTGAACCGCCCGACGTCGCCGGTCTTGAGCCAGCCGTCCTCGGTGAACGCCTCGCGCGTCGCGGCCGGATCCTTGTGGTAGCCGGCGAACACGTTCGGGCCGCGGGCGAGGATCTCGCCATCCTCGGCGAGGCGGATCTCCACCGACGGGAGCGGCTTGCCGACGGAGTCGAAACGGAACGCGTCGGGTCGGTTGAGCGTCAGCGTCGGCGACGCCTCGGTGAGCCCGTACCCTTCGATGAGGAGGATGCCCGCGGAGTGGAAGAGCTCCTTCACTTCGCGCTTCAGGCCGGCCCCGCCCGAGAGGCACATCCGGAGGCGGCCGCCGGTGAGCGCGCGCAGCTTCTCCGGGTCGCGCGCGATCGTGGCGAGCTTCTCCCAGACGGCGGGGACGCTCATGAACACGTTCGGCCGGACCACCGGGAGCAGCTCGACGACCTGCTGCGGCTCGCAGAGGTACGTGGTGAACCCGAGCGTGTTGCCGAGGCACGCTTCGCCGAGGCCGAAGACGTGGCTCATCGGCAGCCAGAGCAGGTCGACCGAGCCTTCGTCGATGAGCGGCGCGTTGTTCTTCAGCCAGTCGTGGCCGTTGACGGCGACGTTCCGGTGCGTGAGCGGAACGCCCTTGGGCGGACCGGAGGTCCCGCTCGTGTAGAGCATCAGGCCCGGCTGATCGAGCGACACCGCGTGCATCGTCTGCTCGAACGCGTGCGGCTTGGCGGCGTCGTGCGCGGCGCCGATCTCGAGCGCGCGCGTCCAGGAGAGCGTGCGGCGCTCGACGTCGGCGAACGCGGGCACGTCGACACCGCGGGCGCGCAGACTTTCGTGGACGCGGGCGACGTCGGTCGTGTCGTCGAGGAGCACGATCCGCTCGACCGCGTCGTAGTCGCTCCAGCGCTCGAGCACGCGCGCGAGGAGCGCGGCGCCTTCGACGAAGAGGAAGCGCGCGTCGCTATGCTTGACGACATACCCGATCTGCTCGGCGGTGCCCGACGGATAGATCGGGACGGTGACGCCGCCGGCCGCCTGGATCGCGAGCGCGGCCGAGAGCCACTCGACGCGGTTCGGTCCGAGGAGGCACGCGCGATCGGTCGGGCTCAGCTCGGACGCGAGCAAGAAGCTCGCGGCGCGCCGGATCTGCGACGCGAACGCGCCCCACGTCACCGTGCGCCAATCGCCGGCGCCGTCGGCGACCATGAAGCGCGGCCGCGCCCGCCGCTCGGCGAGGGCGTCGAAGACCGCGCGCGGCGCGATGCGGAGCTCGAGGAACGGCGTCACGTCCATGACTCAACCCTTCGCGTCGCGGAGCTCGGCGAGCTGCTCTTCGAGATCGATGATCCGGCTCTGGAGCTGGTGGAGCGCGTGCAGCGAGCGCTCCTGATCGCGCTTGGTCGGCAGACCCATCGTGCCCCACCAGGTCGCGAGCGCGCGGTCGGTCATCGCCTTCGTCTTCATCGCGGCGGTGAGGAGCGTCCCGGACGGCTGCAGCACCGCCGGGCTCTTCATCCACTGCTCGAGGTACTGCGCGGTCGCGTTCTCCCACGCGTCGAAGCCCTTCTTCCACTGTTCCCAGATCACAGGCCCAGCCTCCTCACCTCGCGCGCACGCGCGAAGTCTTCGTCGGACTCTCCGTCGAACGAGGTCGCGCGGGCGACCTCGCCGAAACACTCGAACAGGAACGAGACCTCGCGGTGCGACACGGGCATGCCGACCGAGGGCTCGACGGTGACGTGGACGCGCACGCGGTGCGCTTGCTCGAACGCGAGATCCGGCAGCCGCAGCTCGCCCGTCGCGTCGGCGGCAACCTCGTACGTGTCGCGGCCGGCGTAGGGGAGACCGCGGACCGTGCCGCCGGTGATCTCGCCGACCGAGACGTGCCGGTCGCCGGCGCGGATCGGGAAGCGATAGAGATCGATCGGCGTCGCGTAGCGGAGCAGCGTGCGCCCCTCGGGCGGATCGGGCTGGCGCGAGGCAATGCCGAGGAGGCGGAATGCGTCCTCGTCGTGGCGGTAGATGCCGTCGAGCGTGCCCGCGGCGTCGAGCGCGACCGCGACCTCGCCGTCGGGGAAGTCGTCCGCGTACCAGGCATCGTCGACGGCGCGCGCTTCGAGCGTCGCGACGCGGTCCCCGGCGAGGTCGGTGGACCACGGCGCGTCCCAGACGCGACCACCCGCCCCATCGACGCGGCCGGCGACGTCGGTGGAGATCGGCGCCGCGGGCGTGCCGGTGGAGATCAGGTACTGCACCGGCACGCCGAGCGCGGGCGTGATCTCGTCGGCGTCGATCTGACCGTCGAGGTTCGGCACGCAGGAGAGCGCGGGCCCGCCGTCGGGCGGCTCGTAATGCTCGCGCGGCGGATGCGTCTGGTTCTCGCCGCAACCGGCGAGGAGGAACGCGAGGATGACGGCATGGGGGCGCATGGTCAGAACACGAATGCGGCGCGGAGGCGCAGCACCTGGGCAGGGCGGGCAGAGAGCGTGCCGGTCGGATCGTCGAGGCCGGCGAGCGGGAAGAGGACCGCGTGCTCGAGCGCGAGCGCGAAGCCGTCGTCGCTCGTGTAGGCGAGCGTCGGGTCGATCTCGACGCCGAGCGCGCGGGCGTTGCCGGGCGTCGAGGTGGGCTCGACCGCCCACGACGCGATCGCCGCGAGCGACGCGTCGAGGCGGCCGGCGCCGAACCGCGCGACGGTGTAGCGCGCGTGCGGGCGCACGTAGATCGCGTCGGTGACGGTGCCGACGATCTCGCGGAAGAGGATGCGGTCGACGCGGTAGTCGGAGTGGAAGCGGAAGTTGTCGACGGTGGTGTCGTGCGGGACCGCGGCTTGCGGGCCGTCGAGGTCGCCCGCGGTCGGGGGCGGATCGTTCGCGCCCGGGAACGCACCGAAGCCGGGCGCGTCGTCGCCGCTCGCGAACCCCGCGTCGAGGCCGAGGCCGAGCACCGGGCCGGCCGGCGTCCACTCGGACTCGATCGCGCCGCCGTACTGCGTGGTCGTGATCGCGTCGCGGAGGCGCACGCCCGGGACGAGCGAGGTGTCGCCGATGCGCCCGCCGAGGAAGGCGGCCTCGAGCTCGACGCGAAGCGTGGGCGCGGTGACGCGCATCCAGACGTCGACGGCGGTCGCGGTGAGATGGCGCGCGACGACCTGCGAGGGCCCGAGCCCGGGCGGGTCCGTCGCGGGGAGGTACGCGGCGGGGATGTCGTTCGTCTGCCAGCGATGCGAGACGTAGGCGCCGTACTCGAAGGTGGTCTTGCCGGCGCGGGCGCGGCGCGCGCGCGCGCGGTCGTCGCGCCAGCGAAGGACCGCGAAGGTCACGGTGCGGACGTCGTCGGTCGGCTCGAGATCGACGCCGCGGATGCCGTCGGCGCGGCGCCCGACGGGGCCGGTCGCGCTCCAGTCGAAGGCGGCGGCCCAGATGTGCCCGGCGACGGGGGTCACGAACGCGACGCGGTCGGCGGCGTCGCCCCGGTCGCAGTCGGCGCAATCGCCGCCGTTGGCGAGGATGCCGAGGCCCCAGTGCGCGCCCATCCGCCCGGCGGCGAAGAGGCCGACGGGCGTGAGCGCTTCGCCGTACGCGCGCTCGACGCGGAACGCGGCAGCGTCCGGGGCTCGCTGCGAGGTCGTCGCGCTCGGAACGGTGTCGGGCGTGCTGCCGAGCACGAGATCGTCGAGGACGTCGATGCGTGCTTTGACCGCGACGCTGCCGCCGGGCGCGTAGAACGCGAGATCGGTGCGGAGGCGGAGGTCGGCGCCGAAGAGGAGCTGACCGTTCGGGTCGTGGAGCGGCACGGGGAAGAGCGGGTCGCCCGAGGGCGTCGGGCCGCGATCGAGATCGAGGTTGTCGAGCAGCTCGGCGCGCAGGCGCAGGGCGCCGTGGACGCTCGCGGCCGTGTCGGGGTGCGCTTCGAGATCCTGGCCGACGTCGGTGAACCCGGTCGCGTGGGCCGGCGCGGCAGCCAAGAGGATGAGCAGCGCGATCACGGCTGCGGCTCCTCGTGAAGAAACGCGGCGAGGTCGCGCGTCGACGCCGAAGCAGCCTCGATCATCGGGAAGTGACCGCAGCGCGGGTAGACGTGGAGCGTCGCGTCGGGGAGCTGCGCCGCGAGGCGCTCGCCGATCGCGGGCGGGGTGACGATGTCTTCGCGGCCCCAGAGGAGCAGCGTCGGGATCGCGACGCGCGCGTAGAGCGTCTCGGTGCGATCGAAGTCCATCCCGCGCACGGTCGCGAGCGCTGCGGCGCGCGTGCCGGGGCGATCCATCGCGCGCTCGACCGCTTCGGCGAGGCGTTCGGTCATGGCGCGGTCGGGGTCGTAGAACGCGAGCGCCATCCGCTCGTCGGGACGCTCTCCATAGAAGAGCCCGAAGAGCGCTTCGCCGACGCCGCCCGCGCGCGACCACAGGAAGAAGGAGGGCAGCTGCTCCTCGTAGACGTACGCGTCGTAGAGCGCGAGGCGCGTGACGCGCTCGGGGGCGAGGCGCGCGAGCGCGAGCGCGACGGCGGCGCCGAACGAGTGCGCGACGACGGCGGTGCGCTCGACGCCGCGCGCGTCGAGGAGCGCGAGGACGAGGCGGGCTTGCGCCTCGGGCGAGTAGTCGCCTTCGGGGCGGTCGGTCCAGCCGAAGCCTTTCAGGTCGAGCGCGAGGACGCGGTGGTCGCGCGCGAGCGCGGGGAGCACGGTGTCCCAGGTCTCGAGCGAGGAGGCGAAGCCGTGGATGAGGACGACGGGAGAGCCCTGGCCGCGATCGACGTAGCGGACGCGGGCGCCGGCGATTTCAGCGAACGTCGCGCGGCGCGGCTCGCCGGGCATCGCGCCGCGGTGCCAGGAGAGGCAACCGCTCGCGATCAAGGCGAGGAGCGCGACGACGCGGATCATGGGGCGAGCCGGCGCGCTTCCGCGGCGCGGGTGAATTCGGTGGACGGCTCGTTGTCGCGCGCGCGGACGGTCGCGACCGTGCCGAAGCACTCGGTCGCGAAGACGAAGCTCCGGATCGTGGTCGGGACGAAGCCGACGGTGCGCGTGAGCACGACGCGGACGCGCAGCACGTCGAAGCTCGCGAACGGCGTCGCCAGCGTTCCGTGCGCGTCGACCTGCGTGTCGTAGCGCTCCATGACGTAGGTCCCGGGGATGCCGGAGGTGGTGCCGGTGGCGACCGAGTCGGTGCTCCAGGTCGCGCCTTCCCGGAGCGGGAACTGGAGGACGACGACGGGCGGGTCGTAGCTGAGCTCGGTGCGGGAGGGGCCGTCCGTCGGAGAGACGACGCCGCGAAGCAGCAGCGCGTCGGCGCGCGCTTCGAAGACGCCGAGGAGGTCGTTCTCGTCGGCGATGCGGGCCGCGTACGTGGCGCCGGCGAAGCGCGGCGACCACCACTGGCCCTCGGGCGAGAGCGTTTCGACGAGCGCGTCGTGGTCGCCCGTGAGCGCGCCGCTCAGGTCCCAGCGCCGCGAGCCGTCGGGCTGCGCGTCGCCCGCGGTGCTCCACATCGCACCGGTGGCGATGCGAAAGGTCGCGCGGAGGCCGGCCGCGATCGGAACCTCGTCGCGGTCGATCGTGCCGTCGTCGTTCGGAACGCAGGTCAGGGACCCGGCGTCGATCGGCGAGCCGGCATCGCCAGGGCCGCCGGCGTCGAAGTCGCCGCCCGCGTCGGAGAGCGGGCCGGCGTCGCGGTCGGGGTCGCCCGCGTCGGTGTCGAGCGGGGCGCAGGTGCCGTCGGCGCGGCAGGCGCCGGACGCGCAGTCGGCGCCGACGCGGCAGGCCGGCGCGTCGTCACCGCCACAGGCGGCGAGCGCGAGCGAAACGATGACGGCGGCGGCACGCATGGGGGTCCTTCAAAAGGCGCGCATCATGCCACGGCCGCGGGAGCGGGGCTCGCGGCCGGGACGGGGGTGGTCGAGGCCGCGGAACGGCCGGTTTCGCGAAGGCGCAGCGCCGGGACGACGATGAGGACGTGCACGACCGCGAGCGCCCCGAGCGCGGCCGGGAAGCCCCACGCGCCGGCGAGCGTCCCCGTGAGGATGGGCAGGAGGAAGCCGCCGATCTGGCCGATGAGCATCAGCAGCCCGAGGGCGGCGCCGGCGCGGGCAGCACCGATGCCGGGCAGCTCGAGCGGCATCGCCAGCACGAGCGGCGCGAAGGACCCGCCGCCGATCGCGGCGATCGCGAGGAGCGCCGGAGCGGTCGAGACGGGGGCGACCGCGAGCCCGGCCAGGGCGGCGCCGGCGAGCACGCCGCCGGCGAAGAAGAAGGGACGGCGGCGGCCGAGGCGATCGCTCAGCCACGGGCCGGCGAGGTTCGCGACGGCGGCAACGGCGAGCCACGAGGCGACGGCGAGGCCGACGCTCGCGGGCGGCAGGCCTGCCTCGCCGAGCGCGCGCGGGAGCATGCCGAGGAGCGCGAGATAGCCGCCGAAGAGGAGGAAGTGGATGCCGCCGACGCGGCGCAGGTCGGGATTGCGGAGGAGCGCGAGACCGTCGGTGAGGCGGCCGTGGCGCGCGGGCGCCGCGCCGTCGCGCAGGAAAACGAGCCAGATCGCGCCGGTGATCGCCATGGCGATCGCGGCGGCGATCATCGCGGGGCGCCAGCCGCCCAGGGCGGGCGCGATCACGGTGCGGGCGGTGAGGACGGTCAGGGCCGTGCCGAGCGTGTAGGCGAGGAGCGCGATGCCGTTGGCGCGGCCGAGCTTGGCGAGCGGCACGTGGCTGCCGAGCGCCTTGGGGATGGCCGGGGCGACGAAGCCGACGTGCATGCCGAAGAGGAGCATCGTCGCCGCCAGGGACCAGCCGCCCGTGGCGAAGACGCGGAGCGCGCACGCGAGCGCCCCGACCATCATCGCGGCGCCGGCGATCCGGCGCGGGCCGTGGCGATCGACGAGCGCGCCCCCGAGCGGGGCAGCGACCGCGATCCCGAGCGCGGCCGCGCCCCAGACCACGCCACCCATCGCGGGCGAGAGATGGAGGTCGGTGGCGATCAACGGCATCAGCGGAGGCACCAGCGACCATCCGAGACCGCCGCCCACCCCTTGCATCGCCGCACACAGCGCCGTCGTCCTGATCTGCATCGCATCCTCCGTATTGTGCACGTGCACAACGAACGGTCCCCCATGTAGCCTCGCGAAAAGGCCGCGTCAAGACTTTTTTGTGCATTGCACCATCTGCTAGGCTGCGCTGCGACATGAACCTGATCAAGAAGTACGGCAACCGCCGCCTCTACGACACCGCCGCCAGCCGCTACATCACGCTCGAGGAGCTGGCGGGCCAGATCCGCGACGGCGGCGACGTGCGCGTGGTCGACGCGAAGACGAACGAGGATCTGACGCAGTCGACGCTGGCGCAGATCATCCTCGAGAGCCGCGGGGCCTCGAAGCTGCTGCCGGTGCCCCTGCTCGTGCAGCTCATTCGCCTCGGAAACGACGCGCTCGCGGACTTCTTCGGACGGTACGTGACCGCGGCGCTGGAGATGTACCTTCAGTCGCGGCCGCTCAACCCGTTCGCACAGATGGGGATGGGCTTCGGGTTCCCGCGCATGCCGTGGAGCACGGAGCCGGCGCCGCCGCCCCCGGCCGACGACGTGGCGACGCTGCGGCGCGAGCTCGACGAGCTGAAGAAGGCGATGGGCAAGAAGCGGCGCTGACCGAGATTCTTTGTGCACTGCACAAAAAGTTCTTGACTCGGTTCCGCCGCGTCTTTAGGTTCCGCCTCGAAACGGAGGCGAATCTCATGGACCAACACTTTGTGCAGATGCAGCAGGGAATCGAGACCTGGAAGAAGATGATGGAGGACGCGCTCGCGGAGCAGACGCGCCTGATGAAGGAGTCGGTCGCCTACGCCGCGAAGCTCTCCGAGCAGTGGCGCGCGCTCGCCCAGGCCCAGCAGCCGAAGGCCTGAGCGATGGTGGCGCTGGCGACGACGCCGCGGTCGACCGTCCTTCGCGACGGCAACGCCGCGCTCTACCGCTTCGCATCGAGCGGAACGTGGACAAGGGGCCAGGCCCCTTGTCCACCTCCCGTTCTCCTCGTCCCTTCGCTGATCAACCGGTGGTACGTGCTCGATCTGCGCGAAGGCGCGAGCCTGGCGCGCGCCCTCGTGGACGGGGGGCTCGACGTGTTCTGCCTCGACTGGGGCGTGCCCGAGGACGAGGACCGGCATCTGAGCTGGGACGACGTCGTCGCGCGGCTCGGGCGCGCGGTGAAGAAGGTGCTCCGCGAGACCGGGGCCGAGCGCGTCTCGCTGCTCGGCTATTGCATGGGCGGGACGCTCGCCGGCATCTACACGGCGCTTCATCCCGAGCACGTCGCGGCGCTGGTCGATCTGGCCGGTCCGTTCGACTTCGCCCACGCGGGCATGCTCGGGACGATGACCGACGCACGCTGGTTCGACGCGGCCGCCGTCGCCGCCGCCGGCAACGTCCATCCGCTCCAGATGCAGGCCGGCTTCGTCGCGCTCCGTCCCACGCTCCAGATCGCCAAGTGGGTCGGCTGGCTCGACCGCGCCGCCACCAACGCGGAAGCGCGCGACGCCTTCGCGGCGCTCGAGACCTGGTCGAGCGACAACATCCCCTTCCCCGCCGCCGCCTACGCGACGTACGTCGGCGAGCTCTACCAGCGGAACGCGCTCGTCCGCGGCGAGCACCACGTGCTCGGCCGCCGCGTCGATCTCGGCGCGATCACCTGTCCGCTCCTGACCATCGCGACCGAGAGCGACACCATCTGTCCCCTTCCCGCGGCACGCGCGCTCGGCGAGCATGCCGGCACCGACCCGGCGCACCGCAAGCTCCTCGTCGTCCCCGGCGGCCACGTCGGCGCCGTCGTCGGCAGCCGCGCCGCCCGCGTCCTCTATCCTGCGATCCGCGACTTCTTCCTCGAGACTGGAGACCCGAAGACATGGAGCTGAAGGACCTGCACGTGATCGTCACCGGCGCGGCCCAGGGCATGGGCGCGCATTTCGCGCGGCGCCTCCACGAGGCCGGCGCGCGCGTCGCCGCCGGCGACCTCAACGAGGGCGCCCTCGCGGAGCTGCCCGCCGGCATCGAACGCCGCCGCCTCGACGTCGCCGACGAAGCGGACGTCCGCGCGTTCGTCGCCTGGGCGGACGAGCGCCTCGGCGGCCTCGACGCCCTCGTCAACAACGCCGGGATCATCCGCGACGGTCTCCTCGTGAAGAAGGACCGCACGACCGGCGAGCTCCAGCCGATGCCGCTCGATCAGTGGCGCGCCGTGCTCGACGTCAACCTGACCGGCGCGATGCTGATGCTGCGCGAGACGGCGGCGCGGATGATCGCCAAAGGCCGCGCCGGCGTCGTCGTCAACATGTCGAGCGTCTCGCGCCACGGCAACCGCGGTCAGGGCAACTACGTCGCCGCCAAGTCCGCCCTCGCCGCGAACACGGTCACCTGGGCACGCGAGCTCGGCCAGTACGGCATCCGCGTCACCGCGATCGCCCCCGGCATGATCGAAACGCCGATGACCAAAGGCATGAACCAGAAAGCCCGCGACGCCCTCGTCGCCGCCGTCCCCGTCGGCCGCATCGGCACCCCCGAAGACATCTGGCGCGCCGTCCGCTTCGCAATCGAATGCGACTACTTCACCGGCCGCACGGTCGACGTCGACGGCGGCCTCTCGATGTAGAATTCCCCCGTGCTCCGCCCCGGCCCCTCGCTCGCCGCAGCCGCGACTTTCGCGGTCGCGGCCGCGGCGGTGCTCGTCGCCGGATGCGACGAATGCATCGACGGGGCGGTGCGGGCGTGTCCTTGCCTGCGCGCGGTGGGCGAGCAGACCTGCGAGGGGGCGGGGTTCGGGGAGTGCGTCTGTCCGCCGCCGAGGCGCGATCCGATGCCGGAGCCGCCGCCGCCTCGGTGTGGCGATTCGTTCTGCGATCCAGGGGAGGCCGGCTTGTGTCTGGTGGACTGCGGCGACCTCTGCGAGGACGGGGTCTGCGGGTTCACGGAGTCGACGGCGAGCTGTCCTTCGGATTGCCCGCCCCTCTGCGGCGACGGCATCTGCAACGGCGGGGAGTCGACCGCGACCTGCACCGACGACTGTCCGGTCGTGTGCGGCGATGGCCGCTGCGATCCCGACGAGTCCTGCGACGTCGACTGTCCGAACTGCATCATCCGCGGGGCGCCGGTGGCGGAGGTCCTCGCGGTCACGCCTGAAGTGGTGCGCCACGACGCGCGGAGCGGGACGTCGCTCTCGCCGTGGCTGGCGTGGAGCGATCGCACCGGCGTCGTCGCCGAGATGCCCTTCGAGGTGCACCTCGATCAGATCGCCTTCGACACGGCGATGCCCGAGGTGGTGCAGCGGACCGCCGAGCGGCCGCGCGGCGTCGCGGTCGCCGACGGCGCGATGGTCTGGACGTCCGCGGACGGCCAAGTTCGGCTCGAGGTCGCCACCGCCCTGGGCCTCACCGCCGGCAGCTTCCCGCTCGGTCGGAGCACGCGCGGGACGCCGGATCTGATCGAGAGCGAGGAGATCCCCGGACCGCAGCTCGTGACGACGTGGGCGACCGACACCGAGATCGTCGTCGCGCGGTGGCACGCCGGCGCGGCGGCCGAGGTGGCGCGCCGTGCAGCCGTCGTCGTCGCGGGACCGATCTTCGCCAGCGAGAACACCGTGGTCTGGTCGGAGGACGTGGGCGATCCGCCCGAAACGCACGTCTTCATCGCCGTCATGCTCGGCCCGCCCCTCGATCTCGGCCCGATCGATCCGGAGACCCGGCCGGCGGCCGTGGCCTCCGAGGGCCGCTGGTGGGTGACGTGGATCGCGGCCGGCGTGCTCCACGTCGCCGGAGTCGATCGCACCCGCGACGTGCGCGCCGCGGAGGCCCCGGTGCCGACGGCCGTCGGGTCGCCGTCGATCACCGGCACCTCGTCGGGCATCGTCGTCGCGCTCGCCGCAGACTTCGACGGCGACGTCGAGCTGGTCGGGGCGCGGCTGTCCGACGGCGACACGCTGCGGCTGACGACGATCGCCCGGATGGGGACGCAGCGGGAGCCGGTGATCTGGACCCGGGATTTCTCGGTCTACGCCGCCTTCCTCGACGACCAGCCGGGCGGGACCACGATCGCCGTGCGCTCGATCGCCGCGTGTCGCTGAAACGAGCGCCGGTGCTAGGCTTCGCGCGTATGCGCTTTCTTGTCGGGGTGGCGGTCGCCGTGGCGGTGCTGGCGGCGAGTGGGTGCGAGGAATGCGTCACGGGCGCGGCGCTGGCCTGCAGCTGTCCGGGCATGGGCATGGCCACGACGGGGCGCGCGTTCTGCGGCGAAGACGGGCAGTTCGGCGCCTGCGACTGCACCGGGGGCGGGTTTTGCGGCGACACCGTCTGCAACACGTCGCTCGAGACGCCGGCCTCCTGCCCGGGAGACTGCGGGTTCTGCGGCGATGGTCTGTGCGCGGGAGGCGAGACCGCCGGCACCTGCCCGGGCGACTGCGGTCCCGGCCCGGCGTGCGGCGACGGGTTCTGCGCGTTCGACGAGTCGCCCTTCACCTGCCCGATGGACTGCCCGCGCGAGTGCGGCGACGGGATCTGCACGCCGCCGGAGGATGCGCCGACGTGCCCGATCGACTGCCGGATGGGCGGCGAGTGCGGCGACGGCATCTGCGACATGAGCGAGACGCGCTCGACCTGCCCGACCGACTGCCGGCGGAGCTGCGACTTCACGCCGAGCGGCGTCGAGATCCCGCTCAGCGACGCGCTCCACGAGGCGTCCGCGCCCGCGATCGCGGCCGACGGCGGTCAGTTCTGGGCGTCGTGGATCCAGACCGACGCAATGCCGCACACCTTCGTCGTGCTCAGCTCGCTCGACGGCGCCGGGACGACGACCACCACGCGCATCCTCGCGGACGGCACGCCGCGCGACGGCCTCGCGCTGGCCGCCGCAAACGGGTTCGTCGCGACGGCCTGGGTGGACGTCGCCGGCAACGTCGTCCTGACGATCACGCAAGGCGCGATGATCGACGTGCTTCCGCCGGCGCCGATCGCGAACGGCGTGCGCGGCGGCGTCGCGCTGGCGCTCGAAGCGTTCGTCGTCCACGTCGCCTGGTCGGCCGCGGACGGAGTGCACCTGGCGCGCTTCTCCACCGACGGCGTGCGCACCGGCCCGGACGTGATCGTCCCGGCCGACTCGGTCACGACCCCAGCGGTCGTGCCGGTCTCGGGGGCGGACGCGATCGCATGGATCGACCGGCGGCCGGCGCTGGCGGGGATCCACGTCGCGGTGATCGAGCCGGCCGGAACGGTGCGGACCTCGGGCGTGCCCGTCGCGAGCAGCGCGCGCGAGTCCTCGCCGCCGGCGCTGGTCTGGACCGGGACGGGTCTGATCGCGGCCTGGGAGGCGACCGGCGCGGTCGAGTACAACCTCGTCTCGCTCGACGGCTCGACGCTCGGGCCGGCGCGCACGCTGGTCACGACCGGCAGCGATCACTTGCCGGCGCTCGCCTGGCTCGAAGGGCCCGGCGTGCTCGAGGCGGTCGTCGCCTGGTCCGGGTCGTTCGCGGGACCGGCCGAGGACGTCATGCTCGGCCGGATCGATCGCTCCGGGATCATCAGCTCGTCGCTCTTCGGGCTGGTCGCGGCCGACGATCGGCAGGTCGCGCCGCGGCTCGCCTGGGATGGCGAGAACATCGGCGTGGTCTGGCTCGACCGGCGCGACGGGTTCGGCGCCGTCTGGTTCACGAGCGCGCAGCTCTGCCTCTGATGGCCGAAGGCGGCGCGCTCGCGGAGCACCAGCGGCGGCAGCAGGCCTTCCGGGCCGAGGCCGACCGGCAGGACTCGCGCGCGAACCGCTACTCGCTGGTGCGGCTGGCGACGTTCGGCGGGGCGGTGCTCTGCGCGCTGGTGGCGCTGATCGAGCACGCGAGCTGGGGCTGGATCGGCGCGGGCGTGGGAGCGCTCGCGTTCGTCGCGTCGATCGCGGTGCACCTGCGGATCCTGGCGCTCCGCGATGCGGCGCGCGTGCGGGCGGCGGTGCACGACCGACATCTGATGCGGCTCACCGGGCGGTCGGGCGAGCTGGCGTCGACCGGCGCGGGGCTCTTGCCGATCGACCATCCGTACGCGGGGGATCTCGATCTGACCGGCCCGGGGTCGCTCTTCCAGTGGCTCGACGTGTCGGGCACGCGCCGCGGCGAGGAGGCGCTCGCGGCGTGGCTCGGGGCGGCCGCGCCCGACCGCGAGACCATCCTCGCGCGTCAGGTCGCGGTGCGGGAGCTGGCGGCGGCGGTCGAGCTGCGGCAGGAGCTCGAAGCGTCGGCGCGCGCGGCCGGCGACGACAAGCTCGATCACCGGCCGTTCCTCGCCTTCACACGGCACCCCGCGTACCTGCCGAGCGTGCGCTGGGCGGACTGGGCGGCGCGCCTCCTCCCCCCGCTGACCATCGCGCTGATCGCGGCGTGGCAGCTCGCGGGGATCCCCGCGTGGACGTGGCTCGCGACGCTGCTCGTGCAGGCGCTGATCATGCTGGCGACGTCGCGCGGGGCGCACGCGGCGCTCGATCTCGCCGCATCGCGGCGCGGGTTCGCCGAGGCGTACGTGCGGATGCTCGAGGTGGTCGAGCGCGCCAAGCTCGAGGCGCCGGCGCTCCGGGCGCTGCAGGAGAAGCTGCACGTCGAGGGCGCGCCGCCGTCGGCGTCGATGCGCCGGCTCGATCGGTGGCTGGGGCTGGCGGATCTGCGAACGCAGTTCCCGCTCCATCTGGTGGCGAACCTGGCGCTGCTCTGGGATCTCCAGTGCCTCCGCGGCCTCGAGCGCTGGAACGCCGAGGTCGGCACGCGCGTCGAGGCCTGGTTCGACGCGCTCGGACAGCTCGAGGCGCTCGCGTCGCTCGCGACGTTCGCGTACGGCGATCCGTCGGCGAGCTACCCGGAGATCCTCGGGTCCGACGGGGCGTTCACGGCCGAGGGGCTGGCACACCCGCTCCTGCCGCCGGCGGGACGCGTCGCGAACGACGTCGCACTGCGCGGACCGGGCACCGCGCTGATCGTCACCGGCTCGAACATGGCGGGCAAGAGCACGCTGCTCCGCGCGGTCGGGCTCGACGTCGCCCTGGCGCTCGCCGGCGGCGCGGTCTGCGCCAAGGCGCTCCGCGTCCCGATCGTGCGCCTCCGCGCCTCGATGCGGATCGAAGACTCGCTCCAGCGCGGGGCGAGCTACTTCCACGCCGAGCTCCAGCGGCTGCGCCAGGTGGTCGAGGACGCCGATCGCGATCCGCGCATCTTCTTCCTCCTCGACGAGCTGCTCCGCGGGACGAACGCGCGGGCCCGCCACGTCGGGTCCCGGGCGGTGCTGATGCACCTGCTCGACCGCAAGTCGACCGGTCTGGTCGCCACCCACGACGTCGCGCTCGCCGCGCTCGAAGAAGAGCACCCGGATCGCGTCGCCAACGTGCATTTCACGGACGTGATCGACAAAGGCGAGATGAAGTTCGACTATCTCCTGCGGCCGGGCGTGGTGAAGACGAGCAACGCGCTCCGGCTCTTGCGGATGGCGGGAATCGAGGTCTCGGAGGATCCGTGGCCCAGCGGCTGACGACGAAAGCGAGCGTTCGAGGGGCGAAGGACTACCTCGACGGCTTCGTCCAGCTGCATCGGATCAAGAGCGGGGACGAGCGGCGGGCGCTCTGGCGGCAGAGCATGGCGACGCTGGCGTCGGCGGTGACCGAGCAGCGGCCGGTGCCGCTCGAGGGGTACGACCCCGAGGCGTTGCTCGCCGGCGTGAAGGTCGCATTCGCGGACAAGCTCATCGACGATCTCGACTGGCTCTCGCCGCCGTCCGCGGCGGCGGCGCTCTACGAGCTCGCGAGCGCGATCCCGATGGGGGCCGAGCGGCGCGATCTCGGTCGGCGCGTGCTGAAGCGCCTCCACGAGGGCGACGCGGCGACGTTCGTGGCGCTCGCGACGCTGCTCGCGCTCGGGTCGCGGCGGGCGCTGAGCGGCGCGCCGATCCGGGCGCGGGTGGCGCTCGCGCTCGATCTGCCGATCGGGACGGGCGCGCGCGCGGATGCGCTGGCGCTGGCGCTGATCTCGCGGCGGGACCTGGAGCGCGAGTGGTTGAGCGTGCCCTCGACCGGCTCGTTGCCTTCGCGGCGGCTGGCGGCGCGGTTGCTCGAGCGCGCGGCCCGCGAGGCGGCGCGGCGGCATGCGCAGGGCGACGACGGCGGGATCCGCGTCTTCGACGAGCCGACCGTGCAGGCGGCCTGGCGGCGACTGCTGCTCGATCGCGAGTCGCTGGTCTGGAAGCACGTCGCGACGGCGCGCGGGCTGCTCTCGAAGGCGATCCCCGCGTTCGGCGACGAGATCCAGCGGGACGTCGCGCTCGATCTGACGCCGACCGAGTGGCGGCGCGCGGCGTGCTCGCTCGCGGCGTCGATCGCGCTCGAGCCGTGGGCCGCGCTCGCCCGCGCCAAGGCCGTGCTCGAGAGCGAGATCGTCCAGCGCGATCCGGGCGTCACCGGCGCGATGATCCTCGGGCTGCCGCGCGCGGCCGAGGTCGAGCCGGAGACGGCCGAGGCGCTCCTCGAAGAGCTGGTGCGCGTCGGCGGGCTCGACGCGGCCGAGGCGCTCGTCGAGCTGCGCCGCGAACGGGTCGGCGCGGACTTCGGCGCGTGGGCGTGCCAGTTCGCCCGCGTGCAGCTCCGCCAGCAGCTCGAGTCGCGCGCGAAGAGCGACGAGGGGCGGATCGCCTTGATGGAGGCGCTCGAGGCCGAGCTGGCGCCGCCGGACGAGCGCAAGCCGGTGACGCTGCGCGAGCGGATCGCGGGTGCGCTCGCCGCCTTTGCCACTCAGAGCGCGCGCGAAGCGTACGTCGAGGCGCAGGAGGTGCTCACCGCGGCCGAGGCGACGATGACGCTGCTCGAGCTGGCGAAGCAGGACACGCCGGACGGGATGCGGCACGCGTTCCGCGCGCTGCGCGAGCTCGACGTCGGCCTCTTCGAGACGTCGACGCTCGCCGACTTGCTCATGCTCGGGGCGAAGACGAGCGACGCGGACCCGGAGCGGGTCGTCGAAGGCGGGCGGCATCCGGGCGCGACCACGGCGGTGCGCGCCGCGATCGGGATCCCGGCGTCACCCCTCGGCGACCTCTTCGAGCGGCTGACGACGTGGCTGATCATGCGCGAGCGCGAGCCGGTACCGGAGGGTGCCGCGGTGCCGCATCCGACGCTGCGACTGCGGCGGCTCCGGACGATGCTGCGGCTCGTCGACGCCGACGGAAGCTTCGGCGACGGCGGCGGCGCGCTCCGCGAGCGGCGGATGAAGACGGCGCGCGTGCTGCTCGCGCGCGTGCATCGCGACGGGGACGGTCCGCTCAAGCGCACGGTCTCGGCGGCGTTCGCGCGTGCCTGCGACGCGCTCGTGCGCGAGGAGATCGGCGAGGTCTCCGACGTGCTGATCGCGATCGGCACCTACGTGAAGTCGCAGCGCGACCTGGCCACGCTCGCCGAGGCGACGATGGTGCCGGACATCGAGATCGCGATGCGCGCGTTCGCGACGCTCGCGAAGGTGGTCGGCGAGGCGCCGCGGAACGGGCGCGGCGCGCGGGCCTGCCTCGATGCGCTCTTCAAGCTCGGGCGCGACCTGCCGCACGGGAGCTCGGCGCGCGTCGAGGCGCTCCGGGGCGAGCTCCTGCGGCTCGGGCGCGCGCTCGAAGGCGTGGCGGCGACGGGGTCGCTCCGCGAGCTGGAGAGCAACGCCGAGCAGGCGCCGCTGATGCGGCTCGAGTCCGCGGTGCAGGGCGTGGCGCAGCTCGTCGCGGGTGCGCGCCGGCGGCTCGCGGAGCACGCGCTCTACGACATGCCCGCCTCGGGACCGTCGGTGCGGCTCGTCGACTTCGCGGTCGAGCGCGCGCTGCGCGGGTCGAGCGACGAGGTGATGGACGCGCTCCACGCGGCCGCGGCCACGCTCCGCGACGAGCTGCCACCGGCGGTCGCGGACGTGGTCGTGCGCGTGCTGGAGCGGATCCCGAAGCTGCCGGTCGAGGGCGAGCGGCGCTCGCGGACCAGCTTCATTCCGGTGCCGATGCGCGAGCCGCCCCTGCCGCCGTGGCTGCCGCCGGGCCGGACGCTCGGCGGGTTCTACGTCGTGCGCGGGCTGGGGAGCGGCGCGGTCGGCTCCGTCTTCATCGTCAAGCGCATCGAGGAACGGCAGGACGCGAACGCGCCGAAGTTCGCGCTCAAGGTGCCGGACTACGACGGCGCGGCGGCCCGCACGCTCTCGGAGGCGCAGTTCCTCGAGCTCTTCCGCGAGGAGGCGGGCGCGCTGCTCGCGCTGCCGCAGCATCCGAACCTCGCCAAGTTCGTCACCTTCGACGCGGGCGCGCGGCCGAAGCCGATCCTGGTGATGGAGCTGGTCGAGGGACCGACGCTGGAGCGCGTGGTCGAGATGGGCGATCTCGAGATCGAGCGGGCGCTGGCGTTGCTCGACGGAATCGCGGCCGGCCTGGCCGGCATGCACGGGGTCGGGATCGGTCACCTCGATCTGAAGCCGAGCAACGTGATCTTGCGCGAGGAGAGCGCGTCGGCGCGGAAGGACGCGCCGGTGCTGGTCGACTTCGGGCTGGCGGGGCGCAAGGTGCGCCCGGGATGCGCGACCGGGAGCTACGGCGCGCCGGAGGTATGGGGACTGGCGCCGCCGGGGTACGTGCCGCAGCCGCAGCCGGCGGACGTGTATGCGTTCGGGTGCGTCGTCTACGAGGCGCTCACGGGGCGGACGCTCTTCCAGGACGCGAACGAGATGGCGCTGATCACCATGCACTGCAGCCACGACGGGCGGCCGCCGGCGGTGCAAGCGCTCGAGCGACACGCGCGGCTCGCGCCGCTCGCCGATCTGCTCGAGGCCGCGCTGCAGCCGGACCCGCGGCGGCGGATCGGGATCGGCGAGATGCGCGCGGGATTGAAGTCGCTCCGGCCGGTGCTGGAAGGGTTGCCCTGGCCGCTGCCGGCGGCGTGAGCGGGTGAGGTGAGCGATGACGGACTGCTCGCGGTGCGGGGGCGCGATGGTGGACATGGTCGTTCCCGAGGACGGCGGCGGCGCCTATCGGGGCGCGCAGATCCGCGCGCAGCGGTGCACGCAGTGCGCGGTGGCGTGGGTGGACACGACGCGGATCGCGCCGCGGGCGCTGGTGGGGACGATGCTGGAGCGCAAGCGCGAGCCGGCGGCGAAACCCTGTCCGCGGTGCGGCGGACGGGTCGCGAAGCTGACCCTCTCCTGGGACACGTACTGGGTGCAGATCGAGGAGTGCGCGCCCTGCCGGATCGTGGCGGTCGACCCGGGCGAGTATCCGGAGCTGCGCATGCTGCTCGGGGCCGCGCACGACGTGTTAGTGTCGGGCGCGTGACGAAGTCCCGCTGTTTCGTGGCGATCGTGGCCGTCATCGGGCTGCTGGCCGCGTGCGGGGACGACGACGGTGCGGCCGGCACCGACGGCGGCGGCGGCGTCGACGCCGGCGGCGGCATGGACGCGGGCGCGCCGATCGACGGGGGCGGGCCCGGCCGCGACGCGGGATCGCCGCGCGACGGGGGATCGCCGATCGAGGGCGGGGCGCCGTTGGACACCGGGCCGGGACCGGGGATCGACGCGGGGACGACGATGGACGCCGGGTCGCCGGCGGTCGACGCGGGACCGCGGCCGGACGCCGGGCCGATCGTCGACATGGACGGCGACGGGCTCGACGACGGCGAAGAGATGCGGCTGATGATGGAGTACTTGCCGTTCCTCAACGTCGATCCGGGCGACACCTGTCCGCTCGCGGGGATCATCTTCCGGCTCCGGCCGCACCCGGCGAGCCCGACGCGCATCCACGCGATCGTCGACATGCTCTTCGAGAACGACTGCGGCGCGAGCGGGCACATCGGCGACGACGAGGTCTTCGGGATCACCATCGACCCGTCGCGCCCGGCGCCGGCGGGGATCCTGGCGATCCGCGCGATCTCGCACCAGGCGACCGCGTGCGAGCACATCTCCAACTGCGGGCCGTGCCCGGGCGCGGCCCCGGCGTTGCCCGCGTGCACGACGGCGATGCGCGCCGGGGCGCCCTTCCCGGTCGTCTTCTACAGCCGCAACAAGCACGGCGCGTACATGAGCGAAGCCGCGTGCGACGGAGCGTGCTTCTTCACCAACCAGTGCACGGCCACCGCGACGCCCGCGATGCCGATGATGGTCAACGCCGGCGAGCCGGCAATGCCGCTGACGCGGAACCTGACCGCCGCCGGCTTGATCACGATGGCCAACGGCTGGAGCGACATGCGCGTCTTCGACTACGACCCCTGGGGTCCGGACGACTTCGGCGGGGCCGGCAGCGTCCGCGGCGATCTGATGGACGACGCGTTCCTCACGCCGGCTTGCGCTCCGTAGCCGGCCGCTCGAGCCGCACCGCGAGCACGCTCGCGACCATGATCAGCGCCGCCCCGGTCCACTGTAGCGGCGCGAGGCGCTCGGCGAGGAAGAGGAACGCGAAGAGCGCGGCGAAGGGCGACTCGAGGAGACAGAGGAGGCTCGCGAGCGAGGCCGGCAAGACGCGCTGCGCACGGACCTGGAGGAGGAAGGCGAGCATCGTCGAGACGACGACGAGGAAGGCGAGCCCGCCGAGCGCGCGCGGGCCGGGGATGGCGGGTGCGGCCTCGAAGGGGATGGCAACGACGAGCGCGGCGAGGCCCGCCCAGAAGCCCTGAAACGCATTGAAGGCGAACGGCGACTGGATCCGTTTGCCGATCGCGCTCAGCCAGACGAGGTGCCCCGCGGCGAGGACCGCGCACGCGAGCGTGAGGAGATCGCCGACGTTCACCGCCGTGCTCTCGAGGCGGCAGATCAGCGCGGTGCCGGCCAGCGCGAGGAGGACGAGCCCGAAGTGGAGCGCGCGGATCTTCTGGCGCAGGAATGCGAAACCGATCAGCGGGACGAAGAGGATGTAGAGGGTCGTGACGAACCCGCTGTTGGTCGCCGTGGTGTGGACGAGCCCCGCGGTCTGGAAGACGAGGCTCGCCCCGAGCAGCAGCCCGGGCGGCGCCGCGAGCAGGACTTGTTTCCGCGAGAGCCCACCCCTCGCCGCGACGAACGGCAGCGCGATCGCCGCCGCGAGCAGGAACCGAAGCGCCGAGAGCCAGAACGGGCCGACCTCCGCGAGCGTCCATCGCGTCGCGATGAACCCGAACCCCCAGATCGCGGCGGCGAGCACGAGCTCCGCGACGGCACGTTTCGACGAGAGCGGCGCGCCCACGCGCGTCGTTATACATTGCCGGCCATGTACCGCATCCCCGAGCCTCGCAACGAACCGGTGCTCTCGTACGCGCCCGGCACGCCCGAGCGAAAGGCGATCACCGCGGCGCTCGACGAGATGGCGGCGCGGCCGATCGAGATCCCGGTCGTCATCGGCGGCGAGCGGATCCGGTCCGGAGACCTCGTCCAGGTGACGATGCCGCACGCGCACGCGCACAAGCTGGCGGACCTGCACCAGGCGCGCGGCGGCGACGTGCGGCGGGCGATCGAGGTGGCGCTCGCGGCGCAGCGCGAATGGGCGGCGATGGCGTTCCACGATCGCGCGGCGATCTTCCTGCGCGCGGCGGATCTGCTCGCGGGGCCGTGGCGCCAGCGGATCAACGCGGCGTGCATGCTCGGGCAGAGCAAGACGGTGCACCAGGCGGAGATCGACGCGGCGTGCGAGCTGATCGACTTCTTCCGGTTCAACGTGGCGTTCGCGGAGCGGATGTTCGAGGAGCAGCCGATCTCGCCCGCGGGCCAGTGGAACTCGCTCGACTACCGGCCGCTCGAGGGGTTCGTGCTCGCGATCACGCCGTTCAACTTCCTCTCGATCGCGGTGAACCTGCCGACGGCGCCCGCGATCCTCGGGAACGTCGTGCTCTGGAAGCCGTCGAACACGAGCGCGGTCGGGGCGTGGCATTGCCTGGAGCTGCTGCGCGAAGCGGGGCTGCCGGACGGAGTGATCTCGTTCCTGCCCGGGGACGGGCCGACGCAGGGTGCCGCGGCGATGGACAGCGAGCACCTCGCGGGCATCCACTTCACCGGAAGCACGAAGACGTTCCGCGCGCTCTGGCGCGGGGTCAGCGAGCGGCTCGAGAAGTATCGCGGGATCCCGCGGATCGTCGCGGAGACGGGTGGCAAGGACTTCCTCGTCGCGCATCCGAGCGCGGATCGCGAGGCGGTCGCGACGGCGATCGTGCGCGGCGGCTTCGAGTACCAGGGTCAGAAGTGCAGCGCGGCGTCGCGCGTGTATTTGCCGCGCTCGGCGTGGGCGGAGATCCGCGACCGCGTCGCGGCGGACGTCGCGCAGATCCGGATGGGCGACGTGCGCGACTTCGGCAACTTCATGGGCGCGGTGATCGACCAGAAGTCCTTCGAGAAGATCGAGGGGTACCTCGCGCTCGCGCGCGACACGGGGAAGGTCGTCACCGGCGGGAAGTCGGATGGCCGCGAGGGCTGGTTCATCCAGCCGACGTTCGTCGAGGTGGACGACCCGCGCCATCGGCTGATGCAGGAGGAGATCTTCGGGCCGGTCGTGACGTGCTTCGTCTACGACGACGCGAAGTGGGACGAGACGCTCGCGCTCGTCGACACGACGTCCCCCTACGCGCTCACCGGCGCGATCTTCTCCCGCGACCGCGCCGCGACCGCGCACGCGACGAACGCGCTCCGCAACGCGGCCGGCAACTTCTATCTGAACGACAAGCCCACCGGCGCCGTCGTCGGCCAGCAACCCTTCGGCGGCGCGCGTCAGTCCGGCACCAACGACAAGGCCGGCTCGATCTTCAACCTCCAGCGCTGGGTCAGCCCGCGCGCGATCAAGGAGACCTTCGACCCGCCGCGCAACTGGCGCTACCCGTTCCTCGGCTGACCCTCAGGGTTGGCTGAGGCAGTAGAGGTGGCTCGTGTTCGTGCAGGCGTGGCTCGGGGGGGAGCCGATGCCGTAGATCGCGATCCACCGGGTGTCGCGGGCGTCGGTGCGGCCCGCTTCGACGCCGGTGGGCGTGCCGGTCCAGTTGCCGCAGGTGCCGGTGCTGTCGCGGTCGCGCTCGCCGTCGGGGTCCGTGCCGCTCCAGACGATGACGGTGCCCACGGCCCGGCCGCGCTCGTCGTGATCGACGCGGGCGCGGAGGCCGCCGCTCCAGAGCTCGGCGGCGTCCATCGCGAGGAGCGTCCCCGCGGTGTCGCGGACCGGACCGGCGACGACGAGGCGGGCCCGCGCGGAAGTGGCCGTGTCGCTGAGAACGGCACGCCAGCGGCCGGGCAGTGCGGCGGCCGTCGCAAGCGACTGGCAGATGGCATCGGCGCCATCGAGACCGCCGAGATTGGACGACTGCGCCAGCGAAGACACGAAGAGGACGTGGTCGAAGCGCATCGGCGTGCCCGCGTCCTGCGGGCCGGCATCGGCGCGGCCCGCGTCGGGCGAACCGGCATCCACGGCGCCCGCGTCGGAAGCGGCGGCGTCGCCGTGCCCCGCGTCCAGCCGGGCAGCGTCCGAGGGCCCCGCGTCGCCCGCGGGCGCATCGAACGCGGAGGCGTCCGGGATGGCGCCATCGAAGCCGGCATCGCGCGGCATGCCCGCGTCGGTCGCGCCTTTCCGATCGGAGGCGCAATCGCAGCCCGCGCTCGCGAGCGCGACGAGGAGAATCACGGAGCGCATCGCCACGAAGCTATCACCGCGCGGGGGACCGGGTCGCGCGACGCGGTGGGGCGCCGCTTGCGCGTTCGGTGGAGCCGGCGTCGTGGTGGCGTCTGGGGAGCGATCGGGGTCGCGGTCGTCCGGAGCTCGCGCGTTGGGGCGGGGGCGCCGTGATCATCGGCCCGCTGCCCTGTCGCAAGACTTGAGGCGGGCCCCCGCGGGCCGATGCGCGCGGGCGTCTCGATGGTGGGGCGCCACTTGCGCGGTGGTTGCTGGGATCGGTTTTTCGTTTGGGGGGTGGTCGGAACGGGAGAGCGGAGGCGGAGCTAATAGGTTGTTAAGGCCGAATGAATCGGAAAGAATCGTGCCAGAAATAGTTGAAGATAATGTGTTTTATTCGTTGACAGGGAATGGGGTGATTGCTATACGTATGTTCAGCGAGGTTCCTGGTGGATGGGTTGGTCGGAGAGGCCGCGGAGGTGCACGCGGCGTTGGTCGAGATCGGCAGGGCGCGCAATCGGATCGAGTGCGCCGAGGCGCGGTGGGTCGTTCGCGCGGTCGAGCTGAAGCTCCATCTGGAGATCGGGATGGGGTCGATGAGCGAGTACTTCGAGCGGGTGCTCGGGTACGCGCCGCCGATGGCGCGGGAGCGCGTGCGGACTTCGGAGCGGTTGATGGAGCTCCCCTTGCTTCGTGGGGAGGTCGAGTCGGGGCAGATGCGGTGGACGTGCGCGCGCGAGCTCGCGCGGGTGGTCGTGCCGGATACGCAGGAGGTCTGGATCGCCGCGACGCGCGGGATGACCCTGCGGCAGGTCGAGGACGCACTGGTAGGGCGCGAGGAAGGCGACGCCCCGGATTCGCCGCGGGCGCAGGATCCGCGGACGTACTTGCTCGATCCGTTCCGTGGCGACGAGCTCGCCGCGTTTCGCGAGCGCAAGGCCGAGCTGGAAGGGGAGCTGGGCAATCGGTTGACCGACGGGCAGGCGGCGCGGCTGATGGCCGAGCGGTCCCGCGGGACGGGCGCGGCCGATGCGCTGCCGCCGCGGTTGCCGATGATGCTGTATCAGTGCGAGAGCTGCGCGAGCGGCATCTTGCTCGGGCAGGGTTCACCGATCGTGCTCGATGCGGCGTCGATCGGCCGGCGCGTCTGCGACCCCCGCGTCTTCGCGGCGAGCCCCGAGATGTTGATGCGCTGCAAGGGGATCGAGATCCCGACCGACCTGCGGCGCAAGGTCTGGGCGCGCGACGGCGCGCGGTGCCAGGTACCGTGGTGCCGCAACCACCGGCACGTGGAGATCCACCACATCATCGAGCTGTGGAACGGCGGCACGCACGCGCTGGACAACCTCGTCTGCCTCTGCAGCGCGCACCACGACGCGTTCCATCGCGGCCTGCTCACCCTCACGGGAGTGCCGAGCACCGGCCTTCGCTTCGAAGACGTCTACCGGCGCAACGAAGCCGTCCCCGTTCTCGTGAGCTGACCCCGCGTACCACGTGGTACGCGCCGCCCCCGTCCCCGCCCCCGCCCCCGTCCCC
>JADMIO011614221.1_pt1 | contig 29779 bp, 26 predicted proteins | sample 8958161 | NCBI WGS metagenome assembly JADMIO01 (sample SAMN16585339, study PRJNA669376) | soil metagenome | isolation source: Crop rotation soil | place: USA: Cullars Rotation, Alabama | collected 2011 | reverse complement strand
GCGACAACTTGTCCACGTGGAATTCTAAGCTTAGGATCCCAATGTGCTGGAAAGGTCCACGATGACGATGTCGTCGCAGAGGACCGCCGCCTCCTCCATGTAGTGCGTCGTCAGCACCACCGTGCGGCCACGGCCCTTCAGCCCCTCGATGATGGTCCAGAGACCGCGGCGGCTCACCGGGTCCAGCCCGGTGGTGGGCTCGTCGAGGAACAGCAGCTCCGGATCTCCCACCAGCCCGACCGCGAGCGCCAGGCGCTGCTTCTGCCCACCGGACAGCGTGCCCACCCGCGCGCCGCGCTTGTCCCCGAGGTCGACCTGGGACAGCGCACTCTCCACCGGAGGGCCGGACCGATAGAAGCTCCGGAACAGGGTGAGCGTCTCCTCCACCGTCAGCTTCTCGTGGAAGCGCGTTTCTTGAAGTGTCACCCCGATGCGGTTCCGGATCCCCTCCGCGTCCTGCTCCCAGGTCCGTCCCAGGACCCGCACCGAGCCCGAGGTGGCCGGCTGCAGGCCCTCGAGGATCTCGACCGTGGTCGTCTTCCCTGCGCCGTTCGGACCGAGCAGCCCGAGACAGGTCCCCACCGGCACGGACAGGTCGAGCCCGTCGACGGCGACCAGGTCGCCGAAGCGCTTCACCAGCCGCTCCACCTCGATCGCCGGGGTCACCATCGGACGCCGGCCTGTTACTCAACCGGATGCGGACCAGGCAAGCGGGTCAGCGACGGGATCGCGCTTCTTCACATCCACCGGCTTCGATCTCGGACCGCCCCGACCTCAGCGCGCGGCGCGGAGGTCCCGGCCGAAGCGAGACCGGTAGCGCTCGCGGAGCTCGGCGAGCGCCTTGCTGTCGTTGGCCTGCTGATACCAGTGGGCCACTCGCCACCAGGTATCGCCGCCCTCGTCGAGCTCGCACGCCTTCCCGAGCTCGGCCCGGGCCTCCGGCCACTTGTTCTGCTGGAGCAGCACCAGCCCGAGCCAGTAGTGCGGCTCGATGAGCTCCGGCGACGCGGTCGCGGCCCGGCTGCAGGCCGCCTGGGTGCGGGAGAGGCTCGATGCCTTCGCCTCGACCAGGCAGCCGAGGAGGGCCGGGCCCGGCGCCCCCGGGAACCGCCTCTCGACGTCACGTGCCAGCGTCCGGGCCTTGCTCAGCCGCGACCGCTCGACCTCGGCCTTCGCGGCCTGCATCGCGCCGACGTACGCCACCTCGCGGGCGGGCTCCACGGCGAACACCGCGAGGTTCCGCCGGTCCTGCCGGCAGTCCTTCAGGAGCTGCTGGACCGCGGGCCCCTTGCCGGCCCTGGCCGCGACCCGCTCCGCCGCCGTGAGGGCCCCGGACCGCTGATACGTCTGTCCCAGCGCGAGCCAGAGGTCGGTGCCGCTTGCCGGATCCTTCTCCAGCGCGGACTCCATCGGCTGGAGCGCCTCGAGCGCCGACGTCGGCTCCTTCCGCACCAGGTACACGTGCGCGAGGGCCAGACGCGTGGAGGGGATGCCGTGCTCCATCGAGACCGCCGTCTTGCAGACCGCGACGGTGTCCTCGGCCCTCGCGGCCCGTTGCGCGGCGATGTGGCAGGCGTAGCTCTGGACCACCGGATCGTCCTTGGCCGTCCGCGAGAGGGGCTCGATGAGCGCCCAGGCGCCCGCGGCGTCACCGGCCTCGAGCTTGAGCTTCGCCTGGCGCAGGGTGGAGGTCGTGTCCTGCCCGCCCGCGGACGCTGCCGTCTGATCGAACGTACCGGCGGCCATCTCCCGGGTCATGGCGAGCGCCGCCTCGCGACCCGCGGAGTCCGCCAGGTCCGGGGGATACGCCTCCAGTGCCGCCCGGTACTCGCGCGCCCACGCCTTCATCAGCGCCGCGCTGGTCGACCCCCGGAACTCGAGACCCACCTCGATCAGCCGGATGCTCGGCGGAGAGAAGCTCACCTGCTTCGGGTCGAGCGCCGGAGCCATCAGCCAGTCCGGCGACCGCTCGTGGATCGCGCCGAGGGTGTGCGCCCACTCGTGCAGCAGCACCGAGGTCTCCCGGTGGAGCCGGCGCTCGCGCGTCACCCGGTCGAGCTCGGACGTGGAGAGCTTGTCCAGCGAGCGCTGGATGGCGTCCGTCTCCGCCGCCGAGACCATGCCCCGCGCGATCCAGTGCTTTCCGAAGAGCGCCGCCCAGCCGATCTGGTCGTGGGAGGTGGCCACCCGCTCCACCGAGGACACGTACCCCACGACGAAGTCGACCCCGTGGCCGTCGTCCCGCGCACGGAGCGCGCGCAGGTGCGTGTCGAGCGAGTCAGAGGGCGCGTTGTCCCAGGGCTTCACCTCCACCACGTCGAGGCGAACTCCGAACTGCGGGACCAGAACGCGGTTCGCCCGGTCGAACTGGGCGACGATGCGGTCCTCCCAGCGCAGCGTCTGCCGCTGGTAGTCCCCGTCCACCCAGACGCGGACCTTCATCGGGCGGAGGGCCTTCTCCGGGACCGTGTCCGCGACCGGCGTGGCGCCCACGCCGGTGGGGGTGAGCTTCTTCGCGTAGTCGCGCTGCATGTCCTCGGTGGTCCGGCAGCCCACGAGGAGGGCGATGGCGACCCCGAAGCTTGCGACGAGCGACCCGAGCGGCGCGCGCACGTGCCACACGGTAGCAGCGAACAGGGTCCGCCTTGCCGTCCTGATTCGTGGACACCCCGGCGCGCCGCGGGTCGTGGGCTCGGCGGGGAGGCCAGACGGGACGATCCGCTCCGCGTTCCGGGGACTTGCGGGCCCGAAAGCGTTGCGCGGGTGCGCGGAGGGCGCTTTGCTCTGCCCGGTGAGCTGGGACGTGCTCGTCGTCGGCGGCGGCGTGATGGGCTGGAGCGTCGCGCACCACCTCGCCCGCGCCGGCTTGCGCCGCATCCTCGTCGTGGACCGTGGCGGAGGGAGCACCGAGCGCGCCACCGGAGGCTTTCGCGCCCAGTTCGCCACCGAGGTGAACGTCCGGCTGTCGCTCCTCTCCCGGCAGAAGCTCCTTGCCTTCGGCGACGAGACCGGCGTCGACCCCGGGTACCGGCCGGTGGGGTACCTCTTCCTGGCCGCCACCGATGCGCAGCGGCGGCAGCTCGCGGCGGCGCTCGAGGTCCAGCGCGCCTGCGGGTGCGCCGACGCGGCCCTGGTGGACGTCGAGGAGGCGCGCCGCCTCGCCCCCTGCATCCGCACCGACGGGGTGGTGGGCGGCACCTTCTCTCCACGGGACGGCTTCATCCGCCCGCTCGAGATCCGCCGCGGATACCTCCAGTCGGCGCTCCGCGCCGGCGTGGAGCGCCTGGAGGCCGACGTGACCGGGCTCTCACGCCGCGGCGACGTGCTCCGGGTCGAGACCTCCGCGGGAACGCACGAGGCCGCCCGGGTGGTGAACGCCGCCGGCGCATGGGCCGGCCGGCTGGGGGCGCTCGCGGGCGTGGACGTCCCGGTCACGCCGCTGCGGCGGCAGGTGGCGCGGACCGCCCCCACGAACGTCCTCGCCCCCTCGACGCCGATGATCATCTTCGCCGACGGCTTTCACTTCCGCGTCCGGGACGACCACGTGCTCCTGCTCTGGCCCACCGACGGCGCGGCGGATCCGTTCGACGTCTCGGTGGAGCCGGGGTGGACCGAGCAGGTCGTCACCGCCGCGCGGGAGCGCGTCCCCGCCCTCGCCGGGGTCCCCATCGCCTCGACCTACGCCGGACTGTACGAGATGTCCCCCGACGAGCACGCGCTGCTCGGCCCGGCGCACGGTCTCGAGCAGCTCTTCCTCGTGAACGGCTCGTCCGGGCACGGCGTCATGCACTCGCCGGCGCTCGGCCAGCTCGCGGCCGAGATGCTCACCGGGCGCGCCACGTCGCTCGACGTCCACGCGCTGCGGCCCTCGCGCTTCGTCGAGGGCGCGCCGAACCCCGTGCGCCGCCTGCTCTGAGCTGCAAGCGCATGCCCGGATGTTCGGCCGGGCGACCCTCGGTCGGCGCTCACTCGCCGCCGCCCCGGCACTGGCGTAGAAGTCGGCCCATGAACGCCGATGACGCCTCTCGCATCACCCAGATCGCGCTCATGGCAGCCATGGCCGACGGACAGATCTCCCCCGACGAGCAGCGGGAGCTCTCCTCGGTGGCCACTCGCCTCGGCGTGCCGGCGGCGACCACCGCGATCGATCAGCCCGCCGCGGCCCGTCAGGGCATCGGGGTGCTCGCGGCCTCCCTCGCCGACGCCGACGCCAGGCGCACCGCCTACGAGGTCGCGCTCGCCGTCTGCAGCGTGGACGGACCGCCCAACCCGCCCGAGCAGGCGTTCCTCAGCGCGCTGCACGGAGCACTGGGCCTCGCACCCGCCGCGACGCACGAGTTCGAGGACCACCTCCGCGCGCTGACCACGGCCCCCCTGGGCGGTGCGCTGGCCGGGGCGACCCCGCCCACGGACGACGCCGCGCTCGACCAGCGCATCCTCCAGCAGGCGATGCTCACCGGCGCCCTCGAGCTGCTCCCCGACCGCCTGGCCAACCTCGCCATTCTCCCGCTGCAGCTCCGCCTGGTCTACGAGGTCGGCCAGCGCTACGGCCAGCAGCTGGACGCCGATCAGGTGAAGGACCTCGTCGGCACCTTCGGCCTCGGGGCCGCGGCCCAGATGGTCGAGGGCCTGGTCCGGAAGGTGCTCGGCGGAGTGGCCTCCAACATCCTCGGCGGGCTGCTCGGGGGTGCCACCGGCGTCGCCGCCGGCACGGCGGTGACCTTCGCCGCCACCTACGCGCTGGGGCACGCGGCCAAGCAGTACTACGCCCAGGGACGGAAGCTCTCCGCGGACGATCTGCGTGCGCTCTTCACGCGCTTCCAGGGCGAGGCTCAGGGGCTGCTGCCCCAGGTCTCGGGGCAGATCCAGTCGCTGGCGAAGCAGGTCCACCTCCCCGACGTGCTCTCGCAGCTCCGCTCCGGGTCCTTCCGATAGCGGGGAGCATCCCGGCTCACTCGTAGCGGAGCGCCTCGATGGGATCGAGCCGGCTCGCCTTGCGCGCCGGATAGAGGCCGAAGACCACGCCAACCGCGCCGCTGAAGACGACCGAGAGGATCATCACGTCGGGCCGGAAGGCCACCGGCCAGTGGAAGGCCGCAGTCAGCCAGCGCGCCACGCCGATGCCGGCGGTGATGCCGAGGACGCCGCCGGCCACGGCGAGGACCACTGCCTCGCCCAGAAACTGCCGGAGGATGTCCCGCCCTCGCGCCCCCACCGCGATGCGGGTGCCGATCTCCCGGGTCCGCTCGGTCACGCTCACCAGCATGATGTTCATGATGCCGATGCCGCCGACGAGCAGCGACACCGCGGCCACGATGGCCAGGAAGAGCGTCACCGTGCGGCTGCTCTCCTCCTGCGCGCTGGCCACCTCTGCCAGGTTGCGGATCTGGAAGTCGTCCTCGGACGGTCCACCGATGCGGTGCCGGTCCCGGAGGAGCTCGGTCACCTGCCGCTCCGCGGTGGTCGCGTTCGTGGCGCTGACGAAGATGGTGCCCTGGAGGAACTTTCCGAGCCCGCCCTGGATCTTTGCCTGGAAGGTGGTCCGGGGGATGAAGACCACGTCGTCCGAGTCCTGCCCGGTGGGCGTCTGTCCCTTCTTCCCGGCGACGGCCACGACCTGGAAGGGGATGTTCCGGATGCGGACCGTCTGCCCCACCGGGTTCGAGCCGACGCCGAAGAGCTTCTCGGAGACCGTGGCTCCGAGCACCACCACCTTCGTCCCGGTGTCGACGTCGGAGTCGGTGAAGCGCGTGCCGAGCGCCATCGGCCAGCTCCGGATCTCGAAGTAATCGGGCTCGGTCCCGGCGATCTGGGTCGTCCAGTTCTGCTCCTCGCTCAGGACCTGGGAGCTCGACCGGAGATAGGGCACCGCGTACCGGACGCTGGGTACCTCGACGCGGATCGCCTTGAGGTCCTCCCAGGTGAGCGTGGGCTGCGAGCCGAACCCGCCCCGGGCGCCCCCGGTGTTGGCGGATCCAGGGAGCACCACCAGGAGGTTGGTCCCCATCGAGGCGAACGCCTCCTCGACCGTCGCGCGTGCGCCCTCCCCGATCGCCACCGTGGCCACCACCGCGCCGACGCCGAAGATCATCCCCAGTGTGGTGAGGAAGGAGCGCAGCTTGTTCCGGAGCAGCGCCCGGATCGCCACCCGCAGCGTCTCGAGGCCATTCATGCCACGTCCTCCGCGGGGATGGACGACGGGTCTGCCTTCACCGGTGTCTGCCGGCGGTCGCTGGCGATGTGGCCGTCGCGGACGACGATCTGCCGGCCGACGAAGGTGGCGATGTCCGGTTCGTGGGTCACCAGAACGATGGTGATGCCCGATGCCCCGAGCTCCTGGAAGAGCGCCATCACCTCGACGCTGGTGCGCGAGTCGAGGTTTCCGGTGGGCTCGTCGGCCAGGATGATCTTGGGCTCGCTGACCAGCGCCCGGGCGATCGCCACCCGCTGCTGCTGTCCACCCGAGAGACGGTTCGGGGTGTGGTCCTTCCGATCTCCCAGCCCCACGCGCTCGAGCGCCAGCGCCGCTCGCCGGTGGCGCTCGACACGGGGCACTCCGCCATAGAGCAGGGGAAGCTCCACGTTCTCCAGCGCGCTGGTGCGCGGGAGCAGGTTGAAGCTCTGGAAGACGAACCCCAGCCGCTGGTTCCGGATTCGAGCGAGCGCGTCGCGGTCGAGCGGGGCGACGTCCTGGCCGTCGAGCAGGTATCGCCCCGTCGTCGGCCGGTCGAGGCAGCCGACGATGTTCATCAGGGTGGACTTGCCGCTGCCGGAGGGTCCCCGGACCGCCACGAACTCCCCGGCCTCGATGTCCAGGCTGACGCCCCGGAGCGCCCGGACCTCGACGTCGCCCATGCGGAACACCTTGGTGACGTCCTGGACCGAGATGAGCGGCGGCATCGTTCGTGACTCGTCTAGAACGGCCGGCGCCCGGGCCCTCCGACGGGGGTCGTGGGCCGGGCCGCGCCGCCCGTCGCGGTCGTCTCCGCGCCGGTGAGCACCGCGTCCCCGGCCTGCACCGAACCGGAGGCGATCTCGGTGAACGTTCCGTCGGACACGCCGATGGTCACCTGCGTCGGAGCGGGCCGGCCATCGCGCAGCACCCAGAGGCTCCGCGAGGCCCCGTTGCCGGTCGCCCCACCCCGTCCCGCCGTGCCGCCACCACCGCCGCCACCCGCACCGCCATCGCGACCGGCGACCCGCCCCGGAGCCGAGCTGGTCCGCCCCATGGCGGCGAGCAGATCCGGCGTCGGACGGAAGCGGAGGGCGGCGTTCGGGACCCGGACGACGTCCTCCCGGTCGGCGTAGACGACCGTCACGTTCGCGGTCATGCCCGGCCGCAGCTTGAGGTCCGGATTCTTCACGTCGATGACCGCGTCGTAGGTGACAACGTTCTGCTGGGTCTGCGGCGCATTGCGGATCTGCCGGATGACTCCCTTGAACCGCTCGTCGGGGAACGCGTCCACGACGAAGCTCGCCTCCATCCCGGGCGCGAGCTTGCCGACGTCCGCCTCGGCGACGCTCGTGTCCACCTGCATCGCCTTGAGATCGCCGGCGAGCGTGAAGATGGTGGGCGCCGCCAGCGAGGCGGCCACGGTCTGTCCCACGTCCACGCTCCGGGAGATCACCACCCCGTCGATGGGTGAGAGGATCTTCGTGTAGGTGAGGTTGACCTGGGACTGGCTGAGCTGGGCCTTGGCCTGGGCGAGGTTGCCCTGCGCCGCGACCACCGAGGCCTTCGCCGCGTCGAGGGTGGTCTCGGCCGTGTCGAGGTCGGCCTGGGCGATGAGGTTGCTCGCCCGGAGCGGCTTGTCCCGGTCGTAGGTCCTCTGCGCCGCCACCACGTTCGCCTGGGCTTGCTTCAGCTGCCCCTCGGCCTGGAGCACGTTCGCCTTGGCCTGCTCGAGGTTGGCCTGGAAGAGCGCGGGGTCGATCTCGGCGAGCAGCTGGCCCTTCGTGACCGTGGAGTTGTAGTCGGCGTGGAGCGTCGCGATCCGCCCGCTGACCTGGCTTCCCACCTGGACCGTGACGACCGCGGAGAGGATGCCGGTGGCCGTCACCTTCGCGACCACTGGACCCCGGGTCACCTGCGCAGTCTGGAACTGCAGGGCGGGAGCACGGCGCAGGAGGCGCCAGGCCACCCCACCGGCGACCAGCAGCAGGGCGAGCGCGGAGATCCAGACCCAGAGTCGGCGGCCCGGATGCGGCGCGTCGGGAGTGGTCATCGGGAAACCGTACCTACACCCGGATTGCGCGGAGGTTAAACGCCGCTACTTCTTCAGCATCGGCTTCCCCTCGTGGGCGACGAGGAGGTCGTGCATGTCGTTGGCGTGTTCCTCCTCCTGGGCGAGCACGCGTTCGAGGAGCACGCGGGTGGTGGGGTCCTTGTCCCCGAAGTAGCGGATGAGGTCGCGGTAGTGCTCGACGGCGATCCGCTCCGCCACCAGGTTCTCGCGGATCATCTCGACGAGGGTCTCACCTTCCTCGTACTGCGACGCCGCCCGGCTGGTGAGCCCGTCGGGGTTGAAGTTGGGCTTGCCGCCGAGCTGGTTGATGCGCTCGGCGATGAGGTCCAGGTGCTCCTCTTCCTCCTTCGCATGCTGCGCGAACTCCTCCTTGACCGACTCGCTGGCGAGTCCGGTCGCCACGACCGCATGCGACTTGTAGCGGAGGACGCAGACGATCTCCGTCGCCAGCGCCTCGTTCAGGAGGGCGATCGCGACCTGCGGATCCCCTCCGTAGTTCTGGGTGACCGCGCCCATCTCCAGCTTCTCCCGCGCCCGTTTCCGGATCGCGGCGATGTCGGTGGCGAACGTGCCCTTGCTGCCCATGGTCGATGGCCTCCAGAAGATCGATGTGTGAAAGGCTGATCCACGCCGCCCCGCGACGCACAGCCAAGCGACTTCTGCCGGATCGGCGTTCAGCTGACAATCGCCGCGTTCACTGCCGTCGTGCTGCAATCACGAGTGGCCGACGTGCTCAGGCGGACATCACCCGTTGGAGAAGCCAGTAGACACCGAGCGCGGCGACACCCGCCGAGGCCCAGCGGATCCCCCCCGGCCACATCCCGCGGACGCTCCGGAGCCAGCGGAGGAGCGGCCAGACCAGGGCGACGATCGCCAGCTGTCCCAGCTCCACGCCCAGGTTGAAGCTCAGGAGGCTGGGAGCCAGAAGCGCCCGGGGCAGCTCGAGCGCCCGCAGCGCCCCCGCGAAGCCGAACCCGTGCACCAGCCCGAAGCCGAGGGTGAGGCGCCACCGGTGGCCGATGGCCGCCCTCACCCGTTCCGCCGGGAGCGGCCCCCGGAGGGACAGGAGGTTCTCCACCCCGACCGCGACGATGCTGAGCGCGATCAGGGGCTCGATGAGCCGGGGCGGCGGGACGACCCATCCGAGGGACGCGAGCGCCAGGGTCACCGAGTGGGCGACGGTGAACGCGGTCACGATCCCCACCAGCTGCCGGAAGCTGCCGCCGAGCAGCAGCACACCGATCAGGAAGGCGATGTGGTCGCTCCCCTGGAAGATGTGCTCGGCCCCGAGGCGGAGGAATCGCCCGGCGCCGGCCCACGCCGAGGGCTGCGCCTCGACCTCCAGCACCGGCGCGCCGGCGCGGGCGGTCCGCTGGACGGTGACGCCCTGCAGGTGCAGGAGCGCGACGTGCAGGTGGCCCTCGGGAAGGCGGTCCAGGAAGCCGAGCTCCATCCGCAGCTTGCCCGGGGCCCGCGGGCACTCCCAGGTCGCCGTGACCGCGACGCCGTCCTCCTGGGCCGGGGCCACCGAGGATCCGGCGAGGGCGCACGGCGCCCCATCCGTGCTCACCTGGACGGTGCGGGCGACCTCCTCCGGCCGGAGCACGTCGAGCTCCACGCGGGCGAACTGCAGCACCGCCTGGACGCGCCGCCCGTCGACGGTGACCTCGCCCGTGGAGAGCCGCAGCGCGTGCGCGCCGGCCGCCCCGGGGAGCAGCACGCCGAGGAGCATCGGGACGAAGAGGCTGCGCGACGCCATGCGCGGGGAACCCTACCGGGTCCACCGCCCGGCACATCGGGGAGATTTCGCTTGAATCCGGTCGGCTCGCTCGCCCGTACTCCGCCCGGAGACTGGATGCGCCCCACCCGACGCACGAGCGCGCAGCGACGCAGCGACGCCGCCCCGCTGGCGCTCGTGCTGGCCGGCTGGGCGCTCGCGGTTGCCCCGGTGGCGCATCCGCTGCTCGCCCACGGCGTGCCCTTCCTCCACCTGGCCGCGGACGGGGGCTGGGTCCAGCACGACGCCGACGGTCACGATGGCCGGACGCCGCCGCGCCCGGCCGGCCATTCCCACGCGCCGGGGTCGCCCGAGCACCTCCAGCTCCCGGTCCTCGCCGTCGCGGCGCCGCCGGTCCTCGAGGCGGTCCTGCTCGCGTCGCCGGCCCCGCCTCCGCCCGCGGGTCTCGCGCTCGCCCTCCCCCGCCGCTGGTCGCAGGAGCAGCCACAGGCGCCGTGAGCTGGCCGGGAGCACCCGTGCCTGCTTCGTCCTGCTGACCGTTCCACGCCCACCATCCGGGGAAGTGATGTCACGACCCGTCGGGACGAGCCTCGGGCTCGTCCTGCTGCTGTGCACGTCCGCGAGCGCCCAGTCCGCCACCGATCCGCTCGACCTGCGCGCGGAGGCGAGCGGAGGCGGATCGACGCGGACGGGACGAGCTCCCGCACCGGTCCCACCGGTGATGGGCGAGGAGATCGAGGTCGTCGGGCACTATCTCAACGAGGTGGGCACGTCGGACTCGGCCAGCGCCGGCACGTACACCCGCGAGCTCATCGAGGACCGCCCGCTGCTGCGACCGGGCGAGGTGCTCGAGCTCGTCCCGGGGCTCATCGTCACCCAGCACAGCGGAGCGGGAAAGGCGAACCAGTTCTTCCTGCGTGGCTTCAACCTGGACCACGGGACCGACTTCGCGACCTACGTCGAGGGCGTTCCGGTGAACCTCCCCACCCATGCTCACGGCCAGGGGTACATGGACCTCAACTGGCTCATCCCCGAGCTCATCTCCCACGCCGACTACTGGAAGGGGCCGTACTACGCCGAGAACGGAGACTTCTCCTCCGCGGGCGCCGAGAGGATCTACTACGCGCGCGAGCTTCCCCGGATGCTCTTCCTCGGAACGTACGGCTCGTACAGCCACGCCCGGGCCCTGGCGGCGCTGTCGCCCGAGGTCGGCGGAGGACGGCTCCTCTTCGCTCTCGAGGGCGCGCACGAGGATGGTCCGTGGGAGGTCGGGGAGGCCTTCTGGAAGGTCAACGGCGTGCTGCGATGGACGCGCGAGCTCGGGAACGGAACCCTGAGCATTCTCGGGACGGCGTACTGGGGCCAGTGGAACGCGACGAACCAGGTCCCCCAGCGCGCCATCGACTCGGGGGAGATCGGCCGGTTCGGATCCCTGAGCCCATCCGACGGCGGCTGGTCGCACCGCATCAATCTCTCCCTCTCCTGGGAGGGCGAGGCTGCCGGGGGACGACTGAGGGCGCAGGTGTACGCGGTCAACTCCGGGGTCGAGCTCTTCTCCAACTTCACCTACTTCCTCGACGATCCCGTCAACGGCGATCAGATCGAGCAGATGGAGCGCCGCTGGTTCGAGGGCACCTCCGGCCACTGGACCTGGAACTCGACGATCGACGGCGTGGACCTCTCCTGGGAGGCTGGCTGGGATGCGCGGCTCGATCAGATCGATCCGCTCGGTCTGTTCTCCACCGCCGAGCGGACGCGCCTGTCCACCGTCAGCGTGGACGAGGTGTTACAGGCCAGCGGGGCACTCTGGGGGCAGGTCGGCGCCCGGTTCACCCCCTGGTTCCGCGCTCTCCTGGGGCTCCGGGGAACCGCGTACTACTTCGACGTCAGGTCCAGCACTCCGCTGAACTCCGGCACTGCCACCGCCGGGCTCCTGCTTCCCAAGGCGACGCTGACCTTCGGTCCGTGGGCACGCACCGAGGTCTTCGCCAACTTCGGGGAGGGGTACCACTCCAACGACGCTCGCGGAATCACCGCGACCGTGGACAGCAGGACCGGCCAGCCCATCCCCCGGGTGACGGCGCTGGCGAAATCGTTCGGAGGGGAGATCGGGGTCAGGACCCAGATCGTTCCACACCTCCAGAGCTCGCTCGACGTCTGGATCCTCCACCTCGAGTCGGAGCTGGTCTGGGACGCCGATCGGGGCACGACTGCCCCCTCGGCCCCGACGCGCCGGATCGGCGTGGAGTGGGCGAACAGCTACCAGCCGTTGCCGTGGCTGCTGTTCGACCTCAACGTCGCCTGGTCACAGGCGGTCTTCACCGGAGACGACGCGACCACCGGGGAGCTGAAGGGGCAGCCCGTCCCCGAGGCGATCGCCTGGACCGTCGCGGGCGGCGTCACCGTCCGGCACCTCGGTCCATGGTCCGCGAGCCTCTTCGTTCGCTACTTCGGCCCGCGGGTGCTCTGCACCGAGGGGACCTGTGGCGGGACCGGCGGGCCCGCCAACGCGACGCCCATCTCCTCGGCCTCGAGCACGATCCTGAACGGCCAGGTGTCGTATCAGCTGACGAAAGACGTCAAGCTCAGCCTCGAGGTCCTGAATCTGCTGAACCTCGGGTCGAACGACATCACCTACTACTACCGGTCGCGCCTGAAGACCGAATCGCCGGCCCAGTATCCGGACGGGATCTTCGACGACATGGTCCATCCATCCGAGCCGATCCAGTTCCGCGGCACGGTGAGCGTCCGCCTCTAGAGGCGGCGGCCGCGGGTGCTCAGACGTCCTCGGCCGGGAGCTGCCCGCCGCCCACCAGCCCGAGCAGGAGGACCAGGATCCCCACCACCCGCTCGTTCCACACCGTGCCCTCGCGGATGTGCGGGAGCAGCGCGCTCTGGATCAGGATCCACCCGCCGATGGCCGAGATCCCCCAGTGCAGGCGCGGCTGGCGGAGCGCCATGATCGACAGCGCGATCACCAGGAGGCCCAGGATCCAGTCCAGGCTCCCCACCGCCACCAGGTGATGCCAGATGAGCCCGGACATGAAGAACCAGGCTCCGAGGATCATCGTGCTGTACCGCGCCCAGAGCCCGGGGTCGAACGCCCGGAGCCCGCGTTGAGTCGTCGTCATGGCCTGACCTCCGACAGCCGGGAGGATGCCACTCCTTGGGCTCCCAAGCACCTCCCGGGTGGAGCAGCCCTCGACTCCCCGCCGCCTCACCGGGTGCGGGTCAGGTGTCCTTCTCCGGAAGCTCCCCTCCGGCGACCAGCCCGAGGAGGATCAGCAGGGTCCCGACCACCCGTTCGTTCCAGGCGGTGAGCCCGCTCGCGTGGGGCAGGACGAAGCTCAGGACGAGGATCACCGCCCCGAGCCCGGAGATGGCCCAGTGTCGCCGGGAGTGACGCAGCGCCAGGTACGCTGCACCGATCACGAGGAGGGCGAGGATCCAGTCCAGGCTGTTCACCGCCATCCCGTCGTGCCAGACGAGCGAGGACATGAAGAACCACGCGCCGACGAGCGCCGCCCCGTAGTGAGCCCAGAGCCCGGGATCGAATGCTTCGTCGTGATGATGCTGGGTCGTCGCCATCCGCCAGACCTCCATCCGGAGTGCGACCGCTCATGCTGCGCGTCCCCTCGAAGGCTTCCAACGCACGGCGTGTACGGGTTCAGCCCTTCTGGCCCCGGGACCCCAGGCGGCGCTCCCTGGCAGCGACGGCCGCCGACGTCTCGCTGTGGCCTTCATCCCTCAGCTTCTTGAACTCGTCCTGGAATCCCCGGAGCTCCTCGTCCGAGGCATCCTCGAGGGCAGCGAAGGTGTTCCTGGCCTCGCGGGTGCTCCGGATGAGCTCGTCCAGCTTCAGGTGAAGCGCGGTGGCGTCCCGGTTCTGGGTGGCCTGGATGAGGAACACCATCAGGAAGGTCACCACCGTCGTGCCGGTGTTGATGACGAGCTGCCACGAGTCGCTGAAGTGGAAGAGCGGGCCCGTCACCGCCCAGGCCAGCACCACGAGCGCCGCGATCGAGAACGCCAGCGGGGTCCCCAGCCCCCGGGAGGCGGTGTTCGCGAACCGACGGAAACCGTCATCCATCCGCCAGGAAGCTACGCACCCTCGCTGAAGCGGGGGAGCGCCTCCCGCCTGTCGATGGTGCTTGACCGGCGCCGCCCGCACGGAAACGCTCGCGCTTCCGGTGAAATCCCGTGCTCCCACGCTGATCCTGGTGCTCCTGCTCGGCGGTGCGGCGTCGGGCGCGGGTGTCGAAAAGGCAACGCCGAACGCGCCCGCACCGGGGGTCATCCGCATCCGGGAGCGAGCGGTCCTCGAGCTCCGGGTGGCCCGCAGCCTCCGCTCCCCCGAGGCCCGCGCGCGGGACGCCACCGAGACGCTCGCGCACGTGCTCGACCTGCCCGGACCGGACGTCGTGCGGACCGAGCCACGCCAGGACGCGATGGCGCTGATGGTGGGCGAGACGCCGATCGTCGAGCTCGGCCAGGAGGACGCGACCGCCTCCGGCACGAACGACCTGGCACTCTACGCCGCCGCTGCCGCAAACCGTCTCGACGCGGCGCTCAAGGCAGAGCGGCGACGCCTGCAGATCCAGGACGCCGTCTTCTCCTTCTCCCTGGCGGTGTTCGTCACCCTCCTCGCGTTCCTCGGATTGCGCCTGGTGGGGCGACTCGGGCGACAGCTTCAAGAATCCCTGGCCGCCGACCGCGAGCGCTTCCAGGCCCTGCGGCTCGGATCGGTGGAGATTGCCAGCCGGTGGATGGTTCGCGGCGGGCTGCGCCTCGGCCTGCTGGCGGGCACCTGGCTGCTCCAGCTCGTCGTCCTCTACGTCTGGGTGCTCACCGTCCTCTCGCTGTTCGGTCCCACCCGCGAGTACGGCGCCCAGCTCACGGGTTCGATGCTCCGCCCGGCGGGGGCGCTGCTGGGCCGCCTCGGAGCGACGCTGCCCATCCTCGTGGTCTCCGCGATCTTCGCGGTCGCCGTCGCGGTGGTGTTCCGGACCCTGCGCCTCTACTTCGAGAGCGTCGCCCGGGGTGAGACGCGGCTGCGGTGGGTCTCCCCGGAGCTCGCCGCGCCGGTGGGCACGCTCCTGCGCGGGGGTTTCGTCGTTCTCGCGGTGATCTTCGCCGCACCGCTGATCACCGGTGAGGACACCGGCGCGCTCTCCCGGCTCGGCACGGCGGTGCTCGTCGTGCTCGCGCTCTCGGCCGTCCCCCTCCTCGCCTCGATCGCCGTGGGCCTCCCGACGGTGCTCCGCCGGACCGTGCGTCCCGGCGAGGTGGTGGAGGTCGGGGGCCGCCAGGGGCAGGTCCGCGCGGTGACGCTGCTCGACGTCCAGCTCGAGGACGGCGACGGCGCCGAGCTGCGCGTCCCGCACCTCGTCGCCTTCCTCCATCCGAGCCGCGCCCTGGGCGCCGTCCCGCGCCGGAGTCTCGAGGTCCTGGTGGGGAGCGCCGAGGACCAGCTCCGGGTCCAGTCGGTGCTGCTGGAGGCCGCCGGCTCGCACGCCTCGGGGGCGCGCGCCGAGCTGGTGGCGCTCGACGGGCGCGGAGCACGCTGGAAGGTCTCGGGCATCCACGCCGACCTCGGGCAGCGGGTCGCGACGGCGCTGCGTGACGCGCGCATCCCCCTGGGTGAGCCCACCTCGGGAGCGCAGGGATGAACGCCCTCTGGGCGCTGATGGGGCTCATCGCGGCGGCCTTCGTGGGCAGCGTGCTCGTGGGGCGCCGGGGCGAGACCCGTCACGGCCTGGCCTCGGGATCCGAGCCGGTGCTCGCGGGATTTCTCATCGGTCCGACGATGCTCGGGCTGGTCACTCCGGGGTTGCTGGAGGTCTTCACCCCGCTCGCCCAGGTGGGCCTCGGCTGGCTCGCGCTCATCGTGGGCCTGGACTACGGCTGGCTGGACCGGAGGCGGATCCCCCTCGCGCGCCGGGTCGGGGGTACCCTGGCTGGGATCCTGACCATGGGCGTCGTGACCATGGCGACCTTCGTCCTCCTCCGGCGCCTGGAGTCCTCCGGGGTCCTGTGGTGGAGGGACACGACGAACTGGATCGCCGCCGGCGGAATCGGCGCGGCATGCGCCGAGACCACCCGGCACGCGGTGCGCTGGGTTTCGGACCGGGTGAAGGCGCGCGGGCCGGTGACCGAGCTGCTGCTGGACGTCGCCGACGCGGACGACCTCGGGCCGTTCCTGATGTGCGGCGCCCTCTTCACCCTGGAGCCTCCGGCGGGTCTTCGCTGGGCGGCGCACCCGGGCGTGCTCTGGGCAGGGCAGATCGCCCTCGGCGTCGCCATCGGCCTGCTGACCGCGCTGCTTGTCTCGAAGCGATTCCGTTCGCGCTCGCTCTGGGGTGTTCTCTTCGGGACCTCGATGCTCGGCATCGGGCTCGCGGTTCGGGCCGACCTGGCGGTCCTCACCGTCGGGTTCTGCATGGGGCTGGGGCTGAGCGCGGTGTCGGCGCACCGGCAGGCCATCCGCGCGGTGGTGCTCCCGGCCGAGGGACCGCTCCGGCTTCCCGCACTGCTCCTCGCCGGAGCGCGGATCGACGTCGCCCAGGTCCCCTCCCCGGGATGGTTGCTCCCGACCGCGCTCGGAGCCCGCGTGCTGGCCAAGGCGCTGGTCGCGGGATGCATGGCGCTGGTCTCGCGCCCGATGCGGCGGGCCGGAGCGCCGGTCGTACCGGGTCTCCTGGCGTGCGGCCCCAACAGCATGAGCATCGGCCTCGCCTTCGCCCTTCGCTTCCCGGGGCGCGTGGGAGACACGGTGCTGGTCTGCGCCGCCGCGGCCACGCTCCTCGGCGAGCTGGTCGCACCGACGGGCCTCAAGCTGGCCTTGCGGCGCGCGGGTGAGGCGACCACCGACACGGGGCCGCAGCCCGTGGTCGAGGTGGCGACGTGAGCGCGACCGGCGAGCACCGGCGGGGCGCCAACCGGGGCGTCGAGCTCGTCCTGCTCGTTGCCCTGGTTGGACTGATGCTGCTTGCCTCGAGCGCCACCCAGGGGAGCGGCAGGAGCCATGCCCTCGCTGCGCTGGGGTTCCTCCTCCTGGCCGGAACGGTGGCGGCCAACGTGCTGGAGCCGCTCGGGATTCCCCACCTGACCGCGTACCTCCTGACGGGGATGGCCGCCGGGCCCTACGCGCTGCACCTCGTCGACCACCAGGCGGTGCAGGAGCTCTCTCCCATCAACGCGCTCGCGCTCTCGCTCATCTCGCTCGCCGGCGGAGCGGAGCTGAGGGTGTCGAAGCTCGTCTCCGCCGCCCGTTCGCTGCTGTGGGCGACCCTGCTCCAGAACGTCCTCGTCCTGGTCCTGATGGCGGCAATCTTCCTCGCGCTCCGGCCCGTCCTGCCCTTCGCGGCGGCGCTGCCGTTCTCGGTGGTGGTCGGGGTGGCCCTGCTCTGGGGAGTCGTCGGCATCACGCGAAGTCCCTCGGCGACGCTCGGCGTTCTCTCCCAGACCGGTGCGAAGGGCCCGCTGGCGACGTTCACCCTCGCCTTCGTGATGACCTCGGACGTGGTGGTGGTCGTGGTCCTGGCGATCGTCTTCACCATCACGCGGCCCCTGCTCGAGCCGGGCTCGGCGTTCTCGCTGCGTGCCTTCCAGGAGCTGGGGCACGAGGTGCTGGGCAGCGTCGCGCTCGGGTCCACCCTGGGCCTGCTGCTCGCGGGGTACCTGCGCTTCGTGGGCCGCCAGCTGGTCCTGGTGTTCGTCGCGCTCGGCCTGGTGATGACCCAGGTGCTCGACTACCTGAGGTTCGACTGGCTCCTGATCTTCATCACCGCCGGGTTCGTGGTGCAGAACCTCTCGGCGCAGGGGGACAAGTTCCTCGAGGAGATCGACCGCCTGGGGGAGATCGTCTACGTGATCTTCTTCGCCACCGCCGGGGCGCACCTGGACCTTCCGCTCCTGGCGCAGCTGTGGCCCGCCGCCCTGGCCTTGACCGTCTCCCGGGCGGGGTGCACGTGGGCGGTCTCGCGGGTCTCGAGCCGGCTCGCGGACGATCCACCCGCGCTGCGCCGCTGGGCCTGGTCCGGGCTGGTCTCGCAGGCCGGACTGGCGCTCGGCATCGCCGGGAAGATCCAGAAGGAACATCCCGGGTACGGCACCGGCTTCGCCGCGATGGCGGTGGCCACGGTGGCGCTGAACGAGCTCGTCGGTCCGATCCTGTTCAAGACCGCGCTCGACCGGACCGGAGAGACGGCCAGCAGCGGCGACACGGACGAGCCAGCTCCCGAACCGAGCTCCGATGTGGAGCGGTCGCTCCCCTGACCCGGCCCGGCGAGGGGGCGCCGCTCGCTGCACGGGAGGGGCCTTCTGACGGCGCGCCGTCGTACGGTGCCCGGATGCTCGCTCCTTTCCTGGTGATGTCCGGGCTCCAACTGGCCGCGGCGCCCGATCCGCTCGCCGCGCCCCGCGCCGAGGCGCAGGCCCTCGTCCTCATCCAGCAGACGCTCCAGTGGTACACGGCGACCGTCGGCGAGACGAGCATCCAGGCCGAGACCTACCTGGGCCACGACCGCCTGTTCTCCAAGGAGACCATCGCGAAGTTCCGCAAGGCGGCGAAGGAGCCGGGAATCTCCGCCGACGAGCGGAAGGCCCGCGAGTACTTCCAGGCGTACCTGGCCGGCGAGTACCTCACCCAGTCCACGTCAAGGTTCGACGACCGGGCGCAGAACGCCGCCCTTCAGGCGACGGTGAAGCTGCCCTGGATGAAGGAGCCGGTTCCTTACAAGCAGCTGGACCTGGTCGTGGCGGACGAGAAGGACGCCGGGCGGCGGGCGGAGATCGAGAAGGCGCGCTCCGAGATCCAGAAGACGGTGCTCAACCCGATCCTCGCGGAGAAGGAGGCGACGGCGCAGCGCCTGGCCCGCCAGCTGGGGTACCGCTCGTACGTCGAGCTGTCCGAGGAGAGCCGCCGCGCGCAGCTCCGCCCCTTCATGGTGGAGGGAAAGCGCTTCCTGGACGCCACCGATGCGATCTTCAAGGAGCTCCTCGCGGAGGTGGTTCCGCGGGAGCTGGGCATGCCCCTGTCTCAGCTCCGGCGCAGCGACTTCAACCGGCTGTTCAAGGGAGCGAGGCACGAGAAGTACTTCCCCGCCGACATCGCGGTGCCCTCGTTCAAGGCCTTCCTCGGCGGAATGGGAATCGACTTCAAGACGGTGGCCGGAACCGAGGTCCGCGTGGACGACGCGTTGAACCCGCTCAAGGAGCCGCGAGCGGCGTGCTGGGGCATCCGCGTGCCCTCCGACGTCCGGGTCAACGTGAAGCCGCTGCCCGGGCTCGACAGCCTGGGAGTGTTCTTCCACGAGGGTGGCCACGCGGTGATGTTCGCGAACACCACCACCAAGGTGTGGGAGTTCCAGCAGCTCGGCCCGGGGGCGCTGACCGAGGGGCTCGGCGAGACGTTCCGCTACGCTTGGGCCGACCCGGTGTGGCTGCGCAGGTACCGGAGCTTCGTCCAGGCGCACAATGGCGAGGCGAAGCGCAACGACCCGCTCATGTCGGACCAGGACATCCGCGAGCTGTCGCGGCTCCAGGTCCTCTATCAGCTCTACTACCTGCGCCGGTACGCCTACGCGAAGCTGGTCTACGAGTCGGTGCTTCACGGCGGCTCGCCCTCGCTCTGGAAGGGCATCTACGACCGGCCCACGGTCGACGCGATGACGGTGTACAGGGACGTGTTCACGACCGCCTACGCGGTGCCGATGGAGGAGTCGGACGCGCTCCGGTTCCGCACCGACGTGGACGACACGTTCTACTCGCTGGACTACGCGCGCTCGTTCGCCCTGGCGCATCTCATGTCCGAGGGAATGCGCACGAAGTTCGGTGCGGACTGGTACGGGAGCCCGGAGGCGGGAAGGCTCATCAAGCGCATCGTGGCCGACGGGAACGAGACCGAGGCCGAGGACGTGGCAAAGCTGTTCGGCGTCCCGTTCGACCTCCGCCCGGCCGAGGCACGGTTCCGGAGGCTGGTGGCCGAGACCGCGGCTCGCTAGCGTCTCTTTCGAGCGTCCGGCGCCGGCCTGGCTTATAGCTGCCCGGCTTGGGTTCCCACCCTCCGCACGACCACCACCAGCATCTGCTCCACGTCCCGGCGACCCGGGTGGCGCTCGCCGCGGGCATCACCGTGCTCGCGGGCGGCATCGAGCTCTTCTCCTCGCACGCGAGCGGGAGCCTCTTCCTGCTCGCCGATGCGATCCATCTGCTGGCCCACCTGGGAATCTTCCTGGTGCTCCTGATCCCACCCGGCCGGCTGCACGGGGCGAGCGAGGACCTGGGCGCGGTGGCGGTGCTGGTCATCGTCGTCGCGATCGCGACCTGGGTGGTGTGGCTGAGCCTGGATCACCTGTTCCATCCGCCCGAGGAGCTACCGAACCCGGCGGCGATGCTGGTGGCGCTCGTGGGGCTGGCGGCGAACACCTGCTCGGCGCTTCTGTTCCGGAAGCCGGCCGAGACCCACTTCTCCTTCCGGGCGGCGCTGGCCCACGAGCTGTCCGACGGCGGAATGACGCTCGGGGGCCTGGTCGGGGCCGGGTGCATCGCGCTCTTCGGATGGCACTGGGTGGATCCGACCCTGAGCCTGCTCATCGGCGGCTGGCTGGGCGTGTGGGCGGTGCGGCTATTGGTCCGCCGCGCGCTGCGGGGCTCCGAGGTGTTCTTCGATCACTGAGGGGTTGTGCTCGGGGCCAGACTCGAACTGGCACGCTGCCGAGGCAGCTGCGGATTTTAAGTCCGCTGCGTCTACCGGTTCCGCCACCCGAGCTGGGATCAGCGGCGTAAGAGCGGTCGAGCCATCGTCCAGGGCGGAAGTCTAGCCGAAGCCGTCCGCACTCGCGCTCCAGCCTCTCGATTTCCTCTCGGCCGAGCTCGGAAACCGGCGAGGCGGACGCGGAGGCGGTGACAGTGGAACCGATTCCCCGACGGGTCCCCCATCCGGACGCCCTGCTCCGGTGCGCGACGACGACGTCTGGAGCCAACTCGTTCCGCACGACGGCCGCGGGGGGCGAGGCGCTCGCGTTTTCCGCTTCCACTTCTGTGCGGAGCTCGACGACAGCGGCTTCGTCGGCTCGCTCTGGGACGGGCGTGTCCGTCGTGTGCGGCCACAATCCCGCCCCGCGGTGGGACCTTCGACTCCTGGGGCTGTCCGCCGCGCTCGCGAAGGACGTTCTCGGCGAAGTTCATCGGCTGGCTCGCTGGCGATGAAGCCAGCCAGGTTGCTCCTCGTACTGCCCACCGTCCTGCGGCGAGCCAAGCGAGCCGAGGATGCGCAATCTCTCTCCGCTGCAAAACACACAGGGAGAGCACCATGGGCGAGAACCCGCAGAGGCCGGACGACCAGGGTCAGCGTCGGCAGGACCCAAATCAGAGCACGCCGATGACGCAGCCCGACACGGGCAAGGAAGACCTGAACAAGGACCGAAAGGCCGGGGACGAGAAGCGACAGGGCGAGAACCCCAATCGCGACACGCCCGGAGCCGATCGCTAGCTCGAGGAATCACTCGCCGGGGCTGAGGCGGCAGCACTCGCGCTGACCGCCTCAGCCATCGCGACCCACCGCTCGAAGGGCCCGCCTGCGGCTCAGCGCTGCGGATTCGCCGGGGCCACGAAGATCTGGCAGTCGGTGCCGAAGTCGACCTTCCGGGAGAGCGGAAAGTAGATGGATTTCCCATCGGGGCTGAACCTGGGAGACGTCGCCCTGCCCTCGGTGTTCGCCACCAGGTGTACGTCCGAGCCGTCCGCGTTCATCACGAAGATCTGGTAGCTGGAGTACCGGTTCGAGGCGAAGGCGATCCGCTTGCCGTCGGGCGACCACGACGGCCACCCGTCGAACGCCTGATGGTTCGTGAGGTTCTTCTGCTCGGTGCCGTCCGCGCGAGCGACGAACACCTCCGAGTTCATCTCTCCCAGCATCCGGCGAAACGCGATCCACCTTCCGTCCGGGGAGAACACCGGAAAGGTGTTGGTACCGCCGGTGATCAGCTTGGTCATCTTCCGTGTCTTCAGGTCGATGACCTCGATGTCCGAGGCGTTCTTCTTCGGCGGCTTGAGATCATCGTCCGTGCAGTACGCGATCTTCGTCCCGTCCGGTGCCCAGCTCGGATGGATCACCCGTGCGTCCGGGCGCGTCAGGGGCTCCAGCCCGGTGCCGTCCGGATTCATGAGGTAGATGACCTCGAGGTCGTCCTTGAGCGAGACGAACGCAACCTTCTTCCCGTCCGGCGACCAGGCCGGATCCTCGTGATCGTACGGCTCCCGGGTGATCTGTTTCTGGTTCTTCCCGTCGACGTCCATCACGAAGAGCTGGTCCTTGCCCTCGATCTCGCTGACGTAGATCAGCCGCTTCCCGTCCGGGGAGAAGGTGGGATCGCCGTTGACCGAGTGGGTCAGCTGGTAGGCGAGGCCGAACGGACCTGCGGCCAGCGCCGCCGCCGGCATCAGCGCGACGAGCAGCGACAGACGGGTGGACTGGAACAAAGGGGACCTCCGCGCGCTGACGGGTACCCGCAGAGTCGTCGCTCGAGCGGGGCCGATTGCCCGAACGCAGTCGGACGTCCCGTGGCTGCAGTGAGGAACATCGCACCTTCCCCGGGACACCGGGTGCCGGGGAGTGTAGGGTCCCGGCCCGTGGGGAGCTCGCCTTCCGAGGTATCCATGGTCTTCGTCCGCGTCCGCTTGCGCCACCTGGCGCTCCTCGCCGTTCTTGTGCTCCTCGTCGCCGCGGCATGCGCCACGACGAGCTCCAGCCACCTCCAGACCACCAGCGGACCCGAGCAGCGCTTCAGCATGGTCGGCAATGGCTTCCAGACCACCGCGGTCATCAGCAAGGACGGCGCGCAGGGCCCGGACGTCGACGTCGGGCGATACGACAACGGGGCCACCATCCGCGGGACCCTCCGCCAGCGGCCGTTCCAGCTCTCGATCGACCAGGCCGCGGGAACCGCGACCGGTCAGGGGGGAATGGGCCCGATCACCGTCAATGCCTCCGAGGAAGGCGATGCCCTCAAGTGCAACGGGCTCATCCTCGGCCGGCCGTCGACGGTCACTGCCTCCAAGGAGCGAATCCAGGGGACGATCGGCTACTGCGCCTATGACCTCGCCCGCTCCGGGGAGACCTACGTCGGGTCCCGCTCGTGCAGCACCGGAATCTCCAGCGTCACGGTCAGCTTCCCGACCAGCATCCTCGAGTGGAAGCCCATCAACGTCTGCGTGTTGTTTGCCCTGCTGATGTCGAGCCCCTGAGACGACCGCGTTCGAGCTATCCGAAGTGGTAGCCGATGCTGAAGCGGATGACCGGCAGCGGTACCGTCGAGCCGAAGTGGACGATGTCGCGAATGTCCTGCTCCGCGTCCGGCGAGAGCCCGGGCGGGATGTTCACGGTCTCGGTGTGGCCGACGACGAACTGCACGCCGAAGTCGAGGCCCATCGCGAACCCGCTGCCCCACACCCACTGCCAGCCGAGCCGCGGGGTCAGGACCCAGGCATCCACGTGCGCCGACCCGCGGGGGCCCAGCACCTGCCCCGGCTCGTACGCCGCGACCGAGGCGTCGATGACCTGCTGCCCGGCGCCGACCCCGAGGAAGAACGTCCCGCGCAGGGGGTAGATCCGGAGGGCCACCTCCCACGACTCGAACTTGCTGAGCTCCGCGTCCGTGGTGTCGCTCTTTGCGCCGGCCCAGTTCAGGATCGCGTCCGACGCAAACTTGGGGAAGGTGCTCCAGCCACCGCTCACGCCGAGGTACGGATGGAGCCGCGCATAGCCCTCGACGTTGATCAGCCGCGGGATGCTGACGATTCCGAGATTCACGCCCACCCGGAACCGCCCCGGATCGTCGGGGCCCCCGTCCTCGGCCGCTCGCGCCGGAAGCGCGAGTGACAGCACGAACGCCAGGAACAGCCCTCTCCGCATGGACCCTCCTCGTGGTCTGACCCTCGATGTCACCTGGTCGGGGAGGGAGCGCGCAAGGTAGTCGCGTGGGGGTCCCAAGGGCCCATCGCCGGTGTTAAAGACGATTCCCCCCATGCTGGAAACCGTCACCAAGGGCTTCCGGGCGGCCAAGAACAGGCTCGCCGGGAAGCAGGAGATCACCCCGGAGCTCGTCGACGAGTCGCTGCGCGACATCCGCGTCTCGCTCCTCGAGGCGGACGTCGCGTTCGACGTCGTGAAGTCCTTCGTCGCACGCGTGCGCGAGAAGGCGGTGGGCTCCACCGTCCAGACCACCATCACCGACAAGAAGGGCCGGAAGCACCAGATCTCCGCCGGCGAGCACTTCATCAAGGTCTGCCACGACGAGCTCGAGGCCCTCATGGGGCCGGTGGACACGTCGCTGAAGTTCAAGCCCAAGGGCGGCGTGACCACGATGATGCTGGTCGGCCTCCAGGGCTCCGGGAAGACGACCACCGTCGGCAAGCTCGCGAGCTACCTCCAGAAGAAGGGCCGGAAGCCGCTCCTGGTCGCGGCCGACATCTACCGGCCCGCCGCGGTGGACCAGCTTCAAGTCCTGGGCGAGCGGCTGGGCGTCCCCGTCTTCTTCCAGCCGGACACCCTTCCCCCGGACCTTGCGGTGAAGGGCGTGGAGTCGGCGCGGGCGCAGAAGTGCGACGTGGTGCTCATCGACACCGCAGGCCGGCTCGCCATCGACGAGCAGCTGATGAACGAGCTGAACCTCATCAAGGCCTCGGTCCAGCCGGACGACATCCTGCTCGTGTGCGACGCGATGATCGGCCAGGACGCGGTGCGGACGGCGGCCGAGTTCGACCGCCGCCTCGCGCTGGACGGGTTCATCCTGACCAAGCTCGACGGCGATGCCCGCGGCGGCGCGGCGCTCTCGATCAAGGAGGTCACCGGCAAGCCGATCAAGTTCCTCGGCATGGGCGAGGCGCTGGACAGGCTCGAGGAGTTCCGGCCCGACGGGCTCGCCAGCCGCATCCTGGGCTTCGGCGACATCGTCGGCCTGATGCAGGACTTCGAGCAGGTCGTCGACGAGAAGAAGGCCGAGGAGGACGCGAAGAAGCTGCTTTCCGGCAACTTCTCGATGAAGGACTTCGTCGATCAGATCCGCACCGTGCGGAAGATGGGGCCGCTCAAGGACCTGCTGGAGAAGTTTCCCATCTTCGGGGAGATGACCGACCAGCTGAACCCGGACGAGAAGGAGCTGGGGAAGATCGAGGCGATGTACGACTCGATGACCGAGAAGGAGCGCCTCCGCCCGTCGCTCATCGACGACTCGCGCATGGGGCGCATCGCTCGCGGCTCGGGGCGCAAGAAGAGCGAGGTCCAGGAGCTGCTCCAGAAGCACGGGATGATGCAGCAGGTGATGGGCGCGGTGGGGCAGAACCCCGGGCTCCTCGGCCGCATCCCCGGGTTCAAGCAGCTCGGCCAGCTGTCGAAGCTGAAGAACATGGACCTGTCCCAGGTCTTCGGGAAGGACGCGAAGATGATGGAGCAGGCGCTCTCCGGCGGCGGCGCCGGGATGCCGATGCAGATTCCCCAGGTCGCCCCCGGCTACACGCCGCCGATGGGCGCGGGGGCGATGGCCCGGGCGCGGCTGATGGGCTACTCGGACACGCCGATGAGCAAGCCGGTCGACCGCGACGCGCTCCGGGACAAGCGGAAGCGCGAGCGGCAGGCGCGGAAGAAGAACCGGAAGCGGCGGTAGGACCGCAGTCCCGGTTCAGCGAAACGCTCCCGACCAGGCGCTCACGGTGCACGTGGTCCGGTCGAGCGTGGTGAGCGTTCCATCCAGCCCGACGGAGACGACCGAGTGGTTGCAGCCGCCGTCCGTGCCAGGGAGCGGGATGAACCCGCAGCTCGATCCGTCGGCGAGGATCAGCTCGACATACCGATCGCAGCTCACGGTCTGGTCCCACTGATAGACGCCCGAGGTGTCGTGGTATGCCAGGTAGGCCTTGCCGCCGAGCACGATCTGCAGACCGGCGACGTCGGGGCGTTCGGCGAGCCAGCAAGGAGGAGAAGACTCCGCGCCATCGACCGAGATGGTCGCGTCCCATGCCAGCGAATCCCAGTCCTTCCGGGCGAACCGCCCGTCGAGCAGAGGTCTGAGGGCGCCCATCGCGAGCGGAGGAAAGGTCGAGACATTTCCCGCTGGAGACACGTGCCACCCCGCGTCAGGCAGCAGAGCAATCACGTCCCCCTGCGCGTTCTCGCCGAGAGCGAAGTACGAATGCTCGTCGAAGACACAGCTGAGCTCGCTGACTTGCGAGATTCCCCCGTCCGGCGCGATTCGCCTCACCCCGATCCGGAACTCGTCCATCGGGCTCTCCGGGCAGGTGTCGACGGGACCCGCGGCGGCGAGCCCACCCTGAGGTCCGGAGGCGAGCACGGCCGGCAGCCCGAGATCGAATTCGAGTCGGACTGCCGGGTCAGTCGGACGCAGAACGCCGAGTCTCAATCCGTAGACGTGCCCGTTGACGCTCTCGTCGTTTGCGGCCACCTCCCAGCCGTTCTCGAGCGGCAGAGCCAGGAGCGGCGGGCCGGAGTACACGGGAGGCGTCCCTGCGTCTGCGGGAAGTAAGTGGACGACCGCCTCGTCGGGATAGAACTCGTTGTGGTTGTTGATCACGAGGAGAATTCGTCCGGAGCCGTCGGACGGAGGGACCGCGTCACAGATGTCCGTGTAGACGAGCCCACCGTCCGATCCATCGCTGGACGAGAGCGCGACCTGGAAGGTGCGAGGCGAGCCGAGCACCGGCTTCAGGGAGCACGCGCCCGGAGCCGGCGGCGGGCGGCAACTTGCGACTCCACCATCCGACCCCGGGCCGCCGTCCAGCCCTCCATCTGGACGGGGCAGGCCAGCATCGGCCATTCCGGCGTCGGGCCCCGGCACCCCCGAGTCCCCTTCGCCCCCCACACCCGAGTCCCCTGCTCCGGTCGCACCGGAGTCCAAGCCCGGAGATCCGCTCCCGGTGCTCGCACCCGAGCCGCCTCCGCATGCCGCGAGCAGCGCGCATCCCACCACCACGCCCCACCGCCCCATCACCTGCTCCGGAGCCCCTGCTCCCCCCGGCATCGCCGCCGCGGCCCACCGCGCGGGAACACATGACCGGGACGGCGCAAGGTGGATCCGCGCGAGCGCAGGCCCCAGCTCGTGCGGTATCGCGTCGCGCGCTGGTGAACACCGCGCCGTCCCGTCAAGGATGCCCGGCTGCTACTCGGCCTCGCCGGGCGGGTCCTCCCCGCGGGGGACGACGAGGCCGCGCGACAGCCGCCGCAGCACCCGGAGCTTCTGCCGCTGCTTGTAGCGGGCATGCGCGTTCTCGCCCTGCTCGTTCTCCTCGGCGGTCCGCACGTCCACCATCTGGAACTCGACCAGCGAGAAGCCGATGCGGCCCTTGCGCTCGCGCCGATCCAGCTCGTGCGGAGGCAGCCACTCGTCCAGCCGGAGCGGCACGTCCACCACGAAGTTGAGCACCTTGTACCCGCTCCCGCTGAACTCGTTGCCGCCGGCCCCCTCGCGGTCCTCGAAGTCCAGGTCCAGGTGGAGCTCGTGCGCGTGCTGCCGGAAGTGCGGAAACTCGTGCAGCAGCGACTTGAACGGAAGCAGCGTGTTCTCCGTCTGCCCGGGCACGAGGAAGTTGAACGGGAACAGCCGCTGGGTCAGGAAGTAGAGGACCGGGAGGATGTCCGCCCGCGTCGGCGTGACGATGCGGAAGCGCGTCTTGTCGTAGACCTGCGCCGCCACGTTCTCCTTCTTCGCCAGCAGCTTGGTGATGAGCGACTCGCGGCTCTTCATCGACTGGCTGGTGTCGAGGATGGGCAGCCCCTTCTCCTTCGCCTCGGCGAGCACCCCGTTCACCTTCGCCGTCGCCATCAGGGACAGGTCCGCCTCGGAGACCGCCAGGCGGAACAGGAGGTCCCGCCCCTCGATGTGCTGCACGACGTGCATGCACTTGAGGACGATGCAGGCGATCCGCCGGAAGCGCTGCGGCTCCTTCACCCCGCTCGCGTAGAGGAAGAGGTCGTGCACCTCCGCCGGACGGGCCACCGCGTCGGCCACCCGGTAGGAGAAGGTCCGGCGCAGGTACTCGACGGCGTCGGACAGCACGAGGCGCGCCCAGGCCTCGTCCTCGGGGTGCGTCAGGTCCAGCCCGCACAGGCGGAGGAAGCGGTCGACCTCGTCCCGGTTCCGGAAGTGCAGCCGGCGCCAGTCGATGACCGACCCGCCCCTGAGGACGAGGCGCACCCGCTCCAGCTCCTTGAGGCCCATCTCGGCCACGGAGCGGACAGGGAGGTCCGGGAGCTTCGGCTCGATCGGAAGGCGCATGGGAGCGGCGCGCCTCTAGCAGTCTAGAAGGTGAAGGGGAAGTCCACCGGCTCGCCCGGCTGGTACTTGTGCTTGGGGAAGTTCCAGGACTTCACCAGTCCTGTGAGACAGGTGGCCATGTAGGAGGACCGGAACTGGTCGGTGACCGCGTTCACCGAGCCCGTCTTTCCGGAGGTCTGGATGACCCAGTGCATCACCAGCGTGCCGTGGAGGTTCGGGTCGCGTGCCTTCTGCTCGTTCACGCAGCGCACGATGGACGGCTTGTTCGCAAGGACCACCGACATGATGTCGCCCTTGGGAAGGCGCTCCGGAACCTCGGTGCTCGAGGCGCCTGGCGCGGGCGGAACGTAGGCGGTCTTCTTTCCGCTGCTCCGACCCTCGTCCGACTTCGAGGCGCCGCCGGTGCCGAAGACCTCGTCGAAGAGGTCGTCCGCCTTGTTCTTGTTGCCGCCGCTGCTCTTCGGCGCCGGCTCGGCCGCCGCGACCTGCTCCTCGCCGCCGGAGGACTTGCCGCCGTGCCGCGAGCCGCGGGTTCCACGCCGGGTCCCGGTGCTCTCCGATGGCGGGACGGCCGGCGTGACCTTCGCCACCGGCGGCGCCACGGACGGAGTCACCGCCGTGGTCGGGGCCTGCGGAGGCGGAGGCGGCGGCTGGGCCTTGGGCGGTTCGGCCGGAGGCGTCACCTTGGCCGGCTCGGTCGCCGGGGTCTGCCGGACGGCCAGCTCGGAGGCCTTCTGGCGCTGGAGGAGGTACCAGCCACCTCCACCCACGGCGCCGAGCACCACCAGGACGGCGACGACGATGCCGATCAGCAATCCCTTGTTGCCGGACTGCTGCGACCTCACCGGCCGCGTCATGTAGGGGTAGGCGGGGGTGAAGGTCGGCGGCCGCTCGCTGGCGGTCGGCGTGGGAGCCTCGGTGCGCGCCGGGCGACCGTTCAGCGGCGCCGCCGGAACCTCGCCCGTCGGCGGAGGTACCTCGAGCAGCCCGCGTGGCGCGGCCACCGGCTCGGGAGCGGGCGGAGGCGCCTCGGGCCTGCTGAGCGCGTCGATCTCCTCCTTCACCAGGCTGGCGAGGGCGGCGGACGCAGACGGCTTCCAGCCGCCGGGCTCGGGAACCGGGGTCGGGACCTCCGCGCGGACGGTGCGCATCACGCCGCCGGCGTTGAACGCCGACTCGACGGGGACCGGCACCACCGGCATCGAGCCCGAGGGCGACGCCGCCGGCGAGAAGACCGGCCGCTGCGGACGGGGAGCCAGCCACGCGGCGAGCTCGGACACCTCGGACACCGGGACCCAGTCCTCGAAGCCCTGGCGCCACGTCAGGCTGTCGGGGCCGATCTCGCCCCGGTCCCAGTGGTCCTTGATGGCGTCCGGGGTGAGCGGACCGGTCTGCTTGTCGTCGATGGCGACGTACCAGTCGTGGGCGCGGGGCGGGCCGTCACTGACCGGCGGGAGGTTCGCCTCGGGGGGCGGCTCGTCCTGGGCCGGCGCGACCGGCTCGTC
>JADMIO011485892.1_pt1 | contig 29783 bp, 26 predicted proteins | sample 8958161 | NCBI WGS metagenome assembly JADMIO01 (sample SAMN16585339, study PRJNA669376) | soil metagenome | isolation source: Crop rotation soil | place: USA: Cullars Rotation, Alabama | collected 2011 | reverse complement strand
CCGCCGCACCCCCGGCTCGGCTGAGCTGACGCCGGCAAGCTTCGTCGCCAACGCGCAGCCGTCGCCGACCTTCGCCGCCGCCCGCACCGTGACCGGCGCCGATGCCGCCAACGCGGCCGCGCTACGCGCCAGGCTGCAGCAGATGGCCGACGACGGCGGCTACAACGCGGCCTTCGCGCTGCTCGACCGCAAGTCGACGATCGATCTCCTCGGCCCGCAGGAAGCAGAGCTATGGCGCGGCCGCATCCGGACCCGCGCCCTCGAGGCCGATTCGCAGCGCAGCATGCAGGTGCCGGTCGATATCACCATGCCGCCCGATGCCAACTGGAATGCCGGCCTGTCGGCTTTCGTCGCCGGCAACATGGCCGAGGCGGCGCGCCGCTTCGAGCTGGTGGCCGATGCCGCGCCCGATCGGGCCTCGTCATGGACCTTGGCGGCCGGCGCATTCTGGGCGGCGCGCGCCAACCTGCTGGCCGGCAATCCGCAGAAGTTCGCGCCTTACCTCAAGCGCGCCGCGCTGCATGGCCGGACTTTCCACGGCCTGATCGCCCAGAAGGCGCTCGGCATGCAGATCGCGCCCGACTGGAACGTGCCGGCGATCGACCGCAAGCGCGCCGACATCCTGAAGAACGACCGCGCCGGCAAGCGGGCGCTGGCGCTGCTGCAGCTCGGCGCGCAGACCGCCGCCGAGCGCGAGCTGTTCTCCGCGTCGCTCGACGCCGATCCGCACTATGTCGAGGCGGTGCTGGCGCTCGCCAACAAGGCGGCGTTGCCCAGCCTCTCGGTGCGCGTCGGCAACGCCGCGTGGGACGAGCGCCACAAGATCGCGGGTTTTGACGGGGCGATGTATCCCCTCCCGCCGTGGCAGCCGGCCGCCGGCTTCACGCTCGACAAGGCGCTGGTCTACGGCTTCATGCGCCAGGAATCGGCGTTCAATCCCAAGGCGCGCTCCTATGTCGGCGCCATGGGCCTGATGCAGCTGATGCCGCAGACGGCGCGGATCGTTGCCAACCGCTACGCGCCCGAGGCGCAGGGCGGCAATCCCTACGATCCGTCGATCAACATATCGCTCGGCCAGGGCTATATCGGCTCGCTGCTGAACGACGTCGACAACAACCTGGTGCGCACGGTTGCGGGCTACAATGGCGGGCCGGGCAACGTGATGCGCTGGGACAACACGCTGAACGCATCGGCCGATCCGCTGCTCTACATCGCCTCGATCCCGCTCAACGAGACGCGCGACTTCGTGCAGCGCGTGCTGGCGAATTACTGGATGTATCAGATCCGGCTCGGCCAGCCGACGCCGTCGCTCGACCAGATCGCGGCCCACGAATGGCCGCGCTACAGCGCCCAGGACGGTTTGAAGAAGTAGTCGCCGCCGCTAGTGCTTGTGCGGATGCGGGTGGGTCGGGTCGACCCAGTAGACCGTCTCGACCTTCTCGGCCGGCTCGATGTCGATGTTGATCGCCACCGCCTCGTTGTCGGAGCGCACCAGCACGCACTCCAGCGGCTCGGTGTCCGAGGCGTTGATCTCCTGGTGCGGCACGTAGGGCGGCACATAGATGAAGTCGCCGGGCCCGGCCTCGGCGGTGAACTGGAGCTTGTCGCCCCAGCGCATGCGGGCGCGGCCCTTGACCACGTAGATCACGCTCTCGAGATGGCCGTGATGATGCGCCCCGGTCTTGGCATGGGCATGGATGGTGACGGTGCCCGCCCACAGCTTCTGCGCGCCGACGCGAGCGAAGTTGATCGCCGCGGCGCGGTTCATGCCCGGGGTCTGGGCGGTGTTGGTGTCGAGGGAGCCCGCGGGGATCACCCGCACGCCGTCATGTTTCCAGTCGGTCATGGGCTTGATTTAGGCCTGCCGCCTCGCCTCATCAAGCGAGGAACGCTAGGATTGCCGCATGAACAAAATTGATGAGAGCAAGGCTTTCAAGCCGGTGAACATCGCCGTGCTCACGGTGTCGGACACCCGCACGCTCGAGACCGACAAGTCGGGCGACACGCTGGCCGAGCGGGTCAAGCGCGACGGCCACGTGCTGGTCGATCGCGCCATCGTCACCGACGACGTGGCCAAGATCCGCGCCCAGGTGAAGAAGTGGATCGACGATCCCAAGGTTGAGGTCGTGATCTCGACCGGCGGCACCGGCGTCACCGGCCGTGATGTCACGCCCGAGGCAATGGAGGGGTTGTTCGAGAAGAAGATCGAGGGCTTCGGCGAGACCTTCCGCTGGATCAGCTTTCAGAAGATCGGCACCTCGACCATGCAGAGTCGCGCCACCGCTGGAGTCGCCAACGGCACCTACATCTTCGCGCTGCCCGGCTCGACCGGCGCCTGCAAGGATGGCTGGGACGACATCCTGCGCCAGCAACTGGACATCCGCTTCCGCCCCTGCAACTTCGCCGAGCTGATGCCGCGGCTGAACGAAGGCAAGACTCCGCGCAGTGGCTGACGACTTTCTCGCCGCGTTGCGCGCCGGCTCGGCGCTGCCGGCGACCGGCACGGCACACGGCCATGTCCGCCTCGAGGATGGACGGCTTGCGCGCGTTGCCTACGCGCATGAAGGCGACGCCTCGGCCGCCGGACGTCTGCACGCGCAGGCCGCTGCCTTCCGTCATCTCGCGCCTGCTGGTCGAACACCGAAGCTGCACGAGGTGATCGAGCCGCGTGTCGGGCTGCCGGGCGGAGCGCTGGTCGTCGATTTCATCGACGGCCGCGCGCCGCGTTTGCCGGGCGAGCTCGGTGCCATGGCCGAGACGCTGGCGCGTATCCACTCCTTGCCGCTGCCGCCACTGGACTCGCCCATTCCGCGCCAGAGCAATCCTTTTCTCGAAACGCTGGAAGGTGTCGAGCTCAATGTCCGGCGCTTTCTCGACAAGGCTGTGCCCGATGCAGCCGCACGCGCCGAGATCGCCGAGGAGCTGCGCGCGGTGCGTGGCCTGTCGCTTCCGTCGGCACAACAGCCGCTCACGGTGGCGCTGGCCGACACCCATCCCGGCAACTTCATCGTCGATAGCGCCGGCATCGCCTGGTTCGTCGATCTCGAGAAGGTCCATGTCGGCTCACCGGCGATCGACCTCGCGCACGCGACGTTGCCGACCTCGACCTTGTGGCACCCTGACGTTGGCGTGCTGCTGTCGCGCGACGACGTTCAAGCTTTTCACGAGAGTTATCTCGCGCGTTTCTCGAAGCAGGAGGCTGAGGCCTTGCGGCCGTGGATCGTGCCGATGCGACGGCTGACTTGGCTGCGCACAACTTTATTTATGGCGCGTTGGCGCGTGGAGACGCGCGCGCCGCGTGACCCAGCCAATACCACCCAATGGAGCGATGCGGACCTCGACCCCAAGATGAAGGGTCATATCGATGCCCGCATCGATCAATGCTTCGAGCGCGAGACAATCAGAAGCATCAGGTCAGAGTGGTTGACTTGACTCGTTCCTGATTTGTTCTAAGAGTCGGTTCGCCATGAAGCAGCCCGGCGAGCCCCTCTATCCCGACGATCAGGTGCCCGAGCCCGAGCACAAAGGTCGCGGCGCCTTGTCGAACGCGTCGAGCCGCTACGACGACGAGAAGAAAATCCGCACCACTGACGGCTGGGACATCGACGACGAGCTGCCGCCGCTGCGCACCACGCTGACGCGCGATGCCACGCGCACCATCCTGGCGCGCAACACCTCGCCTGATGTGCCGTTCGACCGCTCGATCAATCCCTATCGCGGCTGCGAGCATGGCTGCATCTACTGCTTCGCGCGGCCGACTCACGCTTATCTCGGCCTGTCGCCCGGCCTCGACTTCGAGACCAAGATCCTGTTCAAGCCCGACGCGGCGCAACTGCTGACGGCCGAGCTCGCCTCGCCGAAATACCGGCCCGACGTGGTGGCGATGGGCACCAACACCGATCCCTACCAGCCGGTCGAACGCGAGCTCAAGATCACGCGCTCGATCCTGAAGGTGCTGAGCGACTTCAATAATCCTGTAGGAATCGTCACCAAGAATCACCTGGTGACGCGCGACATCGACATCCTGGCCGACATGGCCAAGCGCAACCTCGCCGAGGTGTTCCTTTCGGTGACCACGCTCGACAAGACCTTGGCGCGAGACATGGAGCCGCGTGCCTCGGCGCCGCATCGCCGGCTCGAAGCCGTCAAGGCGTTGGCCGATGCCGGTGTGCCGGTGGGCGTGATGACGGCGCCGATGATCCCGGGGCTGAACGACCACGAGATGGAAGCGATCCTGGAGGCCGCCACCGAAGCCGGCGCTACGCGTGCAGGCTTCACGGTTTTGCGCCTGCCGCTCGAGATAAAAGACCTGTTTGACGAATGGCTGCGCGCCAACCGGCCGGATCGCGCCGAGAAGGTGCTGTCGCTGATCCGCCAGATGCGCGGCGGCGCGCTCTACCAGGCCGAGTTCGGCTTGCGCATGCGCGGCGAGGGCCCGATCGCCCAGCTCCTGGCGGCGCGCTTCTCGGCTGCGGTGAAACGCCTCGGCCTCAACCGCATCCGCTACCGTCTCGATACGCTGCGTTTCGCCGTTCCTGAGTCGGCGCGCACCGCGCTGGTCGACGCCAAGCGCGATGCCCGCCAGATGAAGCTTCTTTAGAGGACGACCTCATCCTGAGGAGGCCGCAACGCGGCCGTCTCGAAGGATGGGCTACAGCAAGATTGGTTCGCACCCTTCGAGACGCGCCCCAATGAAATATGAGGGGCGCTCCTCAGGGTGAGGTGTTGTTGTTCAACGAGAGGAGAAAGAGATGGCCGACGAAATCGTGTTCTACACCAATCCGCAATCGCGTGGCCTCACCACGCATTGGATGCTGGAAGAGATCGGCTGCCCCTATCGCATGGAAGTGAAGGCCTACGGGCCGGAGATGAAGTCGCCCGACTACCTGGCGATCAACCCGATGGGCAAGGTGCCGGCGATCAAGCACGGCAACACGGTCGTGACCGAGACCGGCGCCATCCTTTGCTATCTGGCCGACGCCTTTCCGGCAGCCAAGCTGGCGCCGCCGCTGAGCGAGCGCGGCGCCTACTATCGCTGGCTGTTCTTCATCGTCGGCTGCGCCGAGCCCGCCATGAGCAACAAGTCGGCCGGCTGGGATCCGTCGGGCGAACTGACGCGCCGCTTCGGCTACGGCAACTATCAACTCACCATGGACACGCTGGAGAAGGCGGTCGCGGGCAAGCGCTACATTGCCGCCGACCATTTCACCGCGGCCGACCTCTTCGCCACCTCGTTCCTGAACTTCGGCATGATGTTCAACGTCATCGAGAAGCGGCCGGCCTTCGAAGCCTATGTGAAGCCGCACGTCGAGCGGCCGGCCTGGCAGAAGGTGATGAAGGCGTCGGGAATGGGCCGCTAGTTAGCTGACGAACTGCACCTTCGGCCACAGCTCGCGCCAGCCTTTGCTGGCGATACGCTCGGTGTATTCATCGAGCTTGGTGCGGCCGAAGGCAGTCGGACGGCACCTGAGGTCGAGCAGGTCGCCGGTGCCGTGCGGGGCAATGACAGTGAGAGAATCGTCCGCCTCCAGACGGACGCCGACCGCCGTCACCGTCTCGAGCCAGTAGACCATCGCATCCGCCGTGCTCCGGTGCTGCGGCAGTCCCTTCCAGACATGCATGCGCGCCTGGTTGCGGACCTGCCAGGGCGCCGGCAGCACCGCATTGAGCCGCGCCTCGTAGGCTTGCTCGGGCGCCTTCGAGAGGTCGGCGGCGTCGTAATAAAGCACGTCGATGTCGTTGGCCGGGCGCGGCGGCACGATGCCATGCAGCTGGTCCCACACCCGGTTGCGCACGAAGCCCGCAGCGATGCACCAGTCGGGCAGGGCGAGGGCGCGCACCGCACGAAGCTGTTCCATGGCCTGCACGTCGCGCTCGACGATTGCGGCGATGTCGTCCGGGTCGCTTGTCATGTCAGCGACGCGCCTCCCGGTGAATCGGGAACTGCAGGACGACGCCGGCGAACACCTGGAACGACGGCACGCCCGCACCGGTCTGCACGACCGAGTACTGCGGCTCGACGAAGATGTTCAACACCCGGCCGTCCGGGCGCTCGAACACGCGACCGAGCCCAAGCCCGACCGGCACGACCGAATTGAGGCCGAGATTGAAGGTCGAGATGCCGGTCGAACGCAGATAGTAGCCACCGGCGAGGTCGAGGAAGAGCAGGGGCTGGAGGGTCAGGGTCTGGAGGCTGCCGTCGAAGGCCTGTTGGTAGGAGGAGAGAAGCGCGCTCAGTCCCCAGTCATGCCAGGCGCTCACGACGGTTTGCGCGCCGCCTTGCCACTTTCCGGAGCCGAGCGCCGGGGCGCTGGCCGTCGGCGCCACGAACAGCGGGCCGGCGCCGAGCTTGGTTTTGCCAAGGTACGCGACCGCCATGTCGTAGACCGTGAGGTCGCCGATGCCGTTCGAGGAACCTTGCGGGCCCCAGGTGTTGGAGATCAGCGGCAGGGACATGCGGGAGATCTGGTCGAAGCCCAGCGTGTCGTGCGGCACGAGATGACGCAGGTAGAGCTGGTGCGCTCCGTCATCGGGACGTCCCGACATGACCGGCTGCACGTAGTCGTGCATCTGGAACGCCATTTTCGGCGTCAGCGGATCGTTGGCCTCGTTCAGCGAGTTGTCCTGTCCCGCCGCCGCGAACGGCATCGCGAGAGCCAGAACCGTCGCAGCGCAAAGCTGTTTCATGCCCACAGGGGTCTGCGCCATGATGCGGGCGATCGAGATCATGGTCCCACCTTAGGGTAGCAGCCGGGGGATATGCCGAGCTTCAGGTACGAAATGAAGATCGAAGGCACGGTGGCCGGCATCGACGAAGCCGGCCGCGGACCCTTGGCTGGCCCGGTGGTGGCAGCGGCTGCGCTGATCGATCGCACCGCCGCCAAGCGCAAGCTCCTGAAGCTGATCAACGATTCCAAGAAGCTCGAGCTCGAGGATCGTGAGGCGGCCTACGAGGCGATGATCGCCTCGGGCTTGGTGCGGTATGCCGTGGCCGAGGCGACGGTCGAGGAGATCGACCGCTTCAACATCCTGCAGGCGACCTTCCTCGCCATGCGGCGCGCGCTCGCCGCTTTGGCGCAGCAGCCCGACGTTCGCCTCGATGTCGCGCTCATCGACGGCAACCAGATCCCGCCCAGGCTGTGCTGCAAGGCCGAGACCCTCGTCGGCGGCGACGGGCGTTCCTATTCGATCGCCGCCGCCTCGATCTTCGCCAAGGTGACGCGCGATCGCTACATGGCGAAGCTCGCGGAGACCTATCCCGGCTACGGCTGGGAGACCAACCGCGGCTACGGCAGCGACGAGCATCGCGACGCCATCCAGCGGCTGGGGCCGACGCCGCACCACCGCATGAGCTTCTCGCCGTTCAATCGCCTGCCCGGCCTGTAGCCTCAGAACTTCTCACGCACGTCCCTAGCCGATGACCGGCTAGGCTCGGGCCATGCTTACGCTCTACTACGCCCGCGACACCATCTCGCTCGCCACCCACATCCTGCTCGAGGAGGTCGGCGCCGCCTACAAGACGGTGCGCATCGATTTCGGGACGACGCAGCAACGCTCGCCCGAGTACCTCAAGGTCAATCCCAAGGGCCGCATGCCGGCGCTGGTGACCGAGCGCGGCATCCTGACCGAGACGCCGGCCATGCTGGTCTATGTCGCGCAGGCGTTCGGCAAGCCCGAGCTGGCCCTGATGGACGATCTGTTCGGTTTCGCGCAGGTCCAGGCGATCAACGCCTACCTCTGCTCCAGCCTGCACATCAATCACGCCCACCGCATGCGCGGGCCGCGCTGGGTCGACGCCGGCGACAAGGCCGCCATCGCCGCCATGCAGCGCCACGTGCCGGTCTCGGTCAGCGCGAACTACGACCTGATCGAGAGCGACATGCTGAAGGGCCCGTGGGTCATGGGCGAGCGCTACACGATCTGCGATCCCTATCTCTTCACCTTGGCGCAATGGCTGGAGCAGGACGGCGTCGAGCCTGCGCGAATCCCGAAAGTGATGGATCACCGCCGGCGGATGTCCGAGCGCGCGACGGTGAAGAAAGCGATCGATCAGGAGTTCGCCTAGGGCTGGTAGCCCACAGTCGGTGGATGGACTCGATCTTGTGGAATGATCGCGTAAACAATTGAATCAATTGTAATTTCTTGACGCTGAGTCGGTGAATCACACATCTTCCACCGATGCCTGTGGATTACCTCGACCGCGTCTTGGTGGGCGACTGCATCGAGCTGATGAACGGCCTGCCGGCAGGCTCCATCGACATGGTGTTCGCCGACCCGCCCTACAATCTGCAACTGGGCGGTGAGCTGCTGCGTCCTGACAACAGCAAGGTCGATGCGGTCGATGACGAGTGGGACAAGTTCGCCGACTTCGCGCGCTACGATTCGTTCACCCGCGCCTGGCTGAAGGCGGCGCGCCGGCTGCTCAAGCCCGAAGGCACGCTGTGGGTGATCGGCAGCTACCACAACATCTTCCGCATCGGCACGGCGCTGCAGGACGAGGGCTACTGGCTGCTGAACGACATCGTCTGGCGCAAGTCCAACCCGATGCCGAACTTCAAGGGCAGGCGCTTCACCAATGCGCACGAGACGCTGATCTGGGCGGCACGCGACCGCAAGACCAAGCGCTACACCTTCAACTACGATTCGCTGAAGGAGCTGAACGAGGGCCTCCAGATGCGCTCGGACTGGCTGATCCCGCTCTGCACCGGTTCCGAGCGCCTGAAGGGCGACGACGGCAAGAAGGCCCATCCGACGCAGAAGCCCGAGTCGTTGCTGTTCCGTTGCCTGATGGCGGCGTCCAACCCCGGCGACACCATCCTCGATCCGTTCTTCGGCACCGGCACCACCGGCGCGGTGGCACGACGGCTCGGCCGGCGCTATGTCGGCCTGGAGCGCGACCCGACCTACGCCGCACTCGCGCGCAAGCGCATCGCCGAGATCGTGCCGCTGGCGGCGGAGGACGTGACGCCCAAGCTCGCCAAGCGCGCCGAGCCGCGCATCCCGTTCGGCGTGCTGATCGAGTCCGGTCTGCTGCAGCCCGGCACCTTGCTCAGCGATCCCAGCGGCCGGCACATGGCGCGGGTGCGCGCCGACGGCACGCTGTCGTCCTCCAACTCGTTGGGCGAGCATCGCGGTTCGATCCACCAGGTCGGCGCGGCGGTGCAGGGCGCCCCGGCGTGCAATGGCTGGACCTTCTGGCACGTCGAGCTCGAGGGCAGCCGCCGGCCGATCGACTATCTTCGCCAGCAGGTCAGGGCCGGGCTGTAGGATTTTCCATAATATCTAAATGAACCAGCGGGGCAGACATGCTGAGGTCACTATGTTTCATCGCCTTGTGTGCGGTTGTGCTGCCCTCAATTGCATTCGCGGTAGACGAAGTTCCAAGTCAAACCGGCGCATTCCTCGCTTATTGTAAAACCAATAGCGAAGGATGCACCGATAAGATTGCCGGAATATATGCTGCCATGCTGATCAATCAGACTATCCATCCAAGCGATCGAAAATGGTGTCCGGCGAAAGAAGCGGATGAGGTCAAAGTTTTGGCTCCCAAAGTGATGGGATGGCTTTCCGCTCATTCTGAAGCCAATAACAAGACGACGAATGACGGAATTGAAATGGCCATTATTCAACTCTACCCCTGCAAACGTTAGGCTTGGGCGTGAAGTCGATTCCGCCAATGGGATGGTCCGGCCATGCTCCCACGCAGCCAGCGATAAGCTGGTCGAAGGCACCCCGGCCATGCCCACCACAGCACTCCAGACCGGCGTCGCCGTAGTCGGAATCGACATTGGGAAGAACTCGTTACCTCCGCCAGCAGGTCCGGGCCGGGCTCTGATCGGGTAATTTTACCCGGGTAAAACTACCCGAAGGGGTGGGACTGATTCTGGGACGAATCGCCTAAAAGCCAAGCCGGCATACATTTTTCGCGCCCCAAGGGTTGGGACTCTCAGCCCTTCACCGCATGGGCGATGACCTTGCGCATCACCGTGGGCAGCGCCCGCTCGGTCATGCGGTCGATCTCGACCCAGGCGCTGCCCGGCGCCAGCCTGGCGAGCCGCGCCGTGGTGGCGGTGGCGCGGGCGACGGCGAGCTCCAGGTGAAAGTGCGTAAAAGTGTGGCGCACGCCGCCATCGAGCACCTTCCAGTTGGCCGGCACCGGCGCCTGCTTCAGCGCCTCGATGATCGAGAGCTTGCCCTCGCGCCACGGGCTCGACGGCACCTCGTCCATGCCGCCCAGGAGGCCCTTGGCGGGACGCTTGCGCAGGAGAATGGCGCCGTCCTTGCGCGCCAGCACGAAGGCAAGCCCGCGCCGCGTCGGCTTGTCGGCCTTGGGCGCGCGCCGCGGCAGCTCCTCGGCGAGGCCGCGCTTGCGCGCCAGGCAATTGGTCATCAGCGGGCAGATCACGCAGCGCGGGCTCTTCGGCGTGCACACCGTGGCGCCGAGATCCATCATCGCCTGGGCGTAGTCGCCGGCGCGCTGCGGCGGCACCAGCTTCTCGGCGCGCGCCTGGATCTCCGGCTTGGCGTCGGGCAGCGGCGTCTCGATGGCGTAGAGCCGCGCGATCACCCGCTCGACATTGCCGTCGACCGCCGACGCCGGCTGGTCGAAGGCGATGGCGCGGATGGCCGCCGCCGTGTAGCGGCCGATACCGGGCAGCGCGAGCAGCGCCGCCTCATCGTCGGGGAAGCGTCCGCCATGTTGCTCGGTGACCACGCGGGCGCAGGCATGCAGGTTACGGGCGCGCGCGTAGTAGCCGAGCCCGGCCCACGCCGACAGCACGTCGTCGAGCGGTGCGGCGGCCAGCGCCTCGACGGTCGGCCAGCGCTTCACAAAGCGGTGAAAGTAATCGCCGACCGTCGCGACCGTCGTCTGCTGCAGCATGATCTCCGACAGCCATACGATGTAAGGCGGACTGATGCGGCCGGCCGGCGCGCGCCACGGCAGGGTGCGGCGATGGCGGTCGTACCATTCAAGCAGCCGTGAAGCGTGCGACGGTGCGGGGGTCATGGTCATGTAAGGAGCCGTGGCCTAGCATAAGGTTCCATGCGCGAAAAAGGCTTCCGTGCGGTGGGCGGTCTGGCCCAGCGTCTTGCGTCCGATATCGCCAAGAGTCGCGGCAAGGGCCGCGGCGTGTCGGTCGCCCAGCTGAAGGCGGAATGGTCGGCGATCGTCGGTGCCGAGCTCGCGCGGGTGACCGAGCCCGATGCGCTGCTGGCCGGCCGTGGCGGCAAAAGCGGCAAGGCGCTGCGGCTGCGCGTCAGCGGCGCTGCGGCCCTCGAGGTCCAGCATCAGAGCGGCCAGTTCGTCGACCGCGTGAATGCCTATCTCGGCCACAAGTTCATCGACGAGATCCGGCTGGTCCAGGGCGCGATTGCCCGGGCGCCGGCATCGCGGCCGCTGCCGGCGCCCGACCCGCAGACCGCCAAGCGCATGGCCGACAAGGTGGCCGAGGTGAGCGATCCCGACCTGCGCGCGGCGCTGGCCCGGCTCGGTGCGGGCATCGCCACCCGCAATGGTCCTGGCCGGCGCGGCGTGCTGCTGGGCCTGCTGGGCGCCTTCGCTGTCGCCGAACAGCCGCGGGCGCAGCCGAGCGAGCTCGACAAGTTTTTGGCAGTGATGCCGGGCGACCATGTGCTGGGCAAGGCCAACGCGCCCAACATCATCATCGACTATTTCTCGCTGACCTGCCCGCACTGCGCCAACTTCCACGCTGCTGTGCTGCCGGTGGTCAAGCGTCAATGGATCGACAGCGGCCGCGTCCGCTTCATCTATCGCCACTACCCCTCCGATTCGGTCGCCACCCATGCCAGCCAGCTCGCCGAATGCGCCGGGCCGGACCGGTTCTATGCCACCGTCGGCGCCCTGTTCAGCACCCAGGTCGAATGGCTGACCGCGCCCGATCCCGACAGCGAGCTTCTAAAGGCAGCCGCGAAGGCGGGGATCGCCGGGGGCGGCCAATGCCTCGCCAACGACCGGCTTTTGGACAAGGTCGTGGCCGACGTGCAGTCCGGCCAGGCGCTCAAGGTGCGCGCCACTCCGACGCTGTTCATCAACGAGCAGTTCTATGGCAATCCCGCCGACGGAGCCCAAGGCATCAGCGCGATTTTGAGCCAGGTCGCGCGGTAGTCGTTGACACTGCACAGGCTTGATTCCCAAGATATAGTGGAGAGGAAGACGTTATGCGGAATATCTTGATCGTCGCCGGCGGCGTCGTGGCGGTGGCAGCGATCGCGGCTGGCGTCTATTTCGGGACCCGATCCGCGCCTCCAGGCCCTGCGCCCCAGGCGGTGGCGGCTGCCCCGGACAAGACCGCTTTGTTGGCCATCCAGCCGACCGACCATGTGCTAGGCGACCCCAAGGCCCCGATAACCATGATCGAGTACGCCTCCTTCACCTGCCCGCACTGCGCCCACTTCGCCACCCAGGTCCTGCCGGAGGTGAAGAAGAAGTGGATCGACAGCGGCAAGGTGAAGCTGATCTACCGCGACTTCCCGCTCGACCAGACGGCGGTGAAGGCGGCTCAGCTGGCCGAATGCTCGGGCAAGGACCGCTACTTCGCCGTGGTCGACATGATCTTCGCCACCCAGGCGACCTGGGCGGCCGCCTCCGATCCGATCGCCGAGCTCGCCAAGTCGCTGCGCATCGCCGGCATGGGCGACAACGAGGTCAAGGCGTGCCTGGCCAACGACTCCGTGGCCAACGGCGTGATCGCCGATTATCGCGGCGGCGAGACTTTGGGCGTCAACTCGACGCCGACCCTTTTCATCAACGGCCAGCAGTACCGGGGCGCGCGCTCGGTCGAGGACCTCGATCAGACGTTCACCAAGCTGACCCAATAAGAGTTCGGTCAACAGAGTAACAAGACAGGCGTGGGGTAGATGGTTCAGTTCGACAAGCTCAGGCTCTCCGGATTCAAGTCCTTCGTCGATCCGACGGAGCTCGCCATCGAAACCGGCATGACCGGCATCGTCGGCCCCAACGGCTGCGGCAAGTCGAACCTCGTTGAAGCGCTGAAGTGGGTGATGGGCGAAACCTCGGCCAAGCAGATGCGCGGCAGCGAGATGGAGGACGTCATCTTCGCCGGCGCCGGCACACGGCCGGCGCGCAATATCGCCGAGGTCATGCTGACCCTCGACAACAAGACGCGCACCGCGCCGGCCATGGTCAACGACACCGACCAGCTCGACGTGATGCGCCGCATCGAGCGCGGCCAGGGCTCGGCCTATTCAGTGAACGGCCGCGAGATCCGCGCCCGCGACGTGCAGACGCTGTTCGCCGATGCGGCGACGGGCTCGCGCTCGACCGCGCTGGTCAGCCAGGGTCGTATCGGCGCGCTGATCAACGCCAAGGCCGCCGACCGCCGCACCATCATCGACGAGGCCGCCGGCATCACCGGTCTCTATGCCCGTCGCCACGAGGCCGAGCTCCGGCTGCGCGCCGCCGAGCAGAACCTCGCCCGCGTGCAGGACGTGCTGGTGGCGCTCGAGGAGCAGCACAAGGGCCTGAAGCGCCAGGCGCGCCAGGCCAGCCGCTACCGCAACCTTTCAGACCATATCCGCCGCGCCGAAGCCGCCGTGCTGGCGCTCAAGCTGGCCAAGGCCGAGAGCGAGCTGGCCGAAGCGGGCGAGCGGCTAAAGGAAGCCGAGGCTCAGGTCGCCGATCTCACGCGTCTGGTGGGTCTTGCCACCACCGCCCAGGCCGAGGCCGCCACAGCGCTGCCGCCGCTGCGCAACGACGAGGCCGCCGCAGCCGCGGCGCTGCAGCGCCTGCGCGTCGCCCATGATGCCCTGACCGCCGAGGCCGAGCGTGTTGCCGCCGCCCAGAAGGACGCCGAGACCCGCCTGGCCCAGACCGAGCAGGACCTGGTGCGCGAGCGCGGCCGCAAGGGCGATGCCGAGGCCGCCATTGGCGAGCTTGCCGGCCAGCGCACGCGGCTCGAAGAGGAGCGGGTTGGCGAGGACGAGCGCGCCGCCGCGGCGCAACAGGCGCGCGATGCCGCCCATGCCACGACGGTCGAGGCCGAAACCGAGCATGACCGGCTGACCCGCCAGATCGCCGACGACGAGGCGTTGCGCGAGAGCACCTCGCGCGAGATCGCGGAGCTGCAGGAGCGGCTGGGCCGGCTCGCCGCGCGCCGCGAGGAAGTGGCCGCGCTGCAGCGCCAGATCGAGGGCGAGCTGGGTGGCCTGCCGGTGCTCTCCGAAGTCGAGGCCGCGCTCGAGGCGGCGCGGGTCGCGCTCGAGGATGCGCGCCGCGACGGGCAAGGCGCGATCGATGCCGCGCGCGAAGCCGAGCGCTATGAGTCCGACGCCGCCCGCCAGGCTGTGGCCACTGCGGAAGCCGAGCGGCTCGATCTCGAGCGCGCCAAAGCCGGTGATCGCGAGACGGCGGAAGCCAGTCACGCCGCCGCCGTCGAAGAGCTGCAGAACATCACCGCGCGGCTGACCAAGCTGCGCGCCGAGGAGTCGGGCGTTGCCGCAGCGCTGAAGTCGGCCGCCGATTCGCTGTGGCCGCCGTTGCTCGATGCGCTGACGGTGGAGGCCGGCTTCGAAAAGGCGCTGGCCGCGGCCTTCGGCGAGGATCTCGAAGCCTCGTCCGATCGCGGTGCGCCGATCCATTGGCTGCCGCTCGGCCTGATGGCCGACGCGCCGGCGCTGCCGGCCGAGGCGACGCCGCTCGCGGCGCACGTCAAGGCGCCGGCCGAGCTCGAGCGCCGGCTCGCCTTCATCGGCATGGTTGCCGACGACGCGACCGGAGCGGCGCTGCAGGCCACGCTCAAGCCCGGCCAGCAGCTGGTCACCCGCGACGGCGCAGTGTGGCGCTGGGATGGTTACACCATGCGGGCCGGCGCGCCCTCGACCGCGGCCGCTCGCCTCAGCCAGCGCAACCGGCTGGCCGATATCCGCCAGCAGGTCGATGCGGTGGCGGCCGAGCAGGCCGAGGCGCAGAAGAAGGTCGATGCCGAGGCGGAGCGCCTGGCTGCGGCGCGCGATGCCGAGAAGGCGAGCGTCGAGCAGGCCCGCGCCAACGAGCGCGAGATTGCCGAAGCGGCGCGGCGCAAGAGCCAGGATGCCGGCGAGGCGACGCGCGCCGCCGAGCGCACCGCACAGGAGGTCATCGCTACGGCCGAGAAGATCGCGGCGGAAGCGAGCGACCGTCACACCGATGTCGCCCGCCGCACCGACCAACTGCTCACCCGCATGACCGCCGCCGAGCAGGCGATGGCCGAGATCGCAACCGACGTCGCCGATGCCGAGATGCGCCGCACCTCTCGTCAGGCACGGCTGTCGGCGATCTCCGACACCCAGGCCGACCGTGTGGCCGCCGGCGCCTTGCGCACCCGAATCGCCGAGCTGCGCGCGGCGCTGGTCGAGGCCGAGGGCAATTGCGACCGGCTGGCGCGCGAGGCAGCGATGCGCGCCGAGCGGCTGAGCCAGATCGCCCAGGATCACACCGGCTGGAGCAATCGGCTGGCCGATGCCGACGGTCAGATCGGCGAACTCGAGGCGCGGCGCGAGCAGATCACGGTGTCGATCGCCGAACTCGCGGCAAAGCCGGCCGAGATCGAGCAGCAGAAGAATTCGCTGGGCGAGGAGATCGCCAAGGCCGAGGTGAAGCGCCAGGGCGCGGCCGACCGGCTGGCCGTTGGCGAGACCCGGCTCAGCGAGGCCGACAAGGCGTTGCGCAGCGCCGAGGGCGAGTTGGCAGGGGCACGCGAAAGCCGCGTGCGTCGCGAGGGCCTGGTCGAGCAGGCGAGCAAGGACCGCGAGGCGGTGGTCGAGCGCATCGTCGAGCGGCTGCGCTGCGAGCCCGCCGGTGTGCTGGCCGTGGCCGAGGTCGAGAAGCTGGAAGAGCTGCCGGAAATGGAGAAGGCCGAGCACCGGCTGGAACGGCTGGTGCACGAGCGCGAGACCATGGGCGCGGTCAACCTGCGCGCCGAGGAAGAGGCCAACGAGCTCGAGCAGCAGATCGTCGGCATGACGACCGAGCGCGACGACCTGGTCGCCGCCATCGGCCGCCTGCGCCAGGGCATCCAGAGCCTGAACCGCGAGGGCCGCGAGCGCTTCGTCGCCGCCTTCGAACAGGTGAGCGGCCACTTCCAGCAGCTGTTCACCAAGCTGTTCGGCGGCGGCAAGGCCGAGCTGCGGCTGACTGAGTCGGAGGATCCGCTGGAGGCGGGCCTCGAGATCCATGCCAGCCCGCCGGGCAAGAAGCTGCAGGTCATGTCGCTGCTGTCGGGCGGCGAGCAGGCGCTGACCGCCCTGTCGCTGTTGTTCGCGGTGTTCATGACCAACCCGGCGCCGATCTGCGTGCTGGACGAGGTGGACGCACCGCTGGACGACCTCAACGTCGAGCGCTTCTGCGCGCTGGTGAAGGACATCTGCGGCCGCACCGACACGCGCTTCCTGGTCATCACCCACCATCGCGTCACCATGGCGCGCATGGACCGGCTGTACGGCGTCACCATGGCCGAGCAGGGCGTCTCACAGCTCGTGTCGGTCAACCTGATGGAGGCCGACCGCCTCGTGGCCTAGTGCCGGGACAAGTTACATAACAAAGAAGACAGTTCTTCCTCTCTCACATCTACTGAGCGTCGGCCCTGCAGAGCCGGCGCTCTTCTCTTTAGGGGGCCGCGGAGGTAGTGTCCGGCCATGCCCGACACGATGGCTCCTTCGCAAATCGACACCGTCGAACTGACGCGCGCGCTGGTGCGCTGCGAGAGCGTGACGCCAGTCGAGGCGGGCGCGCTGCAGCTCCTCGAGCGCACGCTGAGCGGCATCGGTTTCGCCTGCGAGCGCATGGATTTCACCCAGTCCGGCACCGACGACGTCGCCAATCTCTATGCCCGCATCGGCCAGGACAAGAACGGGAACGGAAAGCACTTCTGCTTCGCCGGCCATTCCGACGTGGTGCCGGTCGGCGATCTCTCGTCTTGGACCATCGGCCCGTTCGCCGCCGAGTTGTCGGCCGGTTATCTGTTCGGCCGCGGCGCCGCCGACATGAAGGGCGCGATCGCGGCATTCAGCGAGGCGTCGGCGCGCTTCATTGCGCGGCGCGGCCGTGACTTCGGCGGCTCGATCAGCCTGCTGATCACCGGCGACGAGGAGGGACCGGCGGTCAACGGCACGGTCAAGATGCTGAAGAAGCTCGCCGAGCGCGGCGAGAAGATCGACGCCTGCGTAGTCGGCGAGCCGACCAGCTCGCGGCGCTTCGGCGACATGATGAAGATCGGCCGGCGCGGCAGTATGACCGTCGACATGACGGTGCGCGGCATCCAGGGTCATGTCGGCTATCCCGAGCGCCTGGACAATCCGCTGCATCGGCTTGGCGCGATCATCGAGGCGCTGGTGCGCGAGCCGATCGACAAGGGCAGCACGCACTTCCAGCCGACCTCGCTGCAGTTCACCACCGTCGATGTTGGCAACAAGGCGACCAATATCGCGCCGGGCGTCGTCAAGGTGCGGTTCAACACGCGCTTCAACGACCTGTGGACGTCGCAGAAGCTGCTGGCGCATCTCAAGGAACGCATCGAGCGCGCGAGTGCCGCCGTCGGCGGCAACGGCACGATCGAGTACGACAAGGTCGAGGTGTCGGGCGAATCGTTCTACACGCCGCCCGGCGACCTGGTCGGGCTGGTGGCCGACGCCGTGCGCGAGGTGACCGGCGTCGAGCCCGAGCTCTCGACCACCGGCGGCACGTCGGACGCCCGCTTCATCAGCCGCTACTGCCCGGTGCTGGAGTTCGGGCTGGTCGGCGAGACCATGCACAAGGTCGACGAGAAGAGCGCGGTCGCCGACCTCAGGTCGCTGGCGCGGGTCTACGAAACGGTGCTCGACCGCTACTTCGCGGCCTGACGGACCGGCCGTGCTGAGCGTTGCTGAAATCGCCCGCGGTACGCAGGGCTCACTCGGGTTCCTGAAGCACGACCGCGCCGCGCCGCTGCAGTTCGACAACACCATGGCGGCGTGCCTTCGGTCGTTCCGGCTCATGGTGGTGATCGCGCCGTTGCATGCGGCGGCGCTGCTGCTGCGCTACTCGACCGCCTCCTACACCGCCGACGATCTCGAGGTCGTTTTCGTCGAGGCGCTGCACTACATCGTCGACTGGCTGCTCTTTCCGGTGATCTTCTACGAGATCGCCAGGCTGCGCGGCTGGCTCGACAACTACCCGCGCTACATCTCGGCGCTCAACTGGATGAACCTGCCGGGCATCGTCATCGCCCTGGTGGTTCTCGTGGTCGCCTCGGTGCTGCCCGTGGGTGCAGCGGATATCCTGCGGCTCGGCCTGCAGGCGTTCATTCTCTATTGGCTGGTCGTGATCACCCGCATGACCTTGGGCGTGAGCTGGCCTATCGCGGTGCTGATGATGGCGATCAACTGGCTGCCGTCGGAAGTGCTGTCACTGATCGTCGACCGCTTCCTCGGCGTCGCCCCGCTGGTCGGCGGCTAGGTAGCGGACCTCCATCAGGCAGAGCCCGACCGGCGGCGCCGTCGGTCCAGCCCGGGTGCGATCGCGCGCCGCCAGGGCCTGCTCGACATCGTGCCTGCTCCATTGCCCGCGCCCGACCAGCTGCAGCGTGCCGGCCAGGATGCGCACCTGGTTGTGCAGGAACGAGCGTGCGCCGACCTCGATGTCGATCTCCTCGCCGGTGCGCGCGACCGCCAGCAGATCGAGCGTCTTGATCGAGGTCTTGGACTGGCAGGCCACCGAGCGGAAGCTGTTGAAGTCGTGCTTGCCGATCAGCACCGCGGCGGCGTCGGCCATCGCCTTGTCGTCGAGCGGCACCGGCACGTGCCAGACCTGGCCGCGGTCGAGGCCGGCCGGCGTGCGGCGATTGAGGATGCGGTAGCGATAGCGCCGCCAGGTCGCCGAGAAGCGGGCATGGAAGTCGGGCGCGGCGATCTCGACCGTGGGCACGACGATGGGATGCGGCTTGAGGTGGAAGTTGAGTGCGCCGCGCACCTCTTCGGTGGGCTTTTCGGCCGTGAGATCGAAATGCGCCACCTGGCCGCGCGCGTGCACACCGGCATCGGTACGGCCGGCGCCCTGGACATGCACGCGCTCGGCCGTGAAGGCGAAGATCGCGTCTTCCAGCGCGGCCTGGATCGAGGGGCCGGTGTCCTGACGCTGCCAACCGACGAACGGGCCGCCGTCATACTCGACAGTGACCTTGTAGCGCGGCACAGGCTCAGCTCGGCCGGCTTTGCGGCAGCTGCACCACCGACGGCAGGGGCAGCACCGCGCCGGCGGGTAGGGCGAAGCCGCGCAAGAAGGCATCGGCCGGCTGGGCGGCCTTGCCCGGCCGCTGCAGGGTGACGAGCTTCAGCCCGCCGACGCCGCAGGCGATCAGTGGAAAGCCGTCGCGGCCGATCGCGACAGTGCCCGGCGCGCCGCCGGCCAGCGCGAGCGCCGCTTCGAGCACTTTTATGCGCTCGCCGTTCAGCTCGAACGAGGTGCCCGGCCAGGGATGGAAGGCGCGCACCTTGCGCTCGAGCTCGGCGGCGGGCCGGCGCCAGTCGAGCACGCCTTCCTCCTTGCCGAGCTTGTGGGCGTAGGTGACGCCTTCGTCGGGCTGCGGCACCGGCTCGAGGCTCTTGGCCACCAAGCCGTCGAGTGTGGAGACGATCAGGGTGGCGCCGAGCTCGGCTAGGCGATCGTGCACGGTCTCGGCGGTGTCGGCGGCGGAGATCGGCGTGCGCTCGGCGAGCAGCATCGGGCCGGTATCGAGGCCCTCGTCCATGCGCATGGTGGTGACGCCAGTCTCGCTGTCGCCGGCCAGGATGGCGCGATGGATCGGCGCCGCGCCGCGCCAGCGCGGCAGCAGCGAGCCGTGGATGTTGATGCAGCCCAGCACCGGCGCATCGAGAAAGCTTTTGGGCAGGATGTGGCCGTACGACACGACCACCGCGGCGTCGAGATCGAGTGCCTTGAAGGATGCGGCTTCCTCATCGCTCTTGAGGCTTTTCGGCGTACGAACCGGCAGCCCGAGTTCTTCGGCAACTTGGTGCACCGGCGTCTCGCGCTCCTGCTGGCCGCGGCCCGCGGCTTTGGGCGCGCGCGTGTAGACCGCCACGACGTCGTGGCCGGCGTCAACCAGCGCTCGCAGAGCGGGCACGGCGAATTCGGATGTGCCGAGAAAAGCGACCTTCATTGCCGCCTCTTATAGGCAGCCGCACGGGACTGAGCTAGGTATGGCCGACCGATGGATTCCGATACCCAAACGACCGGCAAGGGGCCGGTCGCCAATCTCGCCGCACGACGAGTCGCGGGTCAGGTCAAGGCCGATCCGGTGCAGGAGAAGATCGTGCTGCGGCTGCAGGCGATATACGACCAGCTCGCGGCCATGACCGCCGAGCCCCCCAAGCCCGGCTTGCTGGCGCGACTCGGCCTCGCAAGCACTCCCAAGCCGCCGCAGGGTCCGCACGGGCTTTACATCTGGGGGCCGGTCGGCCGCGGCAAGTCGATGCTGATGGACCTTTTCTTTGACGATGCGCCGGTCGACCGGAAGCGCCGCGTGCATTTTCACGAGTTCATGCTCGAGGTGCACGATCGCCTGCATCGCCGGCGCGAGGAGCTCGCCGCCAAGGGCGCGCCGCCGGAGGCCGACACCATCGTGCCGGTCGCCAAGGCGATCGCGGCCGAGACGCGGCTGCTGTGCTTCGACGAATTTCAGGTCACGAACATCGCCGATGCCATGATCCTGGCCCGGCTGTTCGAGACGCTGTTCGACCAGGGCATCACCGTCGTCGCGACGTCCAACCGCGCGCCCGACGATCTCTACAAGGACGGCCTGCAGCGCGACCGCTTCCTGCCCTTCATCGATCTGCTCAAGCAACGGCTGGAGATCCTCGAGCTGGGCGGTGCCCGCGATTATCGCCTGGACCGGCTGCGCGAGCTCGATGTCTACCTGACGCCGCTCGGCGCCTGGGCCAACGCCAAGCTCGACGAGGCGTTCCGCGCGCTGTCGAACGGCGCCGACGGCGAGCCGCGTATCCTGCGCACCCAGGGCCGCGACGTCGACGTGCCGCGCGCCGCGCCCGGCGTCGCCATGGCGCACTATCTCGACTGGTGTGCCAAGCCGATGGGCGCCGCCGACTTTCTCTGCATCGCCGATCACTTCCACACCGTGATCGTCGCCGATATCCCCAGGATGGGCCCCGACAGCCAGGACAAGGCGGCGCGCTTCGTCACCATGATCGACACGTTCTACGAAAAGAAAGTGAAGTTCATCTGCTCGGCCGCGGCGTCGCCCGACAAGCTCTATGTCGAAGGCGACGGCGCCTTCGAGTTCCAGCGCACCGTGTCGCGCCTGATGGAGATGCAGAGCCCCGAATATCTCGCCCTGGAGCACATCGCCTAATGGTCGAAACCACCGGTCTCAAGACTCGCTCAGGACTGACTTTCACCACGGACGTCGCCGGCCCGGCTGGCGGCGATCTCGTCCTCCTGCTGCACGGCTTTCCTGAATCGCGCCACAGCTGGCGCGAGGCGTTGCCGGCGCTGGCGGCGGCCGGCTATCGCGCCGTCGCGCCCGACCAGCGCGGCTATTCGCCAGGCGCGCGGCCCGACCCGACCGATCTCTCGAACTACGCCTTCGACAATCTGGTGGCCGACGCGATCGAGATCGCCGCGGCCGCGGGCTACGACGGCAAGCGCTTCCATCTAGTGGGCCACGACTGGGGCGGCCAGGTGTCATGGGGCGTGGCCAATGCTCATCCGGCGCGGCTGGCGTCGCTCACCGTGCTGTCGCGGCCGCATCCGCTGTCGTTTCGCCGTGCGCTGGCGAAGCCCGACGGCGACCAGAAGCATCGCTCGCGCCATCACGGCAAGTTCCTCGATGTCGACACCGGCCGGCTTCTGATCGAGGACAATGCGCGGCGCCTGCGCGAGGGCCTGTTCGGCCAGGACGTATCGCGGGGCGCCATCGAGGACCACGTCGCTATTCTGGGAAATGCCGCTGCCATCGAGGCGGCGCTCGCCTGGTACCGGTCCAACAAGGGCCTGTCGGGCGACTTCGGCACCATCCAAGTGCCGACGCTCTATATCTGGGGCGACAAGGACGCCACGGTCGGGCCCGACGCCGCGCACGGCACCGGTGAATTCGTCGGCGCCGCCTACGCCATGGAAGTGCTGCCGGGCGTCGGCCACTTCGTCATGGACCAGGCCGCCGCCCGGGCGACCGAGCTGATGCTGGCGCATTTCGCGCGTCATCCCGTGTGAGCCAAGTCGGGGGTCGTGGACCACCGATAGGCGGTGCGGTAGATTCAACCTTGGGGGGAGTGACGTCCGATGTTCAGTCGACGCGAATTGGTGCTGGCAGGCATTGGCGCCGCTGTGTCGCCTTCGCTCGCTTTGGCCCAGGATCAGGAATGGACGCATTCCTTCATTCAGGCGTGGATGCATGGCTCCTGGCGGGTCAATGACGGCAGCAAGTTGAGCTTGCTCGAGTTTTACAGCCACGTGGCGTCACATTCCGAACGCGGGACCTATACGCTGCGTGCTGGTGCGGGTGACTTCGACAAGGTGCCGGTGGCGGTCAAAATGGCGACTGCTCGGCCGGAGAGAAATCAGGCCAAGGTTGCGGTGACAACGGACACTGGCCGGTTGGAGCTTCTTTGGCGGCCTGCCGACGAGCAGGAGGGCGTGTTGGTCGACCTGTCCGGGGCCCGACACACCGTGAAGCTCACGCGCCAGTCCAGTGCGCAGATCGAGGGGCAACGTGAAAAGGCCCTGGCGGGACAAAAGCCAGTCTTCATCAATACAAGTTACTTCGGTTGAGGACCCTGCGGGCGCTGGCGTAGCCAGGCACACGGTGAGTGGAGCAAGACCGAGCAGTACAGGCGACTGACGATCCGCCTCGTCGAGACGACGAGCTGGCGGCAGATCAACAACCCGGAGCAGTGGCCCGAAGATCTTCGCTGGGCCCTCGACGAGTTCCTGAAGAGGACCAGCACGTCCAGGGCCAGCAACCTGCCCAACTCGGCCTCGCCCCGGTTCATCATCGCCCACAAGAAGGATGTCATTTTCCATTCGTGGGGCTATCCCGGCGGGTGGGATGCCTACGCCAAGCCGTTCCTCGACCTGTTGGTAGGCCCGGACTTCGCCCGCCAGACGTGACGACGCCACTTCTTGCCGCTCCGCTGGAATCGCGCTACCACGCGCGCCGTTCACGGGATTTGGAGATGATCGAATGGCTCGCAAGAAGATCGCGCTGATCGGCGCCGGACAGATTGGCGGCACCCTCGCTCTGTTGGCCGGCCAGAAGGAACTGGGCGACATCGTGCTGTTCGACATCCCGCAGGCCGAGGGCGTCGCCAAGGGCAAGGCGCTCGACATCGCCCAGCTCTCGCCGGTCGAGGGCTTCGATGCCCGCTACTCGGGCAGCTCGAGCTACAAGGACATCGAAGGCTCCGACGTGGTGATCGTGACCGCCGGCGTGCCGCGCAAGCCCGGCATGTCGCGCGACGACCTGGTCGGCATCAACGCCAAGGTGATCGGCAGCGTCGGCCAGGGCATCAAGCAGCACGCGCCCAACGCCTTCGTCATCGTCATCACCAACCCGCTCGACGCCATGGTCGGCCTGATGCACGAGGTCACTGGCTTCCCGGCCAACCGCGTCGTCGGCATGGCGGGCGTGCTCGATAGCGCCCGCTTTCGCCTGTTCCTCGCCGAGGAGTTCAACGTCTCGGTCGACGACGTCACCGCCTTCGTGCTGGGCGGCCACGGCGACACCATGGTGCCGCTGATCCGCTACTCCACGGTTGGCGGCATCCCCCTGCACGATCTGGTCGACATGGGTTGGACCACCCACGAGAAGCTCGAGAAGATCGTCCAGCGCACGCGCGACGGCGGCGCCGAGATCGTGAACCTGCTCGGCACGGGCTCGGCGTTCTACGCGCCGGCCGCGTCGGCGATCGCCATGGCCGAATCCTATCTCAGGGACAAGAAGCGCGTGCTGCCCTGCGCCGCTCTGCTCAACGGCGAGTACGGCGTGAAGGGACTCTATATCGGCGTGCCGGTGGTGATCGGGAGCGGCGGTGTCGAGCGCATCGTCCATGTCGAGCTCAACGCCAAGGAACGCGCGATGTTCGAGAAGTCGGTCCAGGCCGTGAAATCCCTGGTCGACGCAACCAAGAAGATCGTCGCCGCCGGTTAGACGAAAGTCGCAAAAGCGTCACCAGACCGTCGGTTGCCAAGGGCCTCCGGCACCTCATAAAGTGCCGACATCATTAGTCAGTTGCGATTTGCAACTGATCTGTGTGCACGCTTCTTGCTGATGGTCCCGCTCAGGCGGGCAGCGCGATAGGACTTCATGAATATCCACGAGTATCAGGCCAAGGCATTGATGGCCAAGTTCGGCGTCCCCCTGCTGAAGGGCGGCGTCGCCTACACCCGCGACGAGGCGATGGACGTGGCCCGCAAGCTTGGCAGCCCCGTCACGGTGGTGAAGGCGCAGATCCACGCCGGCGGCCGCGGCAAGGGCCGCTTCAAGGACGATCCCAACGGCAAGGGCGGTGTGCGCGTCTCCAAGTCGATCGAGGAAGTCGGCGCCAATGCCGCCGCCATGCTGGGCCACGAGCTGGTGACCAAGCAGACCGGTCCGGCCGGCAAGACCGTCAAGCGGCTCTATATCGAGGAAGGCTGCGACATCAAACGCGAGCTCTATCTCTCGATGCTGGTCGATCGCGCGGTGAGCCGCATCTCCATCATCGCCTCGACCGAGGGCGGCATGGATATCGAGACGGTGGCGCACGACACGCCGGACAAGATCGTCAAGCAATCGATCGATCCCGCCTCGGGCTATCAGTCCTACGAGGGCCGCAAGATCGCCTTCGCGCTCGGCCTCACCGGCAAGCAGGTCAACGCCTTCGTGGCGATGCTCGGCAACCTCTACCGCGCCTTCACTGAGCTCGACTGCTCGCTGGTCGAGATCAACCCGCTGGTCGTCACCGGCTCGGGCGACATCATCGCCCTCGATGCCAAGATGAACTTCGACGACAACGCGCTCGAGCGCCACAAGGAGATCGAGAGCCTGCGCGACGTCGACGAGGAGGACCCGGCCGAGACCGAGGCCGCCAAGTGGGCGCTGAACTACGTCAAGCTCGACGGCCAGATCGGCTGCATGGTGAACGGCGCCGGCCTCGCCATGGCGACCATGGACATCATCAAGCTCTACGGCGCGGAGCCCGCCAACTTCCTCGATGTCGGCGGCGGCGCCACCAAGGAGCGGGTCACGGCGGCCTTCAAGATCATCATGAAGGACCCCAACGTCGAGGGGATTCTAGTCAACATCTTCGGCGGCATCATGCGCTGCGACGTGATCGCCGAGGGCGTGGTCGCCGCGGCGCGCGAGGTCAACCTGCACGTGCCGCTGGTCGTGCGGCTCGAAGGCACCAACGTCGAGCTCGGCAAGAAAATTTTAAAGGAATCCGGATTGAAGATCACCTCGGCCGATCATCTCGCCGACGCCGCGCAGAAGATCGTCCAGGCCGTGAAGGAGGCCGCGTAATGGCCGTCCTCGTCGACAAGAACACCAAGGTGATCTGCCAGGGCTTCACCGGCAGCCAGGGCACCTTCCATTCCGAGCAGGCGATCGCCTACGGCACCAAGATGGTGGGCGGCGTCACGCCCGGCAAAGGCGGCACCAAGCATCTCGACCTGCCGGTGTTCGACACTGTGGCCGAAGCGGTCGAAAAGACCGGCGCCACCGCGACCGTCATCTACGTGCCGGCGCCTTACGCCGCCGATTCGATCCTCGAGGCGGTCGACGCCGAGATCCCGCTGATCGTCTGCATCACCGAGGGCATCCCGGTGCTCGACATGGTCAAGGTCAAGCGCACCCTGGCCGGCTCGAAGTCCCGCCTGATCGGCCCCAACTGCCCGGGCGTCATTACGCCGGGCGAGTGCAAGATCGGCATCATGCCGGGCCACATCCACAAGCGTGGCAAGATCGGCATCATCTCGCGCTCCGGCACCTTGACCTACGAGGCGGTGGCGCAGACCACCGCGGTCGGGCTCGGCCAGACCACCTGCATCGGCATCGGCGGCGATCCGGTGAACGGCACCAACTTCGTCGAGTGCCTGGAGATGCTGCTGCCCGATCCGGAGACTGAGGGCATCGTCATGATCGGCGAGATCGGCGGCGACGCCGAGGTGAAAGCCGCCGAATATATCAAGGCATCGAAAACCAAGAAGCCGGTGGTCGGCTTCATCGCCGGCCGCACCGCGCCGCCGGGCCGCCGCATGGGCCATGCCGGGGCGGTGATCTCGGGTGGTCACGATACCGCCGCTTACAAGGTCGAAGCCTTGCGCGCCGCGGGCATCAGGGTCGCCGATTCGCCCGCCGCATTGGGCGAGGAAATGCTTAAAGCAATGAAGGGCTGATCTCTTGTTCCTCTCCCCCGCTAGGGGGAGAGGCTAGGAGAGGGGGCATCGACGGCCGAGCGTAACCCCCTCTCCCAACCTCTCCCCCTAGCGGGGGAGAGGAGGAAGATTGAGGAGTACGATCATGCAGGCCGAGCAAACGTCCTTTCTCTTTGGGGCCAATGCGCCGTTCATCGAGGAGCTCTACGCCCGCTTCCTCGAGGATCCGGCCAAAGTCGATGACGACTGGCGCACCTTCTTCGAGGCCCTGGCCGAGGAACGCGGCGACGTCCTGAAGGAAGTCCGCGGCGCCTCGTGGGCGCCCAACGGGGCGCGGGTGATCGACGTGCCCGACACCGAAATGCCGCGTTCGGCCGCCAACCGCAACGTACTCGGAGCAAAAGAGAGGGCGGGCAACGGCACCATGCCGCTGGCCGGGCAGGGCGAGGAAGCCATCAAGGCGGCGGCCTACGACACCTCACGCGCCTTCCTGCTGATCCGCAGCTACCGCATCCGCGGCCATCTCGAGGCCGACCTCGATCCGCTCGGCCTGGTCCGCCACGCGCCGCACCAGGAACTCGACCCCAAGACCTACGGCTTCAAGGACGACGACTGGGACCGTCCGATCCTGATTTTCGGCACCTTGGGCCTCGGCGACGCCGCGACCCTGCGCCAGATCATGGACCGCCTGCGCAAGACCTACTGCGGCAAGATCGGCGTGGAATACATGCACATCTCCGATCCCGATCAGAAGGCGTGGATCCAGGAGCGCATCGAGCACATCGAGAACCGCACCGACTTCACGCTCGAAGGCCGGCGCATGATCATGCAGCGCGTGGTCGAGGCCGAGGGTCTGGAGAAATATCTCGGCATCAAGTTCGTCGGCACCAAGCGCTTCGGCCTCGACGGCGGCGAATCGCTGATCCCGGGCATCGAGCAGATCTTGAAGCGCGGCGGCCAGCTCGGCATCAAGGAGGTCGTGATCGGCATGCCGCACCGTGGGCGTCTCAACACGCTCGTGAACGTCATGCACAAAAGCTACACCGCGCTGTTCTCCGAGTTTCAGGGCCGCTCCTCGCAGCCCGAGGAGATGCGCGGCTCGGGCGACGTGAAGTATCACCTCGGCGCCTCGGCCGACCGCGAGTTCGACGGCCAGGTCATCCATCTCTCGCTGTCGCCCAATCCCTCGCATCTCGAGGCGGTCAATCCGGTGGTGCTGGGTAAGGCACGCGCCAAGCAGGACCAGCGTCACGATGAGGACCGCAGCCAGGTCATGGCGATCCTGATGCATGGCGATGCGGCCTTCGCGGGCCAGGGGCTGGTGGCCGAATCGCTCGACCTCTCCGATCTCGGCGGCTACCGCATCGGCGGCACCATCCATCTGGTGGTCAACAACCAGATCGGCTTCACCACGCTGCCGACCTATTCGCGCTCGGGACCCTACTGCACCGAAGTGGCCAAGATCGTGCAGGCGCCGATCCTGCACGTGAACGGCGATGATCCCGAGGCGGTGGTCCATACCTGCCGACATGTTCTGCTACCGCCGCTACGGGCACAACGAGTCGGACGAGCCGATGTTCACCCAGCCGCTGATGTACAAGAAGATCGCGGGCCACAAGACGGTGAAGGAAGTCTATGCCGCGCGGCTCGAGGCCGAGGGCGTGATCACGCCGGCCGAAGTGCAGGGCATGGACGCGGCGTTGCGCGAAAAACTCGACAAGTCGCTCGAGGCCGCCACCAACTACAAGCCCAACAAGGCCGACTGGCTGGAAGGCAAATGGTCGGGCTTCACCGAGGCGCCGGGCGAGGAGGATCGCAAGGGCGCCACCGCGGTCGAGACCGACAAGCTTTTGGCCGTCGGCAAGGCTATCAGCGAGGCGCCCAAGGATTTCGACCTCAACCGCAAGATCACCCGCCTGCTTGGTGAGAAGCGCAAGACCATCGAGACCGGCAAGGACATCGACTGGGCGACCGGCGAGGCGCTGGCCTGGGGCACGCTGCTCGCTGAAGGCACGCCGGTGCGTCTCAGCGGCCAGGATTCCGGCCGCGGCACCTTCTCGCAGCGCCATTCGGTGCTGGTCGACCAGGCGACCGATGCCCGCTACGTGCCGCTGAACAACGTGTCGTACGGCCAGGCGCGCTTCGAGGTGATCGACAGCCCGCTGAACGAAGCGGGCGTGCTGGGCTTCGAGTACGGCTACTCGTCGGCCGAACCCAATGCGCTGGTGATGTGGGAGGCGCAGTTCGGCGACTTCGCCAACGGCGCCCAGGTCATCATCGACCAGTTCATCTGCTCGGGCGAGAGCAAGTGGCTACGCATGAATGGTCTCGTCATGCTGTTGCCGCACGGCTTCGAAGGGCAGGGGCCCGAGCATAGCTCGGCCCGGCTGGAGCGCTATCTGCAGCTCTCGGCCGAGGACAACTGGCAGGTGATCGTGCCGACCACGCCGGCCAACTATTTCCATGCGCTGCGCCGCCAGGTGCGCCGCAGCTTCCGCAAGCCGCTGATCGTGATGACGCCGAAGTCGCTGCTGCGCCACAAGGAGTGCGTCTCGACCCTCGCCGACATGGGCCCGGGATCCAGCTTCCGTCGCATCCTGATCGAGACCGACCAGCTCACCGATGCCGCCAAGGTCCGTCGCGTCATCCTGTGCAGCGGCAAGGTCTACTTCGATCTCGTGGCCGAGCGGCGCAAGCGCAAGATCGACGACATCGCGATCATGCGGATCGAGCAGCTCTATCCGTTCCCGATCAGCCGGCTCGGCGTGCGGCTGTCCCAATATCCCAACGCCGAGGTGGTGTGGTGCCAGGAGGAGCCGGAGAACATGGGCGCCTGGCACTTCGTCGACCGCCGTATCGACAGGGCGTTGGCCGCGATCGACGTCAAGGCCAAGCGCCCGGTCTATATCGGCCGGCCCGAAGCGGCCTCGCCCGCCACCGGCTCGGCGCGCACGCATCTGAAGGAACAGACCGATCTGGTCGACCGCGCGTTGACGATCGGCTGAGGAGAGTAGTCATGGCCGTCGAGATCAAGGTCCCGGCACTGGGCGAATCGGTCACCGAGGCGACCGTCTCCAAGTGGATGGTGAAGGCGGGCGACAGCGTCGCCATCGACCAGCCCTTGTGCGAGCTCGAGACCGACAAGGTCACTGTCGAGGTCAACGCCACGGTGGCCGGCACCATCGCCGACCTCGCCGTGGCCGAAGGCGCAACCGTGCAGGTGGGCGGCGTTCTCTGCCATATCGAGGCCGGAGCGGGTGCCGCAGCGCCCAAGGCCGCCGCCGCGCCCGCGGTCGCCGCTCCCAAGCCCCAGCCTGCGCCCGTTGCAGCACCACCTGCACCCGCGCCTCAGGCAGCCCCTCAGGCGGCCAACGTGGTCAATCTCGCCGCGTCCGGCCCCGCGGTGCGCAAGCTCGCC